>Ga0209382_10000300_pt1 | contig 79441 bp, 80 predicted proteins | sample SoiMetdeltSBSDD5_FD_187599 | JGI IMG/M metagenome (GOLD analysis project Ga0209382, IMG submission 187599) | Bulk soil microbial communities from a Populus tree surrounding site in Tennessee, USA - Soil MetaG P. deltoides SBSDD5 (SPAdes) (version 2) | ecosystem: Environmental > Terrestrial >... | reverse complement strand
GCCGTGGCATCTATCTGCACGCGGGACCCGAGATCGCAGTCGTCGCCACGAAGACGTTCACTTCCACCGTCGTCGCATTCGCGCTGCTCGCGATTCACCTCGGCCGCATTCGCGATCTGTCGACAGCGCACGGTGCGCGGTTGCTCGAGGCACTCGAGGCACTGCCCGGGCAAGTCGAAGATATCCTCGCGCAGGAACAGCACATCGCCACGCTCGCGCGCGAGATCGCGAAGTCGAGCGATGCGTATTTCGTGGGGCGCGCAGCCGGCTTTCCGATCGCCCAGGAGGGTGCGCTTAAACTAAAGGAAATCAGCTATTTGCATGCTGAAGCTTACCCGGCTTCCGAACTGAAGCACGGGCCCCTCGCGCTGATCAGTCCCGAGACCCCGACGGTCGTGGTGATGCCGCGCGACGATCTGTTCGCGAAGAACATTTCGACCATCGAAGAGATCCGCGCGCGCAGCGGTCCGGTCTACGTCGTCACGCAACCGGGCGACGCACTGCCGGTCGCGGCGCACGGAATCATCGAGGTGCCGAAGTCGGAGCCGGAGCTCGATCCGCTGCTGCTGAACATTCCGCTGCAGTTGCTCGCGTATCACGTCGCGCTGGCGAAGGATCGCAACATCGATCAGCCGCGCAATCTCGCGAAGTCCGTGACCGTCGAGTAGGTGTCGGCACCTGGTCGCTAGTAGTGACACACTTCGCTGAAGTGTTTGCTCACACGCGTCTGCGGCTCCGACGCCCCATGGATGCGATGACAATCCGTGCAGCTCTTGTCCGAGCCGCCTTGCATGACTGCGCGCGTCTTCAGATACACGTGCGAGTCGCTGCTATCGAGCTTCGCCTTGGCGTCGAGCAGCAGATCGACCTGGAAATCCTTGAACAGATCGTCACCGGCGACGTACGCGTGCGGATACGGCCGGCCGCTCGTCTTCGAGCGCCCGCCGCGCAGATGACACGAGCCGCAGATCGACGTGACTTCCTGGTCCGCATTCGGCCGCGTGCGCGACAGCAATGCGGTGCCCTGCTTGGTCGCGTGGTCCTCGGGCACGTTGCCGTGGCAAGCGTAGCAATCGAGTCCGATGCTCGAGAATTCGCCGGTCAGCGGATTCACCGCCGTGGTGTGGCAGCCAGCGCAGCCCTTCTCGAACACGTTCGATTGCCAGGAGGTGCCGCCGAGCGTGAGCAGCGAAAACTTGCCGTAACCGTTTTGTTTCAGCGGCCGGAAGTGCTCCCTGCCGATCACGTGCGTCGCGTCCGGCGGCACCGGGCTCACTTGCGGCGGCTCGCCAGCGGGACGCACGGTCCACGCGTGCGAGTTGTCGAGCCAGCTCGAGCCGATATCGTCGCGGTGACAGAAGAGACAGGAATCGCCGGTCGGATAGTCGGCGATCGATTGCGCAAGCGACTCGGCGCTGCGCTCCTGCCCCGCCACTGCGGCGAAGCTCGCCAGCAGCAGCGCAGCAGCGATCCAGATCCTCAGTGACACACCTTGTTCCGGCCCGTGCGCTTTGCCTGATAGAGCATCTCGTCCGCGCGACGATACAGGCCGGCGATATCCATGCTGTCGTCGAGACAGCCGGCGCCGATCGAGATCGTCACGTTGATGCGCTTATCATCGGCGACGAACGCGTGCGCTTCCACCAGCGCGCGCAGCTCTTCACCAATCTTTGCCGCATTCGCGAGCGCCGTCTCCGGCAGGATCGCGCAGAACTCCTCGCCGCCGTAGCGCCCGAGGCGGTCGTTCGGCCGCAGGCGCTTCTGCAGGATCGTCGCGAGGCCGCGCAGCACGGAGTCGCCGGCGAGATGCCCGTAGGTGTCGTTGATCTTCTTGAAATGATCGATGTCGAGCATCAGCACCGACAGCTCGCGGCTGTGGCGGCGCGCCCGCGGGATCTCCTCGTGCAGCGTCGCATCCAGCTGCTTGCGGTTGCACAGGTTCGTGAGCCCGTCAGTGACGGTCATGCGGAACAGGATCTCGTGGTACTGCACCTCGATGTCCGAGCCCGACAGGTATTTGAAGATCGTGTCGCCGACGCGCAGCCGGTCGCCGCGCTCCAGCGGCCGCTCGCGCACCGGCAGTGCCTCGTCGTTGACGAAAGTGCCGTTGGTCGAAGCCTGGTCGACGACGTACAGGCGCGGGCCGCGCAACTCCAGGCGGGTGTGCCGGCGCGAGACGCAGTCGCTCGGCAACACGATGTCGTTGTCGCGGCCGCGGCCGATCGTGGTGATCGGCTTGTCGAGCGTGTGCAGGCGGCCGAGATCGGCCTGCACCGGCGCATGAATCACGATGAGGCAACCCTGGCCGGATTGCCCGACCTTGAGCTGCTCCAGCCCGGTTACGCGGGTCTTGACGTCATAGTCGGAATCCACGGCGCGCAGAGTCTGCCCGGGCAGCGCGCCGGTCTATAGAACTGTAGGTCGGGGCCGCTCCAGCGCATCCTGCGCCCGCGCCATTCGCGCATCCCTGCGCAGCAGCCTCAGCCCGACTAGAACTTGAAGTCCGGCTTCTGCGGCAGCAGCCCGCGCACCTCGGCCGGCTGCAGGTGCCGCCATTGCCCCGCCTTCAGGTCCCCGAGCGCTATGTTGATGATCCGCACTCGCTGCAAGCGCAGCACCTTGTACCCAAAGAACGAGCACATGCGGCGGATCTGGCGGTTCAGGCCCTGTGTCAGCACGATGCGGAAAGTCGAAGCGCCGATGCGCTTGACCTTGCACGGTTTCGTGACGGTGCCGAGGATGCGCACGCCGCTGGCCATGCCGCCGAGAAAGATTTCCGTCACCGGCCGATCGACCGTGACCACGTATTCCTTCTCGTGCTCGTTCTCGCTGCGCAGGATCTCGTTGACGATATCGCCGTTGTTGGTCAGCAGGATCAGGCCTTCCGAGTCCTTGTCGAGCCGGCCGATCGGAAAGATGCGCTCCGGGTAGTTCACCAGGTCGAGGATGTTGCCGGAGACGTGCCGCTCGGTCGTCGAGATGATGCCGACCGGCTTGTTGAGTGCGAGGTAGACGTGCTGCTGCTCGGCGGCCACCGGCTGGCCGTCCACGCACACGATGTCGCCCTCCGCCACCTGCATGCCGAGTGTCGCGATGGCACCGTTGATCGTGACGCGACCGGCCTCGATGCGTGCATCAGCCTCGCGACGTGAGCACAGGCCCGTCTCGCTGATGTATTTGTTCAGGCGCAAGCGTCAAGCCGACGGAATGAACTCATCGTCGCCCTGATGCTCCCGCTCGAACTTCAGGAACTCGTAGTAGCCGCACACCTTGCCGTACGGATAGCGCCGGCACACGTTCGGCCGCGCGTCGTACACGGTGCAGGAACGCGTCTCGCGGTCCAGGAACCGGCACACCGACTTGTAGATGTGGTCCTGATGATGCCGCAGGATCTGCTCGTCGGCATCTGCAGTGCGGTAGCGATAGGTGAAGCGTTCCTTCGCCTCCGCGGCGCTCACTCCGAAGTGTCGCGCCAGGCGTTGAATGTCGAAGTCGGTGACAGCGATACGGGCATGGCTGCAGCAGTACCCGGGGCATTGAAGACAGTTGTAGCGCGTCATGACGCGATTCTCTGCAGGGTGACGAAGCTGAAGGCGTAGTGATGACGCTCATCAGCCGCGTGGTGTTCCACCGCGGTCTCGCGCCACTGCTGCGGATCGAGCTCGGGAAAGACCACGTCGCCGTCGACGCGCGCATGGACTCGCGTCAGGTGAATCTTGTCCGTGCGCGGCAGCGCCTGCCGGAAGATCTCCGCGCCGCCGATGATGACGACTTCGGGCACCGTGCCGGCGGCGGCGAGCGCGGCATCGAGCGAGCTCGCAACGACCACACCGGCAATCGCGAGCCCCGGCTGACGCGACACCACGATGTTGGCGCGTCCGGGCAGCGGTTTGCCAATCGACTCGAACGTGCGCCGGCCCATCACCACCGGCTTGCCCAAACTCAGTGCCTTGAAGCGCTTCAGGTCGTCGGGCAAGTGCCACGGCAGACGGTTGTCGTTGCCGATCACGCCGTTCTCGGCGACGGCGACGATGATGGCGATCATTGCTTGCCGTCCCGGTCTTTCTGGTCCGTGGGCTCGCGGTCCAGCATCGTGCCGCGGCACTTTTTCGCGCCGCATCGGCAGGCGTACAGCGCCAGCTCGACCGGATCGTCGGTGCTTTCCCACGTCAGCTGATAGTCGTAGCCCAGCTCCTCGCCCGGCTTGATGCGCCGGATCGCTTCGATGAACACGCGGCCGTTCTCGATCACCGTCTCGCAGTTCGGATCGCAGCTGTGGTTGATGAAGCGCGCCTCGTTGCCATGCACGCCGGCGTCTATGACCGTGCGCCGGCTGGCGATGAACAGGAACGTATGGCCGTCATCCTCGCCCTTGCGCGCGTAGCGCCGGTCGGCTTCGGCGTGCGAGATGCGCTCGCCGAGGTATTCGATGATGCGCGTGCCCTTCTTGATCGCACGGGTGGCGTACACCCCGTGGCCATGGATGCCGGAACCGCGCGTCTCGACTGGCGGCGGCTCGAAGGCGTCCGCCTCTTTGCGCGCGGACGAGCGCGCTTTGCCGCGCTCCTGCTTGCGACTGCGTTTAGTGGCCATGGAACGGTTAGCGGCGTGCCCCGCGAAATCGTTCCGCCAACGCGTGAACAACTAATGACATCGACACGATTTCGCGGGGTGCTCTAGACGGCGATCGGCGCCTTGATGCTCGGATGCGCCTGGTAGTTCAGGAGCTGAAAATCATCGAACTCGTACTCGAAGATCGACGGCGGCTTGCGCTTGATCGCGAGCCGCGGCAGCGGCAGCGGCGTGCGCTGCAGCTGCTCGTCCGCCTGCTCGAGGTGGTTGAGGTACAGGTGACAATCGCCGCCGGTCCAGATGAAGTCGCCGGCGGCGAGCTCGCATTGCTGCGCGAACATGTGCGTCAGCAGCGCGTACGAAGCGATATTGAAGGGCACGCCGAGGAACACGTCGGCGCTGCGCTGATAGAGCTGGCACGAGAGCTTGCCGTCGCCGACCCAGAACTGGAACAGCGCATGGCACGGCGTCAGCGACATCTGCTCCAGCTCGCCGACATTCCAGGCATTGACGACGATGCGCCGCGAGTCCGGATTGCGGCGGATCAGATCGATCGTGCGGCTGATCTGGTCGATCGGCCGGCCGTCCGGCCCGGGCCAGGCGCGCCACTGCCTGCCGTAGATCGGGCCCAGCTCGCCGCGCTCGTCCGCCCACTCGTCCCAGATCGACACGCCGTGCTCGCGCAGGTAGCCGACGTTGGTGTCCCCTTTCAGGAACCACAGCAGCTCGTACACGATCGACTTCATGTGCAGCTTCTTGGTCGTCAGCAGCGGGAAGCCCTGCGAGAGGTCGAAGCGCATCTGATGGCCGAACACGGACAGCGTGCCCGTGCCGGTGCGGTCGTCTTTGCGCGTGCCGCGCTCACGGATGTGGCGCAGGAGATCGAGATATTGCTGCATGTCAGGTGGCTTGCGGCTGCAGGTTGCCGCTTGGCTGATTGCGCCGGTAGGCGATCGCCAGCAGCACGAGGCCGCCGAGGATCATCGGCGTCGAGAGGATCTGGCCCATCGTCACCCAGTCCAACAGCAGGTAGCCGCGGTTCTCGTCCGGCACTCGCACGAATTCGACGAGGAAACGGAACACGCCGTAGCAAAGCAGAAACAGGCCGGACGGCGCAAGCCGCGGCCGCGGCCGCAGCGTGAACAGCCACACGATGACGAACAGCGCGAGCCCTTCCAGCAGACCTTCGTAGAGTTGCGAGGCATGGACGTGCAGTACGCACGGATCGATCGCGAAGCGCTCGCACAGCCGGCGTGCCTCCGCTGCCTGCATGGGATGCAGCACCGCCGGGTCGACGGTGAATGCCCACGGCGCGTCGGTCGGCTTGCCCCACAGCTCGCCGTTGATGAAATTGCCGATGCGCCCGGCGAGGATGCCGGGCCCGGGGAGCGGCGCGAGAAAGTCGTAGACGTCGGCGAGGAAGCGGCGCCGGCGCCGGGCAAAAACTGCAACCGCGATCAGCACGCCGAGCAGCCCGCCGTGAAACGACATGCCGCCTTCCCAGATCCGCAGGATCATCAGCGGATCGGCGAGCACTTCCTTGGTGCTGTAGAAGAGGATCCAGCCGAGCCGGCCGCCGAGAATGACGCCGACTGCCGCGAAGAAGATCAGATCATCGACATCCGTCGCCGACCAGCTGGAGCCCGACTGCGACGCGCGGCGCCGACCGAGCCACCACGCCACGGCGAAGCCGATGACGTACATGAGGCCGTACCAGCGAATCATGAACGGCCCGATGGGACCGAACGGACCGAGGGTGACGAGGATGGGGTCGATCGAAGGGTAGGCGATCATTGTGCGTCGGCCGCTGCTACGGCGAATTGTGCGGGCAAGTATAGCAATCGCACGTTGTCAGCCCGTCAGTCGCGCACGATGCGGCAGAAGTACGCCTTGAGATAGCGCGTTTCCGGGATCGCCGGATGAATAGGGTGGTCCGGCGCCTGTCCGCCCACCTCCACGACCTGCGCGAAGCGGTCGAGATGACGTGCGCCGCGCTGAATCGCGGCCAGCAGCTGTTGCGGCTCGAGGTGGTAGGAGCACGAGCACGACACGAGGACACCGTCGCGCTCCAGCAGCTGGATCGCGAGCTGGTTGAGCCGGCGGTAGGCGGCCTCGCCTTTGGGAATGTCCTTCTTGCGCTTGATGAAAGCCGGCGGGTCGATCACGACGACGTCGAAGCGGCGCCGCTGCGCGTGCAACGTTTCCAGCACGTCGAAGGCATCGCCACGCAGCGTCGTCGGTTTCAGCCCGTTCGCAGCCGCGGCCGCCTGCAGCCCTTCGAGGGCTGACGCCGAAGAATCGACGCAAGTGACTTCGGTCGCACCGGCCCGCAGCGCGCCGAGCCCCCATGCACCGAGATAGCTGAAGACATCGAGCACCCGTGCGCCGCCGACGTACTTGCGCAGCGCCAGCCGGTTCGCTGCCTGATCGAAGAACCAGCCGGTTTTCTGTCCGGCGCCGAGCGGAATGCGGAAGGTCACGCCGCCCTCCTCCACGTCCACGGATTCGGGCACGTCGCCGAACGCGTTCGCGACGTAGGCCGACAGCCCTTCGAGCTCGCGCACGCCGGAGTCATTCTTCCAGAGCATCGCGGCGGGCGCGATCGCCTTGCGCACCGCTGCTTCCACGTCGGCGCGCATCGCTTCCATGCCGGCCGTTGCGATCTGGCCGACGACGACATCGCCGAACCGATCGAGCACGAGCCCGGGCAGCGCATCGGATTCGCCGTACGCCAGCCGATAGAACGGCCGGTCATAGAGCGACCGCCGCAGCGATTGCGCAACCTGCAAACGATGCACGATGAGCGACTTGCCTGGCGGATACTCGGGATCGCGCCCGAGGATGCGCGCGCAGATCAGCGAATGAGGATTGACGTAGGCGTAGCCGAGGAACTTGTCGCGCTCCGAAACGATCCGGCACAGCGCACCCGGCGCGAAGCTCTGCAGCGGCGTCCGCGCCGTGTCGACTTCATTGGAAAACACCCATAGGTGACCCGCCGACAGCCGGCGGTCTTCGCCGCGCTTGAGGCGCAGCTCGGGTAGTTGTACAGGGGTTTCGCTCATGGGTGCCTTACTATTGGGCGGCGCATTCTAGCCGAGCATCGTCATGGCAACGCACTCCGCCCCCTCCAGCCACCGCAATCGTCTCGCCGGCGAGACCAGCCCATACCTGCTGCAACACGCGGCCAACCCGGTCGACTGGTACCCCTGGGGTCCGGAAGCACTCGCAGCGGCGCAGCGCGAGGACAAGCCCATCCTGCTGTCGATCGGCTACTCGGCGTGCCATTGGTGTCACGTGATGGCGCACGAGTCGTTCGAGGACGCCGGCAGCGCCGCCGTCATGAACGAGCTGTTCGTGAACATCAAGGTGGATCGCGAGGAGCGGCCCGATCTCGACCGGATCTATCAGCTCGCGCAGCAGATGCTCACGCAGCGCTCCGGCGGCTGGCCGCTGACGATGTTTCTGGCGCCCGGCACGCAGCGACCGTTCTTCGGCGGCACCTACTTTCCGAAGGAGCCGCGCTATGGCATGCCGGCGTTCACGGACCTGCTGCGCCGGGTGAGCGAGTTCTACCGCACGCATCGCGAGGACATCGCGCGGCAGAGCGAAGCTTTGCAGCAGGCGTTCGCCGAGATGTCGCCGCCTGCCGCGCCCAACGATGCACCCCTGACCTTGGAACCGCTCGCCGTCGCGCGCGCGAAGCTCGCAGAAGAATTCGACACGCACTTCGGCGGCTTCGGCGCGGCGCCGAAGTTCCCGCATCCGACGAACATCGATTTCCTGCTGCGCCAGTGGCGCGCCACTGCGGCGAGCGACACGCCCGACCTGCATTCGCTCTACATGGCGACGCTGACACTGCAGCGCATGGCGGAAGGTGGTCTGTACGACCAGCTCGGCGGCGGCTTCGCGCGCTACTCGGTCGATCAGTACTGGATGATCCCGCACTTCGAGAAGATGCTGTACGACAACGGCCAGCTGCTGCGCATCTACTCGAGCGCAGCGCTCGCGACCGGGGAGGAGCTGTTTCGCCGCGTTGCCGCCGAGACGGCCGAGTGGATCATTCGAGACCTGCAGGCGCCCTCCGGCGGCTACTGGTCGACGCTCGACGCGGACTCCGAAGGTCACGAAGGCAAGTTCTACGTGTGGAACGCCGCGCAGGTGCGCTCGCTCGTGCCGGCCGCTGCTTACGAAGCCTTCGCCCGACGCTTCGGGCTGGATCAGCCGCCGAACTTCGAGGGCCTGTGGCACTTCCATGCCTACCGTCCCGAGGACGAGGTTGCGACCGAGCTCGGCATCGACCTGCCGGAGCTGCATCGCCGGCTCGACGAAGCGCGCCACATCCTGCTACCCGTGCGCAACCAACGGGTCTGGCCGGGGCGCGACGAGAAGGTGCTCACCTCCTGGAACGGCCTTGCAATTGCCGGCATGGCCGTTGCGTCGCGCGCGCTTGGTCGTACAGATCTTGCCGAGTCCGCCACGCGCGCTGTCGACTTCATTCGCGATCAGCTGTGGCGCGATGGACGGCTGCTCGCAGTCCACAAGGATGGGCAGTCGCGGTTTCCGGCGTACCTCGACGACTACGCGTTTCTGCTCGACGGGCTCATCGAGTTGCTGCAGACACGATGGCGCTGCGCCGATCTGCAGCTAGCCACCGCGCTTGCCGATGCACTGCTCGCGCACTTCACCGATACCGAGCACGGCGGCTTCTACTTCACGGCTGACGATCACGAGCAGCTCATGCATCGCTCGAAGTCGTTCGGGGACGAGGCGGTACCGGCGGGCAATGCGATCGCAGCGCAGGCGCTCACGCGTCTCGGCCTGCTGCTTGGCGAGACACGCTATCTCGATGCAGCCGCCCGCACGCTGCGCTCAGCATGGACTCCGCTGCAGCACTACCCGCACGCACACGCGGCGATGCTGGTCGCGCTGGCCGAGCATCTTGACCCGCCCGAAATCGTGATCATCCGCGGTGCGTCCGGAGAGGCTGCACAATGGCGGGACGCACTGACGAGAAAGTATTCGCCGGGCCGGCTCGTGTTCGCGATCGAGGCGGATGCGCCCGGCCTGCCGCCGGCGATTGCAGACAAGCGCGCGCTCGATACGACGGTCGCCTACGTGTGCCGGGGGATGACCTGCTCGGAACCCGTGCGCGCACTGGCGCCGTTGCTGCAACTGTCGGGCTAAAGCCCGACCTACGGATCGCTGTAGGTCGGGCTTTCAGCCCGACTTCCGGTTATTTCTCGTCCCGCCGCTTCTTGCGCGCCTGCTTCATGTGGCGCGAGCGCTCGATGCCGGCCAGCTGCTTGACCTTCGCGGCTTCGATCGCCGCTGCCAGCGCCTGCTCGCCCCACTGCCGCAGCTGCGCGGGATCGTCGACGATCTCGGCGGGCACCTGGTGATGATCGGTCGTGAGATCGAAGGCGTTCGGATACGGCTTGAACTGCGGCATCCCCCGATCCTGGTACGCGCGCAGGTTGCGCGCGTCCGTGTGCAAGTACAGCTTATCGTCCATGACGATCCCCAGCAGCCGCTCGTCGACGAAGATGCCGATGCCGCCGAAGATCGACTTCGTCGAGATGCGCCCGAGAAACGCGAGCTGCTGCTCGACGTAATTGGCGAGCTCCGACTTGACCCGCATGGCGAGCTACTCGTTTCGTCCTGAAGGGGGCTGCTTGGCGGAAGGGTTCGACTATTTATCCCGTCGCGCCGCAGTTTACGTCAGTCGCGCGCGGATCGCATCGCGCAGCGGCCCATGTCGGAGCGGATCGAAGAGCGGCGCCTGCGTCCAGTCATAAGCCCACGGGTTGTTCGTGCGCAGAGTCTCCGGCTCGTCGGCATAGCGCGGATGGACGTGTGCGTGCAGGGCCGGCTCGAGATTGCCGAAGATGGCGTAGTTGATTCGCAACGCCCCGGTGGCCGCGAGCACCGCATCGCCGAGCCGGCCGAGGTCGGCGAGAAACCGCTCGCGCGCGGCAGCGTCGAGGACGTTCAGATGCGGCACCACCGGGTCGGGCAGCAGCAGTGAATAGCCTGCCAGCACCTGGCGCTGGCCGAGTACGGCCCAGCCCGACGGCAGGCGGGCAATGACCGTCGGCTCCTTGGCTGCACGGCACGCTTCGACCATGCGATGGATGAGCGTCGTCATGGGTCACTTCCTGAAGACGAAATACACCGCGCCGAGAATACAGAGCGCCGCCCACAGGTAGTCCAGCTTGAGCGGCTGGCGCATATACAGGAACACGAAGGGCACGAACACGCTCAGCGTGATCACTTCCTGCAAAATCTTCAGCTGCGGCAGCGTCATGACGGTGTAGCCAGCGCGATTGGCAGGCACCTGCAGCAGGTATTCGAGCAGCGCGATGCCCCAGCTCACCAGCGCCGCCACGATCCACGGCTTCTGGCTCAGGCTCTTGAGGTGCGCGTACCACGCGAAGGTCATGAACACGTTCGACAGCGTGAGCAGGACGACGCTACGCACGATCGGATTCATTCCGGCACCTCTATTCGCTGCAGGCGCGCCGGCGTTGCCGCCCGCTCCAGTCGCAGCACGAAATCGAACGCATCGACGCGGGTACAGAGCTCGAAATCCCGCTGCGGCGCCCAGTCGCACGCCGGGTCGAAGAACATGGCTGCACTGTCGGCGCCGCGCAGGCGCTCGGGCACGTCGGCGACCGACGGCGTCTCGCCCGACAGACGCTGCTGTAGCAGTTGCGCACAGAGGTCGTCTTCTGCGCAGTGTGCCTGCGCCTGCTTGCCCATGGGCACAAGTGTGACGACTGCCGGCGCGCGCTGGCGAATGTAGCGCACGATTGCGCCGGCGTTGACGAACGAACCGGTGATGACCTCGTCGGCACCACTCGCGGCGGCGAGGCCCTGGGTCCCCGAGTGGGTCGTGTGGATGAGCGTCCGGTCGCGAAGATCGAACCGCTCCAGGTCGGCCGGCGAGTTGCCGGAGTCGAAGCCGGGCAACGGACGGGCATGGCGCTCGCCGATCAGCAGCCAGTCCGGGTGCAGGCGCTTGAGGTCTCGCGCCTCCTCGACGTGGGCGACTGGAACGATTGCGCGCGCGCCGCGAGCGAAGGCGTAAGGCGCCAGGGAGAACGCCCGAAAAACGTCGATGATGACTGCGAGGCCGCGGGCGCTGCGCGCGCCCGCCACGAAGTCAGCAATGCGGACTTCAGCCGGCCGCCACCCGCTTGGCACGCTGCAGTCTCACGACGCGTTTCGCATCCACCGGCTGCTCGTTCATGACGACGACCTTGGCGCGCTTGAAGAAGTTGAAGTCCGTCGCGCTTGCCCAGGTGTAGGCGCCCATCATGCGGCCCACGACCAGGTCGCCGACTTCCAGCTCCGGCAAGGCGATGTTGTCGTCGATGACGTCGATGGAGTCGCAGGTCGGGCCGGCGAGCACGCTCTCGAACAGCTCCGGGCCGTCGCGCAGCGCGGCGACCGGGTACTTGGCGTGATCGAACAGCTGGCCGCTGTACGAGCCGTACAGACCGTCGTCGAGGTAGTACCACCAGCGGCCGTCGCGCTTGGCCTTGCCCATCACGGTGCTGACCGCGATCGCGGCCGGCGCGGCGATGAACCGGCCTGGCTCGGCGATCACGCGCACGTGCTTTGGCAGCTTCGCCAGCGCCGCGCGGATCGGGGCGCAGAACTCGTCGATCGGCATCACGGCGTCGGTGTAAGGCACCGGGAAGCCGCCGCCGATGTCCAGCACATCCAGCGACGGCAGGCCGGCCAGCAGTGCCTCGGCAATGAGGTTGGTGCAGGCCTGGATCGCCTCGATGTACTTGGAAGGATCGGTCGCCTGCGAGCCCACGTGGAACGACAGTCCGCGCACGCGCACGCCCAGCCGGCGCGCCTGTTCGATCAGGCCGAGCACGGCGCCAGGCTCGCAGCCGAACTTCTTCGACAGGTCGCAGACAGCCGTCGGGCTGCGGAAACAGACGCGCAGCAGCAGCTCGGCGCGCTTGCGGTAGCGGGCGAACTTGCGGATCTCGTCCGGGTTGTCGGCAACGAACGTCGTGACGCCGAAGCGCAGCGCGTCGCGGATGTCGCTGTCGCGCTTGATCGGATGCGTGTGGATGCAGCGCTCCGGGGCGATCCCCTGCGCCTTGACCAGCTCGACCTCACCGGTCGTCGCCAGATCGAAAAAAGCGCCCTCGTCCTGCAGCGTCGCCACGACCGACGCGTGCGGCAGGGGCTTGAGCGCGTAGTGCAGGTCGACGCCCGGCAGTGCGTTGCGCAGGGCGCGGTACTGGCGGCGGACCTGTTCGCAATCGACGACCAGGAGCGGCGAGCCGAAACGGGCGGCCAGCCGGCGGATCTCAGTTTCCGTCAGCGTCGTCGAGTCGAAGGAATAGGCGGGAGAGACAGCTAGGGACTGCTTGGCTGCGCGTGGCAACACCGTTCGGGCACCTCATGAAGCAAGAAAGCTGCGGACTCACTTAACCAACCAACGAGAGCTTCGAACGATCCGAACCTCTCAAAAGTTCTGGTCGAGCGGCACCAGCAGCTCTTCGCATCGGGGTGCTCTCTTACACAGTCGCGCGCAATGTAACAAAAACGCGCAGCGATGCAAGAAGCAGCGCACGGTTTGTCCGCTCGCGCGCGCGACTCGCATCACATTTCGCCGGCGTGCGTCTGCTAAATTTCGCGGATGACAGCCGTTCCGTCATCGCCCGACGCCCGCCAGGAGCTCGAAGCACTGCTGCGCAGCCGTGCGGCGCTCGTCGTGATCGAGACGCGCGACGAGCCGCGCGCGCTGGAGCTGCTCGCCTCGCTCTCGCCACGCCTCGCGGCCGCGCACACGCCGGTCTTCCAGTGGACGTGCACTGACGGCCTGCGCCGCCTGGACGTGGACCTCGGCGGCGCGCAGCAGCACAACGCCGAGCCGACCGCCGTGCTCAAGTCGATCCGCGCCTCGAACGTCGCCGGCATCTACGTGCTGCTCGACTTCCATCCGTTTCTCGCCGACCCGGTGCACGTCCGGCTGCTCAAGGACATCTGCCTCAACTATGACCGGACGGCGCGCACCATAGTTCTGATCAGCGCCGAAATCGCCCTGCCCCGCGAGCTCGAGCATCTCGCCGCGCGCTTCCGGCTGGCGTTCCCCGACCGCGTCGAGCGTCGGACGATCATCGAAAAGGTCGCTACCGAGTGGACGCGTACCCACGGCGGCAAAGTGCGCAGCGACCGCAAGTCGCTGGAGCTGCTGATCGAGAACCTCAGCGGTCTGTCGGTCGCCGACACCGAGCGGCTGGCGCGCAAGGCGATCCTCGACGACGGCGCGCTGCTGCCGAGCGATCTGCCGGGCGTCATGCAGGCCAAGTACGAATTGCTCAACCGCGGCGGCGTGCTCAGCTTCGAGTACGACACTGCGCACTTCGCCGACCTGGGCGGCATGACGCGCCTCAAGGACTGGCTGAAGTTGCGCCGGGCGGCCTTCGACGGCTCCGCGCCGGAGCTCGAAGCGCCGAAAGGCGTGCTGCTGCTGGGCGTGCAGGGCTGCGGCAAGAGCGTCGCGGCGCGCGCCGCCGCCGGCATCTACGGCGTGCCGCTGCTGCGGCTGGACTTCGGCGCGGTCCACAACAAGTACATCGGCGAATCGGAACGCAACCTGCGAGAGACGCTCGAGACCGCGGGCGTGATGGCCCCGTGCGTGCTGTGGATCGACGAGATCGAGAAAGGCCTGGCGACGGGCGACGGCGACAGCGGCACTTCGCGCCGCCTGCTCGGTGCATTCCTGACCTGGCTGGCGGAGCGCAAGTCGAAGGTATTCGTCGTCGCCACCGCCAACGACATCGCGGCGCTGCCGCCGGAGCTGATCCGCAAGGGGCGCTTCGACGAGATCTTCTTCGTCGACCTGCCGGACGCGGCGACCCGCACGGAGATCCTGCGCATCCACACCCGGAAGCGATCGCTGCAGCTCGCGGACACGGAAGCGACCCAGCTGGCCGCGCTTTGCGACGGGTTCTCGGGCGCGGAGATCGAGCAGGCAATCGTGTCAGCCGTCTATGCCGCCCACGCCGCCCAGCGCACTGCCGGTGCGCCGGACATCCTGCGGGAGATCAAGGCGACCCGCCCGCTGTCGGTCGTGATGGCGGAGAAAGTAGCGGAGCTGCGAGATTGGGCGGCGGAACGCACCGTCCCTGCAAACTAACTCGGCGTTGCTGGCGGGCTGAAGCCCGACCTACAGCTAGCTCGGTCCGCCCTCTTCGCCGTAGTCGGCAACCCAGGCGGCGATGTCCTGGTCGTACGTGACGATGTTCTCCGCGGTGGCCGCGCGCTTCACCCGATCGCGCACGGCGTCCCACTTCTCGCCCGGCGGCACTTCCTCGACCAGGATCACCTTGGCGGCGGCCTTGTCGAGCGTGCGCAGGTTCGCGTATAGCTGCCGCGCATACGCATCGGGACGAATCCCCGCGTTGATCCAGGTCATGTACGGATTGGCCCGGCCCGGCGGCCGCTGCGCCAGCACCGCGACCTTCTCATGGTTGTCGGTGAACTCGTTCATCACCTGCTCGAGCCGGCGGCTCGGCACGACGTTCACCGGCGTGACCGGCGAATAGTGGCGCGTCGTGGTGCCCGGCACGCGCGGCGCGTTCGGATTCGGCCCGGCCTGGATCGTCGGCACGACCGCCCGCAGCTGCGAAAACGTGATGCTGCCAGGACGCAGCACGCGCGGCCCGTCGCCGATGCACGAGACGATCGTCGACTCCAGCCCGACCTTGCAGTCGCCGCCGTCCAGCACGAGCTTGATCTCGTCGCCGAACTCCTCGCGGACGTGCTCGGCCCGCGTCGGGCTCAGGTGGCCATAACGGTTGGCACTCGGCGCGGCGATGCCGCCACCGAACGCATTCAGCAGCTGCTGCGCGACGGGGTGATTGGGCACGCGGATCGCGACGGTGTCCTGGCCGCCGGTGATCACGTCATTGACTGCTGGAGCGCGCTTCGCCACCAGCGTGAGCGGACCCGGCCAGAAGGCATCGGCGAGCTTCTTCGCTTCGGGCGTCATCTCGCGCACCCAGCGCTGCAGGTAGCGCGGGTGGTCGATGTGCACGATCACTGGGTGGGTCGAGGGCCGGTTCTTGGCACGGAAAATCTTGCGGACGGCGTCCGGGTTGTTGGCGTTCGCGCCGAGGCCGTAGACGGTTTCCGTCGGGAACGCGACCAGCTCGCCGGCGCGCAACGCTTCGACGGCTTCCTGGATCTCCTCCTGCAGTACTCGTCCGATGGCCATGGGGTCAATGATAACAAGGGAGGTGTTCGCCGCCCGCCGTTCCCGGCGAGCGGCCGACGAAGTGGCGGCAAACGGCGACAAAAGGCCCTATTCGAGGGCCGTCCGCTTCCAGCCGTCGTCCGTCCTGCGCAGCTCGTAAGTCGGCCAGTAACGCTTGTCCAGCTTCAGCGTGATGACTTCCACCGAGCCGTTCCAGCTCACGGTGCGCAGGCGCAGTGAGGAGCGGTCCTCGCGCCCGGCCACGGCCTTGACGAACGCGTCCAGGTCTGCGATCGGCTGCCCGTCCACTTCGACGATGCGACGGCCGGCCCACAGCTGGTAGCGCGTCGAGGGCGAGCCATAGGCGAAGTACGCGACGAACACGCCCTCCGGCTCGATGCCGCGCTGAGCAGCGAGCGCGCGATGCGGCTCCTGCAGCACCGCGCCCGACCACACGATGATGCGGTCGAGATCGCGTCCGCCGAGTTGCACGGTCGGCACATCGACCACTTGTTCCTTGCCGGCACGCAGCACCGTCAGGCGCACCGAGTTCTTCTGCACGGCGCGCTCGACCTCGCGGAAGCGGTTCACGACGGTCCCGTCGACGTCGAGGATCAGATCGCCCGACTTCAGCAGCTTCGCAGCCGGCGAGCCGCCCACCAACCGTTGGACCCCGAGAACTTGCCTGCGCTCCGGACTGTGCTGTTCCAGGCGCTGCACCCACGCGTCCGTCAGGCCGAGCTTGCGCGCGCTCGCGAGGGGCACGGGCTGTAGCTCGACCTCCAGCGAATGCAGCGCGCGCCCGTCTCGCACCAGCGGCAGCATCTCCGTCAGCAGGTCCGCGGGAATGCCGCGGTTCTCCTGCACCACGTCGCGTTGCTGCTCGTAGGCGAAGCTCGCCCAGCTCGCGACCACTTCACCGCTCTTGTTGACCAGCACGCCGTCGTAGTCGGCCGGGCCGTTGATCAGCGAGATCGTCTCGAGATTGGCATCGCGGAACTGCAGCGTGCGCGACAACGGATAGCCCACCGGGTCGATCGACGCCACCGTCGCCGAGCGCGATTGCGCCTTGCCGTCGGGACGCACGCCGACTGCCCAGACCTGCTCGCCGGGCCGCAGCTCGGTCGGGCGCAGCGTCGCCGCATGCGCCGGCGTCGTGCCGATGAGCGCCGGATCGTAGGACACGACAGCGAGGTTGTGCAGCGGATGCACGTACTCGACCTTGCCCGGAATCTCGATCGTGCCGGAGAACGTCAGGCGCACGTCGCCGAGCGGCGTCGGCACGGTGTTGCGATCGACGAGCACCAGCCCGCGCTCGGCATCGATGATCAGCCCCGTGCCGTAGTAGCTGCGCTCGGTGATGCCGGAAACGGAGTACGGCATGTCGAAGTTCACCAGCACCAGTGACGGCGCCAGCTTGTTGACGATCGGATCGGCGGTCTTCGCGTAGCTGGTCGTCGCCGGTTTCAGCGGCTGCTCGCCATCGTCGCCCGCCCAGGCCTCGCAGGGCCAGGTGCCGCTCGCGTCTTCGCGCTTGCACGTGCGGGCCGGGAACCAGCGGCGATCCATGCGCATCACGCGCACCTGCGCCGTGTTCGGATCGTCGAGCGTGTAGAAGCGCACCGAGGCGCGCTCGTTGTCGTGCAGTTGCCCTACGACCTTCTCGAAGTCGTCGAGCGTGGCGATGTCCTTGCCGCCGACCTCGGTGACGACCGCGCCGCGCGGAATCACCGCCGCGCCGAGGATGTAGCCGGGGTTCGCGACGTAGACGCCGCGGATCGGCACGTTGATGTGGCGTGCCTGCTGCCACGAAAGGTTGTGCACGACACCATCGCCGAGCTCCAGGAACTGGTCCGGCGTGATGGAGTACAGGTCCTGCACCGCCAGCTCGCGCTCCAGCACTTCGCCGCCGCGCTCGACTTCGATCTTCACCGTCTTGCCGACGCTGTCATCGAGCACGCGCGACAGCAGATCGAAATCCGCCGTCAGTTCGCCGTTGATGCGCACCAGGATGTCGCCGGGCTCGAGCGTTGCCTCAGCCGGCGAGCCGCGCTGCACTTCCGACACGACCAGCATGCCGGTCTTCGCAGGAAACTTGCGGCGCATCTCGCTTTCGGTCTGCGAGCGCAAGCCGAGCCGGTGCACTTCGTCGTACGGCGTGTAGACGAACACCGTCTGCATGGTGCCGCGCGTGACCGGCTTGCCTTCCTGGATCAGCTGCAGCGCGCGCGCCACGCGATCGAGCGGCAGATAGAAACTCGACTGAGCCGAATTGCTGCCGCCGGCGTTCAGCGCCAGCACGCGCCCGTCGATATCGATGACAGGGGATCCGGAGGAGCCGCCGGAGGTGCCGGAGGCCGCCTGATAGTAGAACGTATTGAAGTCGTTGTACTTGCCAAGGCCGTAGTTCGGCGCCTCGCGATCGAGCCGCGCGAGCGTGCCCGCGAGGATCGACAGCTGCTCGCCGGCGTCGTTGCCGATGACGCGAATCTCGCGCCCGACCAGCGCGCCCTGCGGGTACAACTTCAGCTCGGTGGGCTTGATGAAGCGCAGCTTCGAAGGATCGTAGCGATAGAAGCCGAAGTCGTGCACCGGATCGCGATACACCGGATACAGCGTGACTTCCTCGCGATTCAGGAACACCGCCTGCGCCGTCACCGGCCCCGGTGTGACCACGTGGCGGTTCGTGAGAATCAAACCGCGCTTCGCGTCGACGACGAAGCCGGTCGCCTGGCTCGACATGTTCCACTCGGTGTCGAACGCGCGCGTCAGGTCGACCTGGATCGTGACCACGCCGCTCGCGACCTTCTCCAGCGTGCGTGTCCAGCGCGAGTCCTCCGCGTCGGAAACCGGCACTGCGTTGGCAACCGCCGCCTCGCGCGCCTCAGCGTCGGCCCGGTCGACCGCGGCGGGCGAATCGGCGGCAGCGCAGACCCGGCCCGCCAAGGCGGCGAGCAGAGCAAACAGCAGAATTTTTTGCATTAGGAAACCGTGTCAGGACGACGCTCAGCCGAGCAACAGGAAGCCCCAGATCACCGCCAGCACGGCGAAGGATAGCAGCACGGCGGTGGAGCCCACGTCCTTCGCCAGACCGGAAAGCTCATGACGTTCCAGACCGATGCGGTCGACGACAGTTTCAATTCCGGTGTTCAGCAGCTCGACGATCAGCACCAGCAGCACCGAGGCGATCAGCAGCGCCTTCTCGACCGGCGTCTTGCCGAGCCACGCACCGAGCGGCAGCAGCACCACCGCCAACGCGACTTCTTGACGGAACGCCGCCTCGGCGCGGAACGCGCCCTTGAACCCTTGCCAGGAATTGACGAACGCGAGCAGCAACCGGCGCAGGCCGGAGAGCTTGGGACGATCTTGCATGACGGACGGAACGTCGCTAGCCACGTTGATATGTCAGATCGAGCTGTTTCGCCGCGCGGACATCGTCCAGCCGGCGGACCGGCAGAGTATACGGTGCGCCCTTGACCTTCGCGGGATCCTGTTCGGCTTCGCGCTGAATCGCAACCAGCGCCTCGACGAAGCCATCGAGCTCCTCCTTCGCCTCGGTCTCGGTCGGCTCGATCAGCAGGCACTCAGGCACCAGCAGCGGGAAGTACGTCGTCGGCGCATGGAAGCCGTGATCGAGCAGGCGCTTGGCGAAGTCCATGGCGTTCACGCCGAGCTGTTTCGCCTGACGCTTGAGCGTGATGATGAACTCGTGACTCGCGCGTCGCCCCGGGTAGGCGGCTTCGAAGCCCGCCTGTTGCAGGCGCGCGAGCATGTAGTTCGCGTTCAGCGCGGCGTACTCGGCGACGCGCTGCATGCCGGCGCGACCCAGCATCCGCATGTAGACATAAGCACGCAGCAGCACGCCGGCATTACCCATGAATGCCGAGAGGCGGCCGATCGTGTGCGGCACGTCGCGCGCATCGAGCCAGCGATAGCGCTCGCCGTCGCGCCCGACGATCGGAATCGGCAGGAACGGCAGCAGACGCTGGCCCACACCGACGGCGCCGGAGCCGGGCCCGCCGCCGCCATGCGGCGTCGAGAACGTCTTGTGCAGGTTCATGTGGATGACGTCGAAGCCCATGTCGCCGGGGCGCACCTTGCCGAGGATCGCGTTGAGATTCGCGCCGTCGTAGTACAGCAGGCCGCCTGCCTCGTGGACGAGCTTCGCGACCTCCTGGATACGCCGCTCGAACACGCCGAGCGTCGAAGGGTTCGTGAGCATGATGCCCGCAGTGCGCGGGCCGAGCGCCTGCTGCAACGCTTCCACGTCCATGTCGCCGTTCGGCAGCGAGGGAACCTCGATGACAGTGCAGCCGCACATCGTGGCGGTCGCGGGATTCGTGCCGTGCGCCGCATCGGGCACGATGATCTCGGTGCGATCCATGTCGCCGCGCGCACGGTGATAGGCGCGAATCATCGCGACGCCCGCGAATTCGCCTTGGGCGCCGGCCATCGGCGTCAGCGAGACGCCCTTCATGCCGGTCACTTCCTTGAGCATCTCCTGCAGCTCGAACATGCAGGCGAGAAAGCCCTGGCTCGCCGACTCCGGCGCCAGCGGATGCCGGCCGAGGAGTTCGGGCAACATCGCGAACTGATTGCACGCGCGCGGGTTGTATTTCATCGTGCACGAGCCGAGCGGATAGAAGTGCGTGTCGATCGAGAAGTTCAGCTGCGACAGGCGCGTGAAGTGACGCACTGCCTGCAGCTCCGACACTTCCGGCAGCGCCGCGCGTTGCTTGCGACGAAATTTCTCCGGCACCTCCGCCGCGGCGGCGTGCGGATACTGTCCGGCAGCGCTGCGGCCGGTGCGGGAATGGGTGAAAATCAGGGGTTCGTGCATGGTGTTGACTCAGTGACAGTGATGGAGTGATGGAGTGATGGGGAGCGCATCACTTTTCATCACTTCATCACTTCTCTCATCGCCTTCTCGTACGCCTCGATGTCCTCATCCGTCCTCGTCTCTGTCGCACACACCAGCAGCGCGTTGCCGAGCTCCGGGTACTGCCGCGACAGGTCGTAGCCGCCCACGACCCCGCGCTGCGCGAGCGCTTCGAGCACCTCGGCCGGCTTGCGATCGAGGTGCAGCACCGCTTCGTGGAAACGCGGGCCGGCGAACGCCAGCTTCACGCCCTTGATCCGGGTCAGCGCTGCGACGAGCGTGCTCGTCTGCGTCTGCGAGGCCGCCGCCACCTTCTCGAGACCCGCGGATCCGAGCAACGACATGTAGATCGTCGCAGCAGTCACCAGCAGACCCTGGTTGGTACAGATGTTTGAAGTCGCCTTGCTGCGCCGGATGTGCTGTTCGCGCGCTTGCAGCGTGAGCGTAAAGCCAGGTTTGCCATCGAGATCGACCGTACGGCCGATGATGCGCCCGGGCATCTGTCGTACGTGCTCCAGGCGTGTCGTCATGAAGCCGAAGTACGGGCCGCCCGAGGACAGCGGCACCCCGAAGGGCTGGCCGTCGCCGACGACGATGTCGGCACCCTTTGTGCCCCACTCGCCCGGCGGCTTCAGCAGCGCGAGCGACAAGGGATTCACGACTGCGATCAGCAGCGCGTTGTTCGTCTGTGCCCAGTCGGCGATTGCGTCGACGTCTTCGAGCAGCCCGAAGAAGTTCGGCTGCTGCACGACGACGGCCGTGATGTCCTGGCCGCGGTACGCATCGAGCGGGTTCGCGCCCAACGTTCCGCTCGTCGCCTCGTAGGGCAACACGTCGAACTTGAGATTCTGGCCCTCAGTGATCGCACGCGCGACGTCCAGGTAGGTCGGATTGAGCGACGCGGGAACGAGAATGCGGGCGGACTTGGACTTGCGATGCGCGCGCACCGCCATCAGGCACGCCTCCGCCAGCGCCGATGCGCCGTCGTAGAGCGATGCATTGGAGACCTGCATGCCCGTCAGGCTCGCCATCATCGTCTGATATTCGTAGAGCAGCTGCAGAGTCCCCTGGCTCGCTTCCGCCTGGTACGGCGTGTAGGCACTGTAGAACTCGCCGCGCGTGACGATCGCCCAGACTGCTGCGGGAATGTGATGCTCGTACGCGCCGGCGCCGAGGAAGTTCAGCGGCCGGCCGTCGCGCGACGCGCGCTGCTGCATCAGCCGGCCGACTTCCATCTCGGTCAGCGCCTCGGGAATGCCATCGAGCGATTTGATGCGCAGCGCGGCGGGAATCTCTTCGAACAATGCATCGATGCTCGGCGCGCCGATCGTGGCCAGCATCTCGCGAACGTCGTTGTCGGTGTGCGGGATGAACGGCATGTCAGTGCCCAGCCTCCTCGATCACCTTCTCGTAAGCCTTGGCGTCGAGCAGGCTGCCCAGCTCGCCGTTGTTGCTCGGCTTCACCTTGAACAACCAGCCCTGGCCGTACGGATCGCTGTTGACGAGCTCGGGCGTCGCGCTCAACGCCTCGCTGTTGTTGGCGATGACCTCACCCGACACGGGGCTGTAGACGTCGGACGCGGCCTTCACGGACTCGACGACCGCCGCGGCGCCGCCCTTGGCCAGCGCGCGGCCGACCTCCGGCACTTCGACGAACACCAGGTCGCCGAGGGCGCCCTGCGCGTGGTCGGAGATGCCGACCGTGATCGTGCCGTCGCTTTCGACACGGGCCCATTCATGGGAGTCGAGGTACTTCAGATTGCTGGGGATGGAGGACATGGCTGTGTCACCTGTTTCTTTAAATCAGAGCTTTGCCTTTGCGCACGAACGGATACTTCACCACGCGCGCCGCGAGAAGCTTGCCGCGGATGTCGACCTGCACCTGCTCGCCGGTCGCGGCCGGCACGCGCGCGAAACCGATGGAGCGCTCGAGCGTCGGCGAGAACGTGCCGCTGGTCATCTCACCTTCGCCGACGCCGGGCACGACGACTTTCTGGTGACTGCGCAGCACGCCGCGATCTTCGAGCACGAGTCCGACGAGCTTGCGCGCCACACCGGCACGGCGCTGCGCTTCGAGCGCGGCGCGGCCGATGAAATCACGCTCCGCCGGATCGAACGCGACGGTCCAGGTCAGGCCGGATTCGAGCGGCGTGAGGTTCTCGTCCATGTCGTTGCCGTACAGATTCATGCCTGCTTCCAGCCGCAGCGTGTCGCGCGCGCCGAGACCGCACTGACTCACACCGGCATCGCGCAGCGCCGCCCAGAAAGCGGCGATGTCCTTCGCCGGCAGGATGATTTCCCAGCCGTCCTCGCCGGTGTAACCGGTGGTGGCGACGAAGTGCTCCGCGAGCTGGCGGGAGAAGAAAGGCTTCATGCCGAGCACGGCATCGGCGCTCTTGCCGATCACCTTCGCGGCCTTGGCGCGAGCATTCGGGCCCTGCACGGCGACCATCGCCAGGTCGGTGCGCGGTTCAATGTCGACCTGAAACGGCTGCGCCCAGCGCTTCAGCCACGCAGTGTCCTTGTCGCGCGTGCCGGCATTGACGACGACACGGAAGTGCTGCTCGTCGCCGAAGTAAGTGATCAGGTCATCGACGACGCCGCCGCGCTCGTTGAGCATGCAGCTGTACAGCGCCTTGCCCGGATCCTTGAGCTTGGCCACGTCGTTGGCGAGGAGATGGCGCAGGTAGTCCCGGGCGCGCACGCCGCTGACATCGGCGATCAGCATGTGCGACACGTCGAACATGCCGGCGTCGCGGCGCACGGCGTGATGCTCTTCGATCTGCGAGCCGTAGTGGACGGGCATGTCCCAGCCGCCGAAGTCGACCATGCGGGCGCCCGCGGCGACGTGCGTTTCGTACAGAGGCGTCTTGAAGCCCATCGTTGCTCCAGCAAAACAAAAGACGGCAGCGATCCGCTTGCGCGGGCTGCCCTCTGTCCTGCAACCTGAGAGATCCGGCGCGCGGCGCCTCTCCCCTTCGGTGAGTCGGTCTGTTGGGCCGACTACTCTCCAGAGCCCCTCGAGGTGCGCGTGGCGCACCGTGGACATGCCGTTCTTGTGCCTGAGCGTTTCCGGGCGGTTGCGCCTTCGGCGGTCGCGGGTCGAAGACCTGCGCGACTCTCTCCGGCCATGCCTTGCGATGGGTGGCGTATGGTATCAGAGAAGCGGTTTAGAATTCCGGCATGTCCACGCTCCCCCGCCGCCGCTCCATCCCCGTCCGCATCGGCGCTGTCGTCGTCGGCGGTGGCGCACCCGTTGCCGTTCAGTCGATGACGAACACCGACACCGCGGACGTCGAGGCGACGGTCCGCCAGGTTCAGGATCTGGCGCGCGCCGGCTCCGAGCTGGTGCGAGTCACGGTGAATACCGACGAGGCGGCGGCCGCAGTGCCGCACATCGCCGAACGTCTGGCGCGCGCCGGCGTCTTCGTGCCGCTGGTGGGCGATTTCCACTTCAACGGCCATCGCCTGCTGAAAGCGCACCCGGCGTGCGCACAGGCGCTGGCGAAGTACCGCATCAATCCCGGCAACGTCGGCCGCGGCAGCAAGCGCGATCCGCAGTTCGCCGAGATGATCGAGGTCGCGTGCCGCAACGCCAAGCCGGTGCGGATCGGCGTCAACTGGGGCAGCCTCGACCAGGACCTGCTGACCCGCATGATGGACGAGAACTCGCAGCGCGCGCAGCCGCACGACGCCAACGAAGTCATGCGCGAAGCACTGGTGGTGTCGGCGCTGGATTCCGCGGAGCGCGCTGTCGAGCTCGGGCTCGGTCGCGACCGCATCGTCATCTCGTGCAAAGTGAGCGGCGTCCAGGACCTGATCGCGGTGTACCGCAATCTCGCGGCGCGCTGCGAGTACGCGCTGCACCTCGGCCTGACCGAAGCCGGCATGGGCTCGAAGGGCATCGTCGCTTCGACGGCCGGCATCGCCGTGCTGCTGCAGGAAGGCATCGGCGACACGATCCGCGTCTCGCTGACGCCGGAGCCGAACGGCGATCGCGCGCAAGAGGTGATCGTGGCGCAGGAGATCCTGCAGACGCTCGGGCTGCGCTCGTTCGTGCCGATGGTGATCGCGTGCCCCGGCTGCGGGCGCACGACCTCCACCTACTTCCAGGAGCTGGCCCAGAAGATCCAGTCGCACATCCGCCACCAGATGCCGCAATGGCGCAAGCAGTACGCCGGCGTCGAGGACATGACGGTCGCAGTGATGGGTTGCGTCGTGAACGGCCCCGGCGAGAGCAAGCACGCCAACATCGGCATCAGTCTGCCGGGCACCGGTGAGCGGCCGGTCGCACCGGTCTACATCGACGGCGAGAAGGGACCGACGCTCAAGGGCGAGCGCATCGCGGAGGAGTTCCAGGCGCTCGTCGAGGACTACGTCGCGCAGCATTACGCGCGGAAGGAGTCGGCATGAATGATCTCACCAGCAAGAAATGCGTGCCGTGCGAAGGCGGCGTACAGCCTTTGTCGCAGGCCGAGGCGCAGCGGCTGATGAAGCAGCTGAACCCCGAATGGCGGCTGGCGGACGACACCAAGAGCATCCACGGCGAATGGAAGTTCCGGAACTTCTTCCACACGATGAGCTTCGCCAACGCCGTGGCGCACATCGCCAACGCCGAGGACCACCATCCCGACGTCGAGCTCGGCTACGGCTACTGCCGCATCCGCTACAACACGCACGCGATCGGCGGCTTGTCGGAGAACGATTTCATCTGCGCGGCGAAGATCGACGCGCTGCCGAAGACCCTGGCGAAGACCTGAAGATCAGAGCCGGAAGATCACGCCGAGCGACAGCAGCTCGACGTGGCTCGCGGCGATGTCGCGATTCGCATCGATGTCCTTCGAGCGCTCGTATTCGAGGCGCGCGCCCCAGCGCCCGGCGAAGTTCCAGTCGACGCCGACGCCGCCGATCAGCACGCGATCGCCGTAGGTCGAGTCAGGGAACGCCGAGAACGAGACCTCGCCGTGGCCGGTGCGCACTTTCGAGTCGGCGAACAACACGCCGACGCGCAGGAACAGCTCGAACCCCTGGCCGACGGGAAGGATGCCGAGCGCCGACACAGCCGGACCGCTCACATCGGTGGTGAAGTCATTCTCGATCGTCAGCGGCGGCGCCGGGAACGGCAGCAAGTCCTCGACGACGAAGGTCTCGTGGATGCTGGAGGTACCGAAGTCCAGGTACTCGAGCTCGGCCGCGAGATAGCGGTTGAAGCGGTAACCCGCAAGTCCGCGCCAACCGGTGCTGTCCTCGTCGGTTTCCAGGGAGGTGCGCGGCACGGTCACGATGCCGCCGCCGAAGCCCCCGAAGTCGAAGCCGACCAGAATCGAATCCTGCGCGCCGCCTTTGCTGACATCGTGCTTGGCGTTGCCGCCGCTCGCGCCGAGATACCAGCCCGTCTCCGGCTCCGCCGCTTGCGCGCCGCGCGCCAGCAATCCGAGCAGCAGCAGCTGCCCGAGCAATCGAACCCTGACCATATAGAATGCTCCCTTGCGCTCCGTCCGGAAGCGCGCCCGCTGCTACTCAGGCAGCGCCGGCCGCAATGCTTTGTGGTTCGAGTTGCGGACCGACCGGGTGCCTGAATTCCCGTTTGGCGAATTCTATCCGTTGCGCAGGCGACGCCGTGAAATCGGCGCGCTCTTCGCAAATTTTCAGACGGCGCAGCAGGCCCTGCCGGTTGGCGATCTGGATCGCGAGCCCCGGTCGCGCGTTCAGCTCCAGCACCAGCGGCCCGAGATCGCGGTCGAGCACGACGTCGACGCCGATGTAGCCCAGTCCGGTGAGCTCGTAGCAGCGCGCGGCAATGTCGAGGATCGTGTCCCATTCCGGCACGCGCAGGCCGGCGATGGCGTGCGTCGTGTCAGGATGATGCGTGACGACTTCGGTGCCGATCACGCCGTCGAGCGTGATGCCGGTGGCGAGATCGATGCCCGCGCCGACCGCTCCCTGGTGCAGGTTCGCCTTGCCGCGCGAGCCGCGCGTCGGCAGCCGCACCATCGACATGATCGGAATGCCGCGGAACACGATGACACGGATGTCCGGCACTCCCTGGTAGCTGATGCGCTCGAACAGCGGCGAGAAGTGCACCATGTATTCGACGATCACCACGTCCTGCACGCCGCCGAGGCTGAACTGGCCGTTGATCGCATTCGACAGGTGATGCGACAGGAAGTCTTCGTCGAGGATGTCGCCGCCGATCGTGCGATAGCGGTTGCCGCTGCGGCCGCTGATCACGACGATGCCGTCGCCGGCGCTGCCGTGTGCTGGCTTGAGCGCGAATTCGTTGTGGCTGCGGACGATGTCCGGCAGCGTGCGGATGTCGTGCTGCGTCTCGATCACGCCGTAGAGCTCCGGCACCGCGATGCCGGCCGCGACCGCCAGGCGCTTGGTCTTGAGCTTGTCATCGACCAGCGGATACCGGCTGCGCGGATTGAACCGCAGGATGTAGTCGCCGTTGCGCTTGTTGAGGCCGAGCACGCCCTCGCGCATCAGGCTGCCGTAGCTGCCGAACATCAGGTCGCGCTCCCGGACGGCGTGCCGGAAGGCCGCAGCGCCTTGAAGCGCCGCAGCTCGAGCAGGCGGTAGCCGGTGTAGCGACCGGAAAGCAGCGCCGCTGCGATCACGAGCAGGAGAAGCTCGGGGAAGACAAAGATCAGATGCGCGAGCGCGGCGATGCCCATCACGAGGTACGCCGCAGCGGCGACGATCAGGCTGCCGACGCCTTCCTGGATCGCCTCCGACGCGCCGCGCTCCTCCCAGACGATCGACATGCGCTCGATCGTCATCGAGATGATGACCATCGGGAACAGCGCGATCGACAGACCGGGCTGAATGCCGAGCTTGTGACTGAGTACGCTGATGCCCGCCATCAGCATGACCACCACGGTCAGTACGCAGGTCAGGCGCGGCACCAGCAGCAGCCGCAGCTTCTCCAGGTAGAAGCGGATCAGCAGGCCGAGCGACACGATCACCGTGAACAGCAGGATGCCCCACATGAGCAGCGTTTCGCGGAACGCCAGCGCGACCAGCACCGGCATGAACGTACCGAAGGTCTTCACGCCGACGAAGTTACGCAGGAACAGGATCACCAGCGCGCCGATCGGGATCATCAGCAGCACGCTGTAGACCGCCTGCGTGGCAATCGGCAGCGAGAACAGCGAGAACTCGATCGAGTGCGAGCCGAGCTTCTCGGCGCGCCGCTCCGCGACCAGCATCGAGTCGAGCAGGTTCTGCTGCACGGCCAGCGTGACGTCCGGTGCCGAGCCGCCCTCGACGTCGGCGATGCGATCCCCGCCGCGCCACCAGATGAAGAAGTCGCGCGGCAATCCCTGCTCGAGCGTCCGCGGATTGAAGTACAGCCACTGCACGCCGTCATGCACTTCCAGCAGCTGCTCGGCTTGCACCGGGCCCGGCTCGTTGCGCAGGAGAATGCCGTGCGCGATGCGCGCCGGAATCTGTGCCCCCGCGAGCAGAACCGTCGCGAGGCGCGCGCGGTCGGCGGCGTTGTCGCCGCGCTTCAGGAACACGCTGACGTACGGGTCGTTCTGCGCGAGGTTGATGTGCCGGAGCAGCTCCGTCGTGAAGCTCGCGACATCGGCGGACTGCCGGCGAACCTCGGCGATCAGCCCTTCCATCGCGATCTGCGAAGGCTCGTCGAGCTCCGGCGGCGCCGGGAACGGCGGCGTCGTGTCTTCCGCGATGCGCGTCGCGTCCCGGTAGACCAGCGCGCGGTAGTAAAGAGTCTGCGGGCCGGTGGCCTGGCGCAGGGTCCATTGCGCTTCGCGGCCGGCCGGGGCGCTGCGCGTCGCCAGGCCGAAGCCGCGCGACACGAAGTTCTCATCCAGCAAGGCGAAGCCGGGGGTCAGGCTCGGAATGCGCAGCGTCGCCTTCACTGCCGCCGGGCCGGGCTCGAAGCGCACGGCCGCTTCGATGTTCCAGATCTGCGTCTGCTCCTGCGGGCGCAGCGGAAAGCCGACCACGTGCACCTTGTAGTAGAAGAGCGCGAGGCCGAGCAGCGTCAATACGGCCGACAGCGCGTAGATGTGGCGATTGTTCATTGGTGGCGCTGCAAGGGGGCGCCAAGCCTACACCAGCAGCCGCGAATCTTGCGCATCGACCTGGACCAGCAGGTCGACCGGCGCGGCGGCGAAGCGGACCGCGGCTGCGAGCGTTGCCCGTCCGCCGTCTGCGCCGAGCTCCCAGCCGGCATGCTCGACCAGCAAGGCGAGCTCCAGTGCGCGACCGATGGTCATCGCGATGCGCCGGGCGTGCGACTGGGCCTGTACCGCGTCGCTGTGCTCGCGGACCCAGCGCCCGACGTGCTCGATCGCGGCCACTGCTTTGGTCCCCGCAGCCGCGAGGCGCTCGTCGCGAATACCTTGGACGCATTGTGCGATCCGCCCCTGAGCCGCAGGGAGCCCAAGCGCCAGCTCCCCGCGCAGCAGCGCATCCAGCGCCAGTACGTTCGTCGTCCCCTCCCAGATCGGCAGGACCTGCGTATCGCGCAGCAGCGCCGGCAGGCCGGTGTCCTCGACGTAACCCGCACCCCCGAACGCTTCGATACATTCGCTCACGACGGCGACGGCCTGCTTGGCCGTCAAAAGTTTGGCGATCGGCGTCACCAGTCGCAGCAATGCCCGTTGCTCGTCGGTGAGCTCTCCGGCCTCCTGTCGGCCCATGAGCTCGACGAGCTCGAACGCAAGCAGGAATGCGCCGCGCGTCTCCGCTTCCAGACCCGCGAGGGTGTCGACGTGCAGCGGCAGCTCGTTGAGCAGCGAGCCGAAGGCCCGCCGCTGCCCGGCGTACGACCTGGCCAGTGCCAGCGCGCGACGCATGAATGCCGCGGACGTCACGCTATTCCAGGCACGCGTCACGATGAGCATCGGCTCGATGTTGCGCGTGCCATTGCGCGTATCTCCGACCAGCTCTGCACGCGCGCCCTCGAGCAGTAGTTCTGCTGTCGGCACCTTGCGCGTGCCAAGCTTGTCCTTCAGCCGCTCGACCCGCATGCCGTTCGGCCGCCCCGACTCGTCGTGAGTCTCGACATAGAACATCGCGAGCCCGCTGCCGCCGGGGCCGTTGCCGACCGGTCGCGCGAGCGTCAGCGCCATCTGCGAAGTGATCGCCGAGGTGAACCACTTCTTGCCGTAGAGGCGCCACTGACCGTGCTCATCGCGCTCGGCGTGCGTCAGCGACGCGCCGACATCGGAGCCGCCGGTCGATTCGGTCATCCACTGGCCGCTCGTCCAGGCGTGCGCCGGATCGCGACTGGTCAAGCGCGGCACGACGCGTTCGATCAACGATGCATTCTGCGACGCCGTGAGCGTGCGCGCCGCGCCGTCCGTCATCGCGAGCGGGCAGCTGTACACGTCCGACGACGGGTGAAACAGATATACGGCGGCGAACTGATGCAGGCGCGAGTAGCGGCCATGCGCACGCTCGTATGGGATCGCGATCAAGCCGGCCTGTGCAGCTATCTGCGCGGCACGCTGCCACAGCGGCGTCACCTCGATGCGATCGATGCGATTGCCCCATGCGTCCCACTGCACAAGCGTCGGTTCGTTTTCACGATCGGCGAGCTGCAGCGAGTACAACTCGCCGCCCGCCAGCGCGCCGAGTTGGTCGAGCTCCGGCGCAATCGCGGCGAGCACGGATGCCGGGACCTTGCGCTGCAGGTAGCTGCGCAGGAAAGCATCGTCCTGGTACTGGTTATCCAGTTGCGGCGCCGCCTGGATGAAGATCCCGGTCACCGGGCGATCTCCGGCAGCTCCCCACTCGTTCCCATCGCCCGGCCCATGAAGAACCGCTTGGCGAGCGCGCTGCGATCGACGGCGCCGAGTCCGGTGCGGCGAATCCAGCCGAGCATCGCGTCGGTTGTGCTGAACAAGCGATTGAGACCGTCGACCAGCCCGAGCGCGATCAGATTCTCACTCTTGCGCCAGCGCTCGTAACGCCGCAACACGCGCAGCTCGGCGAGCGCCGCGGGATCGGCTCCGCTCGACAGCTCCTGTGCCAGCACTTCGACCAGCGCGGCGCAGTCGAGGAACCCGAGGTTGACGCCCTGGCCGGCGAGAGGATGAATTGCGTGCGCGGCATCGCCGACTAGCGCGAAGCGCTCCTTGCAGTACTGGCGCGCATGGGTGAGGCGCAACGGGAAGTGCACCCGCTGCGCCGCGATCTCCACTTTGCCGAGCACACCGTCTATCGCGCTCTCGATCTCCTGCGCGGCTTGCTCCGGCGGGCACGTCGCAAGATGCTCGGCGTGCGCGGGACGCGTCGTCCACACGATCGAGCTGCGGCCGTCCACGAGCGGCAGGAACGCGATCGGACCGTCGGCGAGAAAACGTTGCCACGCTGTGCGCGCATGCGAGTGCTCGGTGCGTACGTGCGTCACGAAGGCACGCTGATCGTAATCCCATCCTGCAGTCTCGATGCCGGCGAGCTTGCGGCTGAGCGACGCGGCACCGTCGGATCCGACGACGAGAGAGGCACTGACCGTGCGCCCGTCGCCGAGCGACACCACAGCTCGATCGCGTTCGAACGACAGGCCGGCCAGTTCGGCGCGCAACAGCGAGACCCGGCGGAACGACTGACACGCGTACAGCGCCCACTGCAGCTGTCGGTTCTCGACGATGTGCCCGAGGTTGGGCTCGCTGGTCGCACTGGCGCTGAAGTGAATGGCACCCGCACCACACGGCTTGCTGGCCGCGTCCCAGACGATCATCTCCTCGTAGGGAGACAGGCTCGGGGGCGGAACGAGCGGCCACGCACCGACCGCGGTCAGGATGCGTTGCGAGGCGCGCGACACGGCCGAGACACGCAAATCGATATCGCCCGGCGCCGGCGCCGACGGCGGATTCGCCTCCAGCACGGCGATGCGCAACTCGGCGAGATGTGGATTGGCGGCCGCGAGTGCGGCCGCACAGGCGCCGACCAACCCGCCGCCGACGATGACGATGTGGAAATCGGGACGCATCACACCAGGCTCGCACCGCGCGCCAGCTTCGGAATCCGACCTGCGGCGCCGAGGGACAACTGCGACAACGCACCCTTCGCCGCCGGCAGCAGATCGAACGCCAGCAGACCCACGTCACGCAGCGCTTTGACCGGACTCAGCGGCTGCGAGAACAGGCGCACCAGGCCGTCCGTGAAGCGGACGATGTTGCTGCGGTCGGCGACACGCCATTCGCGGTAGCGCTCCAGCCAGACGCCGTCGCCCGGATCGAACTCCGCCTTCTGCTGCGCACGTCCGTCAGCGAGCACTTCCGCGAGGCTGGCCGCGTCGCGCAGCCCGAGGTTGAAACCCTGCCCGGCGATCGGATGCAGCGTCTGCGCTGCGTTGCCGACGATCGCCAGGCGCTTTGCCACATGTTCTTCGGCGCGCGTCAATGACAGCGGGTAGAGCTGCCGCGTCCCGACCTTCATGAAACGTCCAAGGCGGAAACCGAAGGCATCCTGCAGGCGCGCCAGGAAGGTAGCGTCGTCGGTTTCAGCGATCGACGGTGCCACCTCCGTCGTGAACGTCCAGATCAGCCCCAGGCGTCCTTCCGACATCGGCAGCAATGCCAGCGGACCTGCCGGCGTGAAGCGCTCGTAGGCGACGTGATCGTGAAAGCGCTGGGTGAGCACGTTGCTCACGAGCGCCGTCTGCTCGTAGTTCCAGGTTTGCGCGCCGATGCCGGCAGCTTCGCGCAGCACCGATTGGGCGCCGTCCGCAGCGATCGCGAGCCTGGCTTCGACGGCAGTGCTGCCTTGCGCCCCCAGATTGCAATCGATCCGCTGCCGCCCGTCGATGAGTTGCATGCCGCGCACGCGCGCCGGCGCCAGAATCCGCACTGAGCTCTGCTCGAGCCGGCGCCACAGCGCCGCACCCATCACCCGATTGACGACGACGAAGCCGAGCGCGCTCAGCCCCTGCTCCGCTGCGTCGAGACGCGCGAAGCCGAACCGGCCCCGATCGGAAACGTGAATGCGGCGGATCGCGGTCGCTTCGCGCTCCAGCAGCGGCCAGACGCGCAGCGCTTCGAAGATCCGGCGGCTGCCGTTGGAGAGCGCAGTCGTACGGTCGTCGAAGCTCGGCTGGCTGGACGTGCCGAACGGATGTGCCTCGATCAGAACGACGCCGAGGCCCAGGTCCGCCAGCGCCAGCGCCAGCGTCGCGCCGACGAGCCCGCCACCGCAGATAGCGACGTCACAGCTCACGACCTCGGAACTAGGAGCGCCCGGTTCCATTCATCACCTTCTCGATGGCATCCGGCTCTTTCGGCAACCCGGCGGTGAGCACCTCGTTGCCCCTGCCGGTCACCGCAACGTCGTCCTCGATGCGCACGCCGATGTTCCACCAGCGCTTCGCGACGCCCTTGGAGCCGGCAGGAATGTAAATCCCCGGCTCGACCGTCAGCACCATGCCCGGTTCCAGCACGCGCCACTGCTCGCCGATCTTGTAGTCGCCGACGTCGTGCACGTCCATGCCGAGCCAGTGACCGGTGCGATGCATGAAGTAGCGGCGATACGCGCCTTCCTTGATCAGCGCCGGTACCTTGCCCTTGAGGATCCCGAGCTTCACCAGGCCATGCGTTATCGCGCGCACCGCCGCGTCGTGCGGCTCGTTCCAGTGATTGCCGGGTTTGGCCTTGGCGATCGCCGCGTATTGCGCTTGGAGCACGACTTCGTAGACCGCGCGCTGTTCCGGAGTGAAGCGGCCGTTCACCGGAAACGTGCGCGTGATGTCGGACGCGTACAGCTCGTACTCGCAGCCGGCATCGATCAGCAACAGGTCACCGTCGCTGAGCGTCTCCGAGTTCTCGTGATAGTGCAGCACGCAGGCGTTCGCGCCGCCGCCGACGATCGGGTGATACGAGATATCGGCATTGTTGCGCCGGAACTCGTGCAGCAGTTCCGCCATCACTTCGTATTCGGTGCGGCCGGGGCGCGCGAAGCGCATCGCACGCTTGTGCGCAGCGACTGCGATGCGGGCGGCCTGGCGCATCGAGTCCAGCTCGGGGCGCGACTTGAACAGGCGCATGTCGTGCAGCAGGTGATCGAGCGCCACGAACTCCTGCGGCGGCTGTACGCCGGTGCGCGACTGCGACTGCACCTTCAGGCCGTTGATCCAGCCGATCACGCGCTGATCGAACTCCTGGTGCACGCCCATCGTGTAGTAGACGCGTCCACAATTCTCCATCAGGCCCGGCAGGATGTCGTCGATGTCCGTGATCGGGAACGCGTCGTCAGCGCCGTATTCGCGCGTCGCGCCATCCGGACCGGCGCGCCGCCCGTCCCAGGTCTCGCGCGTCGGATCGCGGTCGCGGACGAACAACACGTATTCGGCTTGCGAGCGCCCCGGGATCAGCACCGCGACCGCTTCGGGCTCGGCGAAGCCGGTGAGGTAGAAGAAGTCGCTGTCGGGCCGATACGGATAGTGCACGTCGCCGTTGCGCGCCTTCTCGGGAACCGCAGGCAGGATCGCGATACCACCCCGACCCATCATCTTCATCAGTTGCCGGCGGCGACGGCGGAACTCGTCTTTGCGCATGCTTCAGTTCAGGCGCGAAGGATCGACCGGCGCGGCAGCGCGCGCCTCGACCAGCTCGTCGTGGATCAGCTGCACGCCGGCCCGCACATACTCGACGATCTCGGCGTAGGCCTGCTCCTCTTCCTCGGCGTCCGCGCCGGTCTCGACCGACGCCTGGCTGATGTGCGTGAGATCGCGCAACACTTCTGCGACCTCGCCCGTCAGCTCGTCCCGCGGCACCTGCCGCCCCGTGCCGAAGCCGTACAGGAACCCCTGGCACCATTGCGACAGCGCCGATGCACGCTCCACGAGCGGATCGTCGTCATCGGGCAACAGCAGCTGGAATTCCATCTCGTCGCCGCGCAGGGCGCGCAGGGTGTCGGCGAACAACAGACGCAGCGGCGCACGCTCGTCGGCGGCATCGGCTTGAAGCTCGGGCTGGGGTTCGGGCACCAGCTCGTCGAGCCAGCTGTCGAGCGGATACTGCTGCGTGGTGCAAAGGGCGCCGCACAGACAGCCATGACTTTCCGCCGCCGCTACCGACGATTGCAGCGTCTGCAGCACGCGCGCAACTTCAGGAAAAGTGACCTGAAACATCGCCGTTATGTTAGCACCGGGCGGGTGAGCGTTGTTTGACCGCATGGGGGTGCCGCCGCATAATCGTGCTGCCATGAGCGAAGCCAAACCGAAGATCAACGTCGAGCAGGAGCTGAAGCAGCTCGAGCGGCGACTCGATGAGCTGCTCGGCACGCTCGCGCAGCTGAGCGAAGAGAATCGCGCCCTGCGCCAGCGCCAGGATTCGATGATGGCGGAGCGCGCCACGCTGCTGCAGAAGAACGAGCAGGTGCGGGCGCGCGTCGAAGCGATGATCGGCCGCCTCAAGGCGATGGAGCACAGCGCATGACGGATCGCACGACGCGGGTCAGCGTGCGCATCCTCGAGAAGGAATACCAGGTTGCCTGCCTGCCGGAAGAGCGCTCCGAGCTGCTCGACTCCGCCGAATTCCTGAACGTCAAGATGCGCGAGATCCGTGACGCGGGCAGCATCGTCGGTCTCGACCGCATCGCGGTGATGGCCGCCCTGAATCTCGCGCACGAGTTGCTCAAGCTGCGCGGCCGCGGCGACGCCGCGGATACCGACGCCGGCCAGAAGATCCGGCAGTTGCGCGAGCGCGTCGAGAGCGCGCTCAGTCGAGGGCAACAGCTCGAGTTGTGAACTCGCGCGCGGGAATCGGATCGAACTTTTCCTCGCGGCCGTTCGTTGCAGCAGCGACGGTCAGGCGAAGACAGATTGTGATATGGCGCCGCCTGCGGTGTTCGACATGTGTCGGGTTACCTCTCGACCCTAACGTAAACACCCCAGGGATTCGGTCTCGCGGCAGCGGTGTGCAAGTCCGTCCAGAACGGAAAGCCTTAGCTGCGGCGGCTGCGTCCCACTTATTGCTCCGTGTCGAGAGCAATGGCTCATGACGGCACATGCGGGTGGCGCCGCCCTCCTCTCCGATCGCTTGCGGCTGCGTGCGCAGCTGCGGGCACAACGTCGCGCGATTCCTCCGCATGAGCGCGCAAGTGCGTCGCGGCAATTCGCGCGCGTCCTGCGTCGCTCGCAGTTGCTGCGCCCAGGTCGGCGCATCGCCGTGTATGTCGCACACGATCACGAAGCGGATCCGCACCTGGTCGTGCAGCTGGCGCGACGCAACCGCTGCGAGCTCTACCTTCCCGCGATCGTCGACTATCGCCGTCGCCGCATGGAGTTCCGGCGCTACGCGAGCGATGCGCAGTTACGTCCGAACCGCTATGGCATCGCCGAACCGCAGCGCACCGCTACGCGCATCGCCGTCCGGCATCTCGACGTGATTCTGGTACCGTTGGTCGGCGTCGACTCGCAGGGCACGCGACTGGGAAGCGGCGCCGGCTTCTACGATCGCTGCCTGCATCATCTGCGCGGCGGCCGCCGCTGGCGGCGGCCCAAGCTGATCGGGCTCGCCTACGAGTTCCAGCGCGTCGGCCGGCTCGCTGCCGGCGCCTGGGACGTGCCGCTGCACGCACTCATCACGGAGCAGGGTCTCTATCCATTCAAAGGCTCGCCATGAACTACTGGCTGATGAAATCGGAACCCGACACGTTCGGCATCGACCACCTCGCCAAGAAGGCCAGGCAGACCGCCGGCTGGGACGGCGTGCGCAACTTCCAGGCCCGCAACTACCTGCGCGAGATGCGCGTCGGCGACCTCGCCTTCTTCTATCACTCGAGCACCGACGTGCCGGGCGTCGCCGGCATCATCAAGGTGGTGCGCGAGGGATATCCGGACCGCACGGCGTTCGATCCGAAGAACGATCACTACGATGCCGACAGCGATCCGGACAAGCCGCGCTGGTATCAGGTCGACGTGCAGCTGGTCAGGAAGTTCGACCGGGTGATCTCACTGGAGGAATTGCGCAGTCATGCGAGCGGCAAGCTGCAGGACATGGTGGTCCTGAAGCGCGGCAATCGACTGTCGATCACGCCGGTGACGAAGTCGGAATGGCAGTTCATCGAGTCGCTGGCAGGTCGATGAGCGAGCGCATTCGTCGTCGCGCAGTGCGTGATGTGCGTCGCTCTCCGCATCACTAAATTGCACGCACCCCTTGCTTGCTATTTTTAATTTATGTATATACTGCGCCCGGACTAACTCGACATGGAGATCCACGACTATGGCAACCAAGAAGAAATCGTCCAAGAAGAAAGGCAGCAAGAAGAAGGCCTCTAAGAAGAAGTAGAACTTCTTCTGGACGATTGTGATGAAGACTGTGCCCGCGAAAGCGGGCACAGTCGTTTCCGGACACAGTAAAACAAGGCATTTCCTGCATACGCGCGCGAAGGGGCAACGACATGAGCGCTGAGTCGAAGAAGCGGGCGGCGGCCGAAGCGGCACTGAAGTATGTCCCCGACCATGAAGTCCTCGGCGTCGGCACCGGCTCGACCGTGAACTTCTTCATCGATGCGCTGGCTGCGCGCAAAGTGCCGATCAAGGGTGCTGTATCGAGCTCGGAGAGCTCCACCGCGCGCCTGAAGCAGCATGGCATCGACGTCCTGGATCTGAACGCCGTCGGCGACTTCGACGTGTATGTCGACGGCGCCGACGAAGCCGACCCGCGGCTGCATCTGATCAAGGGCGGCGGCGCGGCGCTGACCCGCGAGAAGATCGTTGCGGCGGCAGCACGGCGCTTCGTGTGCATCGTCGACGATTCCAAGCTGGTGCCCGTCCTCGGGCGCTTCCCGCTGCCGGTGGAAGTGATCCCGATGGCGCGCTCGTACGTCGCCCGCGAGCTGGTGCGACTCGGCGGGCACCCCGTCTACCGCGAGGGGGTCGTGACCGACAACGGCAATCACATCCTGGACGTCCACGGGCTGAAGATCGTCGATCCCGTCGGCCTGGAACAGACGATCAATCAGCTTGCCGGCGTCGTGACCGTGGGTCTGTTCGCGCGTCGCCCCGCCGATGTGCTCATCGTCGCGCGCGACAGCGGCACCGAGACGATCAACCGAAAGTAGGCTGGCTTCAGCCCGGCTCCGTGGCCTGCGCTATCTCCTGCACCAACCGCGGCCCGCGATAGATCAGCCCCGTGTACACCTGCACGAGGTCCGCGCCCGCCGCGAGCGCATCCTGAGCATGCCGGGCAGACATGATTCCGCCTGCCGCGACAATCGGCACGCCGCTGCCGAGGGCAGCGCGCAGTAACTGCACCGCCTGCAGAGCAAGAGTTCGCAGCGGACCGCCGCTCAAGCCGCCGGCCTGAGACCGCCAGCGCTGCGCGACGCCGCTGCGATTCAACGTCGTGTTGGTCGCAATGATCCCGTCGATACCCTGCTCGCACGCGAGCCGCGCGCTGCTCACGAGCTCCGCGGGTGCGAGGTCCGGCGATACCTTCACCAGCACCGGCACTCGCCGACCGGTCGTCGCATGCAGCTCGCGACGCGCTTCGATCACCGCGCTGACGATCGGCTGCAGTTGATCGGGCTCCTGGAGTTGTCGCAGGCCCTCAGTGTTCGGCGAGGACACGTTGATCGCCACGTAGTCGGCGTGCGGCGCGACGATGCGGAAGCACTCGAGGTAGTCATCGACCGCTGCGGCGAGCGGCGTCGCGGCGTTCTTGCCGATGTTCACTCCGCACACGCCTGCAAATCGTCGCCGCGACAGTCGCGCAGCTACTGCAGCAGCGCCCTCGTTGGGGAACCCCATGCGATTGATCAATGCGTGCGCTGCGCTGACGCGAAACAGTCGCGGGTGCGGCTGTCCCGGCTGCGCGCGCGACGTGACCGTGCCGACTTCGACGAAACCGAAGCCGAGCGCGCCGAGCGCATCGATGTAGCGGGCGTTCTTGTCGAAGCCCGCGGCGAGGCCGACGCGATTCGGAAATCGCAGCCCGAGGAGTGTCACCGCGCTGCGTGGATCTGCGGCGGGATCGCGAATGAGACTGAGGGAGTGTGCGCGCTGGAGTGCAGCTAGCGCGAATGCATGTGCCTGCTCCGGTGGGAGCGTGAACAGCAGTGGGCGCAGCAGTGGGTAGATGCGCATTGAGCGAGATGATGCAGGAAAACCCGAACGGAGAAGAGGGTTCGCAGACTTTGAAAGCGCGGGGACTAGGTTTACTACGTGCATCCATGCACTTCGCCCTTCGGGCCATCGCTTGCCACGGCGCCAAAACAAAAGAGCCCGCATTCGCGGGCCCTCTTTGTTGTGGCTGGGGGACTAGGATTCGAACCTAGGTTGACGGAGTCAGAGTCCGTAGTCCTACCGCTAGACGATCCCCCAACAGGCAGCAGCAGGATCTTAGCGCTTCGAGAACTGGGTGCCGCGACGCGCCTTGCGGAAGCCGACCTTCTTGCGCTCGACCTCGCGCGCATCGCGGGTCACGTAGCCGGCGTCGCGCAGCGTCTTGCGCAGCGTCTCGTCGTACTCGATCAGGGCGCGAGTCAGGCCGTGACGGATCGCGCCCGCCTGGCCAGTGGTGCCGCCGCCCTTCACCGTCACTTCGACATCGAAGTTCTTGTCGAGGCTCACGGCCTCCAGCGGCTGCCGCACGATCATGCGCGCGGTCTTGCGGCCGAAGAACTCGTCGAGCGTGCGCTCGTTGATACGGATGTTGCCGCTGCCCTTGCGGAGGAAGACGCGGGCAGTAGCGGTCTTGCGGCGGCCGGTGCCGTAGTTGGACGAAGAAGTCGGCATGGGGTCAGATCTCGAGGGCCTTGGGTTGTTGCGCAGTGTGCGGATGCTCGGCGCCCGCGAACACGTGCAGCTTCTTGAACATCTTGCGACCGAGCGGGTTCTTCGGAAGCATGCCCTTGACCGCGAACTCGATGGCGCGCTCCGGGTGCTTGTCGAGCAACTTCTCCAGGCTCGTGGTCTTGAGGTTGCCGAGGTAGCCGGTGTGGTGATGGTAGAACTTGTCCGTCATCTTCCGACCGGTAACGCGGATCTTGCCGGCGTTGATGACCACGATGTGGTCGCCGGTGTCCACGTGCGGCGTATAGGCGGCCTTGTGCTTGCCGCGCAGGCGCATGGCGAGCTGGGACGCCAGGCGTCCGAGCGTCTTGTCCGTCGCGTCGACCAGGTACCAATCGCGACGTACCGTAGCCGCGTTCGCGAAGACGGTTCTCATTGAATTCTCCGGGAAAATCACTCAAGCCCGAGGCGAAAAGGCCGGCAAGTCTAAAGGACGACCCCCGCCTTTGCAAACCCGGTCGGGCCCGGGCAACCGACATATATAAATGTGCTCCTATACTGTCGCCATGGACCCCGTTCCCGCCTCCTCCGCGACTCGCAACTACAGCCCGCTGGACCGGCTCATCGGGCCGATCGACCAGGCCCTGCGAACCCTGCTCGGCGGGAATTCGGCCGCCCGGCCCTACCCGGCCGAAGGCATCGCCGAGACCGTCGAACCGGTGGCCGAGCGCCGGCACGCGGCCGCCCTGATGCGAGTGAATCATTCGGGCGAGGTCGCGGCGCAGGCGCTGTACCAGGGACAGGCCGCGGTCGCTTCCAGCCCCGCGACCCGCGAGGCCCTGAGCGAGGCCGCCCGCGAGGAAACCGACCACCTGGCCTGGTGCGCGACCCGCATCCGCGAACTGGGCGGCCGCACCAGCCTGCTCAATCCGCTGTGGTACGCCGGCTCGTTTGCGATCGGCGCGCTCGCCGGACTGGCGGGCGATCGCACCAGCCTCGGTTTCGTCGCCGAAACCGAGCGACAGGTGGTCGAGCATCTCGAAGGACATCTGCATCGCTTGCCGCAAACCGACGCTCGCACGCGCGCGATCGTGCAACAGATGAGCGCTGACGAAGAGCGCCACGGTCACAACGCGCGCAGCGCCGGCGGTGCCGAGTTGCCGGCAGTCGCGCGCGCGCTGATGAAGGTGACTGCGCGAATCATGACGCGCACGGCGTACTGGTTGTAGCGGCAGCATGCGAGCGGCAAAGCCCGACAGCGCTTGCGGTCCAGGCACGTCCTGTATTAAAAGGCGCGCAAGACAAATGCTATCCCATGCCGCTCGATCAGTCGGTTAGCACATCAAAGCACAACACAACGGGGTGAGTATGGAAGAGGGCGCAAGGCCATTGAGCGATATTCCGGCGATCAACCGGTTCCTGAGCTATTGCCGGATTCGCACCGTGCCCTCCAAGACGGTCGTCATCCACGCCGGCGACCTTCCCGACGTGCTGTACTACATCGTCAGCGGTTCGGTGGAAGTGATGATCGAGGACGAGGAAGGCAACGAGATGGTGCTCGCCTACCTCAACAAGGGTCAGTTCTTCGGCGAGATGGGCCTGTTCTACGAGCAGCCGACGCGCAGTGCCTGGGTGCGCACGCGCCAGCAGTGCGAGCTCGCGGAAATGACCTATCCGCGCTTCCGCCAGCTCGCGGCCGAGAGCCCGGGCCTGGTCTTCGAGCTGGCGACGCAGCTCGCCACGCGCCTGGACCGCACCAACCGCAAGCTCGGCGACCTGGCGTTCGTCGATGTGACCGGCCGTGTCGCGCACGCCATCATGGATCTGTGCAGCGAGCCGGATGCGATGACGCATCCCGAGGGCATGCAGATCAAGGTGAGCCGGCAGGAACTGTCGAGACTGGTGGGCTGCTCGCGTGAGATGGCTGGCCGCGTGCTCAAGGTGCTGGAAGACCAGGGCCTGCTGCGCGCCACCGGCAAGACGATCGTCGTGTTCGGCGCGCGTCCGAAGATGAAGACCAAGCCGCCGCTGGCCGCTGCCGCGGGCCGCGCGGGCATCGCGCAGAATCGTCGCACGGACGACGAAGACGACGATTTCGACGACGACGAAGATTGATCGAAGGATGTCGGGTTAAGGCCCGACTTACAGGCTCTTCGTAGGTCGGGCTTCAGCCCGACTCGCTCCCTCTCTCGATTCCCTCTCGCATCGCCGCGATCGTCGCGGCGTAGTCCTTCGACCCGAAGATCGCCGAGCCGGCCACGAACGTGTCGGCGCCGGCGCGCGCGATCGCCTCGATGTTGTCGGCCTTGACGCCGCCGTCGATCTCCAGCCGGATCTCGCGGCCGCTGGCACGGATGCGCTCGCGCGCCAGCCGCAACTTGTCGAGCGCCGCGGGTATGAACTGCTGACCGCCGAAGCCAGGGTTCACCGACATGATCAGCACCAGGTCGATCTTGTGGATCACGTGGTCGAGCCAGTTCAGCGGCGTCGCCGGGTTGAACACCAGCCCCGGGCGACAGCCGTGCTCGCGGATCAGCTCGATCGTGCGATCGACGTGCTCAGTGGCTTCCGGATGGAAACTGATCCAGGTCGCGCCGGCCTGTGCGAAGTCCGGAACGATGCGGTCGACCGGCTTCACCATCAGGTGCACGTCGATCGGCGCGGTGATGCCGTGCTTGCGTAGCGCCTCGCACACCATCGGGCCGATCGTCAGGTTCGGCACGTAGTGATTGTCCATGACGTCGAAGTGGATCAGGTCGGCGCCGGCGGCCAGCACTGACTGCACCTCCGCGCCGAGGCGCGCGAAATCGGCGGACAGGATCGAAGGAGCGATCCACGGTTGAATTGGGGAGTTCATGCAATCACACCGTTCATTTGCTGGCCTTCATTTCATGCCACGCGCCTCGCGCAGCAGCTCGTACGCGGCGCGGATCTGCCGGGTCTTCTCTTCGGCGACTTTCATCATCGATTCCGGCAGACCCCTGGCGACGAGCTTGTCGGGATGATTCTGGTTCATGAGCCGGCGATAGGCCTTCGTGACCTCGGCGTCGGACGCATTGCGCGACACACCGAGCACCTCGTAGGCCTCGGCGACGCGATCGACCGTGGGCCGCGCTTCCGGCCGGCGTGCGGCCTGCTGCATGCGCAGCAGCGCCTCCATCTGCACGACTTCGTAAGCCGAGACTCCGAGCGCAGCGCAGATGCGCGCCAGCACCTCGCGACCCGCAGGATTCAGGCTTCCTCCCCACAGCGCCGTCTGCAGCTGGATCTGCACGAACATGCGACACAGATCCGGACGCTGACGGCAGATCTGCCTCAGCTCGCGCAACAGCGGCTCGAGCGGGAACTCGCGGCTCTTGCCCTGCGTGAACAACTGGATCGCGAGCTGCACCTCGCGCTCGCCGAGGTGGAATTCGCTCATCATCGCGCGCGCCGCACGGATTTCGTCCTCGGACACGCGGCCGTCGGCCTTGGCGAGATGACCCATCGCCTGGAACGTGGCGCGGAAAAATGCTTCCTGCACCTGCGCCGGGCTCGCTGCCGGCGCAGAGTCGTTCGACGCGTCGGCGCCCGCGTTCTCCGCCTGCACGTCGAACAGGTGACCGATGAACGTGCCGAACAGCGCGCCGACCGGTCCCGCCGCGAACACGCCGATCAGCGCACCCAACGCTTTGCCCTGCCATACCATCTGGGCTATGGTAGCAGCGATGCTCGAATCGCACGTTTCCAGCCTCCAACGCATCCACCAGGGCAAGGTGCGCGACATCTACGCGGTCGACGCACAGCACATGCTGATCGTGACCACGGATCGCCTCAGCGCGTTCGACGTGGTGATGCCCGATCCGATTCCCGGCAAGGGTCGCGTGCTGACGCAAATCTCCAATTTCTGGTTCGAGCGCACGCGCCACATCGTGCCCAATCAGCTCGCGGACTACCCGCTCGCGCGCGCAGTGCCCGATGCTGCCGAGCGCGCGCCGCTCGAAGAGCGCAGCATCGTCGTCCGTCGCCTGAAGGCGCTGCCGATCGAAGCAGTCGTCCGCGGTTACCTGATCGGATCGGGTTGGAAGGACTACCAGCAGACCGGCGAGGTGTGCGGGATCGCCTTGCCCACCGGACTGCGCCAGGCCGATCGGCTGCCCGAGCCGATCTTTACCCCGGCGACGAAGGCCGAGCTGGGCGCTCACGACGAGAACATCGCCTACGAGCGCGTCGTCGCACTGATCGGCCGCGGCCTCGCCGAGCAGGTGCGTGCCACCGCCCTCGCTTTGTACGCCTTCGCCGTCGCGCATGCGCAGGTCCGCGGCATCATCATCGCCGACACGAAGTTCGAATTCGGCGTCGACGAGGCCGGCCGTCTGACACTGATCGACGAAGTCCTGACCCCGGACTCCTCGCGCTTCTGGCCGGCCGACACCTACCGGCCGGGCACCAGCCCGCCGAGCTTCGACAAGCAGTACGTACGCGACTACCTGGAGACGCTCGACTGGCCGAAGCGCCCGCCCGGGCCGAAGCTGCCGCCCGACATCATCGCCCGGACCAGCGAGAAGTACGCAGAAGCGTTGCGCCGTCTCACCAGCTGAGCGGGTGCGCTGAATGCCACGCACGATCGCGCTGATCTACCTCGCCGTCGGCGCCGTCTGGATTTTTTTCACCGACCGTCTGCTGGTGTGGCTGCACCTGGACCCGAGGCTGATCACTCGGGTACAGACTGCCAAGGGCTGGCTGTTCGTCATCGGCTCGGCCATCGTGTTGTTCGTAGCGGCGCGTCGCTACGAGCGGCGCGGTCGCGCCGCCGTGGCGGCACTCATCGAATCGCGCAACGAAGTGCGGCGCGCCAACGCCGATCTCGAGCGTCGCGTAGCGGAGCGCACGCGCCAGCTGGAAGCCGCGAATCGCGAGCTCGAAGCGTTTGCGTACGCCGTCTCGCACGACCTGCGCGCGCCCCTGCGCAGCATGTCGGGCTTCAGCCAGATTCTGCGGGACACCGCGCCGCCCGGCCTCGACGACAAATCGCGCCACTACCTGCAGCGCATCCAGGATGCCAGCCTGCGGATGTCGGGGCTGATCGAGGACCTGCTCAATCTCTCGCGCATCGGGCGCAGCGAGCTCACGGCACGCTCGATCAGCCTCAGTCAGATCGCAGCGGAAGCTGCGGCCGCCGTGCGCGAGCGGCATCCGACGCGCGAGGTGCAACTGGAAATCGCGCCGGGAATGGACGTCAGCGCGGATCCGCGCCTGTTGCGCATCGCGCTCGAGAACCTGGTGAGCAACGCATGGAAGTACACGGCGCGCACGCCGCAGGCGCGCGTGTCTATCGGCACGCAGGCGAGCGAGACGGGTCCTGTCTACTTCGTGCGCGACAACGGCGTCGGCTTCGACATGAAATACGCGGACAAGCTGTTCGTGCCGTTCCAGCGCCTGCACCCGGAAACTGAGTTTCCCGGCAACGGCATCGGCCTGGTGACGGTTCAGCGCATCGTGGCCCGGCACGGCGGCCGCATCTGGGCAGACGCGAAACCGGACGAAGGTGCGACCTTCTACTTCACGCTGTAGGTCGGGCTCCAGCGCATCCTGCGCCCCGCGCCATTCGCGCATCCCTGCGCAGCACGCTTCAGCCCGACTGCCATGCCTGCAGCACTTCGTGGATCGCCCGCACGCCGTCGGTGAGCGCGGCAGGGCCCGGCTGCAGGATGATCGACGACTTGATCTCGTACAGCTGACCGTTCGCCACCGCCGGGACCTCCTCCCAACCGGGACGCGCCGCGACCGCAGCGGGCCGGAATTTCTTGCCGCACCAGGAGCCGAGGATGATATCCGGCGAGCGGCGCACCACTTCGAGCGGATCGGCGATGATGCGGTCCTTGCCGAGCGCGTGCTGCGCGTTGTCCGCAAAGCAGTCCTCGCCGCCGGCAATGCCGATCAGCTCCGAGACCCAGCGGATGCCGGAGATCAGCGGCTCGTCCCACTCCTCGAAGTACACGCGCGGCCGGCGCGCGAAGCGAGCCGCCGACTCGCGCACTCGGTCGAGCTCCTGCTCGAGTCGCTGCGCCAGCGCGTCTGCTTTCGGGCCGCAGCCGACCATGCCACCAAGCACGCGAATCATCTGCAGGATGCCGGCGACGTCGCGCTGATTGAAAATGCAGACGTTGAGCCCGAGCCGCGCCAGCTGCGCGGCGATGTCGGCTTGCAGGTCCGAGAAGCCCAGCACCAGGTCCGGCCGCAGGTCGCGGATGCGGTCCACCTTCGCGCTCGTGAACGCCGAAACCTTCGGCTTCTCGCGTCGTGCGCGCGGCGGCCGCACCGTAAAGCCGGAGATGCCGACGATGCGCCAGTCCTCTTCCAGCAGGTACAGCGTCTCGGTGGTCTCCTCGGTGAGGCAGACGATGCGGCTCGGATAGCGGTCGGTTCGTGCGTCGTTGGCGATACCCATGCCCGCATCTTGCCGCGCCCACGGGCGCGTGTCAGGCTGGTCTGAGCATGATCGCAAGGCTGCTTGCCAACCTGGAACGCTGGCTGTTCGAGCCACCGGAGTCCATCTACGGGCGACCGCTGTGGAAGCTGACCCGTATCCTGCGTTATCCCTACGCCCTGCTCCGCGACATCATGCGCGGCGAGCTGACGCTGCGCGCGATGAGCCTCGTTTACACGACGCTGCTGTCGATCGTGCCGCTCATCGCACTGTCCTTCTCGGTCCTGAAGGGGCTCGGCTTCCATCGCGATCTCGAGCCCGTCCTGTACACGTTCCTCGAGCCGCTCGGCGAGCGCGGCTTCGACCTGACGAACCAGATCATGACGTTCGTCGACAACGTCCGCGGCGACCTGCTCGGCTCATTCGGCCTGATCTTCCTGCTGTACACGACGGTCTCGATGATCCAGAAGGTCGAGGAGAGCTTCAATTTCGTGTGGCGCGTAGCCCAGCCGCGCAGCCTCATGCGACGCGTCAGCGAATACCTCAGCGTCATGGTCATCGGCCCCGCGGTCATCATCGCGGCGTTCGGTTTGATCGCCACGTTCGCGCACACCAGCGCGGTCCAGACGTTGTCGCACTACGAACCGTTCGGCACCGGGCTGGTCTGGCTCGGACGGCTGACGCCGTACGTGCTGGTGACGGCCGTGTTCGCGTTCGTCTACGCGTTCATGCCGAACACGCGCGTCCAGCTGCGCGCAGCCCTGTTGGGCGGCTTGTTCGGCGGCGTGGTGTGGGCGGCGACCGGCATGATCTTCACGACTTTCGTCGTCGAATCGGCGCGCACGATCATCATCTACGCCGGCTTCGCGATCGTGATCGTCGCGCTCTTCTGGCTGCACGTCTCGTGGCTGATTCTCCTGCTCGGCGCGCAGCTGTCGTTCTACCTGCAGAACCCGCAATACCTGCGGCCCGGCCGCGGCGAGATCAATCTCAACGCCAGCCTGCGCGAGCGCGTGGCGCTGTCGATCATGTACCTCATCGTCAGCGACTACCGCAGCGCAGACCATCGCTGGAACACCAACAAGCTCGCGGATCACCTCGATCTGCCGGGCGCGGCACTGAACCCGATCGTCGATGCGCTGGAACGCGCCAAGCTCCTGCTGCTCGCCGAGGACGAAACCTGGGTGCCGGCGCGCGATCCGCAGACAATCGAGCTCATCGAAGTCATCGAGGCGGTGAGGACTGACACGGCAGGACCGAGGCTCGGCCGCATCCGCGATATCGCGCCGGCCGTGACAGCCGCGCGCACCGCCGAGGAAGCGATGCGCAAGAGCCTCAAGGGCAAGACCGTGAGCGATCTGGTGAAGATTCAGAGCCAGGCCGAAACCCGGCCGACGGGCTGACTCCTCATTCCCCCGCGATCGTCATCTGCTCGATCAGCACCGATCCGGTGCGGATGCCGCCGCGCGTATCGACGTCGCTGCCGACGGCGACGACCTGCTGAAACATTTCGCGCAGGTTGCCGGCGATCGTGATCTCGTGCACCGGATAGGCGATCGCGCCGTCTTCCACCCAGAAGCCGGCCGCGCCGCGCGAATAGTCGCCGGTCACGCCGTTGACGCCCTGCCCCATCAGCTCGGTCACGACCAGCCCACGGTTCATCCGGCGCAGCAGTGCGGCGAAATCCTCGGAGCCGGCGCCGACGATCAGGTTGTGCACGCCGCCGGCGTTGCCGGTGGTTCTGAGTCCGAGCTTGCGGGCCGAGTACGTGCTCAGCACGTAGCCGGTCAGCACGCCGTGCTCGACGATCTCGCGATCGCTGGTCGCCACGCCTTCGCTGTCGAACGCGGCGCTGCTGAGCGCCTTGCGCAGATGCGGTCGCTCGGAGATTTGCATCCACTTCGGAAACACTTGCTTGCCCGCCGCGTCCAGCAGAAACGACGCGCGGCGATACTGGCTGCCGCCGCGGATCGCGCCGAGGAAGCTGCCGAAAAGTCCGCGCGCCAACTCGGGCACGAAGAGGACCGGAGCGGTGACGGTGGATAGCTTGCGCGCGTTCAGACGACGCAGCGCGCGCGCTGCGGCTTGTTTGCCGATGCTGATGCCGTCTTCCAGGTCGCGCCAGTCGCGAACCGTGCTGTACCAGTAGTCGCGCTGCATTTCGGCGCCCGATTCGGCGACCACGACGCAGCTCAAACTGTGCAGCGTCGTCGCGACGCTGCCGAGAAAGCCGAGGGAATTGCCGAACACGCGCAGCCCGCGATGAGTCGACAACGACGCACCCTCGGAGTTGCCGATCCTCGGATCGGCGTCGAGCGCTGCGGCCTCGCAGGCAATCGCCTGCTCGCGCGCTGCATCCGGATCGATCGACCACGGGTGAAACAGCTCGAGGTCGGGAAACTCGCGTGCGAGCGTATCGGGCTCGGGCAGTCCCGCGCATTCGTCTTCCGCAGTGAAGCCCGCAATGCTGTTGGCTTTCGCGACCGTGTCACGAATCGCGCTCGCACTCAGATCGCCAGTGCTCGCCGAGCCCTTGCGCTTGCCGCGATACACAGTCACGCCCATGCCGCGGTCGCGCTGATATTCCAGCGTCTCGACTTCGCGCAGCCGCGCGGTCACGGAGAGGCCGGTCTCGACACTGACAGCGACTTCCGCATCGCTCGCACCCAGGCCGCGAGCTTCAGCGAGCGCAAGGGCGACAAGATCCTGTAGATCCTGCTGTGAGTAGCTCGACTGAGGTTGAGCTGTGGGAGTGAGGTTAGTGGGCATGATGGGGCTGTAGGCTGTAGGCTGTCGGCTGTAGCCGGAAAGAAGAACCTCCGGCTCTGGCTACAGTCTACAGCCTAGAGCCTAGAGCCTGTCCCCCATGTCCACCGAATCAGAGCGACCGAGTAAAAGTGAGCGCAAGCGCCGCAGCGACGACCTGCAGTCGTTAGGTGAGGCGCTCATCGATCTGCCGGATGCCGAATTCAACGAGCTGCCGCTGCCCGAGAACCTGCGCGAGGCCGTGCTGCTCGCGCGCAAGATCACCAAGCACGGCGGCCTGTATCGCCAGAAGCAATACATCGGCAAGCTGATGCGCAAGATCGATGCCGAGCCGATCCGCGCTGCGCTGGAGGCGAAGCGTGAGCGCGAGCGCGTCGAGGCACTGCGCTTCCGGCGGATCGAGCAGTGGCGCGACCGGCTGCTGCAGGAAGGCGCGGGCGCCATCGAGCGGCTCGCCGCCGAGGTCCCCGGTATCGATGTTGCTGCCGTCACGGAACTGGTCGCGCGCGCCCGTTCGGAGCAACCGACCGGCGACACGACCGGCGCGAGCCGCGCGCTGTTCCGCCTGCTGCGTGAAGCCTTCGCGAAATAGCATTTTCTATTGTCGAAAGCGGCCAAGGCTCTTCCGACTGCTACAATCGCCGCATGAAACCGCTGGTCGGCATCATCATGGGCTCGAAGTCGGACCTGGATACGCTCCAGTCCGCCGCCGACACTCTGCAGCGCCTCGGTGTTCCGTTCGAGACGCGCGTCGTCTCGGCCCATCGCACGCCGGACTTGCTGTTCGAGTACGCGAGCAGCGCACGCTCACGTGGGCTCGAGGTGATCATCGCCGGCGCCGGCGGTGCGGCGCATCTGCCCGGCATGACTGCTGCCAAAACATCGCTGCCGGTGCTCGGCGTGCCGGTGCAGTCGAAGGCGCTCAACGGCCTGGATTCGTTGTTGTCGATCGTGCAAATGCCTGCCGGCGTTCCGGTCGGCACGCTCGCCATCGGCGTCGCCGGTGCGACCAACGCAGCGTTGCTGGCTGCGGCGATTCTCGCGAACAAGTACGACAACGTACGCACTGCGCTGGAGCAGTTCCGCAAGGAACAGACCGACGGCGTGCTCGCACAGCCGCTGCCCAGCCGCACTCCGCCCACGCAGACATGAGGATCGGCGTCATCGGCGCGGGCCAGCTCGGTCGCATGCTGGCGCTGGCGGGCTATCCTCTCGGCCTGCGCTTCGTGTTCCTCGATCAGAGCGCGGACGCGCCCGGCGCGCAGGTTGGCCGCATCCTCACCGGCGCCTTCGACGATCCGGCCGGGCTTGCCCGGCTCGCCGATGAAGTCGACGTAATCACCTTCGACGTCGAGAACGTGCCCGTCGATGCCGTGGCCGCGATTGCCGCTGCGAAACCGTTTCTGCCGCCGGTTGCGGCCCTCGGCGCCTCGCAGGACCGGCTGCACGAGAAGACGCTGTTCCGCCAGCTCAAGATTCCGACGCCGGCGTTCGCACCGGTCGACTCGCTCCCCGATCTGCAGGCGGCGATTGCGAAGATCGGCGCGCCCGGCGTACTCAAGACACGCCGCCTCGGCTACGACGGCCGCGGTCAGTTCCAGGTGCGCAAGCCCGAAGATGCCGCGGCGGCCTGGGACGCGCTCGGCACAGTGCCGCTGATCTACGAGCAGTTCGTGAAGTTCAGTCGCGAAGTGTCGATCATCGGAGTGCGCAGCACGCGCGGCGAGACGCGCTTCTATCCGCTCGCGGCCAACACGCACAGCGCCGGCATCCTGCGCTATTCGATCGCGCCGTACCGCCACGCGTCGTTGCAGAAGCAGGCTGAAAACTACCTGAAACGTCTGCTGCGCCACTTCGAATACGCAGGCGTGCTGACGATCGAGTTCTTCGTCGCGGGCGGGCGGCTGATCGCCAATGAGATGGCGCCGCGCGTTCACAATTCGGGCCACTGGACCATCGAGGGGGCCGAGACCAGCCAGTTCGAAAATCACGTGCGGGCGATCCTCGGCCTGCCTCTGGGCAACACGCGGGCGCTCGGCCATTGCGCGATGCTCAACTTCATCGGCGCCCTGCCGGCGCTGGGGAACATTCTGCGAGTGTCGGGCGTACACTTTCACAGTTACGGCAAAGAGCCGCGGCCGAACCGCAAGCTCGGGCATTGCACGATCAATGCACCGTCGCCGGGTGCCCGCGACCGGGCCCTGAAGCAGCTCTTAAGACTCAAGGTGGATTGATTGCGAGATCTTCATCCTGGTGAATACGGCGCCTTCGGATTTTTCGCAGGGGCGGTTTTTGAAACCGCCGGGCAATGCCCGTAAACTGGCCTCGCACACCGGACCGGTCGCTTTGACTTAAGACTTAAGGCGCCCTGCCGTTGCACCGCCCGCATCGCAGGGACATTCAGGGCTTTCGATGTACCTCGACCTGTTCAAGCTGCACGAGCTGCCGTTCCGGCTGACCCCGGACCCCCAGTTCCTGTATCTGTCGAAACACCATGCGCGCGCCAAGGCGTACATGGAGTCGACCATCTGGTTCACCGACGGCTTCGTGGTGATCACGGGCGAAATCGGCTCCGGCAAGACGACGCTGATCGAGACCTTCCTCAAGGAGCTCGAGAAAGACGTCGTGGTCGCGCAGATCAACCAGACCCAGGTGTCGGCGATCGAATTCCTGCAGAGCGTGCTGGTGCAGTTCGGCTTCCAGCCGTTCCGCATGAAGAAGGCGGAGCTGCTGTCGACGCTCAACGAATTCCTGGTCGAGCAGTATGCGAACGGCCGCCGCGTGCTGCTGATCGTGGACGAAGCGCAGAATCTCTCGAACAAGGTGCTGGAGGAGATCCGCCTGCTCTCCGGCGTCGAGACCACCAAGGAGAAGGTGCTGCGCATCATCCTGGCGGGTCAGCCCGAGCTCAACGAGAAGCTGAACTCGTCGATGCTGATCCAGCTGGCGCAGCGCATCCGCCTGCGCTTCCATCTGACCGCGCTGTCGAAGACCGACACTGCGCTGTACATCCAGCATCGCCTCGAAGTCGCCGGCTCGCAGGGCCGGCAGATCTTCGATCCCGAAACCTTCCCGATGGTGTTCCGTTACACCGGCGGCATTCCGCGCCTCGTGAACACGCTGTGCGACACCTCGATGATGGCTGCGTTCGCGCAGGACAAGGACGTTGTCACAGTCGAGCACCTGCGCGCTGCAATCGACGAGCTGCAATGGGTGGAGTACGCGGAGCGCTCGGTCAAGCTGCACGCACCCATGCACGGGCACGCGCCGACGCCTGTCAGCAGCGAATCCTCGGGCGAGCGTCGCATCACGCTGGGTCGCATCCTGGTCGGCTTCAACGGCCAGACGATCGCCGAGCGCGAGCTGACGACGGGCCGCTTCATCATCGGGCGCACGCCCGATAACGACCTGCAGATCGACAGCAAGTACATCAGTCGCCATCACGCGCAGATCGTGACGTCGGCGCACACTTCGGTGCTCGAGGATCTGAACAGCACCAACGGAATCTACGTGCGCGCCAAGCGAGTGCGCCGCCGGATGCTCAACGACGGCGACGTGGTCCAGATCGGCCAGCACGAGATCATGTATTTCGACGAGCGGCTGTCACGCACGCGCGTGCTCACGGGCGATGGCGAAGACGATGCCGTGCCGCTGGTGCCGGAAGTCGTGGGCGAGCGCAAGCAGGCCGGGGCCGAGACCGAGGACGACGAGGGCGTCGCGCCGCTGCCTATCCGCGCCGACCGCAAATGAGTCGGGCTGTAGGTCGGGCTTTGGCCCGACTCTAGCGATGTCGGGCTAAAGCCCGACCTACATTCAATCCTCGAGCGAGCGGCTGTTGTATTCCGACTGGCGCGTGCGGTAATCCCGCCGCCGCAGCCACAGCACCACTCCCGCCATCATGCTCAGCACGCCGACCACCAGGAAGATGCTGGGCAGCGTGCTCATCTCGACAAACCATGCCGCCGCCAGCAGGACGAGCCCGACCAGCATGTACAGGTACGGCAGGAATTCGTAGACGGGACGGGCGAGCCACATAGCGACCTGAATCCTAGCAGATCAGGCCGCCGTGCCCCCCACCGTGATGCCGTCGATCCGCAGGGTCGGCTGACCGACACCCACCGGCACGTCCTGGCCCTCTTTGCCGCAGGTGCCGACCCCCTCGTCCAGCTTCAGGTCGTTGCCGACCATGGACACGCGCCGGAGCACGTCCGGGCCGTTGCCGATCAGGGTTGCGCCGCGCACCGGCGCGGTCAGCTTGCCGTTCTCGATCAGGTAGGCCTCGCTCGCCGAGAACACGAACTTGCCCGAGGTGATGTCGACCTGGCCGCCGCCGAAGTTCTTGCAGTACAGGCCCTTCTTCACCGAGCCGAGGATCTCCTGCGGATCGTGCTTGCCAGGCAGCATGTAGGTATTGGTCATGCGCGGCAGCGTCATGTGCGCGAACGATTCGCGCCGGCCATTGCCGGTCGGGGACACGCCCATCAGCCGCGCATTGAGCTTGTCCTGCAGGTAGCCGCGCAGCACGCCGTTCTCGATCAGCGTCGTGCAACGCGTGGGCGTGCCCTCGTCGTCGACGTTGAGCGAGCCGCGACGCGAGCCGAGCGTGCCGTCGTCGACGACGGTGCATTCCGGCGCCGCCACCTGCTCGCCGATGCGGCCGGAGAATGCCGAGGTGCCCTTGCGATTGAAGTCGCCCTCGAGACCGTGACCGATGGCCTCGTGCAACAGGATGCCCGGCCAACCCGGCCCGAGCACGACAGTCATGGTGCCCGCGGGCGCAGGCGCTGCATCGAGATTCACCAGCGCGCTGCGCACTGCCTCGTGCACGTACTCGCGCCAGCGCTCGTTCGCTGTGAATTTCTCGAAGCTGTAGCGACCACCGCCGCCTGCATAGCCCTGCTCGCGGCGATCGCCGTCCTGCACGATCACCGATACGTTCATGCGCACCAGCGGCCGCACATCGGCGGCAAACGTGCCGTCGCTGGCCATCACGAGCACGACTTCGTGTGCGGCCGACAAGCTCGCCATCACTTGCGTGACCCGCGGATCGACGCGACGCGCCTCGGCGTCGATACGCTCGAGCAACTTCACCTTCTCCGCATCGCTCAAGCCGTCGAGCGGATCATGCGGGAGATAGAGCTGATGGCCCGTCGATGCATGCCACGCTTGCAGCGAGTTGGTGGCGCCGCTGCGCGCGATCGCGCGCGCTGCCTGCGAGGCTTCCGTCAGGGCCGGCAACACGATCTCGTCGGAGTATGCGAATCCGGTCTTCTCGCCCGCGAGCGCACGCACGCCGACGCCCTGCTCGATGCTGTGACTGCCGTCCTTCACGATGCTGTCTTCGAGCGACCACGATTCCTCGCGCACCAGCTGGAAGTACAGGTCGGCGTAGTCGACGCTATGCCCCATGACAGTGCCGAGCACGCGTGCAACGCGGTCCTCGTCCAGTCCGGAGGGCGCAAGAATGGCGCGCCGCGCCAGGTCGAGCGGCTGCAGCGGAGTCTGTAATTGGGGAAGTTCGATGTGCAGCGGGCTGGAAACAGGGGTAGTCGCGCTCGTCACTTCATCACTCCGTCACGCTCGTCACCTGGAATTTGCGATGCGTCAGCGCCGGGAAGCGGCCGCGCAGCTCATGTTGCAGTGTGCGGTCGATCTCCGCGACTGCAAGACCCGGACCCGCTTCGGCGACGCGCGCAATGACGTGACCCCATGGATCCACGATCATCGAGTCCCCGTAAGTCTCGCGGCCATTGTCGTGCGTGCCGCTTTGTGCGGGCGCGAGCACATAGCAGAGGTTTTCGACGGCACGCGCACGCACCAGCAGCTCCCAGTGCGCGCGCCCGGTGGGCGCGGTAAACGCAGAGGGCAGACTGAAAACCTCCGCGCCTTGCGACTGCAACACGCGAAACAGCTCCGGAAAACGCACGTCGTAGCACACCGCCATGCCGAGCCGGCCGAGCGGTGTCGTCGTCACGACGGGCTGCGCACCGGGCACGACAGTCGCCGACTCGCGATACCGCTCCTCGCGGCCGGGAATATCGACGTCGAACAGATGGATCTTGTCGTAGCGCGCGACGCAACGGCCGCGCTCGTCGAACACCAGGCACGCGGCCGCGACGCGACCGGGCTGCGCGTCATCCTGGATCGGGATCGTGCCACCGACGATCCACATCCCGAGCTCGCGCGCGCAATGACCGAGAAACGCCTGGATGGGCCCTTCGCCGGCGGGCTCCGCGACCTCGACCTTGTCCTGTTCCTTGCGGCCCATGATCGCGAAGTTCTCGGGCAGCGCTGCCAGGACCGCACCTTGGGTGCGCGCACGCTCCAGCAGCCCGCGCGCGCTCGCGAGGTTCGCCTCCACATCCGGGCTGGAGGTCATCTGGATGACAGCCGCTACCGACATTGCGGTCACTTTCCCGTCTGATCTTCCTGTTGCTCTGAGACTTTGATCGCCGAAGCATCGACTCGTTCGACCGTGGGATTTTCCCAGGGCCCGGTGATCCGATAATAGCCGCGCGTGATGCCCTTGAGCGGCTCCTTGAACACCTGCGAGAACAGCAGCACCGCCGCACCCACGACCGGCCCGCCCGCAAGCGCGCCCGCGACCGGCAGCGAGGCTCCGAGGTTGCCGGTCACGACGGCGGTCTGGTCGTAGTCGTGCGCGGCGAGCCCGGTGCGGCCTGCGATGCCGATTTCCGCGGCCGGACCTCTGAGCAGCAGGTTGCTGGTAAACGCGTTGCCGTCGCGCAGCTCGAAGTCGCCGTGCACGCTGTCGAACGCGAGTCCCTTGTCGGTGAGATCCTTGAAATCGAGCGCCAGCCGCCGCGGCAGCGCCGCAACGCTGAACAGGCCGAGCACTCGCCCGGCGCCCGGCTGAACCGCGAGCAGCTGACCTGTCTCGGCCCGTACGCTGATCGTGCCACTGGCGTGGGTCAGGTCGTCGAAGTCGAAGCCGCCTTTCCAGGTGACGTCGCCAAGCAGCTCGCCGTGCTTCGCTTCCATCACATCGCCGTAGTTCAGCGCACGCAGTGTCGCAGCAACATCGTCGCTGCTGATCGTGGCTTTGAGCGAGGAGCGCTGCCCCTCCGGGGTCACGACCCATTCGCCCTGCCCTTCGGCATGCGCCGCAGCGCCGTCGATCGTCGCGCTGTCGAAGCGAATGCCCTGCGGCAGGCGGCTCGCCTTGAGATCGAACGTACCGAGCTCGCGCGTGCCCATGCGCAGGTCGGCGATGTGCACCTGCAGGTTGGGAATGTTGCGCGGGTCGGTCTTGTCCTCGGCCTGCCCGGCGCCGCTGACCTCGGGCTTGTCGTGCAACACGAACCGTTCGAGCGTCGCGCGCAGCGTTTGCGAGCCGCTGAACTGCTCGGGAATCAGGATCTGCCCGGCTGCGTCGGGCCCGTCCACATCGACGCGCCAGCCGGCATTCGTTGCCTGCAACATGCCGCGAACATCGGACCACTGATACCCCGCGAGCTCGAAGGTCCCGACGCGCACGTTCGCCGCCTGCAGGTAATCCGAGAGCGGCTTGCCGCTGCCTGCATCCGTGCCGTCGCCGCGCAGAGCCAGCCAGTCGTCCAGCACGAAGTGATCGACTGCGCCTTCGATGCGCAGGCCGTGATGATTCGGCAGCGCTGGCGCGTTGCCATCGGCGCGGATGCCGCCGCGATCCAGGCCCCACGTGCCATCGGAGCGCGCGACACGCACGATTGCTCGCACGTTGCCGAGCCAGCTGCGCGCGAGCACTGCATCCTCGTCCGCTTCCAGTGTGACCTGGAACGGCCGCTCTTCGTCTTCGTTCTTGCCGACCGGGTCAGGCAGTCTGACACCCAGGCCACGCAGATTCGATTCGATGCGCACGGCGGTCTTGCGCTCCGCATCGTCGCCGTCGCTGCTGTGAAATTCCGTCGCGAGCTGCCATTGCGTCGCGCCGCTGAGCTTGACGGCCGACGGCAGGAACGGCTTCAGCTGCGCCGCAGTCGCCGTGCCCGTCGCGTTGAGCACGGAGGCGTCGCGCCCGTCTGGCCTGATGACGACTTCCAGCGGTCCGCCGAGCCACTGACCGTGCAGATCGGCGGCTGCGACGAGCGTGTTGCGAACAGTCAAACTGCCTTGCAGCGAGCGCACCGGCGCATCGACGTCCCGCATCTGCACAGTCGCGTCCGCAAAGCGCGCCTGCACTTCGATCCGGCGCTTGTCGAGATTGCGGATCGGCAGGTCCAGATCGACGGCCGCATTGATCGGACCGCGGCCGCTCAGCCGCGCAAACGCCTCGCCGAGCGCCGGCGCGAGCGGGCTGTTCGTCACGAGATCCAGGCCGTCCTGCAGCTCGCCGCCGGCCGCGGCCTTGATGCGCAGGTGGGTATCCTTCAGATCCGGAATATCCGCGGTCGCGTCCGTGACCCGCAGCCCGCCGACGTTCGCGGAGGTCGCGTGAATGTGCATGCCCTCGTTGCGGAACTCGACATCGGCCGTCACGTCGCTCGCGGGAATCCAGCCCGGTTGGTAGTCGAACAGCGCGTCCTCGACGTGGCCGCGCACCAGGAATAGACCTTCGTCCTTGCGGAATGGGAAATCGCTGACCGAGCCCTGGTACGTGAAATCGGCGGCCGTGACGCGGCCGTCGACGAAGGCGTGGTCGAACCACTCCATCGTGCGCGCGCCGAGCTTGCCGGCTGGAATGTACTTGTGCGTGGAGCTGACCTTCAGGTCGCTGCCCTGCGCCGCGAGATCGAGGATCGGCGAGGCACCGTCGCCGGGGATCGTGGCGGAGAACCGCGCCGTCGCGCGACCGTCAGCGCTGGTCACGCGGACGTCGTTGGATTCGATGATCCAGCCTCGTTCCGCCTTGTGCCAGCGCACGGACGCATCCACGCTCTGCGCAATGAGCGGCTCGCGAAACATGCCCGGCATCTCCAGCTGCGCATCCTGTGCGGCAAGCTTGAATTCACCGCCCGCTTCCGTCATCTGCAACACGCCGCTCAATCCGCCTGCACCGGGTGCGCGCTGCACCGGCGCAAACCCCAGGTCGTCGATGTGTGCCTGTACGGAATACTTCGGCGGGCTCGCGGCGTTGTCGCGCGCGAATTTGAACGAGACGTTGCTGACTATGCCGGTCGCGTTCAGCGCACGCAGCCGCGCTGCTGCATCGCTCTCCGGCGCGTAAGCCAGCAATGGCCACAGGGCGTCGAGCACGATGCGATCGGTCTTGCCGCTGGCTTCGGTTCGCCCATCCGCCGTGCGCTTCCACTGTCCTTCGATGCGAGCGGCCAGCCATGCCGCTGTCGGCCGCGCCATGTTGAGGTTCGACACTGCGACGTGCCAGGTGTCGTTCACTTTCTGTGCGCGCACTCCGAAAGCCAGGCGTGGATAGCTGAGCATCTCCGCGCGCGCGGCGCTCGTCGCGGCGCCGGGATCGGTTTCACGCGCAGTGTCGGCGTCATCAGCCGCATCCAAGGACACCCGAGCGACAGCCGGCAGCGCTGTCCCCCACATTGGCGGCACGACGGTCAGCTGCGACAGATCGACATCGGCCGCGAGCTGGATCAGCTTCGGGCCCTTCAATGCGCCACGGACCTCGACGCTGCCGTGACCGGTCTCGGGTGCGGGCCATTCGTCGGGCAGCACGTCCGCCCAGCCGGCGAGGTCGAGATCGCGACCGTTCACGCTGAAACTCGACACCAGCGCGTCGCGGTCCTGCAGCGCACCTTCGACAGTCGCTGTGAATCGCAGCTCCCGTCCGAGTGTGCGCGGCAGAGACGCGTCGCCATGCAGCTCCAGCAGACTGGAGCTGCGTGTGACATCGAAGTTGACGCCAGACAATGACCACGGCCCACGGCCGGTGACTGCATCACGGAAACTGACGACGGCATTGCGCACGCGAAAGTGACCGGTCGGCAGCTGCTCGAGCGCGAACGGCTTGTCGCGGTCAGGCAGCGCACTTTGGCCGAGCAGCTGGATGCGGCCTTCTTCCGTACGGATCAGGCCGATCTCCGGTGACTCCAGCGCGAAGCGGCCGGCAGTGAGGCGCGCGCTGCGGATCGACGTCCACAGGTCGAATGCAACGCTGCCGCGCTTTGCTGTCGCCAGCACGTGCGTCCCATCTGCGGTGCGCACGACGGCCTGATCGAAGATGAGCTCCGGACCGTACAGCCGCAGCCGTGCACTCAGCGTCTTGAACTCGACCGACAGCCCGCTGCGCTCGTTGATCCAGTTCTGCAGCTGCACGCGATACTCGGGCACGCGGCTGACGACGACGCCGAAGGCGGCGAAGGTGAGCGCGAGCAACACCGCGGTGGCTGCGACGGTGCCGAGCAGCCATTTGAGCGGTTTGCGAAGGGCGATACGCATCAGCTCACATCAGCACCACGTCGTACTGGTCCTGGTTGTACAACGCTTCGGTCTGCAGCCGGATCGGCTTGCCGGTGTGCACCTCCAGCTCGGCGAGCGCCGCGGACTCCTCGTCCAGCAGGCGCTCGATGACGTCCTGGTGCGCCAGCACCATCAGCTCCTGGAACTCGAACTGGCGCGCCTGGCGCAGGATCTCTCTGAAAATCTCGTAACAAACTGTTTCCGGCGTCTTGACGAAACCACGGCCTTCGCAGGTAGGACACGCCATGCACAGCATGTGTTCCAGGCTCTCGCGCGTGCGCTTGCGCGTCATCTCGACCAGGCCGAGCGGCGACACCGACGAAATGTGGTTCTTGGCGTGGTCGCTGGCCAGCGATTTCTCCAGCGCCTGCAGCACCTGCTTGCGGTGCTCCTCTTCCTGCATGTCGATGAAGTCGACGATGATGATGCCGCCGAGGTTGCGCAGCCGCAGCTGCCGCGCGATCGCCACCGCGGCTTCGAGGTTGGTGCGGAAGATCGTTTCCTCGAGCGTACGGTGACCGACGTAGGCGCCGGTGTTGACGTCGATCGTGGTCATCGACTCGGTCTGGTCGAAGATCAGGTAACCGCCGCTCTTGAGCGGCACTTTGCGATCGAGCGACTTCTGGATCTCCTCCTCGACGCCGTACAGGTCGAAGATCGGCCGGTCGCCGTCGTAGAGCTGGATGCGCTCGGCCATGTCGGGCATGAAAGTACGCGCGAAGTCCAGCATGCGCTGGTGCGTGTCCGGATGGTCGACGCTCACCTTGTCGACACCGCTCGAGACCACATCGCGCATGACGCGCACCGCGAGTGGCAGGTCCTCGTACACGAGGTTGCCGGGCCGCGTCGTGGCCGCCTTGTCGCCGAGCACGGCCCACAGCTTCTGCAGAAACATCATGTCGGCTCGCAATGCGTCGGGTGTCGCCCCTTCAGCAGCAGTACGCACGATGTAGCCGCCGGTTTCGTCGCTGCGTGTAAACAATGTTGCCGCGTCGCGCAGCCGCAGGCGCTCCGCTTCGTCCTCGATGCGCGCCGAGATGCCGATGCCGCGCCCCTTCGGCATATAGACCAGGTACCGTGACGGAATCGTGATGAAGGTCGTCAGCCGCGCCCCCTTGGTGCCGAGCGGATCCTTGAGCACCTGCACCAGGATCTCGCCGCCCTCGCTCACCAGTGCCTGGATGTCGGCCGTGCGATTCTCTTCGGGCGGCTCTTCGAGCTTGCCGTTCTCGGTGACGGCCGGATGCACGATGTCGGACGCATGCAGGAACGCGGTGCGCTCGAGGCCGATGTCGACGAACGCCGCCTGCATGCCCGGCAGCACGCGCGAGACGCGGCCCTTGTAGATGTTGCTGATCAGGCCGCGCCGGTTGGCGCGCTCCAGGAAGATCTCCTGCAGCACGCCGTTCTCGACCAGGGCAGCGCGGACTTCGCGCGGGCTGACGTTCACCAGGATCTCCGTCATCCGTGCGCTCCGATCGCGGCGAGCAGCTCGCCGGTTTCGAACAGTGGCAGGCCCATGATCCCGGAATAGCTGCCGGCGATCCGCTCGATGAACAGCGCCGCGCGACCCTGCACCGCGTAGCCGCCCGCCTTGTCCGCCGGCTCACCGGTGTGCCAGTAGCTGCGAATCTCGTCCGCGGCCAGCTTGCGGAACGTGACCTCGCTCACGTTCACGCGGGCTTCGCAGCCTGCGGACCCGCGCAGCGCAACGGCGGTGAACACACGGTGAGTCCGCGCCGACAGCTTGCCGAGCATTTGTAGGCAATCCTGCTCATCGCGCGGCTTGCCGAGAATCTCGGCGTCCAGCACGACGGCGGTGTCGGCGCCGAGCACGGGTTGCCGCTGCGCGGCGGCAAGCTGCCGCCAGAGCGTTTCGGCCTTGAGCATGGCCAGGCGGCGCACGTAATCGTCCGGCGATTCGGCCGCCAGCGCCTGCTCGTCGACGTCAACTGGCTGCACGCGATGCACGACGCCGATCTGGTCCAGCAGCGCACTCCGTCGGGGAGAGGCCGAGGCGAGATAGATCAACGGGTTGGACGAGCTTCCCATCCGCGGAAGGATACAAGGTGACGTACGCTTCCGGACATTGTTCGAGCGCTCAAATGAACTCGCAATGAACCTGTCAGGGAAACTGCTGGTGGTGCTCGAACGTGCGGCGGTCGGTGTCCGAGTAGAACACCAGGTGCACTGTCTTGACCGAATGCGCCTTGCCGAGCGCTTCGGCGATCGCCTTCGATGCCACCTGCGCGGCGCGATCCTGGGGATAGCCGTAGGCGCCGGTCGAGATGGCCGGGAACGAGATCGACTTGAGCCCCTCGGCGTCGACCAGCTCGATCGCCTTGCGATAGCACGACGCCAGCAACTTCGCCGCGGGCTCGTCCGATCCCCAGATCGGACCGACCGTATGGACTACGAAGCGCGCGGGCAAGTTGCCCGCCGTCGTTAGCACCGCCTCGCCCACCGGCAAGCCATCTGGGTAGCGCGTGCGCCTGAGCTCGCTGCAGGCGGTGGTCACTGCGGATCCGCCGCGATCGTGAATGGCGCCATCCACACCCCCGCCGCCCATGAGGGCCGAGTTCGCTGCGTTCACGATTGCGTCGACCGCGATGGTGGTGATGTCGCCGGTCGCGACGATGACGCGGCCCCCGAGATACGACTTGGCTGTCATCTCAGTCAACCTCGCGACGGATCCAACGCAGCGCCTGCTGCGGATCGTCGAACATCTGCATCCTGATGCGCGTCCCGAGCGCCTCGCTGATGACGATCAGCACGTGGCCCGCGGCGGCCAGCGAACCGGGCTTGAGGACCGCGGCCCAGCGCACTTCACAGGGCACTTCGACGCGCAGGATGTAGTCGCGCAGCCGCTGAATCTCCGAAAAATCCCACTCGCCGCGGGCTTCGCGGTAGTCGCCGAGCGAATCCATGTCCGGGCGATAGCCCGGGTCTGCCCGCGCCTGGTTCAGCAGGCCGATCAATCCCTCGACAGTGACTTCCCCCCATGCGTGCAGCCGCAGGAGCTTCTCCTGCGAATCGATCGAATAGCTCAACTCCATGATGGTCGTCGGTACCCCCGTTTCGGCACCTTCCCGGGCCGCGTCCGGACCCTATCACAAACCCCGGCAAGGCGCGGGAATTGCGGGCTTTCCCTGAGCTTTGCCGGGCGTGGCAAGTATTCGTGACACAGTACGCGGCGCAACCCCGGCGGCGCCCCTACCTTGCACGGGTTTGATCCATCCACGTGGCAGGGCATGCGGAACGTCGGCGACAAGAAGTCCGTGACCGGGCGCAATTTGCAGCCCGCGGCGTTTCCCGTGATCCCGGGCTACCGCTTCCTGCAGACCATCGCCCGCTCGCCGAAGTCAGAGATCCACGTCGCGCACTCGCTCGAGCTCGGCCACAACGTCGCGGTCAAGGTGCTGCGCACCGGCCCGCTCGCCGAGTCGCCGGCCGGCGAAGAGGCGCGCTTCGAGCGCGAGCGCGACCTGCTGATGCGCCTCAAGCATCCCTCGATCGTCGACGTCTACGACTGGGGCCACGCCGACGACTTCCGCTACATCGTCACCGAGTACTTCCCGAGCGGCAGCCTCGAGCTGCGCATCCGCAACCTGATGACGGTGAGGGACAGCGTCGACATCTTCCTGCAGATCGCCGGCGCGCTGGTGGTCGTGCACAGCGCCGGGCTGTGCCACCGCGACCTGAAGCCGGCGAACGTGATGATGCGCCAGGACGGCCGCATCGTGCTGATCGACTTCGGTCTCGCGAAGCGCCAGGACGCCGGCATCACCAACGCCGGCGAAGTGCGCGGCTCGCCGTACTACATCAGCCCCGAGCAGGCGGAAGGCGCGCCGGTCGATCCGCGCAGCGATCTCTACAGCCTCGGCGTGATGCTGTACGAGATGCTCACCGGGCAACGCCCGTTCCGCGGCAGCACGATCATCGCGATCATCCAATCGCACAGGAACGATCCGATTCCGGTATTGCCGCCCGAGCTGAGCCGGTTCCAGCGGATGCTCGATGCGCTGCTCGCCAAGGATCCGCGCGATCGCTTCCCGAGCGCGGTGACGGCGATCGCCGAGTTGGCAAGAATGAAGGTGTAGGTCGGGCTGCAGCCCGACTTCCCGGATGTCGGGCTGCAGCCCGACCTACCAACACCTACGCGCGGTGATACGGATGTCGCTTGATAATGCTCACGGCGCGATACAGCGCCTCCACGACCACCACTCTCGCCAGCGCATGCGGTAGCGTCAGCGCTGACAGCGACCAGCGCAGGTCAGCCCGCGAATCCACTCGTGGCGCCAGTCCATCCGGACCGCCGATGCAGAATGCGACATCGCGACCTTCCTGTGCGCGATTCTCGAGAAACTTCGCCAGCTGCTCGCTCGACATCGCGCGTCCCTCGACCTGCAGCGCGACGACGTAGCAGCCGGCCGGCATCGCCGACAGCATCCGCTCTCCTTCCCTCGCAATTGCTTGTTGCGCAGCGCCGGCGGCGCGTTGCCCGAGCGCGATCTCCTTCAGCTCCAGGCGATAGTCGTTACCAAAGCGGCCGGCATAGTCCTCGAACCCGCGATTGACCCAATCGGGCAGCCGCGTGCCCGCCGCGAGCAGCAGCATCCGCACGACTAGGCCGTGCGTTCCGAGGCTTCGCGCCGCGCGGCGCTCACGTCCCACAGGCTTTCGAGCCGATAGAACTCGCGCACGCGCGGCAGCATGATGTGCACGACCACGTCCTGCAGGTCGACCAGCACCCACTCGCCGTCGCGCTCGCCTTCGACGCCCATCGGGCGGAAGCCGCCCTTTTTGGCATGCTCGATGATGCGATCGGCGATCGAGCGCACGTGGCGGTCGGAATTGCCGCTGGCGATGATCATCGTGTCGGCAATGTCGGTCAGCTTGTGCACGTCCAGCACCCGGACGTTCACGGCCTTCATCTCGTCGAGCGCGCCCTCGACGACCTGCAGGAGCGGCCTGATCCTGCGCACGTTCGCCGGCGGCGCGGCAGCCGCCGCCGCCTTGCGCGGAGCACCCTTCTTTTTCTTTGGAGCCGGGGCCTTGGCCGCTGCGGAACCTGCACGTCGCGAAGTCTTTGCGCGCTTGACAACCATGCTCACCTCTTGGATCGATAACATCCCGTCTGCTCGATGATCTCCCGCACGCCGTCCGGCATCAGGTAGCGCGGGTCGCGCCCTGCCGCGATCAGCTTGCGCACTTCGGTCGAAGAAATCTCCAGCTGCGTCACCGCGTGGATGTAGATGCAGCCGGCGCGCCGCTCGTGCAGGTCGCCGCTGCGGCCGGTGCCGCGATCGACCAGCAGCTCGCCCAGCGGCCCCATGCTCGGTGCGCGCCAGCCCGGCCGATGCGCTACCACCAGGTGCGCGAGGTCCAGCAGCTCGCGCCACTGGTGCCACTTCGGCAAGCTGAGGAACGCATCCATGCCGACGATCAGCGACAGCGAGTGGTCGGGAAAGTCGGCGCGCAGCGTGCGCATGGTATCCACGGAATACGACGGTCCTTCGCGCCGGATCTCGCGGTCGTCGACCACGAAGCCCGGCTGGCCGGCGATCGCCGCCTTGACCATCGCGAAACGCTCCGCCGGGCTCGCCACCGTCACCTCGCGGTGCGGCGGGTTGCCGGCGGGCATGAAGCGGATCTCGTTCAGGCGCAGCGACTGCAGCAGCTCGAACGCGGTGCGCAGATGACCGAAGTGAATCGGATCGAAGGTGCCGCCGAAGATTCCGATGCTCGTCATGCAGCAGCTGCCACCTTCGCGCCGGACAGCCGCGCCACCAGCCGTTCCAGCTCGAGCCACGGATCCGCTTTCTCGACGCCCTTGATCGAGCGGTCGACGCGCTCAGCATCGAGAATCAGATTGCGCAGCGTCGGACCGTTCACGCGCCGCAGTGCCTGCCCCATCGCTGTCTGTCTCGGTCGCCACACGTACAGCGTGTTCATGGCGGACTCCGCGCTCTGACCTCGGCGCATCAAGTTGCGCGCGCGCGCGATCCACTGCAGGTCTTTGTTCACAGCCCACAACACGAGTGTCGGCGCGACGTCTTCCGCCCGCAGACCTTCGAGAATTCGCACTGCGCGCGCGGTTTGGCCGCGCATGGCCGCTTCGCCCAGCTGCATGACGTCGAACCGTGCGCTGTCCGCGACTGCATCGACGACTGTCTCCGCAGTGACCGGACCCGGCGGCACCAGCAGCGCGAGTTTCTCGATCTCCTGATGCGCGGCCAGCAGATTGCCTTCGACGCGCTCGGCGAGCAGCGCCGCGGCGGCTGCGTCGGCCTGCAGCTGATGACATCCGAGCCGCTCACGGATCCACGCGGGCAGCCGCGGCAGATCGATCGGCCACACCTGCACCAGCACGCCGCGCTTTTCGACAGCGCTCACCCAGCGCGCGCTTTGCGTGCGGCTGTCGAGCTTGCCGGTCATGATCAATATCAGGTTGTCGGGCGAAGGCTGCTCTGCGAGCTCGACGATCGCGTCGGCGCCCTGCTCGCCCGGCGCCGGATTCGCCATGCGAATCTCGATGATCTTGCGCTGCGCGAACAGCGAGAGCGAACGGCTGTCGGCGAGCAGCGCCTGCCAATCGAAGCCGCGCTCAACGACGTGCAGTTCGCGCTCCGTGAATCCCTGCTTGCGTGCTGCTGCGCGAATCGCATCCGCGGCCTCGTTGACGAGCAAGGGCTCGTCCCCGGACACGAGGTAGATCGTCTGGAGCTGACGGGCCAGGCTGGCAGCGAGGTTGTCGCCGGAAAGCTTCACTTAGGGGAGCGCGGCCGGGCGTCGCGGACGCGACACAGCGGCAGAAGTCGGAAAGGACGGGTGGAACACTCGAGCGGTGAAACGTTTGCTGAAAGCTATGTTGGGGCGCCAGATTGATCCAGGTGAACGTTGGGCCGATTATGGACCAAGCCGCCCGGCGAGGCCATAGAAACTGCCATGCTGCGCCAGTTGCTGCACTCCGTTGCGTCGGCCCGCAGACCCGGCGCGTTGCGAGCCTGCCTCACGGCGTTGTCATGCTTCGGTTGCGGAGACCAGGTGAACGCGCAGGACGACTCTTCGTACGACGCCGCCCGCGAAACGATGGTTCGCGAGCAGATTGCCGGCCGCGGCATTCGCGACGCGCGTGTCGTCGAGGCGATGCGGCAGGTGCCGCGCCACTTGTTCATTCCCGCGGCGGAGCGCGCCCGCGCCTACGACGACGGACCAGTGCCGATCGGCCAGGGCCAGACCATCTCGCAGCCTTACATCGTTGCTTTGATGACAGAGCTGGTAAGACCGCAATCCGGCGACCGCGTGCTCGAAGTCGGCACCGGCTCCGGCTACCAGGCGGCAGTGCTGGCGAGGCTCGTCGCTCACGTTTACACGGTCGAGCTCGAAGAAACGCTCGCGCGCAGCGCTGCAGCCGTGTTGCGCGAGCTCGACTACAAGAATATCACTGTACGGACCGGCGACGGTTACGGCGGTTGGCCCGAGCATGCGCCGTTCGACATCGTCATCGTGACCGCCGCGCCCGAGCAGGTTCCGCCAGCACTGATCGAGCAGCTGAAGCCGGGCGGCCGCCTGATCGTTCCGGTCGGTCCGCGCTTCCAGGTGCAGCAACTGCAGCTCATCGAAAAGGATGCGAGCGGCGCGATCCGCACCCGGGAGGTGTCGCCGGTGATGTTCGTGCCGCTGCGCCGGCCGCAGTAAGATCTCGCCCCATGCGCTTCGATCTCACCGATCTCAAACTGTTCGTGCACGTCGTCGAAGCCGGCAGCATCACTGCCGGCGCCGAGCGCATGCACCTGGCGGTCGCCGCGGCCAGCACGCGAATCCGCAACATGGAGATCGAGCTCGGCACTGCCCTGCTCAATCGCGATCGCCAGGGCGTGCAGCCGACGCCGGCCGGTCGCACTCTCGTGCATCACGCACGGCTGCTGCTGCAACAGGCGGAGCGCATGCGCGGCGAGTTGAGCGAGTACGCCGACGGACTCAAGGGCCACATCCGGCTGCTGTCCAACACCAATGCGCTGAGCGAGTTCCTGCCGGAGCCGCTCAGCCAGTTCCTCGCCTCCCATCCGCAGGTCAACATCGACCTGGAGGAGCGTCTCAGCGACGAGATCGTCGCGGCCGTTGCCGATGGGCAGGCGGACATCGGCATCGTCGCCGGCACCGAGGACGTCACCGGTCTCGAAGTCTTCCCGTTTCGCGTCGACCGCTTCGTGCTCGTGACGGCCGCACGCCATCCGCTCGCCGCCACCGGCCGCATGGCATTCGCCGACGCGCTCGATTGCGATTTCGTCGGGCTCGATCGGACCAGCTCGCTGCAGCGGTTCCTTTCGGAGAAAGCCGAGCGCACCGGGCGCAGACTCAAGCTGCGCGTGCAGCTGCGCAGCTTCGATGCCGTGTGCCGGCTGGTCGAATGCAACGTCGGCGTCGGCGTGGTGCCGGAGACGACCGCGGTCCGCAGCATGAAGACGATGTCGCTGCGCCGGATCGATCTCACCGACGACTGGGCGCTGCGCAACCTCACCATCTGTGTGCGACGACTCGCCGACCTGCCGTTGCACGCGCAGGAATTGGTCCGTAGTCTCGCTGTCCCCGCCGAACCTCAACGGAGCGTGACCCATGCTTAGTCGGATCTGCATCGCACTCGTCGCAGCGTGCGCAGTCGGCGGCGCAAGCGCCGAAACGGTCGTGCTGCGGAACGTGCACGGCTACACGCCGATGCAGAACGGACCGGCGAACGAGACACAATCGTTCACGGGCCTGGTCATCGAGGACGGCCGGGTCAAGCAGCTGATCACCGCGAAGAGCCCGGCCGGTTCGATTGCCAGCGCGACGGTCATCGACGGCGGCGGCAAATATGTGCTGCCCGGCCTCACGGATGCACACGGCCATGTGCTCGGCCTCGGCGAGCTGAAGCTGCAGGCAGACCTGCGTGATACCGCGAGCATCGACGACGCCCTGGGCCGCATCCGCAAGCACATGGCAGCGAATCCGAACTCGCGCTGGGTTATCGGTCGCGGCTGGAACCAGGTGCTGTGGAAGGAGCGCCGCTTCCCGACGGCGCGCGAGCTCGATGCGGTTGTGGGCGATCGTCCTGCGGTCATGAGCCGCGTCGACGGCCATGCGAGCTGGGTGAACAGCGCTGCGCTGAAGGTCGCAGGCATCACGGCGACGACGGCCGATCCGCAAGGCGGACAGATCGTGAAGGATGCCTCGGGTCAACCGACGGGCGTGCTGGTCGACACGGCCCAGGCGTTGGTCGAGAAACACATTCCGCCCGCCACCGATGCCGAGACCAAGCGCCGCCTGCGAGCCGCGACGATGGAGGCCGCCTCGCTCGGCATGACGGGCGTCCACGATGCCGGCATCGACGGCCACACCTACGAGATGTACAGAGAGCTGGCGGCCGCCCGGCAGCTGCCAATCCGCATCTACGCCATGCTGAGCGACAGTCCCGAAGACCGAAAACTCATGCAATCCGGTCCGCGCATGCCGGAATTCGACGAGCTTCTGCAGATGCGCGCCGTGAAGGCGTTGGCCGACGGCGCACTCGGCAGCCGCGGCGCGGCGCTGATGCAGGACTACAGCGATGAGCCGCACCACCGCGGCTTGATGATGTACACGCGCCAGCAGATGCAGGAGCTGGCGACGCTGACTGCATCCAAGGGCTGGCAACTGAACGTCCACGCGATCGGCGACGCCGGCAACCGCCTCGTGCTCGACACGTTCGACACGACGCTGACGAAAGAACAGCGCCACGCATTGCGCCCGCGGATCGAGCATGCGCAGGTGATCGCACTCGACGACATCCCCCGTTTCGCGCGGCTCGAAGTGATCGCATCGATTCAGCCGACGCACGCAACCTCCGACATGAACATGGCGGAAGACCGGCTGGGCCCGCAGCGCGTCCAGGGCGCCTACGCCTGGCGCAAGCTCATCAATGCCGGCGTGCGCCTCGCGGGCGGTAGCGATTTCCCGGTCGAGCTGCCGAATCCGTTCTACGGCTTATATGCGGCCGTGACGCGCCAGGACCGCGAAGGCAAGCCGCCGGGCGGCTGGTATCCCCAGGAAAAACTGACTCGCGAAGAGGCGCTGCGGCTGTTCACGACCGATGCCGCCTACGCCGCGCACATGGAGCACTCGACCGGCTCGCTGGAGCCGGGCAAGTGGGCGGACTTCATCCTGGTCGATCGCGACTACTTCCAGATCCCGCAGAGCCAGATCGACGACATCAAGGTGCTGGCGACGTACGTGGCCGGGAAGAAAGTGGATTTCGGCTCGTGAGCCACACGCCCACCAGCACCACGAGGCCGCCGACGATCGCACGCAGCGTCAGCGGCTCGCCGAGCATCATGCCGGTGGCGACTCCGACGATCGGGATCAGGTTGGTATAGACCCCCGCCTCGCTCGCATCGACGTGCTTCAGCGCTGCGCTGTACATCATGTAGGCCAGTCCGGATGCGCCGGCGCCGAGGTAGGCCATGCCCAGCCAGGCTTTCTGATCGATCTGCGGCAGCCCCTGAGCACCGACCTCGAAAGCAGCCAGCGGCAGTAGCAGGATCGCACCGGCACCGATGATGCCGGCCGTCACCTGGATCGGATCGAATTTCGCGACCCGCTTCGCCATCGACGTGTAGACACCCCACAGCACCGCTGAAATGAACATCAGCACGTTGCCGTACAGGCTGGCGCTGCCCGACTGTGCATCCGCCCCGGAAAATACGATCAACACGCCGACCATCGACAACACGATGCCGGCCCAGCGCGCCGCCGACGCGTGCTCACGCAGCCAGACGACAGCAACCAGCGCCGTCATCGCCGGTATGCAGCTCTGAACCAGCGCTCCCTGCGAGGCGGACGTGTACACCAGCGAATAATTGAAGACCGCGTAGTACAGGACGACGCCGATCACGCCCATCGTCACCATCGTCTTCCAGGGCAACGCGGACCAGGGCGAGTGCTCGCCGCCGCGCGCCTGGCGCACGAATGCACAGCCGAGCAGCACGAGCGCGCCGATCGTCACGCGGACGAACGCCAGCGTGAACGGCTGCACCTGCTCGTTGATGCCCTTGGTCACGACGAACGTGCTGCCCCATATCACCATCGTGATCAGCAGCATGAAGATGGAAGCCAGGTGAGACTGCATCGCGTGTTCCTGCGCACGTGTTTCCGAAGTGTTGAATTGTAAAGTACGATGCGTGCATGGCGAACAAACGCAATAGTTCCCGCCGCAGCGTGCGCAAAGCGGCGTCGAACAAGCAACGCAGTCATGCGCGGCATGCGGTGCTCGCGAAACGCAAGCGCTCCGCCAAGGCCGCGATCGGCGGTGGCCACCGCTCGCTGTATCCGGCGATCGAGCCGTACAACAGCGGCATGCTGCGGGTGTCAGCAGCTCACGAGATCTATTACGAGGAGTGCGGCAACCCCAAGGGCAAGCCGGCAGTATTCGTGCACGGCGGCCCCGGCGCCGGCTGCGACAATCGCGCACGGCGCTTCTTCGATCCGGATGCATATCGCATCGTGCTATTCGACCAGCGCGGCTGCGGACGCAGCCGGCCGCACGCCAGTTTGGTCGACAACACGACCTGGCACCTGGTCGCGGACATGGAGCAGCTGCGCGAGCACCTCGGCATCGAGCGCTGGCTGGTGTTCGGCGGCTCCTGGGGCTCGACGCTCGGCCTCGCCTATGCGCAAACGCATCCGGAACGCGTCACCGAGCTGGTCCTGCGCGGCATCTTCATGCTCTCGCAGTTCGAGCTGCGCTGGTTCTACCAGGAAGGCGCGGGTGCCCTGTTCCCGGACCACTGGGAGAACTACGTCGGCGCGATTCCGCCCGCGGAGCGCAACGACCTGATCCAGGCGTTCTACAAGCGCCTCACGAGCGGTGATCGTGCCACGATGGTGGCGGCCGCACGCGCATGGTCCGTGTGGGAAGCGGCGACCAGCTACCTGCACATCAACGAAGAAAATCTGCACAAGTGGGGCGAAGAGGAGTTCGCGATCGCGGTCGCGCGCATCGAGTGCCACTATTTCGTGAATCGCGGCTTCCTCGAGTCGGAGGATCAGCTGCTGCGCAACGTGTCGCGCCTGCGCAAGATCCCGGCGGTGATCGTACAAGGTCGCTACGACGTAGTTTGTCCGATGCAGACGGCCTGGGCCCTGCATCGCGCCTGGCCGGAGGCGGAGCTGCACATCGTGCCGGACGCCGGCCATTCGGCGTTCGAGGCCGGCAACACGCACGAGCTGATCAGGGCGACCGACAAGTTCCGGTAGGTCGGCCGCACTCGTCGATGATGCGGTGGGCGAGCAGCCAGCGGCGCGCGTCCTCGGCATCCTGGTCGAACCACGCCTGCGCCGAGCCGAGGCGGAACGTATAGCCCCACGCATCCATGTCGCGGCACATCTGCTGCGCATCCATTCCGCCGACCTCGTTCGCCAGCACGATCTGTAGATAGCAGACCGCGTTCTCTTCGTCGTAGTCGCCGCCGGCGTCGCGCTCGAGCCGGGTGCGTCGCGCGTCGTCCATGCAGATGAAGTGACTCGCTTCGTGCAGCACCGAGTGCAGCGGCGTGTCGGCGCGAAAGTAGATGCGATTGCCGACGAGACCGGCCTCGCTCTCGCCCCAGTACGAGCCCGGGATCGTCTCGCCGGACGCGACCGCGACCGGCTCCAGTCGATAGCGGGACAGCAGCTGCGTAACCGCAGCAAGGTGCGACTCGACGTGCGTCACCGCAGACCCCGCGCATGCAGCGCGGCCTGCACCTGCCATTCGAGTCCATCCGCGTGCTGCTGCAGCTTGTCGAGGATTCCGGGATCGGTCACGTCCTTCGCAGCGAGCTCCAGCTGGCGCGCCCGCTCACTGACGGCCTCGAAGCCGAACATCGCGCCGCTGCCGTAGATCTTGTGAGCGAGATGCTCGATGTCCTTGAGGGCGCCGGCATTGCCCGAGCGAACCTCGCTGATCAGGTCGCGCAGGCCAGCCAGCTCACCGGCGGTGCGCTGGATGTAGCGCCCGCCTATGTCGGCAATCTTCTGCTGCAGCTCGTCGCGCTCATCCATGACCCAATACTACCGGGATGTTCGCTAAGGCCAGATCCGCACCGATACGCTGTAGTGCTCGTGTTATGTCAGGCAGCATCTCAGAGAGAGGCGAGTCTTCTGAGCACGAGCGAGGCCAGGTCCTGGGCCAGGGCTTCGCGGAGCACCGCCTGCTCGCGCTGTTTTGCGAGCACGGCAGTCGTGTCATAGCTGTAATCGCGCGTCACTTCGAGCGGCTGCACGGCGATCAGCTCGGTGGCACCGCTCGTGACTGAATACTCGATCGAGTAGAAGACCTCGTATTCCTCTGGCGTGTTGCGGGCCGACACCGACAGCACGCGCTGACCGCTCTGATCCTTGCTGATACGGACCACCGCTGTCGCATCCGTGCTGCGCTCCGTGACTTTCGCGCCCGCTGCGCGCAGCCGATCGCGCAAGGCGCGATTGAAATCGGTGTAGCGATCCTCGGCGTCGACGTAGATGACGGTCAGGTTCTGCGACAGCCTCTCACTGCCCTGCAAGCGCCAGCCGCAGGCGTTGAGCGACAGGCAGGCGCACAGCAGAAGGACGACCGGAAGACTCGCGATGAAGCGCACGGCGGCACCTTGGGAAATGACCGCCAATGTTCGCGGCGCGGCGCCGATCGGTCAACAGCGCGCGGCCGGAGGGGTTTCAGCCCGCCAGGGCAGCCCCGGCGTCGGAGCTGCGCCGGGCCGTCGGGCGCTTCAGGCTGCATTCGTTGTCGACGACGTAGCCGTGGCGGCACACGATTGCAGCGTGGCAGGCAACGCTGCGCTGGACGGCGCCGAGCTGCTCCGGACCGGTCCGGCCCGGGCAGTTTCGACACAGTCCGGCGATCTCCAGCATCTCCGCGGTGTCGACGGCCGGGCTCTGCTGGCTCGTGTCCTCGAGCGCCGCCACGCCGAAGGCGTAGCTCAACTGCAGCTCGTCGAAGCACTCCGCGTAGTTGCGCAGTGCTTCGAGCAGTCGTTCCTTGATCCGCGGCGCCTCGCTGATGCTGGACTCCGGCAGCACAACGGCGAACGCCGCGCCTTGCTCACTGTCGAGCCGGCCAGTCCAGTCGATCTGCATCCGCACGACGCCTTCGATCGTCTGCACGATCCCGCGCAGCATCTCCGGCGTGAGCGCGACGTTGACCGCGGTCGCGCGCTCTGCTGCGGACACGGCCAGGGTCAGCAGCGTCAGTTTGCGCCCGTAACGGTGGGCGCGCCGGATCTCCCCATGCAATCTCGTGTACAGCTCGCGCAGCGCGAAGGCGCCGGACTCTGCGTCGATGGCTGCAGCCTGCTCGAGGGCAGCTTGCGCTTCCTTCAAAGAGCGACGCAGGGCGAGCGTATTGAAGGCGGCAGTGATGCGGGCGAACAGCTCGGCGTCCGGCACGCGCTTCGAGAGATAGTCGTCGACACCGGCGACGTAGCCGCGTTCGTAGTCGACGCTGGCCTCGCGCATCGTGAGCATGATGATGTAGGTGTCGCTGGCGCCGCGGCGGCGCAGCGCTTCGGTGAACGCGATCCCATCCATGACCGGCATCAGCCAGTCCGTGATCACCAGCGGATACCACTGCTGCTCGATGATTTGCAGCGCGGCTTCGCCGTTCGGGGCGCAGGCAACTTCGAAGCCGGCGGCCGAGAGGCGATCCGCCATGAGCTCGAGCTCCAGCTCGTCGTCGTCGACCAGCAGCACCCGCGAGGGCAGTGCGCGCCCCAGGATCGACATCCGGGTCGCTATTGCATCCGCCTTCATCCGAACCCGTCCTCCGCGTTCATCCTTCCTACGCATTTGCGCGGCGGAGTTTGCAGTACGTTGCGCTGCGGTGAGTATCAGTCAGGCCGTCGCCCGGACATCAGGTAAACCCTTAGCGCATTGCGGCAAGCCGCGACAGCGGCGCGGTGAGTCGCGAAAAGCTGTAGGTCGGGCTTCAGCCCGACAGCCTTCAGTTCCGGAAGCTGCCGTCCACCCGATCCATCTTCCGCAGCAGCGCCGGCCAGACCAGCGCCGCGCCCGCTCCACGCGTGACCATGCGCGAGAACTCCGGAACGGTGTCGAGCACCGCTTGCGGGATCTCGATCAGCTCGGCGCCGTTGCCTTGCGCCAGCAGCTGAACCTCGCAGGCACGCTGCAGCGTGAACATGTTGAGGAACGCGTCGGCGACGGTGCGCCCGACGGTCAGCAGTCCGTGATTGCGCAGGATCAGGTTGCGCGTGTCGCCGAGATCCGCCTGCAGCCGGCCCTTCTCGTCCGGGTTCAGCGCCAGGCCTTCATAGTCGTGATAGGAAAGGCTCTGCATCACCAGCGTCGCCTGCTGCGAGATCGGCAGCAGCCCGCCTTTCTGCGCGGAGACCGCGACGCCGGCCATCGTGTGCAGATGGAGCACGCACCCTGCATCTTCACGCGCCGCATGGATCGCGCTGTGAATCGTGTAGCCCGCCGGGTTGATGTCGTACGGACTCTCGAACGTCTTCTTGCCCTGGAGGTCGACGCGCACCAGGCTCGACGCGGTGATTTCCTCGAACATGAAGCCGTACGGATTGATCAGGAAGTCGTGCGTACCCGGCACCCGCGCGGAGATGTGAGTGAACACCAGGTCGTCCCAGCCGAAGCTCGCGACCAGTCGATAGCAGGCCGCGAGGTCGACGCGCGTCGCCCACTCCTCCGCGGAAACCTGGTTGCGAACGTTGCTGACCGCGTTGTCGACGACCCGCATTTGCATAAGTCACCTGTGGCGTGGGCGAAACCGAAGCATCGCAGCGAAGCGTACGGCCTGAAACTGGCCCGGAGCAAGCTTCTGGCTGTAGGTCGGCTGTAGGTCGGGCTTTAGCCCGACTTTCTCCCAGAAAATCCATCTAGCGGGACCGCACAGTCGGGTTAAAACCCGTCCTACACACGGAGGTCCCATGTCCTATTCAGAGCTACGGCGTGGACGAGCGTCGATCGGCTGGCAGATCTATCTCGTAACCACCGTCACGCGCGAGCGCGCGCGTCTCTTCACCAATCTCTACTTCGGTCGATTCGTCGTCCGAGCATTGCATAGCCAGACAGCGCACGCCTGCGCCCAAACGCTCGCCTATGTTGTCATGCCCGACCATCTTCACTGGCTGCTACAGCTGCATCCGGGCTGCAAACTCAGCGCAGTGGTGCAATCCGCCAAGGGCAGGAGCGCAATCGAGATCAATCGCGCTCGGGCAATTGCGAGCCGGTGTGGCAGCCCAACTTCCATGACCATGCGCTCCGTAGTGACCTACGGCCTGACCAATCGATCTCTCAACGAATGATTCCGGCCTCGCGGAGGGCTTGCTCGGCGCCGTCGAGGCCGGTGGCGAGGGCGGCTTGCATGCCGGTGGCGCGCGCGGCTTCGACGTTCACCAGGTTGTCGTCGAGGAAGAAGACGCCGGCGGCGTCGCAGCCCAGCGAGCTGACGACGTGCTCGAATGCATCGCGGTCGGGTTTGATCAGGCCGGTCAGGTGCGAAACGAACTGGTGTTCGAACAGCGCGCCGAGCCCGAACTCGTCGCGGACACGCGACCAGTGCAGCGCGTTGCTGTTCGAAAGCAGTGCGCGGGTGAAGTGGCGAGGAATGCGCGCGATGAGCTCGTGCGCGCCGGGGTACAGGCCGCTCGGCCAGCCGGCGAACGATTCGAGGAACTGCGCTGGTGCGACGCCGAGCTCCAGCTCCGCGACCAGGTCAGCAGCGAACGTGTCAGCGTCGGTGCGACCGGTCTCGAACGCACGCACGGCGGGCGATTGCAGCCAACGGCGCCACACCTCTGGGGGTGTCCAGCGGTCGGCGACCCAGCCCATGACCGTCGCGACGCCGCTCAGCTGAACGAGCACGCCGCCGACGTCGAAGAGGACGACGCGGATGGGCTGCGTCGGCTTGCTCACACGACTACGTTCACGAGCTTGTTGCCCGGCGGGACGATCACCTTACGCACCGGCTTGCCTTCGATCCATTTCTGGACCGTGGCATCGGCCAGCGCCGCGGCGCTGATCTCGTCCTTGCTCGCACTCGCGCCGACTTCGACTTTCGAGCGCAGCTTGCCGTTCACCTGGACGACGACCTCGATGCGATCCTGCACCAGCGCCTGCGGATCGGCCTGCGGCCAGCGGTGATCGATCAGCGCATCGGCATGCCCGAGCTCCCGCCACAGCACGTGACACACGTGCGGAGCGATCGGCCCGAGCATCTGCACGATCAGCTCGAGCGTCTCGTGTCGCACCGCGCGGCCCTGCTCGCTCGCATCGTCGAACTTCTGCAGCGCGTTCATGAGCTCCATGATCGCGGCGATCGCCGTGTTGAACACGCGGCGACGGCCGTAGTCGTCCGTCACCTTCACCAACGTCGCATGCGCCAGACGGCGCATCTCGCGCTGTGCGGGTGAAAGCGCGACGAGGCCCGCGTGCGGCCCCTTGGCCGGTCTGCCTTTCTCGAGATGCTCCCACGCCATCCGCCACAGCCGCCGCACGAACCGCGCCGAGCCTTCGACACCATCGTCGGACCACTCGAGCGTGTCCTCGGGCGGCGCCTTGAACATCATGAAGACCCGGATGCTGTCGGCACCGAAGCGCTCGACCAGGGCGGTGGGATCGACGCCGTTGTTCTTCGACTTCGACATCGTGCGCATCCCTTCCCACGTGACGGGCTGGCCGTCGCTGCGCAGCGTGGCGCCGATCTGCGCGCCGTTCGCATCGAGCGCAACGACCACGTCGTCGGGATGGAAATACTCGACGCGCCCCTCGCCCGAGCTGCGGGAATAGATGTTGTTGAGCACCATGCCCTGGGTGAGCAGGCGCGCGAACGGCTCCTTGGTCGCGATCAGTCCCATGTCGCGCATGACTCGCATCCAGAAACGCGAATAGAGCAAGTGCAGGATCGCGTGCTCGATGCCGCCGATGTACTGATCGACCGCCATCCAGTAGTCCGCGCGCTCATCGACCATCGCCTGCGCGTCGTCGATGCAGGCGAAGCGCAGGAAGTACCACGACGAGTCGACGAACGTATCCATCGTGTCCGTCTCGCGGCGCGCGTCGCCGCCGCACTTCGGGCACTTCACCTCGTAGAACGAAGGCGTCTTGTTGAGCGGATTGCCGCTGCCGTCCGGCACCAGGTTTTCCGGCAACACGACCGGCAGATCCTCATCCGGCACCGGCACATCGCCGCACTTCGGACAGAGAATGAGCGGGATCGGACAACCCCAGTAACGCTGCCGCGAGATGCCCCAGTCGCGCAGGCGCCATTGCACCTGCTTCTCGCCCAGGCCCCTCGCCTGCAGATCCGCGGCGATTGCATCGACTGCGGCCTGATAGCCGAGGCCGTCGTACTTCCCGGAGTGAATGCAGACGCCATACGCTGAATATTCGGGACGCCATTCGCGCGTCGAGAGCTCCTCGACGTTTGCGCCCTCGGGCTTGATCACGAACTTGATCGGCAGGCCGTACTTCAACGCAAAGCCGAAGTCGCGCTCGTCGTGCCCCGGCACACCCATCACCGCGCCCTCGCCGTAGGTCATCAGCACGTAGTTGCCGACCCACACCGGCACCTGCTCGCCGGAGAGCGGATGCGTGACGAACAAGCCGGTCGGCATGCCGCGCTTTTCCATCACGGCGATTTCGGCCTCCTGCGCCGAGCCGCGCTTGCACTCCTCGACGAATGCAGCGAGCGCGGGGTTCGTGCGCGCCGCGTGAGTCGCGAGCGGATGCTCGGCAGCGACCGCACAGAACGTCGTGCCCATGAGCGTGTCCGCGCGTGTCGTGAACACGCTCAGCACGCGACGCTGACCTTCGAGCTCGTACGGGAAACCGATGCGCACGCCTTCGCTGCGTCCGATCCAGTTCGCCTGCATCGCGCGCACGCGCTCCGGCCACTCGGTCATGTTCTGCAGCTCATCGAGCAGGTCCTGCGCATATTGCGTGATGCGCAGGTAGTACATCGGGATCTCGCGCTTCTCGACCAGTGCGCCGGTGCGCCAGCCGCGACCGTCGATCACCTGCTCGTTCGCGAGCACGGTGTGATCGACCGGATCCCAGTTGACGACGCCGGTCTTCTTATAGGCGATGCCGCGCTCGAGCATTCGCAGGAACAGCCACTGGTTCCAGCGGTAGTACTCCGGCTGGCAGGTCGCGAGCTCGCGGTTCCAGTCGAGCGCGAAGCCGAGCTGCTGCAGCTGCGCCTTCATGTAGGCGATGTTGTCGTAGGTCCACTTCGCGGGCGGCACCTTGTTCTTGATCGCGGCGTTCTCCGCGGGCAGGCCGAACGCGTCCCAGCCCATCGGCTGCAGCACGTTGTAGCCCTGCATGCGCATGTAGCGCGTCAGCACGTCGCCCATCGTGTAGTTGCGCACGTGGCCCATGTGCAGCCGCCCGCTCGGATACGGAAACATGCACAGGCAGTAGTACTTGGAGCGCTTCGGATCTTCGGCGACAGCAAAGGCGCGCGACTGGGCCCAGGCGTCCTGGGCGGCGCGCTCGACGGCGGAATGGTCGTATCGTTCCTGCATCGAGGAAGGATAAGGGAGAAAGGAGTCGGGCTGAAGCCCGACCTACAGTCCGGCGAGCGTGAAACGGAACTCCGCCCCCTGCCCCAGGCGCGATTCGGCCCAGATCCGCCCGCCGTGGCGCTCGACGATGCGGCTGACGGTCGCCAGCCCGATGCCGGTGCCTTCGAACTCGTCGTGACGATGCAGGCGCTGGAATACGCCGAACAGCTTGCGTGCGTAGCGCATGTCGAAGCCGACGCCGTTGTCGCGCACGAAGACGTACTTCTCTCCCTCGGCGACGCCGACGCCGATCTCGATCACCGCGTGCGTGCGCGGCCGCGAGTACTTGACCGCGTTGTCGATCAGGTTGGCGAACACCTGCAACATCAGATCAGGATCGCACGCGATCGACGGCAGCGATGCAAGCCGCCACTCGACGACCCGCTCGCCGCTCTCCTGACGGACCTGGTTGACGGCGCGTTTGACCAGCTCGTCCAGCGAGGTCATTTCGCACCGCATCTCCATGTGACTGATCCTCGACAGCGCCAGCAGTCCATCGATCAGCGCGCTCATCTCGCGCGCGCCGCGCTGGATCTGATCGAGGTGAATCAGCGGCTCGCGCGCCGTTGGAGAGCCGCGATAGTCGCGCAGCATCTGCACGTGCGCGTGAATCAGCCGCAGCGGCGCTCGCAGGTCGTGCGCGACGGAATACGAGAACGCTTCGAGCTCGCGATTGGCGACTTCGAGCTCAGCGGTACGCTCGGCGACGCGTTGCTCGAGATCGTAGTAGCGGCGCGCGTTCTCGTACGCGACCGCGACCTGCGCAGCAATCGCACGCGCGACCGCAAGATCCTCTTCCGTGAATCCCGGCAGGCCGATGCGATTGATCACGCACAGGTAACCGTAATGATGGCTGACCGACGCGACCGGCACGCCGAGCATCGAAACGAAGTCGCCGGGCTGCGTCGTA
>Ga0209382_10000299_pt1 | contig 79696 bp, 48 predicted proteins | sample SoiMetdeltSBSDD5_FD_187599 | JGI IMG/M metagenome (GOLD analysis project Ga0209382, IMG submission 187599) | Bulk soil microbial communities from a Populus tree surrounding site in Tennessee, USA - Soil MetaG P. deltoides SBSDD5 (SPAdes) (version 2) | ecosystem: Environmental > Terrestrial >... | reverse complement strand
GAACAGCGGAGGCTGCGCACGGGAGGACGAGGGGCGGGTCTCGATCGATGGAACGACGCGTGCGCGGCTGATCATCAACGAGTCCCACGAGATGGATCTCGACACTTCGTCGCCGTACTGGCACAAGGACGTCGAACCGGTGGGCATGCCTCTGTCGGATCACCTTCACGCGGACATTCCGGTCGAACGCAACGACGAGGAATATGGAGTCGTTCTCGAGCGCGTCAATCCCTGGCTGCTGCTCGTGCGAATCCGCGCCGGGCAACCCGTGCTGCGGGATCCCGACGATCCGCGGCCGCGAAAGAGTTACGCGCAATGGCTCGCGGACTGCGAGAAGCACGGGCAGGTGCTCGAGTACGTGCCCCGCGAGCTCGTCGATCCGGCCATCTGTCTCGCCGCGGTACGCAGCTACGGACACGCTCTGCGCTTCGTTCCGCGGGAGCTCGTCATGGCGGAGCTGTGTGATGCCGCGCTCGCGAAGAATCCGTACGCGTTCTCGAGCATGCCCGCGGAGTTTCGGACGCCGGAGCGTTGTCGTGTCGCGGTCGAGCATCAGGGACGCCTGCTCGCCAGGGTGCCGGTCGAATTGCGTACGCCGGAGCTCTGCGCGCGCGCGATCGAGCGCGATGATCGCGTGTATGAAGTGTGCGCTCCATCCCCGAAGAGCACCTCACGCCCGAGCTCTGTCTCCGCGCCGCGCAGCGCGACGGTCTGAGTCTCGGCGAGATGCCGGCGCGCTTCCGCACGTTTGACGTCTGCGTCGCGGCGCTCGACGAGAATCTGTTCGTATTGAACGACATCCCGGAAGCGATCCGCGAGGAGGTCGTGAAGAAGGTTCGCGCGGCGAACGTTGGCGCGCCACTGAAACCAACTCGACCGACGGTGCGTAATACCCGCTCATGATCGCAGCGCGCTCTACGTTTGTCTTCCTTCTCGCCCTCTGCCTCGCCGCCCCCGTTCTCGCCGAGCCCGACTGGGTTCAGCGCAGCAATGACATCACCGCAATCGTCCTCCAGGTCCAGGCGAAGCTCCAGCCCGAAGGCGCGTCGTTCATCGGCATCGACGGCTATGACAACGAGATCAGCCAGATCCCGCTCGACGTCAACGCGCGCACGATCGCGGCGATGCTCGACGCGCGCGCGAAGGTCGCCGCGAAGCTCACCGACGAGAAAGACCCCGCCGTCCGGCAGGACATCGAGATCCTGCTCGCATCGATCGACGAGCAGGTCGAAGGCATTCGCCTGAGCGAAAAATACGAGCTCGCCTATGTCGACCTGCCGCAGATGTTCTTCAACGCCACGCGCTCCGTCCTCGACGACCGAGTCGCGAAAGAGCGTCACGGCGCGGCGCTGGTGCGTTTGCGCAAATACACGGGTCTGGAGAAGGCCTTCACGCCGCTGACGCATCAGGCCATGGCGCTCATGCGCGTGTCGATGAAGAACGCGGCGCTGCGCGGCCCGTTCAAGGACGATCTGGAGAAGAACCTCGCCAACAGCGATCGCTACATCACCGGCGCGGAAGACCTCTACAAGAAATTCAACATCGCCGGATACGAGAAACCGTTCGCGGAGCTGAAGAAACAGGTCGCGGAATACAACGCGTTCCTGCGCGCCGAGGTCATGCCTCGCGCGACGACCGACTTTCGCCTTCCCGCGGACCTCTACGCCTATCGCCTGAAATCGCGCGGCGTGGACATGCCGGTCGAGGAGCTGATCAGCCGCGCGAAAACGTCCTTCCGCGAGATTCAGAACGAGATGAACGCGCTGGCGCCGCTGGTCGCGAAGGAGAAGGGCATCACCGCGACGGACTACCGCGACGTGATCCGCGAGCTGAAGAAGAAGCAGCTCCTCGGCGACGCGATCCTGCCGCACTACCAGGCGCGGTTGAAGAACATCGAGAAGATCGTGCGCGAGCAGCGCATGGTCACGCTGCCGAAGCGCGAGATGGTCATCCGACTCGCCTCTCCCGCCGAGACGGCCGCGATTCCGGCGCCACACGTCGATCCGCCGCGGCTCATCGGCAACACCGGCGAGATGGCGGCGTTCGTCCTGCCGCTGCGCATTCCTGGCGAAGGCGGGAAGGAAGAGATCGGGTTCGACGACTTCACGTTCGACGCGGCGTCGTGGACGCTCACGGTGCACGAGGGACGTCCGGGACACGAGCTGCAATTCGCGTCGATTCTGGAGAAGGGCGTGTCGCAGGCGCGCGTGCTGTACGCGTTCAACAGCGTGAACGTCGAAGGATGGGCGTTGTACGCGGAGGCGGAGATGAAGCCGCTCGAGCCGCTCGACGGGCAGCTCATCGCGCTGCAGCATCGCCTCATGCGCGCCGCACGCGCGTTCATCGATCCCTCGCTGCACCTCGGACGCATGACCCGCGACGAGGCCTTCCGCGTGCTCGAGGACGACGTCGTGCTCTCACACGGCATGGCGCTGCAGGAGGTCGAGCGCTACACGTTCCGCTCGCCGGGCCAGGCGCCGTCGTACTACGTCGGCTACTCGCGGCTCGTCGAGATGCGCACGGACGCAGAGCGCATGCTCGGCAAGAGCTTCGACCGGCTCTCGTACCACGACTTCATCCTCGCGCAGGGACTGCTCTCGCCGTCGCTGCTGCGCAAGGCGGTGATGGAGGACTACATCAAGCCTCGGGCTTCGGCGGCTCAGGCGGCTCCTCGTCGCGATTGAACTCGTTCATCGCGCGACGCAAATCGCTGCGCGCGAAAAGCACAAGGGCGTCGACCGCGCGTCCGATGGCGCGGTCGACGATCGGCTGTTCGTCGGCCGCGAATTCATCGAGGACGTAATCGCGCAGCCGCCCGCCGTCCGCGGCGCCGATCCCGACGCGCAGCCGCGGAAACGTTTCGCTTCCCAGCGTCTGCACGATCGAGCGCATCCCGTTGTGCGTACCGGCGGAACCGTTCGGCCGGATGCGCAGCTTGGCGAGGGGCAGATCGATGTCGTCGTAGACGACGATCAGATCGTCCGTCGATTCGAGATAGGCGTTGACCAGCAGCCTCACCGCGTCGCCGGAAAGGTTCATGAATGTGAGCGGCTTCGCAATCATCACGCTCCCGCCCGCGACGCGCCCCGTCCCGGTCAACGCGCTCTTCTCGTGCTTCGCGATGTCGATGCGGAACTTCCGCGCGAACGCTTCGACCACCATCCAGCCGACGTTGTGCCGCGTCCGTTCGTAATCCGCTCCCGGGTTGCCCAGCCCCACGATCAGTTTCATGCGACCGCGAAGAGTACAATCCAGACGATGAACGCGCTACCTCCACTGATCACGGACCACCTCGACGAGGTGCGCGCGCTTTGCGAGAAGTACCACGTCAAACGGTTGACGTTGTTCGGGTCGGCGGTGAAGGGAACGTTCGATCCGGAGACGAGTGATCTCGATTTCGCGGTGGAGTTTCTTCCTGCCACACCTCCCGGCGGACTGCACGGACCTTACTTCAGCCTCCTGCGCGACCTTCAGGAACTGTTCGAGCGCAACATCGATCTCGTCGACCGCGGACGGATCGAGAATCCGTACTTTCTTCAGGTGCTCGAGTTGACGCAGCATGACGTCTATGGATCCCCTGCAGCAGCTTGAGCGAAAGGCGCGCCTCTGGCACATCGTCCGTGCCGCGGAGAAGATTCAGACGTTCACAGAAGGTCGATCGCCTCGATACTACGACGACGAGCTGCTCGCGTCAGCGGTCGAGCGGCAATTGACGATCATCGGTGAGGCGCTGAATCGCGCGAAACAGGTCGATCCGGAGCTCGTGGCACAGATTACGGACGCCGACGGAATCATCGGACTCCGCAATCAACTCATCCACAATTACCCGCACATCGACGCGGAACGGATCTGGCGAATCGTCGAAGAAGATCTCCCCCTCCTTCTCGCTGAAGTCCGCGCACTTCTCGGCGCGTCTCCTGCATAATCCCCCTCCTCATCGCCGCCCATGGAAAAGCGTCAGCGCATCGTCATCATCGACGACAACGCGAATGACCTGGAGGTCACGCGCAGGTTCCTCGAGCGTCGGGGATACGATGCCGTTCCCGCGCAATCCGGCGAAGAGGGATTGCGGCTCGCGGAGCAGCTCGTGCCCGACGCGATCGTCGTCGACTACCGGATGCCGGGCATGGACGGGTTCGAGGTCACGCGGCGGATCAAGGCCGATCCGCAACTCCACACCATCCCCGTCCTGATGCTCACCGGCTCCGACTCCGCGGAGCACGTCGTCCAGGGGCTCGGCGCGGGCGCGGAAGACTTCGTGACCAAGGGCGCGGACATCGAGGTCATGGTCGCGCGTCTGCGAGCGCTGTTGCGCATGAAGGCGTACCAGGACCAGCTCCGGCGCATGAACCAGCAGATGACGCGCGACCTCCAGATCGCGCGGCGCGTGCAGGAGGCGCTCATGCCTCCGACGGAGTTCGTCGCGAAAGGCATCGAGATCCGCTCCGCGTACGTCCCCAGCGAAGTCCTCTCCGGCGACTTCTACGACTACTTCGTCCAGGACGATTCGCTGTATCTCTTCGTCGCCGACGTCTCCGGCCACGGCCTTCCCGCCGCGATCCTCGTGTCGCTGCTGAAGAGCTACATCCACAGCGAAGCCGCGACAGAACGCTCGCTCGCCGAGTTCATGACGCACCTCAACGACTTCCTCTACGGCGTCAGCCTGCCGACGCAGTTCGCCACGGCCGCGCTCTTCCGCATGGAGGCGGGGAACCAGCTCGTCTACTCGAACGCGGCGCATCCGCCGTTCCTCATCCACCGCCGCAGCAGCGGCCGCACCGTCGTCTACGAACAGCCCAGTAATCTCCTCGGCGCAATGCCGAACATGCTGTTCGAGGAGCACACCGTGAGCGTCTCCCCCGGCGACACGCTGTTCGTCTACACCGACGGCCTCACCGACCGGATGAACGCCAGCCGCGAGATCTACACCATCGATCGCGTGGCCGCCGTTCTCGAGCGCTCGGGCGACGCCGGGCTGCCCGCGGTCTACGACGCGATCTACGCCGACGTCAGCAGTTTCGCGGCCACGGAAGAATTCAAGGACGACATTGCGTTCGTGGTGACGCGGTTCCACTAGATCGAATGCGTCGACCCTTCATCCTGCTCCTCTTCCTCGCCTGGCCGGCGCTCGCGCAGACCCGCGAGCCCTTTCCCGCGGATTACAAGGTCAGCCCCTGTGCCTCGGCCGCACCAGTCTGCAAAACGTTCAATCAGTCCCAGTTTTCCGCCGTCGCCGCGCTCCGCGGATTCGACATCGGCCAGGAGTGGGTCGACGCCCACTGGCGCGAATTGAGCGACGCGCTCGCGCCCTCGTGCGCGAAGATCGCCACGTGCTTCACCGTCCCCGGCAACGACTTCACGTTCTGCAACGACATCGTCTCCGAGGAAGTGTTCGCGACGTGCAATCGCTACCCCGAGGGTTCCCGCGATCGCGAGAAGTGCAGCTTCTTCGTGCGCGTCTACCTCTTCGGACACGACCGCAACAGCTCCGCGCCGTGGAAGAAGATCCAGGAGTGCGGGAAGGCGCAGCCCGTGCCTGCCGAGCGCACCTTCGAGTGGTGGATGTCGCCCGCGACGATCGGCCCCGACTATCCCGGCAGCTTCACGGTCTACGCGATCGACAGCGAGACGCGCGTGCCCATCCGCACGAAGGTCCATCTGAACGTGCCGGGACCGCTTTACGCGCCTGACTCACCGGACGGATTGCCGACGACGTTCTATCCCGTGCCGTGGAAGCCGAAACTCGTGCGCGCCCCGAACGCGCAGGGACATCGCGACGTCGTGCCGCCAACGGTGCACATCGAAGTGCCGGGATACGCACCGGTCACGTTCGATCTCCCGATGACCGTGCCGACGATGACGGTGACGATGGATCCCGATCCGTCGAAGCTCAAGCGGGGAAAGAACACCGTGACGGTCACCGCGCGCGATGCCGCGACGGGTGCACCCATCGAAGCTCGCGTCATGGGCGGCGCGTCGAGCGTTCTGGGCAAGACGAACGTGCCGTTCGAGCTCGAGATCGTGAAGGGACAGAAGCGCCCGGAGATCTGGGTGACGTCGTTGTTTGACCGATACAGCGATGTCGTGGTCGCGCCGGCGGGAGATTAATCTTCCTCGCCCCCGAGCAACTCCCCCACATCCCGCTCCGCCATCAATTCCTTGGTGATCCCCGCATGCTTCTCCGTGCCGTAGTACCAGGCCGCCTTGATCGACGGCTCCGCGGGAAACGTGTCGTCATAGACGAAGCACTCCAGCGACCGCAATCGCCCGTTGTGCACGTGCACCGAGGTATCGGCGGGCGTCCGTGCGCCTTCGAGCTCGATCTGAAGATCGTCGAGATGCAGGAGCTTGCGCTCGATTGCCGGAACACTGGACGGAACTTCGAAGCGCGTGACGAAGCCGGTGGTCGTCTTCTCACGATCGCGCACCGTCGCGGACGCGTACTGCTCGCGCAAAGTCGCGAGCAGTGGATCGTCGCCGGCGAGCAGACCCGCCATCACCTGCTTCTCGAACTCTTCTAACGTCACGCGATTCTCTGCAGCAGCTCCACGGCCTGCGACTTCTTCTCGTACTGCACCTCGGTGGCGGCGATCTTCTCGAGGTACTTGCGTGCTTCGTCCGAGTCATCGCGGCGCAGATGGCAGCGCGCGAGCCAGAACCACGTGTCGACGATGTACTCGTTCTCGCTGAAGCGATGCCCCTGCACGGCGCGCTCGAACGATGCTACGGCCTCGTCGAAATTCCCCTGCGCGTACTCGATCCGGCCGATGTGCGAGAGCGCGTCGAAGTAGTCGAACGAGCTCTGATCCACGCTCGCGGAGACGCGGCGGTAGAACGACGCGGCATCTTCGAATTCCTTCCGGTCGAAGTAGATCGCGCCGCAGAACAGCAGTGCGTTCCGGTAGAAGTAGGAATTGAAGAACGGCTTGTTCTCGTCGAACAGCGTGAGCGATTCCTGGAACAGATGCAGCGCGTCTTCGTGGTCGCCGAGGGCGTACGAGTTCAGCGCCTTGAGCGCGAGGGCCTGCGCGGTGACGTTGTCGTTCGGCGAATAGCGCAGCGACTGCTCGTGCAGCTCCTTCGCCTTCGCATAGTCCGCCTCCTCGTGCGAGAGGTGGCCGAGCATGACGTACGACTTGTACTTGATGTCGTTCGCCTCGTCCGACTCCTCGGAAGCACAGGCAGCGCTGAAGTCTTCGCGCGCGCGAGCGAGATCGCCCGCGTACAACGCGGCGACGGCGCGGTAGTACGTCGCCTCCAGCGTGGTCAGCACCGGCGACTTCTCGCGGCTCATCTCGTCGATGAACTGCGTCACGAGCTGCGCGAGCGTACGGCTCTCCTCGGTCGGGTCGACGATGAAGTTCTGCAGATAGACGAGGCGATTCTCGAGGATGCGCATCATCTCCAGCATCACGGTGATCCGCTCCTGATCGGCGCTCGCCTCGCGGAACATCGTTGCGAGCCGCCGCTGGAGAGCCTGGTACTTGCCGTCGTACTCGCGCACGCTCGCGTCCGCGAGCTCGCCTGGCTCGTGCTGCAGTTTCGTCTCGAGCGCGATGCGCTCGTCGACAAGCTGTCTCAACTGTGCTGCTGGATCCATGGGCAAACCATACAACAGTTGCTCTGTCATCCCGAGCGGAGTCGATGATCTGGGCGAGCGAGTCGACGAGTCGACGAGTCTTCAAGTCGTCGAGTCGTCGAGGCTCATAGGCTCATAGCCTCTATGAGACTGTGAGACTGTGAGCCTATGCGCCTCGCTCGACGACTCGTCGACTTGACGACTCGTCGGCTCGTCACCGCTCCCGCTCCTTGATCGCCTGTCCACCGACCTCGAGCAGGCGGAACTCGATCTGGTGCTTGTCCTCGTCGATCGACTCGACGCGGATCTTTACCTTGTCGCCGAGGCGGAGCTCGCGGTTCGTCGACTCGCCGCGCATGCGGTGCTCGCGGTCGTGATAGCGCCAGAAATCGCCGCCGATCGTGGCGACCGGAACGAGTCCCTGCACGAAGATCTCGTCGAGCTCCACGAACAGGCCGAACGGCGCGACGCCGGTGACGATGCCGGTGTACTCGTTCCCGACCTTGTCGCGCATGAAGATGACTTTTTTCCACTCGAGCACCTCGCGGGACGCGTCGTCCGCGCGGCGCTCGCGCTCGCTCGACTGCGACGCGTACATCGGATGCGCGCGCTCGATCTGTTCGCGTCGATCGCCGTACAGAGCTGCGTTCGCGACCAGCTCGAACAGACGTCGGTGCACGATGAGATCGGGATAGCGGCGGATCGGCGAGGTGAAGTGGCAATAGTGCTCGAATGCGAGCGCGAAGTGTCCGGTCGATTCCTCCGAGTAGAAAGCGCGCTTCATCGAGCGCAGGATGATGTTCGTGAGGAAGCGATCTTCCGGCGTGCCCGCCACTTCCTTCAGCACGCGCTGCAGCTCGCCCGGACGAATGTCCTCGACATTGCCGCGCAGCTTGATTCGGAACTCTTTCAGGATCTCCTTGAGATCCTCGAGCTTCTGCGGGTCCGGCTGCTGGTGCACGCGATAGATGCCGGGCTGGTTCGCGAACACAAGCTCGCGCGCGACTGTCTCGTTCGCGGAGAGCATGAATTCCTCGATGATCCGATGAGCGACGTTGCGCTCCGTCGCGCGGATGGTCTCGATGTCGCCGGTCAAGCCGAGCATCACCTCGGCCTCGGGGAGATCGAAGTCGATCGAGCCGCGCTGCTCGCGGCGCGCGCGCAGGATTTCGTAGAGCGCGTGCATCCGCTCGAACTCGGGAACGAGGTGGCCGTAGCGCTCGAGGAGTGCAGGCGCGTCCGCCTCGGCCGCCGCGTCTCGTTCGGCACCTGAAGCCGGCGACGCGCCGCGAGCGACGAGGATCGCGTTCACATTCGTATACGTCATCCGCTCCTTCGTGCGGATCACGGACTTGTAGATCTTGTGATTCAGAAACTTCCCGCGCTTGTCGATCTCCATCTCGCACGTGAACGTGAGCCGCGCGATCTTCGGATTGAGCGAGCAGATGCCGTTCGACAGAGTCTCGGGCAGCATCGGGATGGCGCGTCCGGGGAAGTACACGGACGTTCCCCGCTCGAAGGCCTCGCGATCGAGCGCGCTCCCCTCGGTCACGTAATGCGCGACGTCGGCGATGTGCACGCCGAGGAGGTAGTTGCCGTTCGGCAGGAGCTGCACTTCGACCGCGTCGTCGAAGTCCTTCGCCGTCTCGCCGTCGATGGTGACGATGTTGCGGTCGCGGAGATCGACGCGCTGCGCGATCACCTCCGGCGGCACTTCCTGCGGGATCGCGTCCGCCTCGCGCAGCACTTCATCGGGAAAGAGATGCGGGAGGTGATGCTTTCGGATGACCACTTCGATGTCGACGCCCGGATCACCGATGAAGCCGAGAGTCTCGACGACGCGTCCCGAGGCGAAGTGCGACGTGCGATCGGGATAGCGATCGAGCTCGACGTTCACCATCTCCCCTTCGCGCGCGTCCATCGTCCCTTCCCGGTCGATGCGGATGTCGGTGTCGATGCGAATGTCGAACGGCACCACGAACGGCTCGGGCACGAGGTGGAATCGGCCGACGACGGTGCGATGCGCGCGGCGAAGGACCTTCGCGACCTCGCCCACGATGTACCTGCGCTCACGGATGCGGCGGAACGTGGGCCGGTGCTTGTCGACGCGCACGATCACGAGATCGCCGTTCATCGCGCCCTTCACCTGCTTGCGGTCGATGTAGACGTCGTGCTCGTCGCCTTTTTCCGTTCGAGTGCCGAGGAGCGTGCCGTGGCCGTCGGGATGAACCTTGATGCGGCCCGCGTGGTACGGCGTGAACTCGAGGAGCGAGTAGCGCTTGCCGCGCACGGCGATGATCGCGCCGTCGTTCTCGAGCTCCTCGACCGCGCGCTCGACCAGCTCGGGCGTGGCGTCGGGATCGTGCAGCCGCTCGTGGATCTCGCTGATGCGCAGAAGGCGATTGCCTCGCTCGCGCATCAACGCGACGATCGATTCGTGCAGGATGGGGCTCTGGGGAACGGAAAGCATGCTCACGGCGGTATTCTTCGTGAAGCCCCGAGCGAAGTCGAGGGGCCAGGTTAGTAGCAACGATGCGCGTTCACGAAGCGCGAAAGCACGTGCAGACGCCTGTAGGATCGTTCAGCGCTGGTGCTAAGTTGGCCCCTCGACTTCGCTCGGGGCTAAAGCAAAGCTACTACCGTGTCGACCGCGGGCGCGACGACTTCGTCGACGGCGCGGAGAGGCGCTTGTGGGACACGCGGCGGCGCACCGGGCGCACCGACTCGGCGAAGCCGTTCAGCATCGTCTGCGTGCGGAGCTTGTTGTGCAGCGTGTTGCGGTGGACACCGAGCTTGCGGGAGGCCTGCGTGACGTTGCCCTTGCTCGCCGTCATCGCGGCCACGATGTACTTCCCCTCGAAGGCTTCGACTGCCTGCGCCAGCGTAATTCCGTTGCCGATCAGTTCGCGGATGATGGCGTTCAGGCGATCGTCGATGCTTACCATTCTCTTGTCTGACCTCGATTAGCGAACTTGGAAGAGCGAGATTCTACTACTCAACATTTGACGGACAGGAAGAAAAATTTTTCCTCATCGCGCGCGCTTGACAAATGAAGAAAGTGTCATCGCGATCGACGTGACGAACATCACGATCTTCCGTTCGACGCGCAGAAATTTCGCACGATCTCGCGCGTCAGACGAACACCTTCGACGAAGAACCGCGCGCGGATCCGCTCGTCGTGACCGTGCACGCCATCCGCGTCGTAATAGTTCACTTTGAAGGGCATCATGCCGTACGCGGTGATGCCGCGCGCGCGAAGATAGCGGCTGTCGGTCGTGCCCGAAGAGACGATCGGACCGACTGTCGAACCCGGCGATGACGCACTCATCGCGCGCCGGATCGTGTCGAACAGCTCCCCGCTGGCGGGACTCTCCGGCGCGGGTGTCGACGACAGCAGCACATCCACCTGTCCGTTCTTGCCTACAGCGTCTCGCACGCGAGCGAGCATCGCCTCGGGCGCGCTCGACGGCAGCAGGCGGATGTCGATGCCTGCGACGGCGCGCGTGGGAATCACATTCACCGCGCTCCCAGCGTTGATGTGCGTGATGGCGATGGAATCGCGGAGCAATGCGCGATAGCCCGGCGTGAGCTCGCGCTCGATGCGCGCGACGTCCAGCGGCTCGCGGATCAACCGCAGCTTCGCCGCGCGCCGGTCGGTGCGCGCAGCAGCGGTTGCCGCTATCGCGCGCGCGACACTCGGGTCGAGGCGGTACGGCGTCTCGATCGCATCGACGGCCGCGAGCGCACGCATGAGCTTCGCCGACGCGCCTCCATCCTCGGGCGGTAGCGCTCCATGTCCGCCTTCGCCTTCGCTCGTGACGCGCAACCACAGCGGAACCTTCTGCTGCACTTCGACGCCCCAGAAGATCACTTTGTCGAGCGCGGTCTCGTTCGCCCCGCCCTCATTCAACGCGTAACCGACGCCCTCGAACAGCTCGGGATGTGTCTCGAGGAGCTGCTTCGTGCCTTTGATCCCGCCGAGCTCTTCATCGGGTGTCGCCAGAAAGACGACGTCGCGCTCGAGCTTCACTCCGCGGCGTTTGAGATCGACGAACGCGAGCAGGTGCGCGATCGTCAGCGACTTCATGTCGAGCGCGCCGCGGCCCCAGATGTATCCGCCCTCGCGCACACCACCAAACGGTGGATTGCGCCAGAACGACGCCTCGACGGGGACGACGTCGATGTGCGAGATCAACAGCAGCGCTTTTTCCTTCGTGCCCGACTCGAGCCGCGCGTAGACACCTTGCCGCTTCGGATCGTCGCCCACGAGTTGCGCGGGGATTCCTTCCTCGGCGAGCAGGTCGCGCAGATACGTCGCGCCCGCGGTCTCGTTGCCCGGCGGATTGCTCGTGTCGATCTTCAGATACTCGACGAGCGCATGCGCCGCCTCGCTGTCCATCGGATCCTCGCGGACGCCGTTGGCTTCCTTACAGCCGACGAAGAGGAGAAGCGCGATGGCGATGATTGCGTTGCTCGTTGCTCGTTGCTCGTTGCTGGTGAAGCATCGCCTGAACGTGACGGCACTAGAAACGAGCAACGAGGCACGAGCAACGTGAGCGCAGCGAGTTGTCACGCGTTGCCGACGGCCGGCGCCGGAATGGTCAACTGCACCGCCGGCGTCTCCTCCGCGGGCGCGCGGTAGGCCTCGAAGCACGCGCGGCAGCGCGCCTCGTACGACGAGTCGCCCACCTCCACCTGCGAGTTGCCGCCCGAGACACGCTGCGAGTAGTGTGCGGCGCCGCGGCAACGCACGCAGATCGCATGCATCTTCGACACTTCCTCGGCCACCGCGAGCAGCGCCGGCATCGGTCCGAACGGACGACGCGTGTAGTCCTGATCGAGACCCGCGGCGATGACGCGGATGCCCGCGTCCGCGAGCTGCATGGCCACGTCGACGACGCCGGCGTCGAAGAACTGCACCTCGTCGATGCCGATGACCTGCACGCCGATCTCGACGCGCGCGAGCAGCTCCGTGCTCGTCGCGACGGCGAGAGCCTTCAGACGGCGATCGTCGCGCGAGACCACTTCGTCGGTCGCGAAACGGTCGTCGAGGAGCGGTTTGAACACCTGCACGCGCTGGCGCCCGATGACCGCGCGCCGCAACCGGCGAATCAGCTCCTCCGACTTTCCGGAGAACATGCCTCCGGCGATGATTTCGATCCAGCCGCCACGATGTTGGTCCAAGGGATTTCGCCTCCGAGAATTGTTGCCTAAGGATAATCGAAGAATACGCGCGCCAGCCTCGCAACTCCTTCACGAATCCGCTCATCGCTCTCTTTCGCGAACGTGAGCCGCATCGTGTTCGCACCGCTGCCGTCGACGAAGAACGGCCCGCCGGGGATGTAGGCGACGCCGCTCGCGACCGCGTCGGAGATGCGCGCCGCGGTGTCCACATCGCCATTCAGCGTGACAAACGTGAACAGACCGCCGTCCGCGGGCGTCCAATGAGCGCGACCGCTGAAGTGGCACTCGAGCTCTTCGATCAGGATGCCGCGCTTGCCGCGGTAGAACGCGCGCACACGCTCGATCTGCGGCGCGAGCTCGCCGCCGGAGACGAGCTCCTCGACGATCGACTGATCGAGCATGCCCGAGCAGAGGTCGGCGGCCTGCTTCGCGACCTCGAGCCGCTCGAGCAACGGCTTCGGCGCGACGATCCAGCCGCATCGCAGGCCGGGCGCGAGGACCTTCGAGAACGATCCGAGGTAGATCACGCGTCCGCTACGTTCTTTATCAACGTAGTCACGCGATTTCATCGCGGTCGTATCCGCGCCGTCGACGTACACCAGCTCGCCGTATGGATCATCCTCGATGACCAGGAAATCGAATTCGTTCGCGATCGCGAGCACGGCATCGCGCCGCGCCTGCGTCATCAAGCGTCCCGACGGATTCTGAAAGTTCGGGATCGTATAGAGCAGTTTGATGCGTGCGCGAGCCTGCCCTGAGCGAAGCCGAAGGGCGACCTCGCGCAAAGACTCGGGAACGATCCCCTCGTCGTCCTGCTGCACGCCGACGAGCTCCGCGCTGCGCGCGAAGAACGACGCCGAGCCGCCGATGTACGTCGGCAGTTCCACGGCCACGACGTCGCCGGGATCGAGGATCGTGTGCGCGATGAGATCGAGCGCCTGCTGCGAGCCGGTCGTGACGATCACGTCGTCCGCGGTGCATTCGATCCCGCGACCGCGGCAGATGTTCGCGATCGCCTCGCAGAGTGCCGGTAGCCCGCGCGTCGGCCCGTACTGCAACGCGACCGTGCGCCGTTCGCGCACGACCTTCGCCGCGATCTCGGCGATCCGCTCCGCCGGAAATGTCTCCGGATTCGGCACGCCGCCGGCGAAGGAGATGATGTTCGGATCGTTGATCAGCTTCGCGAACGCGCGAATCGCGGAGGGGCGGAACGAGTGTGCGTCTCTTGAAAGAAACTTCTCGTAGGACATCAGGACTTCTTTTCCACCGCCAACGCTGCGTATGCGGCGAGATACCAGCTCGTCACGAACGCGGAGAACGCCCAGTTCAACAGCGTCGCGATCAGGCGGACGGGGATCGAGAAGAAATTGAACACGGCCCGCTGATGCATCAGCTCACCGAAAGCGGCCATGTACGAGAAGCTGGCGAAGAAGCTCGAGCCGGCCATCGCGATGACCACGACGGCGAGCGCGATCACGAGGTGGCGTCCGAGGTCGGATTTGATCGAGGCCCAGGCGCCGGCGAGGGCTGAGGAGGCGCCGGAACGGTCGACTGCCCAATCCGCGATCGCGCGAGTCGTCCACATGCTCGTCACGACGCCGACCACGATCATCAGCATGAGCGTCACCGCCAGGCCGATGCAGCCCGTCGCGACGATCGCCGCCGGCGTCTCGCGCGCGATGAACATGATCACCGCGGTCGGCACGAGCGGAATGAGCAGGATCAGGCAGGCCACACCCCAAGCGAAGTTGTAGATCCAGAACACCGTCCACCAGCCGTCCTTCGCCCCCGCGAGCCAGCGTGGCATCGAGAAGACGCGGTAACGCGAGCGCGGACCTTCCGTCGCCGGTCCGGCGATGCGGTCCGCGTCGACAGCCACGCGCACGCAACCCGCCTCCACGAACGCGTGCACGGCGACGAAGATCAAGAGCAGCACCGAGACGCCGACGAAGATCCAGATCAGCAGCATCCACTTGCTGAGCAACGACAGCAGCAGACCTTCGAACTGTTCCGGCGTGTCGAGGTCCGTGAGCTCGATTCCGATCGAGACGAAGATCGGAACGAGGATGGCCATCGCCGCGCCGATGGCGATCAGGGCGAACGCGACGACCTCCACGATCCGGATGACGATCAGCCCCCAGTTCGCGATCGCGTTGTCGAGACCGCGGCGGAGCGTGTCGAAGATGCTGCGCTTCATCCGAGCCGGTTCCGCCGGTAGTCCGTCGCGCCGGTGAAGTCGATGCGGTCGGCCATCTCCGCGAGCCGGCTGCGCAGACGCACGCCGATGCGCTCTTCGAGCCGCTCCTGCTTCGCATCGGGCACATGATCGAGGTAGTTCGTCGTGAAGATCGTCGTCCGCTCCTCGTTGTAGCGGGTGTTGATCACGTAATAGAGGATGTCCTGCACGAACGTCGTCGGCTTCTGCGATCCGAGCTCGTCGAGCACGAGCAGATCGGCCTCGAGCAGCGGACGCATGATCTCGGCCTTGCCCGGCAGTTGATCGGAATCGAACGACGCGTGGATTTCCTGGATCACGTCCTGGAAGTTCGCGAAGAGCACGCGTCCCGGCTTGCCGCTGTGGATCACCTCGAGAAGCGCCGCTACGGCGAGATGCGTCTTCCCCGCGCCGCAGCCACCCATCAGCAGGAGGCCCTTCCCTTCCTGCAGCGAAGGCCAGAGGTCGACGAACTCCTGCACGCGCTTTTTCGCGTTGCGCAGGACCGGCACGGTGTCGCGGAAGGTGTCGAGCGTGCAGTGCTCGTAACGCTTCGGGATGTTCGCGCCGGCCAACCGCTGCGATTTGCGCAGATCGCCCTGACACCCACACGGCTCGACGCGCAGATCGTCCCCCGGCAACGGCACCCATCCCGAACCGGAGCAGCGGGGGCAAATAGCGGGTTGGGCGGCGGCGGGGTGCATGGGCGAAGTTTAACGTAGGGCGTGGCTTCAGCCCGCCTCCCACGTGGGCGGGCTGAAGCCACGCCCTACATTTATACTTCCGAGCGGTCCGCGCAATGACCCGCTCTCTCGTCAATTACCTCGCCCAGCGCCCCGACGCCGCGACGTTCCTTCTTCCGACGGACGTCGACCGGGCGCTGCAGGAGCTGTTCGGACAGCCGGATCGGCTGCTTCCGCAGCCGTACAAGATCTTTCCGGCCGACGAAACGCAGCCTCCGATCCTCGGATTCGCAGTCGCTGACTCCGCGGTCATGCGAGAGCTCGAGCTGAAGCTGGATCGCTGGCTCACCGAAGAAACGACATGGCAGGTCAACCGCGCGGGGTTGAAAGACAAGGCCCAGGCTGCGTTCAGCGCGTACATCACCGCGCTCATGAAAGCGGCGGAGAACGCACTGATCTCGAACCTTCTCAGCGATTATCACGCGATCTTCTGGCTCACGCACTCGCTCGATCTGGCGCGGCACTTCTCGATGATCCCGCGCCGCATCAGCGCGCACGACTCCCAGACCGGCCGCCATCTCGGCGACTCGCTCAAGTACCGCATCTTCGGACGCTGGGTCAGCGAGACGCGCGATCAGATGAATCAGATGATCGGACGCGCGTCGGCACTGCTGGAAGGAGAGGAACAGCGCGGCCTGCAGTTCTTCCGACTCCTGCAGGACGACGTGCTGATCCTCACCGAGGAGTTCATCGGACCCGATCTGCGCGAGTTGCGCAGCTTCATCAACGGATACCTGCGCCGCGACTTCCAGAGTTTCCGCGATACCTTCGAGCGCCTCCGCAACACCGCCGTCGAGCTCGTGCAGAACGAGCGCACCTTCCGCGCGGCGCTGCCGCTGTTCGGCGCGGGATCGGATGTCACCCTCGCACTGCTCCTCGATCCGCGCTTCGAGAATTTCCTCTTCGATCATCCCGCGGCGCAGAACGCGGTCTCGCGCGAAGAGCGCGAGCAGTTCCAGCTCATCGCCCGCCGCGTGCGCGAGTTCGCGGTCCTCAATCAGCTCCGCCGCGGCATTCTCTGGATGACCGCGCAGCAAGACGGCCAGATCGTCTCCGCCGAAGGCCGCTCCGGGATGACCTACTCGCGCTCCACGCGGCCGATGGACTTCGGACGCGCGGGCGTCGTCGATCCGATGGTGCATCGCTTCGGGATGATCTACGACATCTCGAAATTCTCCGAGACGCTCGGCAACATCCGCCGCGCCGGCGGAAAGGAAGAGCTGCGCTCGTACCGACAGATGCTCGTGTTCCAGCGAAAGCTCGACACGGTCGCGCAGCGCCACCTGCTGCAGTTCGAGAAGTTCCTCGGCGACGGCGCGTTCTACACGACCCGCCGCGCGTTGCGCATCGTCCGCGCCGCAGTCGAGATCCAGCGCTTTTACTCGGAGATGAAGCGCAAGGGATTCTCGTTCAACAAAGGCCTGCGCATCGCCATCAACTACGGCTATTACCGCCTCCTGCCGATGAAGACTTCGGCCGACGCCTCGGAGCAGATCACCGAGTTCTACGGACCCGGGATCGTCGAGCTCTCTCGCCTCACCACCGGCAAGGCGAACCGGGAGATCGCGGAGATCGCGGAGTTCCTCGTCTCGCATGGCTACGACGAGCACAAGGTGACGCAATTCTTCGCGCCGCTGGCCGGCAACGTCGACGTCGTCGACAAGACCCAGGCCGCGCGCGAGTACTTCGCTTACCTCGACGGCAACGGCCATCTCGTCAACGAGAGCATCGTCGCGTCGATGGCGCTGATCCAGGAGTTGTCGAACGAGCTGGGACAGGAAGCGCAGCCGCTGTTTCGCGTGCGCGCGTCGTGGGGCGGCACGTACATCGCCTTCGAGCCCGCGATCCCCGGCGTCGAGTACCTCGGCGTCCGTCTCCTCGGCATGGTCGCGCTGAAAGGGCTCGACAAGATCGACGTCACGGAGATCGTGCCGTTCGCGCAGGGCGAGGCCGAGGATGTGACGCCGGTCGAATCCGGCGAGCCGCTGGTCATGCTGCTCCGCCAGGATCACAGCCGACGCCGTGAATCCTCCGGCGGGTGGTCGGCGGTGGGTGCCGACACGAGCACGACCGAGAGCCTCATCGAGAGCGAGATCGTGATCTGCGTGAAAACGGACTCGAACGATCTCGAAGACGAAGTGCTCATCGGCGAATGGGACCCACGCTCGGACGACGTGAAACGCCCGCTCCGCCTCCCCCGCGGCGACTTCCAACGCCTCTTCTCGCTCAAAGGCGAGCTCAGCGCCGAGCTTCTTTCCGGACGCAAGGAAAGCGTGCGGCAGATGTATGAGCGGCTTTCGCTGAAGACGCTCGCGCCCTCGCTGGCGCTCGCGCCGTATCGGGTTGCGGGGGAGTACGACGCTTATGTTTTAGGCGAGGTCGTGGAGAAGCTGTAGGTTGGTGTTTTAGCTTCGAGCGAGCGCAGTGAGTCGAGAAGCCAAGTTAGTACCTACGAGGCACGCTCCTCGTAGGTGCTAACCTGACCCTTCGGCTCCCTGCGGTCGCTCAGGGTTAAAATCAAAACAGTGCGCGTCGACTACGAAAAGCGGGAGATCGTTTGCGCGGTGGGCGACCTCGTGCACGAGTCGACCTACCGGCGCATCGGCGTCGAGCGCGGGGACGGCTTCCGGCGCATGTGGATCGGGCAGGACATCCACACCCGCCGTGCCGAACAACGCGCCAGTGAAGACCCGCACTATCGCGCCGAAGTTCACGTAGTCCATCGCGTGAACATCGGCGGGTGGAGCGTGACCATCACCGGCCGGATCGACGGACTCTCGATCGACAAAGAACAGAAGATCGTCAACATCGAAGAGGTCAAGTCCATCCACTTCGACCTCGAGCTCGAGGCGCTCTCGCGCTCCGAGAAACTGCAGCGGCATCTCTATCAACTCCTGCTCTACGCGTACTTCCTTTCGAGCCAGCCCGACCTCGAGGGCTACACCTTCGCGCCGCAGCTCGTGCTCATCGACCTCGTCTCCGGCGAGGCGAAGCTCGTCGACACGGAGTTCGATCGCGAGCGCGTCGAGTCGACGCTGCACGCGCACATCGCGAAGCTCATCGAAGACCTCGACGCCGCGGCCGCGTTGCGCGTCGCCAAACGCGCGTTCGCGGACACGCTCGAGTTCCCGTTCGAGATCGTGCGTCCGGGTCAGGAGGAGATCGTCTCGGCGGTCGCGCGCGCGGTGTGGCAGCGCGACTCGCTGCTCGTCTCCGCGCCGACGGGCATCGGCAAGACGATGGCCGTGCTCTACCCGGCCGTGAAGCAGTCGCTGAAGCTCGGCAAGAAACTGTTCTATCTGACGTCGAAGACGCTCCAGCAGGACGCCGCGATCGAAGCGCTGCGCCGCCTCAACGACGGCTCTTTCCGCGTGCTCCGCATCCGCGCGAAGTCGAAGATGTGCGCGCACACGGAGATGATCTGCCACGAGGATTTCTGCCCCTTCGCCGCGCAGTACACGGCGAAGATGGAGAAGTCGGGGCTGCTCTCGCACCTCGTGACGGCGATGAGCTACTTCGATCCCGACATCACTTTCGAGCTCGCGCGCGAGCACGAGGTCTGCCCGTTCGAGGTCTCGCTGGAGCTGATCGAGCAGGCGGACGTGATCGTCTGCGACTACAACTACATCTTCGATCCGTACGTCGGCCTGAAGGCGTACTCGCAGGAGAACGACTACGGCGACTGCGTGCTGATCGTGGATGAGGCCCACAATCTCGTCGACCGCGGCCGCTCGTACTACTCACCCGAGCTGCACGAGAAGCAGTTCGACGACATCCGCCGACTGATGATGTCCCGCAACTGTTGGGTGGAGGGGTGGGAGGAGCTGCTGGAGATTTTGCGGGGACATTTTCGCGAGTTGGCGGTCGAGGCGTTCGAGGACGACGCGTTGCTCGTTTCTCGTGGCTCGTTCCTCGACGACGAAATGCCCCAGCAACGAGCAACGAGCAACGAGCAACGCATCGCGCTCTGCTCCCCCAACCGCGAGCTCTTCATGGACCAACGCACCGAGTGGGAGCGCATCGTCCTCGAGTACATCGGCTGGAAGATCGACAACAAGGTCGCCGAAGAGGACGACCCGCTCATCGACTTCTACTTCAAGCTCGTGAAGTTCACGAATCTGCTCGCCGAGGATGGGGAGGAGTTCGCGCATCTCGTCGAGCGCACCGATGACGGCATCCGCCTCAAGATCTTCTGCAAAGACCCCTCGCGCTTCCTCGGCAAGATCTTCGATTCCGCGCACGCGACCGTCGCGCTCTCCGCGACGCTCGAGCCATTCGAGTTCTACCGCAAGACCCTCGGATTTCCGACCGATCGCACGGCCGAGCTCTCGCTCCCCTCGCCGTTCCCGCGCGACAACCGCAAGATCGTCATCGTCCCGGAAGTCGACACGACCTACAAACGCCGCGCGGATCACTACACGCGCATCGCGGAGACCGTCGCGCAGATCTCCGACGCGGGCGAGGGCAACTTCCTCGCGCTGTTTCCGAGCTACGCGTTCCTCCGCGAGATCGCGGAGCGCATGCCGCCGATCGAGAAGCGGGTCATGGTCCAGCGCAACGACATGACCGACTACGAGCGCAACGCCATCCTCGACATCCTTCGATCGAAAGCTCGCAAGGGAAACCTGATCATGGCCGTGTCGGGTGGGATGTACGCGGAAGGGATCGACTACCAGGGCGACATGCTCTCGGGCGTGATGGTCGTCGGCCCCGCGCTGCCGCAGGTGAGCTTCGAGCAGGAGCTGCTCAAGCACTACTACGACGAACAGTACGGCGCGGGCTTCGAGTTCGCATATCTGATTCCGGGCATGACCCGCGTCGTGCAGTCCGCCGGACGCGTGATCCGCAGCGAGACCGACGTCGGCGTCATCGCCCTGCTGTGCAAGCGATTCACGCAGGAAAGCTACACGCGCTACTTCCCCGCCGACTGGTACGAGGTGTCGCCGCGCGAGCTCGTGTCCCGGAAACCCGCGAGCGAGATCCGCTCGTTTTTCGAAGCGAAAGCGACGCCGCAATTGAGGATGCTCTTTTGAAGAAAATCGTTTTGCTTGTGCTCCTCACTTCTTGCGCCACTCAACCACCCAAACCCCAACTCACCGCTCCTGACTGGCCGTCCGTCCCTCCCGGCATCCTCGACGCGTTCTGCGTGCGGCTGCAGATGGATGCCATCGCGACGGGCGCGCCGCTGTCGCTCGTGTCGACGACTCGCCCGCTCGCGAATCCGCAGTCGTTCGAGGCGCTGGCGCGTCTGTCGAGGGGGCGCGTGAAGACGAATCGCGTTCCGACGTCCGCCGATGAGTTGAATCGCTCCTTGCCGATCGTCAGCGAAGGGAGCACTTGCGGATGGAGTGCGTTTGCCGTATCGCAGCTCGACGCGCATCGCGACGAGATGATCGTCGAGCTCTCCGCGCCCGCAATCAATCCCTTCGAGCCGAAGACCGGCGGGATGTTCGCGCGTGTCACGGTCGGCGGCCAGGGCGCGGCGTGGTACTGGATCACGCTCATCCCGCGGAGTGAAGGCTGGGCCGTCGGTCCGGTCTTCGCGCTCGTGCAGTAGCCGGCACGGCCGGCTGCGCTGGTTGGCCTAGCCTTGGGCACGTGCGGTCGCTCCGAGGCGAATGCCGCGCAGGCTCCTACGGCGTCCCGGAAGGACGTCAGACGGTAGCCGGCGGCAAGCGCGAAGCGCGCAGCCACCGGACTCAGGTCCACGTTTCGATCCAGTACTGCAGCATCAGGATCGCCCACAGTGGTTTCGCGTGATTCGCGCGATTCGCGCGATGCTCCGCCAACAGTTCCGTGACTATCTTCTCGTCGACGAGTCCCTGTTCGCGCAGTCGCTCCGGCGCGAGCAGCCGGTCCACTTCATTCCGCAAGCCGCGATTGATCCAGTTCGCAACCGGCACGCTCAGGCCGCGCTTGCGCCGATAGATCACGTCGCGCGGAATCCACTTTTCCGCCGCTTTCTTGAGCACCCACTTCGTCGTCAGCCCGCGCACGCGCAACTCTGTCGGTAAGGACAATGCGAACGCCGTCACGTCGCGATCGAGATACGGCGCGCGCGCTTCGACGGACGACAGCATCGTCGCGCGGTCGACTTTCACGAGCAGGTTGTCGCGCAGGTAGCCGCGGTAGTCGAGCAGCATCGCTCCCGCGAGCGGATCGTCGCCGCTTGCCTCCACGTCCGGCAGTTGATGCGTCATCAGGCCCGTGCCGAACCAGCGCAGGTGGCGCTCGGCCCACGGCCGCTCCGAGTCGGTAACGAAGCGCTTGAGCAGATATTCGAGCGTGACCTTTTTCCCCGACGAAGGCAGCGCGAACGCAAACTTGCGCACGCCGCGGCGGAGGAACGACGGCAGCGCTTCGTACTTCGGCGCGATCTTGTGTCCGAGGTAGGTCGGATAGCCTCCGAACAACTCGTCGGCTCCTTCGCCGCTGAGGATCACCTTCACGTGCTCCCGCGCGGTGCGCGCCAGCAGGAACGTCGGCAGGATCGCGGGATCCGCAAGCGGCTCCGCCACGCGCGTAGTCACGTTCCGCAGCGCCTCGGTCAACGTCTCCTCATCCGTGCGCACGGGAACGTGCTTCGTGCGCATCCGTCGCGCAAGCACCGCCGCGTCTCCGCTCTCGTCATAAGACTCCTCGGCGAACTGCGCCGAGAACGTGTGCACCTTGTCGACTCCGATCACCTGCGACGCGAGCGTGGCGAGGATCGACGAATCGAGACCGCCGCTGATGAACACGCCGACCGGCACGTCCGACATCACCTGCTTGCGCACCGCGTCTTCGATCAGCCGCTGCGTCTCGCGAATCGCCTGGCGCGCGTCGATCGGTTCAATCGCAAACTTCGACGGATCCCAGTAGCGAACCGTTTCCTCGCCGCCGTCGTGAAAGCGCATGTACGTTCCCGCGGGGACGCGGCGGATGGCGAGAAACGGCGTGCGCGGCTCAGGGACGTAGCCGAGGGCCAGGTACTCGTCGATCGCGACGCGATCGAGCTCGCGCGAAATCTCCGGGTATTGCAAGAGGCACTGCAGCTCCGAGGCGAAGAGGACCTCGCCGTTCACGCGCGTGTAGAAGAGCGGCTTCTCGCCGGCGCGGTCGCGCGCGAGGATCAGCGTGTGCGTGCGGTCGTCCCAGATCGCGAGGCCGAACATGCCGTCGAGCTCTTCGACCGCGCTCGCACCGCGATCGAGGTACAGCGGCAGAATCGTCTCGACGTCGGAGTGCGAGCGATACGGAAAGTCCGCGTAGCGCGCGCGGATCTCCGCGGCGTTGTAGATCTCGCCGTTCGCCTCGAGCCAGACCTGATCGTCGGGCGACGCGAACGGCTGGTCGGCGCGCTCGTGCAGATCGATGATGCGCAGCCGCTCCGTGCCGATGCGCGCGTGCGGCTGGACGAAAGTCGCGTGGCCGTCCGGACCGCGGTGACGCAACGCCTCGCCCATGAGGTCGACCACCTGCGGATGACGCAGCGGTGCCGCGCTCACGATGCCGTAAATGCCGCACATTCGGGCGCGGATTATATGGAGTGCGGAGGCAACGCCTCCGCTTTCCTATTCACGCGTTGGAAAGCGGAGGCGTTGCCTCCGCACTCCACAGCGCTACCGCGCGTACCCCACGTGGTGCCCGCCGTCGGCCACCATCCGCCACCCGCGCGACTCCAGCTCCGCGCGCCTCGCCGCGTCCTTGTCGCGCAGCACGTACACCCGCGGCGTGGTGCTCGCGAGCGAACGCTCGAAGTACGCCAGCGGCTTCAGCGGCGCGGCGGGATTCGCGACGTAGCGGTCGTAGCGGCGGAGGATGTAGTTGCTCGTCAGCTCGCTGCCGTCTTCGCTGACGATCGTGATCGGACGCCGCAGATAAAAGGCCATCGATCCGGTGAACGCCTCGACGCCGATTACCTCCGTGCGCGGCGTCAGATGCGGCCGCAGCTCCGCGACGAACGACTTCGCCGAGCGGCGTTCGCCGAGCGCGCGCATGAGTGGATCGGCGAGCGCGGGAAGCGCGATCACCGGAAGCGTCAGCGCAATCAGCACCAGCTCGCGGCGTTTCGCAAAGAGCGCAACGAGTCCGCCGATCGCGAACGCGACGCCGAGGGCGATTGCGGTGTCGTCCGCGACCGCGGCGATCTCCGGCTTCATCTTCGTGCGATTAAAGAAGAGCGGCGCGGCGAGCAGCAGTCCGCCGAACAACGCGACCACGATCGCCGCCGCGCGCGTCCGCGCCTCTGACCAGATTCGCGCCACCAGCAACGCGATCGCCGGCATCAGCGGCAGGATGTACTGCGGCCGCTTCGACTGCGAGATCGAAAAAAAGACGAACGGGATCACGAGCCAGAGGAGCATGAACAGCATCGCGTCATCGCGCTTCTTGAGCGCACGCCAGCTGAACAACGCCACGATCGACCACGGCAGCGCGCCGCCGATCAGATACGGCACGAAGTACCACGGCGGTCCCGTGCGCTGCAGCGCCTTCGTCGCCATCCGCTCCGCCGTTTCCGTGACGACGATGTACCGCAGGAACTCCGGCACGACCTGCGTCACACCCCAAACCCACGGCGCGATCACCGCGGCGAACAACACGATTCCGAGCAGCGGGAACAGCACGCGGACCGCCTTCCGCCGCCACGCGTACGGAATGACGACGAACAACACGAGCACGAACGTGACCGGTCCCTTCGTGATCATCGCAGCGCCCATCGCCGTCCATGCGAGAAGCGACCAGCGCGAATTGCGCTCTTCGATCGCGACGTAGAACGAGGTCAACGCGACCACGACGAAGAACATCAACGCGCTGTCAAAGATCACCGTGCGCGCGAACGCCACGGTCAGCGGCATCGCCAGAAACACGATCGCCGTCACGTATGGATCGACGCCGATGCGCCGCGCAAACCAGAACAGCACCGCGGCCGTCGCAAGAGTGAACAAATACGCGGGCAGGCGCGCCGCGAGCTCGGTCGGCCCGAGGACTTCCATCAGCGCGGCCTCGGCGGCGAAGTACACGACCGGTTTGTCGAGATACGGCAGGCCGTCGAGCCGCGGCATGACGTAGTCGTTCGTCTCCGCCATCTCCCGCGCCACTTCCGCGTTGCGGCCCTCGTCCGCGTCGAGCAGCGGCGGGCCGCCGAGTTGGATGGCAACGGCCATCACCACGACGGCCAGCCAGATTTTGAGGAAAAGCGGCGCGCTCAACGCGCGGAGGTTAGCACGCGTGTCGGAGGTAGGAGTTTGCCGCGCTCGCGACCCTCCTGTTCAAAAGGAGAGAGAACCGCATGGCAAACTCGCCGCTCACGTTGCTGGTCCTCGAGCAGTCCGCGCATTGCGACTGGGACTGGCTGCAGAAATTCGAGCAGTACTTCACCACGGGTTACGGCAGCGGCTCCGCGGTGAAGACGATCCTCGACAACGCGATCGACTACGTCGCCAACACGTCCGGCTACACCTACGTCTTCTGCGAGGTGGGCTATCTCCGGCGCTATTTCGAATCAAATCCCTCGACGCTCGCCGACTGGCGCGCCGCGATCGCGAACGGCACGTTCCAGTTCTCGTCCGGAGGCATCACTTCGGCGGAGAACCTCCTCCTCCACGGCGAGGCCTTCATCCGCAACTATCTCCTCGGCCGGCAATGGCTGAGGAACACGCTGGGCGCGACCGCGAGCCTGCGCATGTGGGTGCCCGATGACTTCGGCCACGACGCGCAACTCCCCATTCTGCTCAAAGCGCTCGGCTACACCGGCGTCGGCTTCTGGCGCATCCCGGTCGACGGCCCGCAGGCGCCGCCGACCTCCGCCTACATCGGCGACAAAAATTACTCGATCTCCGTGTCGCCGTCGGCGCCGAGTGCGTTCCTCGTCGCGGGCGACACGCCGATCGGCGTCGACTTCATCTGGCAGGCCGCCGACCAGTCGAGCGTGCAGGCGCACTGGCTGATGAACGGCTACGGCGAAGGCGACACCGACCTCGGCAAGGACTACGACACCCCCGATCCCTCCGGACTTTCGGAAGCAGTGACCGGGGATACGTCGTACGCGAACATGACCAAGTCCGGCATCGCGTTCATCCCGATCGACAACGATTTCTCGCTTCCGTACCAAGACCTTCCCTCGGCGCTTGCCGGCTGGTCGCTGGACGGCGTGACCGCGCAGCTCTCGACGTTCGATGCATTCCTGACGCAGGCGAACACGAACCTGCCCACGCTCTTCTCGAATCCAACCGACGGCTCGAATGCCTATGTGCCCAACCCGTTCTGGAGCGGCTGCTACGTCTCGCAGCCCGAGCTCAAGCAATTCCACTACGCGACCGTGCGCACGCTCCTGATGACCGAGGCGATGGAGATGTTTCTGGAGATCATCGCGACATTCAATTCTTCGTTCGTGAGCGTCGCGCAGGCGGCGCGGCAATGGATCCACGCGGCCTGGGAAGCAACGATGCCGTCGACGCACCACGACTACATCACCGGCACCGCGCCGACGCTCTCTCCCGAGAACGTGTACGGCGAGGAACAGGTCCCGAGGCTGCAGGACGCCAACTTGCTGGCCGGCGACGCCGCGCGCTACGTTCTCGATGCGGTCGCCGCAGCGATCAACCCGGGCGAGACATCGTTCGGAACGCCGTTCGCGGTCTTCAATGCAACCGGGCACCCCAGCACCCGCCGGCTCGTCGAGATCGACACGGACCAGGCCTCGACGTTCCTGAGCAGCACGATCGACGGCGTCCGCTACGATCCGGTGCAGGTCATTGCGAACGGAGTGCTGGCGCTTGCGGACGTGCTCCCATTCGGCTACCAGACCGTCTGGCTCACCGACGCACAGCCGAACGTCGAGCTCACGCTGTCGGTGACGGACAACGAGGACGGCAGCTTCACCCTCGCCAATGCGCTTCTCAGCGCCAAGGTCACCGTCGACGGCATCACCGAGCTCTACGACCTTGCGGCCGGCTCGGGAAACCTCCTGAGCAGGACCGGCAACACGCTCGTCTACTACGAGGACATGGGCAGCATCTATCGCTTCGCGAGCGAGGTGCCATGGCTCGACGGTATGAGCTTCAAGCCGGTGACCGCATGGAGCAGCCTGACGATCTCCATCGCCGAGGAGGGCGACCTCCGCGTGGCCGTCGAGGTGACCGGGACAGTCAACGTGAGCGGCGAAGCCGGCGTCCCTCTCACCATCGTCTACGCGCTCGTCGCGAACGAGCCGTTTCTGCGCATCACCACGTCCAGCGCGGCGCCGGGCCAGGCGACGATCGACTCGATGGGCTTCAGCGTCATGGTGTCGTTTCCGTTCGGGTCGGCGGCCGCGCCGATCACGGAGCTCGCCTACGGCACGACCGCGCATTGGGACAAGCGCGCGCCGCGGCACTGGTACGAATGGACGCCCAACCCGCCGGTCGAGGAATTCGACTTCATGATCTTCGAGCCGGTCCACGAATACGTGATCCCGTACGGTGCGAATAGCCAGCTCGGCGCCGTCTATCCGTCGAGCAGTCCCGCGTGGGCGATCTCCGCGGACGGCACGTCGCTTTACGGCTGCATCCTCCGCAACACGCCGAACACGGCGGGCAACGGCGCGTGGGGCGGCGACATCGATCAGCATTCGATCTCGTACGCCGTCCGAGTGCCGTCGGGACTCGGCGAGCCGTCCACCATCGGCAACAACGCGCCGCTCGTCGAAGCGCTGCAGCTCCACAACCCACTGGTCGCGTTCCCGATCCCGAGCAACACGACGAGGCAGATCCCGCCTTACTCGGCCCTCGCCGTCGTGCAGGAAAACGACAACGCGCTGGTGACGGCCGTGAAGGCGGGGACCGTCGACGACTCGCAGATGATCCTCCGCGTCTATCAACCGACCAACCAGCCCGCGCCGGTGACGATCTTCTTCCCGCCGCTCGTGGCAAACGCTTACTCGCCGATGACGGTTCAGGCGTTGACGGCCCTCGAGGAGGCGCCCGCGGACAACGTCCCGATCGTCGGCGCGGACAACCGCGCGGTGGAGATCACGATGGAGAACGCGATCGCGACGATCGCGCTGACGAGAAATATGTAGATGTTGAGCTACTCGGCCATTCGCGCCTGCCGAATGAGCCATGCACCGCCCAGACAAATCGCTGCGCCCGACACCGAGAGCAGCGCGACCGACTCATGAAGAACGATGACTCCGAGGAGGAGCGCGACGACAGGCGTGAGAAATGTCGTCGCTGATGCGCGCGTCGCACCCATTCTGCCCGCGCCGACTGCGAAGAGCACGAAGGCGACGCCGGTGCCGAACGCGCCAAGCGCAAGAAGCGAGAGCAGCGAGCTCGCTTTCCAGTTCGCCGCGGCCACATCGCGCAGTCCGAGCGGCGCCGTGAGAATCAATCCCACGCCCAATGCACGCCAGATCACCGGCAGCGCGCCGTTTCTCTGTTGCAGCGGACCGGTGAGATTGAACGCGACGCCGTACGATGCGAGCGCAGCGAGAATCATCACGATTCCGCTCCACTCACCCTTCGCTCCCCCTGATCCCGATACGGCCATGAGGACGGCTCCGGCAAATCCGACCGCGAGTCCGATTGCGATCTTCCTCTGAGGGAAGCTCCGCGTCAGCAGACCTGCGACCGCGGCGGTGAAAAGCGGAGTCGCTCCATTCAGCATCCCCGTCAACGCCGAGCTGACGCGCTGCTCGGCCAGAGGAAACAGGCACAGGGGGAACGCAATCCAAAGCACACCGATCCACAACGTCGCCGGCCAGTCGGCACGCGCGATCGGTCGACGAGCGGCGGGAATCAGGGACAGCGTTGCGATCCGCGGGACATGAGCCGCAAATCGCTCACACCGCAGCAGAGCATGCGACGCAGCTCGCGCTCGTCGCCGCCGGCCTCGGCACCGCGGTCATTCCGCGTCTCGGCCGTGACACCGTGCCCGCGGGCGTACGCATGATCCCTTCGAATCCCACGCTGCACCGCAACATCTATGTGATCTGGCGATTCGACGCCGCACGCCGCACCGCGATTCGAGCAGCCATCGATGCATTGCAGAGCGCCGCGAAGGAAACCAAGAGCCGCTTAAGGAAGTCCTGACCTCTGCGCCCTGTGCCCCGCACCCCGCGCCCTCTACAATGTGCGCCATGCCGCTGCACGAGAATGCGATGCTCGGCCCTTATCAGATCATCGGGTTGATCGGCGAGGGCGGAATGGGCGCGGTGTATCGCGCCAAAGACACCCGCCTCGGACGCGACGTCGCGGTGAAGGTCCTCACTCAAGTTGCCTTCAGCGATCGCGAACGCCTGCTGCGCTTCGAGCAGGAAGCGCGCGCAACGGGGATGCTCAATCATCCGAACCTGCTGACGGTTTACGACGTCGGCCGCGACGATGAAGGCAATCCGTTCCTCGTCACCGAGTTGCTCGAAGGTGAAACGCTGCGCAGCCGCCTCGATCGCGGACCACTCTCGCCGCGCAAGGCCGTCGAGGCCGCGCTGCAGTTGGCCCTCGGGCTCGCGGCCGCGCACGAGAAAGGCATCGTCCATCGCGATCTCAAGCCCGACAACATCTTCCTCACGCGCGACGGACGTCTGAAGATCCTCGACTTCGGCATCGCGAAGCTCACCAACGCGCGCCCCGACGGCCCGACGTTCGAGATGGCCGCGACCGAGCCGGGCATGGTCCTCGGCACGGTCGGCTACATGTCGCCCGAACAGGTGCGCGGCGAAGCAGTCGATCACCGCAGCGACATCTTTTCCCTCGGCACGATCTTCTTCGAGATGCTGACCGGCACGCGCGCGTTCAAGCGCAACTCGGCCATCGAGACGCTGAGCGCGATCCTCAGAGAAGAGCCGCCGGATCTGACGGAACTGCTGCCCACGATTCCGCCCGCACTCGAACGGCTCGTGCGCCGCTGTCTGGAGAAGGATCGCGATCATCGGTTCCAGGCCGCGCAGGATCTCGCCTTCAATCTCGAGACCCTGACGTCGATGGCGGGAACGTCGACGCTGTCGGGTGTCGCGCGTCCCGCGAATGCGACCGGCACGATGCGCACGCCGTCCACGCTGCAGACGTCGCAGACATCCCAAACCGCGGCGCTGTCCACGGCCTCCGCCGCACCGCCGCGCACGATGGCGCGTCCGGTCATGAAACCGAAGCGCCGCGTGTCGCCTTATCTGCTCGCGCTGCTCTATCTCGCGTCGATCGCCGGCGCGGCGTACGCGACGTGGGTGTACGCGCATCGCGGCAGCGACGAAGTCATCGAGCCGCAATTCCATCGACTCACCTTCCGCCGTGGCGAAGTGCGCAACGCGCGTTTCTCGCCGGACGGCGAAACGATCGTCTACAGCGCGGCGTGGGATGGACAGCAGCCCGAGGTGTTCGTGGCGAGCCGACGATCTCCGGAGGCGCGGCCGCTGGGTGTGCCGAACAGCGAGATCCTCGCGGTGTCGCGCGCCGCGGAGCTGGCGATTCTTCTGCGTCGCGATCGCGTCTCGAACCTCGGCACGCTCGCGCGCGTGCCGCTCGCGGGCGGCATGCCGCGCGAGATCGCGGAGAACGTGCTCACCGCGGACTGGTCGGCGGACGGGCAGTCGCTGGCGATCATCCGCCAGCAGGGAGACGAGACGCGCGTCGAATATCCGATCGGCAGCGTGCGCTATCGCACGCCGCATTACGTGCGCGACGTGCGCGTCTCGCCGGACGGCAAACGCCTCGCGATCCTCGAGCCGTCGAAGGGCGAATGGGAGCTCGCGATCATCGACGGAGGTGCGCCGGTGACGATCGCGCGCGGCTGGGCGCGCGGCGCGACGGGAATCGCGTGGTCGGGCGATGGAACGGAAGTGTGGGTCTCGGGGACGAACAGCTCCGCGCCGCCCGCGCTGTACGCGGTGAACGTGCAGAACGGAACGATGAGGCTCGTGACGCGATTGACGGGCGCGGTACGGATCTTCGATCTCTCGGTGAAACGGGAGGCGCTGCTGTCGAATGGCCAATGGCGCTCTGCATTGATGTGGGGTCAACGGACCGCCGGCGTCCCGCCGGCTGACCGGGCGGCGTCCTCGCCGCCCGCCCCGGGGGTGGCGGCGCGGGACGCCGCCACATCAGCCGGCGAGGACGCCGGCGGTCCGCAAGCCTCTCTCGAACGCGACGCCTCCTGGCTCGACTGGTCCATCCTCGCCGACCTCTCTCCCGACGGCCGCACCATTCTCTTCTCCGAGACTCGCGAGGGCGGCGGTGCGAAGAACGCCGTCTACCTCCGACGCGCGGACGAGCCCGCGCCGTTGCGGCTCGCGGACGGCATCGCCGACGCGCTCTCGCCTGACGGCAAGTGGGCGCTCGCGCATCAGGGCGCGAAAATCGTGATCATCCCGACCGGCACGGGCGAGCCGCGCGAGGTGAAGATCGACGGCGTGTTCGAGAGCGGCGCGGCGTGGCTGCCCGACTCGCGGCGCGCGGTCGTCGGCGGCGTGATCGGCAGCGGCGCGTATCGGCTCTACGTCATCGACACACTCGACGAGACCGCGAAGCCGATCTCGCCGGAAAACATCTGGAGCGGCGGCATCCGCTCGTTCGCCGTGTCGCCCGACGGCCGCTTCGTCGCCGGCATGTCGAAGGAAGAGATGATCGTTCTCTATCCGCTCGACGGCACCGCACCGCTGCCGGTCGCGGGAGTCGAGAAAGGCGAGATCCCGATCCAGTTCGCCGCCGACGGCACGTCGCTCTTCGTCTACCGCCCCACCGCCCTCCCCGCGCGCGTGCATCGCGTGACGCTCGCCAACGGCCAGCGCGAGCTGTGGCGCGAGCTCACCGCCGCCGACCCCGCCGGCGTCTACAAGATCTCCCCCGTCGCGATCACGCCCGACGGCAACGCATACGCATACACGGCGCTGCGGGTGCTGAGCGAGTTGTATCTGACGGAAGGCGTGTATTGACTGTCGCGACGCTGGTCATCTTTTTCGCAGGCGTCGCGGCCGGCGCGATCAACTCCATCGCCGGCGGCGGCACGCTGATCTCGTTCCCCGCGCTGCTGTGGATCGGGCGCGATCCGATCATGGCGAATGCGACGAACACCGTCGCGATGTGGCCGGGATCGCTGGCCGGTGCGTTCGGATTCCGCCGCGAGCTCTCGACCGTGCGGCGCTGGCTGCTGTTGCTGATCGTCCCCTCACTCCTCGGCGGCGCGCTCGGTTCCTGGCTGCTGCTGCGCACGCCGTCATCGACGTTCGAGCGGATCGTCCCGTTCCTCATCCTCGGCGCAACGATTCTGCTCGCGGCACAAGAAGCAATCACGAGGCGCCTCGCGATTCTCCCGCCAACCGCCAACCGCCAACCGCCAACCGCCTGGATCGCCGGCGTGTTCGCGTTCCAACTCCTCGTCGGCATCTACGGCGGCTACTTCGGCGCCGGCATGGGCATCCTCATGCTCGCCGCCCTCGGCCTCATCGGCCTCACCGACCTGCATCAGATGAACGGCCTGAAGAACATCCTCGCCGTCTGCATCAACGGCATCGCCGCGATCTACTTCGCGTTCGCGAAGGCCGTGGTCTGGAGCGACGTCTTCGTGATGATGGCCGGCACCATTCTCGGCGGCTACTTCGGCGCCCGCATCGCGCGCAGGCTCGGACGCAAGTTCGTGCGCGTGGCCGTGGTCGTGATCGGGCTGGTCATGACGATCGCGCTGTTTTTGAAATAGGACCGACTCACCACAGAGGCACAGAGGACACAGAGAACTCTCGGTGACCTCTGTGTCTCTGTGGTGAACGGTCCCCTTCCGTCACTCGGATCGAAACTATGATCTCCACGTGCGCCTGCTCTACACCTACCTCCTCCGCTACAAACGCCTGATCCTCGCCGCGCTCGTGCTGGCGGCGATCAACCAGGTCTTCTCGCTCCTCGACCCGCAGGTCTTCCGGCTGATCGTCGATCGCTACGCCGTGAAGGCCAACGAGCTCCCGCGCGAGGTGTTCGTGCGCGGCGTGCTCCTGCTGCTCTGCGCGTACGTCGGCGTCGCGCTGGTGTCCCGCATTGCGAAAAACTTTCAGGACTACTGCGTCAACGTGATCGCCCAACGCACCGGCGCGCAGCTCTACGAGCGCAGCATCTCGCATTCGTTCTCCCTCCCCTACGCCGTCTTCGAGGACCAGCGCTCGGGCGAGATCCTGCAGAAGATGCAGAAGGCCCGCGCGGACGCGCAGTCGTTGATCACGAACTTCGTGAACATGCTGTTCGTGTCGATGGTCGGCCTGATCTTCGTGACCATCTACGCCTTCACCGTGCACTGGTCGATCGGCACCGCGTACCTGTTGCTCGCCCCCTGCATCGGAACATTGATGTTTTTTATCAGCCGGCGGATCAAGACCCAGCAGCGGGTGATCGTCACGCAGACCGCGGAGCTCGCGGGCTCGACGACCGAGACCCTGCGCAACGTCGAGTTGGTGAAGTCCCTCGGCCTCGAGAACCAGGAGATCGATCGCCTGAACAAGGTGAACGCCAGCATCCTCGGCCTCGAGCTGAAGAAGGTCCGCTTCCTCCGCTTCTACTCGTTCCTGCAGGGAACGCTGATCAACACCACGCGCGCGGGCCTGCTGTTCCTCATGCTCTGGCTCGTCTTCACGAAGGCGATCACCCTCGGCGAGTTCTACGCGCTGTTTTTCTACTCGTTCGCGATCTTCTCGCCGCTCGCGGAGCTCGGCGCGATCATCGCCCAATACCAGGAAGCGCGCGCGAGCATGGACAAGCTCGAGGAAGTGCTCGCCATCCCGCCCGCGCCGAAACCGGAGAATCCTGCCGCCCTCGGATCCCTGCGCCGCGTGGTCTTTCACGACGTGTCGTTCACCTATCCGTCGGCGTCGTCGCCGTCGCTCGAATCCGTCGATCTCGAGATTCAGTCCGGCGAGACCGTGGCCTTCGTCGGTCCGTCCGGTTCCGGCAAGACCTCGCTGGTGAAACTGCTGGTCGGCCTCTATCGCCCGACGAGCGGACGCCTGGCGATCAACGGCGTGGACATCGCACAGGTCGATCAGGACGAATTGCGCGCGCGCGTCGGACTCGTCACGCAGGAGACGCAACTCTTCGCCGGCACGATCCGCGAAAACCTGCTCTTCGTGAATCCGCGGGCCACCGACGCGGAGTGCATCGAAGTCCTCCGCCAGGCTGCGGCGCTGCCGATCATCGAGCGCGGCGACAAAGGCCTCGACACGAAGATCGGCGAAGGCGGCATCAAGATCTCCGGCGGCGAGCGCCAGCGCCTGGCCATCGCCCGCGCGCTCCTGCGCAATCCCGAGCTGATGATCTTCGACGAGGCCACGTCGAGCCTCGACTCGATCACAGAGCGAGCCATCACGGAGACGATCCGCGCACTGACGGCCGGCACACAGCGCCGCATGACCGTGCTCGTCGCGCACCGCCTTTCGACCATCGCGCACGCGCAACGCATTCACGTGCTGGCGAAGGGACACGTCGTGGAAACGGGCACGCACGATTCGCTGCTCGCGTTAAACGGGTTGTACGCCGCGCTATGGCGCGAACAGAGCGCGCGCCGGGAGGTGGCGGCGTAAACCCACGGACCGCCGGCGTCCTCGCCGGCTGATGCGCAGGCGTCCCGCGCCTGCGCCCCTCGAGCGGCGGCGAGACGCCGCCGCGTCAGCCGCCGGGACGGCGGCGGTCCGCCCTGACTGTATCAAGCGCTGCTCGCGTTGAACGGGTTGTACGCCGCGCTATGGCGCGAGCAGAGCGCACGACGGGAGGTGGCGGCGTAACGGCGAGTCCCTCTCCCCGCGCCGCGGGGAGAGGGTCAGGGTGAGGGACGCTACTCGACGGAGCAGTTCATCGCCGTACCCGCCTGCTTGAGCGCGGTCAGCGCCGTCGTACACGAAGTCTTCGCCGCATCCTGGGCGACCTTGCGCGCATCTTCCGGCATGTTCGCCCACGACGCCCAGCTGGTGCGCATCTGGTCGGCGGACTGCTTCTGCGCGTCACGCGCCGCCTGCGGGACGTTCGCGCAGTTCATGTACTTCTCCAGCGCGGCGAGATAGGAGTCGCACTCCGCGACTCCCGTCGACTGCACAGTCGTCGCGGTCGTCGTCGTGGCGGTCGTCGCGGTCGTCTCCGTCGTTGCCGAGGTGTCCGAAGCCGTCGCCGTCTCGGTCGTGGCGCTCGTTTCCGTCGTCGTCGTTTCCTGCTTCTTGCATCCTGCGACGACGAACAGCGCCGCCAGGGCCAGCACCAACACAATCCGGGTTACCTTTTTCATGGGCCTTCAACCTCCATCATCAAATTGATTTCCGGGAAGCGCGGGATCTTAGCGATCGCGACGGATAGCCAGCGTGACGCGGCTCACGCAGTTCCATCGAGCATCGGCCGGAGCTCGCAAGGCAACGTCAGCGCGCTCAGCTATAGACCTGCACCGACGGCGAGCGACAGCGCCTCGCTATCGCCCGCCCGCCACCCCCTGTTACAGGTCATTGATGATCTTCACCGGCACCGGGTGCCAGTCGTGGTGCGTCCTGCTGTTGTCGTTCACCGCCGTGGTATCGGTTACGTAGAGCTGCAGCGTGTACGTACAGGCTCCGCCGCGCGGAATCTTGTTCGCCGGGTCGACGGGCGACGGCGTCGCGGCATCGAGCTGCGTGAGGTCCCATTGCGCGAGCTCGCCCGCGTCGACCGCGGTCGGAATCGGCACGGGCGGCAATGCCGGCAATGCCGGGACGCGGTTGGTCGAGTTGATCAGCGGCGAAGTCACGACGCTGAATTGCTTCCAGAAATCGAGTTGATAATGGCCGAAATTGTCATTGGGCGAGACCGGCGGCCACCACGCGGTATCGATGACAGGGTCCCACGCCAGACCGACGACGCGAATCGTGCCCATGCTCAGAAGCAGGTCCGTACACGGCGGGATGTCTTCCCATGCCGGGCCATTCCTCTGGAATTTCACGATCTCACAAAGGACCTCGAAATTGTCGAGCCACACGTGCTGAATGTCGTAATACCGATGTCCGGCCGTGTCCTCGGCCACCTGGAGCAGGCTGTATCGCCCACTGACGCCGCTGGACCATTGTCCCGAGCTCAGGTAGTAATACGTCGTTCCGAAAATCGTGACCGTCGCCCAGCTGTTGATCAGGTCCTGTGACGGACCGATCTCCGTCCACCAGGCGTACTGGTCGGGCAGTGTGTATTCGAGCGGGAGCGGCGGAACGACGGGCCACGCCGGCGCGGGAGCATCCATCACCGGCTGCGGGAATTCGCCCCCGGGCGCGGCCACCTGCTGGTAGCGGATGTCATACCGCTTGATCTTGCGGTCGATGCAGCCGACGATCTTCGCCGCGCCCTTGATCGTGATCAAACCGCCGATCGAGCGGATGTCTCCGGCGCCGCTGCGCAATTCGGCGGTCGCGTCATAGAAGTTCGGGTTCGCCGGCGGGATCATCGCCAGAATGTTCCCGACTCTCTTCATGTAAACCGTGATCTTGATGAGACTGAATGAACGCGTGCAGCTCTTGTGCGGGCCCGCGCCGATCGGGTAGACGCGCAACGTGATTATGTAATTGCCGCCCGGCAGATACGTCGTCTCGATGGTGCCGAGCGGGCCGTTCGTCACGGCCGCCGTGCCCGTACCGCCGCCGCCCGGATAGCTCACTGTGTACGGGTACGCGGCATTGATGGACAGCGTGTAATGACCGAAGACGAGGCCTCCGGCCGTTCCTTTGACGTTGATGAAGAGTTTCCCGGCCACGGTGTCGACGATTTCCTCGACGCAGCCGGTGGGATCGGTGATCTCGCATTTCAGATCGCGCTGGACCTTGATCAGCCAGAGCACCAGCGCAATGAGCGCGAGCTTCAGAAGGATGATGAACCAGGTGAGCCGGCCCCAGTCGGGAAAGCGCCGGAACTCGCCGGCCAGGATTTCACCGAGGAGGAGCAGGATCAGGAACAGCAGGATGATGTATTTGATGCAGCCGGGGAAATCCTGCACTTTGCGAGACTGCTCTTTGGAGAAACGCCGGTCCTGCGGATCGATGGACGACATACATCCTCCGTTCGTCGCGCTGACTGAACCATTCGCAGACTGCGGACAATCTGATTGGCAATGTATAAGTCCGGAAGAAAGGCGACGCAACGGGCGGAATCGGAATGACTACGATCGGATTCAGTCGAGCTCGCCTCTACAGAAAGACCAACACCACATCCGTGACCAGCGCTGTCGGATTCACGATCACCTGCGCGGACGAGATCACCGTTGCCGGTGCGCTGCTGCGCGCGACGCGTCCCGCGATCTGCCACGTCACGGTGTTCGTCACGATGCCGAGTGTCGCGGGGTCGGTCACCGGCAGTGGCCCGATCGAGCGCGTCAACGGATCGGTCGCGCTGGAGAGGTCGACTGTCCAGAGGTAACTGTCCACCGCCGGATCGAGCGTCGGCAGCGCCGACACGTTCGCGCTCGCGCGCAACGCGGTCACATTGCCAAACTCCAACGGATCCGACGCGGACGCAAACGCCTGGCGCAAGCTCAGGAAGTCGACCAGCCGAATCTCGGCCGGATCGTCGCCGTCGGGATCCATCCCCGCCGCCAGCGCGTCGGGAAAATACGCGTCGAAGTCCGGAGGCTGATGGCCGTACTGCGTTTTCAGCGGGTCGTACGCAACCAATCCTTTGTGCACCCACGGACGCTCCCCGGCCAGCGTCGCGCGGAAGAGCTGAAATGCATCGCGCGGATCCTCGACCAGCGGCCGTTCCTCCGGCAGAAGCCGCAGATGCTCGGCCATCAGCGCCACGCGGAACTCGCGCGCAGTCAATTGCGCTCCTCGGCGGATCCGCGCATCGATCGTCGCGGCGTTGATCTCGCTGTCGAGCCCCATCGAGCGCCGGCTCAGATTCGACGAGCCGATCGACATCCAGAGATCGTCTGCCACCAGCGCCTTCGCGTGGACATACACCGACCGCCCGCTGTCCGCGATCGGATGCGCGATGATCACGCGATCGCCGATGAACCCCGGCAGCGCCGTGGGATCCTCGCCCGCGGGAATCGCCTCGATCCCGTTGAGGATGATGTTGATGCAACGCCGCCGCATCGCATAGAAGACGAGATCGAGCGTCGGGAACTCGCTCAACAGCGCCGGCAGGATGAGGATCACCCAATCGACGCCGCCGGCGGCGACGAGACGTTGGCGGATCCTGTTCGCGTTGTACGGATCCCACAGGTACTGATCCTCGATGTACAGAAAACGCCTGGCCTGCTCCATCGCGCGCCGGTACGACTGCCGAATCGAGCGATCGCCGTGGTCGCGATCGACGATCGGCTCGTACGCCTCGATATGCGGCGGGATCGTCCTCGTGATCTGCACGGCATGGAAGCCATTCGAAGGTGACGAAAGGATCTCCGTCTCCGTCGGCGGCGGCAGATTGATCGCGTGTGCGGGAACGTCCTGCAGCTCCGGATGCGCGATGGAGATGTTCCATCGCTCCTGAAAATTGCGATAGACGTCCCACGCCGCGCGGCCGACGACGCGGGAGTGAAGATCGTGCCAGAGACTGTTCGGGCGATCGGGATTGGGATCGGGGTGAAGCTGCTCGTCGAAGCGGCCGTTTCGCAGATCGATGCCGCCGACGAAGGCAACGGCGCCCGCCGGAGTCCGGATGAACGTCGACTTCTGATGATGGACGCCCGTCTCGCGAGTGATGCGATCGAGCATCGCCTGACCGCGACGGCCGTTGATCGCAGCGTTGAGCACGGCGATCATGCCGAGGCTGTCGTTCAAGCGAGAAGAGGCGTCGAATTGATCGTTCCAGGCGAGCATCCGCACGTCCACGCCGGCGTCGATGGCCTCCCGCAGAAAACCGCCCACTTCCTTCGGATGGATCGGAGAAAGCCCGTCGACCTTCTGGCCGTCGCTTGCGCGCAACTCGAAGAGCTCGGGACAACTCGCAATCGTCGGCGATGACTCGGTGGTGAAGCCGAGGAGTGCGGAGTCGTTCCGGGCGAACTGCGTCAGCGGAATCTCGACATCGATGCCGGTCGAGTTGATCGGAACCGACACGCCCTCGCCCGTGCGTTGGTTGACGACGATGGCCGTCACGGGCGCGGAGGTCACGAGCCCCGCGGGAAGGAACACTGTCGCGTGACCCGGAGTGCCGTCCCACAGAAGTTGCGCGGAGACATCGACGTCGACTCCGGTCGGCGGTGGCGGCGTCAATCCTCCCGGAGCTGACGGCAGATCGATCGTGCCGTAGCCCCAGGCACGCAACCGCCCGCGGCCCGACGTCGCAACGTCGAACGGACCCGAATCATCTTCATCCGGCTCCCAGGTGACCGCGCGCAGCTGCGCTTCGCCTTCCCAGTCCGGATCGAACACCGCGCGAAGCACGCATCCGCCCGATGGCCCCGCGAAGGTCCACGACGAGATGTCCTTCACTTCGGTGACGCGTCCGTAGATGTCCGCGCCCGAGTCTTCTCCGATGATGCGCGGATCGTCGCCTCGGAAGCTGCTCGAGAACGCGAGCTGACGCAGCTCGACGAAGGTCCCCGGCTCGAGCGTCTCCGGAGGAATCACGAGCCAGTAAATGCGCTGCAGGTCATCCTCGGACGTAGGAGTCGTCGCCGGATTGTCGGGAAATGCGGCCATCGGCCGCGCGATCAGACGTTGCGGCAGATCCTCCGGCGGCCGTTCGCCTTGTTGCATACGCGGCGTCGCGATCATCGCGCGCCTGCCGAGAATCGTGTTGCCTGCGCTGGCCCACCCGTTGATCGCGAGCACCTGCGTGCCGGCGATCTCGCTCGGCAGGCGCGGCGCTCCGTCCGGCATGTCGTCGTCGCGCAAATACTCTTCGTCGCGATGCGTGGAACGCACGTCGCGATAGATCTCGCGATAAGTCTCCCTGCCGTCGATCAGGAACTGGTAATGATTGCCCTCCGAGTACCTCTGCATCTGATTTCGATCATTCGCATTGCGCGGAAACCATTGCGCGTAGTCGACGACCTGCATGCGGAAGAAAGACCACGCGGCAAATCCCGCGGACAAGCTCGCGCCGAGCGTGCCGTGAGGATGGAGTCCGATGCGCGTGTGATCGCCGGCGATCGCGACGTCGACGAATTCGTCGACGAGGCCCGTGTGCTCGGCGGACCCGTTCGCGAACACGACCACGCCATGCTCGGGGATCGCCGCGGTGATGTTCTTGGCGGGAATCGACACGCTTCGTTCCGGCGCGGGCACAGGTGGATCGGGAGGATGCGGCGGCGGGTCGACATCGAGCCAAGGCTCGTACGGTTTCGCGCGATGATCGGAGAAAACGAGAATCTGCCGCGGCGGGATCACCGGTTCCCATGCCGTTTTCCACGCGCTGACCGTGGTCGCATCCGGTCGCGCGAGCCTGCCGAAGTCTTCCGCCGCGAGCCGCGCGAACTGGGCGAAGACGAACACCGGATCGAGCGGCAGACCCGCCGCGTCGAATGCGCGCACCTCGACCTGCTGCGACGAGACGACGTGGCCGAGGATGTCGTTGCAGTCGACGTACACGGGTGCGTGGCCTTTGCCGAATCCTTCGAGCGTCGGCGCCGGGAACGTCAGACCGGAATACTGTTCCGCGACGATGTTCTCGACCGCGTCGTCGCTGTCCGACGCGGCCACACCGCGAATCCAGAACCAGCGCGGCACCGGCATCTGCGGATGCCGCTCGCTCCCGGTGGACGCCGGGGCGGAGAAATCGAGCGCGAGCCACAGAAACTCGAAGCGACGATGCGCGCCGCCCCAGACTTCGAGCAGCAGATCGCCCGTTTGCAGGCCATCCGGACCGAATCGTCCTCCGTCCGTCCCGCGCAACTCCGGCCACGCCGCGCGAAACGTTTTCTTGTCGTCATCCGAGAGAGCCGCGACATCCGGAACGCGCCAGAGCTGTCCGTTCGACGGCGCGTGCAGATCTTCGTCCGCGTTGAGCTGCACGCGAAGACCTCCGAACGTGCGCGGCGGATCTCCGATCTCCGCGGCCGCGAAGTCTTTCAACGGCGTATGCACGCTGGAGAACAACTGTGCGAAGAGCGGCGCACCGGGACCGGCCGAGAGCCAGATCGAGAGATCGTCGAGAAGCGTCATGGCGCCTCCTCGACGGCCGGACTCGAACTGACGCGACCTTGCGGATCGACGACGCGCACGCGATACGCCCATCGCGCCGCGGCATCGGGCACGAGGTCTTCGATCCCGTAGCGGTATGCGCCGTTCTCGACCGTCGACGTGAGCACCGAGAGGTCGAGCGATCCATCCGGACGCGACGCCGGCGTATCGGCTGGAGTCCACCAGGGCGTGCCGTGCATGCGACGAAGGAGAGCGACGGCGTAGTCGCGTCGCGGGAGCAGCCACTCCACTCGCCTTTTCGATGGATTGGCGGGACGCTGCACGCTCATCACTTCCGGCGGGAGCGGAGGCTCAGTCGTATACGGCTCGACCGTGATCGGCGAAGTCGGCTGCGAGCGCACGCCGCCGTCTCCGATCGCTTCCACGCGATAGAAGTAGAACGTGTTCGGGAAAAGCCCACTGTCGACGAACAACGTCGCGTCGTTCGACGCGGTCACGGTTCCGATCGGTCGCATCGAGCGCACGTCCGCGGTCGCGGCCTGATCGCGTGTTCGATAGATGCGGTACTCCAGGGTGACGCCCAAACTGTCCGGCGCGATCCGAAGCGCCGCACTGCGATCGCCGCCGCGCGCTTCGAGCACGACCGGTTGCTTCGGCACGCGCGTGCGCGGAACGGCGATCACGTCGAATCGGAGTGGATCGCTGGGCCACTGCTCGCGAACGCCCGTTCGCGAGATGCCGATCGTCGTGGCCACGGTCCAGCCACGATCGTTCCCGTTCAGCTCGATCACGTGCGAAGTCGCGGACTCGGGATACGCGACGTCGTGATCCATCGCGAAGATCTCGCGCTGCAGTGTGCTCAAGGTCTGAAGCAACGTGACGCGCGCCGTTTCGTCGAGCGACTGGAATGTCGCGTCGTCGACTCCACCGAAGCCGAGCAACGCGGCACCCGAGCAGCGCATCACCTGCGTCATTCCACCCGCGGGCGCGGTGAACGCGATGCGGAACGAAGAGCGTCCGAGCGCATCCGGCCGCGTTCCGAAGCGGAGCACACCGGTGGGCGGCGGCGGCGGTGGCGGAGCGAGATCCGCGCGAGTCGCCGTTGCGGGTCGTGCGAACGGACTCGCATTTCCCGATTGATCGAATGCGCGAACGGTTCCCGTGAGCGACGCCTGCCCCGCGGCGTTGAACGGCACGACCACGGGCCCGATCTCGACGATGACCCGCGTGCCTCCCCCCTGATCCGCGGGAATCGGCGTCATCGCAATCGATGCAGAGACACCCGGCGGCGCTGTGAGCGCGCCGCTCGGCCACGCAATCCGCAGCGGTGGCGCCGTCGCGCCGGGAACGTGTTCGGTGTGGCCCCAGGTCGAAGGCGACTCGCCATCGTCAGGCGAGACCGCGCCTTGACGAATATGCACTTCGAATCGATCGACATCGGGCGAAGCGATCGTTGCGCCCTCACTCCAATCGAACGTGATGCGGAACGTGCTCCAGCTCGGCGCGTTCTCCTCGGCGCCCACGAGAACCGCACGCAGCGACGCCGGCGCGGGCGGAGGGATCATGTCTCTGACATCGCTCGTCACCTCGGCGAAGGGACTGAAGCGTCCCCAGAGATCCATCCCGCTCACGCGCCAGGTGAACGATCCGTAGCTCGGCACACTGCTGTCGCGAAGACCGACGCGCCCGTTCTGAATCACGCTGCGCGTCGGCACGTGCGGCAGCAGCACTCCCGACTCGTCGTCTTTCGGATGCAGAGGAACGTCTTCTCCCGACCCATCCCGTCGCCGCACCGCGAAGAAAATTCGCACACGCTCGGGTGCCTGAAAGAGATTCTCCGCGTTGGCGACCCACGTGAGCCCAACCTCGGCCTCGATCGGTTTGCCGGCAGGCACCGGCACGACGTCCGCGCGAAGATCTTCCGGCGATGTTGGAGGAGAATGAAACGCGCTCTCGATTCCTGTCGCGATGGAGATGCAGAGCTCCGGACGCATGCCCTGTTCCTTGAGCTTGCCCAGACCGGGAATCGTGAGGGGAACGTCGTCGATGTCTTCGATCGGAATCGGCGAGATCGCCTCGAGGATCGTCCAGAGCAGCCACTTCCCCGGAAAGCCGGCGTCGATCTTGTAGTCCCACATGCCGTCGAGCGGCGCCTTGTCCGTCGTCAGGAGACCGAGCAGCCGCGCAGCGTGCGGATCCACGGAGGCACCGACGAGAAGATCGAAGGGATACACATCCATCGTGCCACTGTCGAACGATTCATCCGGCGGCTCCGCTTCGAGCGTCTCCGGCACGTTGATCAACGCCTGCGGGCGATCGGTGGAGAGCTCGCCGTCGAGGAAGATCTTCATCGCCTCGCGCATCCGCTCGTAGCCGAGGCCGAGATAGCGTCGCGCGAGATCTTCGTCGACCGCGCCGCTTGCGGGAGGCGGCGGCGGATACGTCGGTTCGTCCCACGGCGGAAGCGCACGCGGCACGTCGCTCATCACGCGCAACTTCGCAACCTCTTCGCCGGAAAGCGTCGTCCATGCCGGATAGATCTCCGGTACGTCGGTGATCGGCAGGAAGAAACGATCGACGTCTTTCCAGACCGGAAGCGCCGCATAGGCTCGCGTCGGAAACCACTCCGCGCGCATGACCACGGCGTCCTGCCCGACGATGTCGATGCGCTCGATCAGACCGCCGTGCAACAGGAGCGTTTCCGCGACCCACGGATTCTTCAACACCGGCTGCAGCGGAAACCCGGGACGCGTGATCGACGGACGGCGCGGTCGCACACTGCGCATCTGCGTGTCGGCCGCGGAGCGCCACGCGCGAACACCCTGCGTTCCGAGTCGATGCACGAGCGAGCCCGCGGTCTCCGTGCCGTCGACCATAAGACGATCGGCGACATTCAGATCCGCGATCAGCGTGCCGAAGTGGACACCGACTGCGGCCCAGTCCTGAAAGTTCCACGTCCCTCGTCCGCTCGAGTACGCGCGAGCGACGACACTGCCCGTGAGCTTGCGCCGCACGACGGTGAGCCGAACCCACGCGGCAGGATTCGAGGCCGCGGGTCCGGAAGGTGGTGTCGCCGACGGACCTTCGTGTCCGAAGTCGAGTCGCACCGGCTTCGCGTCGACGCGCACGAACGATCCGCTGTCGGTCGCCTGATAAACCAGGCCGCCTTCTTTCGAAACGGTCAGGCCGTTCGCGAAGCGATGACGGAACGGGCCGACGATTGCTTGCGAGAGCTCTTGAAAGCGAAGGACGTCTCCCGCCGCCGCGATTTCGTTCCAACGCTGCGGCGTGATCGGACTCGGAGTGCGCTGCAGCTCGAAACCGGTTCTCGGAAAGCCGAGGAGTCGTCCGAAGAACCAGCGCAGATGACGACCGTCCTGCAGGTAGACGTCGTCCTTCGTTCCGAGGCCGACGAGCTGCAGCAGGTTCGGATCGATCCACGCAGTCATGGAGCCATCTCCTCGGCCAGAAAAGCCGGCGCGACTCCGACGTCGACGATGGTGCTCGCGTTCTCGACGCCGTCATTGATCACGAGAGTGAGCGCTCCCGCCGGCGCGCCACCGAGTCCGGTCGGCGACGAGAACAGCAGCAACGCGCGTGTTCCCGATCGCGCGGCGCGAATCACGATCGGGATCGGCGTCGCGGACGCATCTCTCATCGCAATCGTCGTCGAGGGGCCGGCGATCGGCTCGGGACCGTCGATGAGCACGCCGACGACCGTGTACACCGGCACGAGACCGCCCGATTGCTCCACGCGCCACAAGCGAACGATCTCGGGTTCGGACGCGGGCGCGCGCGGAATCGCTCCGAGCCGGGCATGCAATGCGTCTTCGAGCGCATCGTCGTCCGAGAGACGCGGAGCAGTCGCATCGATTCCGATGAGATCGGGAACGCCGTCGAGGATTTCATCGAGGAGTCGGTGCGCGGCAACGTGAGCCGGTAGATTCGGCCAGCGCGAAGTGCGGAAGCGGAACGAATGAAGGATCGGCAGCGGCGCCCAGTCGAGCGTCGAGAGATCGACCGTGCCATTCGGATCGGGCACCGGCACGAGATACGCCTCGTATCCGCGGTCGAGCTCCAGCAGCGAGGCGAAATGCGCGACGCCGATCGACCACAACGACGCGTGATTGCCGTCGGCGCATTCCGTTCCGAGGACGATGCCTTGGAAGATTTGCTGATACTCCGGCATCTCCGTCGCGTGCTCCGCGAGAAACAGCAGGCGATCGAAGAGATCTTCGCCGCGGTCGTCGATCACGCGAAGAATGAGTCGCCGGCCGAAGGCCTTGTAGAGCGCGTCCAGCCGCGGGTCGCGCATGCGCAGCGTGATGCCGCGATTGCGATAGTGCGTCGCGGCGCCGTTGGCCGGCGTCGTGTCGATGTCCCACGACGCGTCATCGACGATTTCCGCGGCCACGCGAAGCGGCTCGAGCGGAGGCTGGTCCGGCGGGACGGTCTCGAAGCGGAACGCGTGCGTCCGCGTGCCGCCCGGAGTCTCGGTCGTGCCGTCGACCTGGAACCAGCGAAGCTTCGCCTCCAGACGGTAGCGCCGGCCCGGCTCGAGCAACAACGCATCGGATGATGCAGCATTCGAGTCGTAGAGATCGGACCAGAGCTGACTCCACGCCGCCGACGTCGCCAGTGCGTCTTCCCATGCGCGGATGTCGTCTTCGTAGAGAAGACAGACGCGATAGAGCGCGGTCTGCGACGACGGATCGCCGAATTCGCCGAGGTGTTGAAACGCGAAAACCTCCGCGCGCGTCGTGGGAACGTCGCAGCGATAACGCACGTCCTGAAGCTTCTGCAGGATCGAGCCGACGACCACACCTTCGAGGTCCTCGCGCACGAGTCGATCGCCGTCGAAGAAGCGCACGACGACGCGCGTGTCGCGCTCGATGCGAAGCACGCTGAGCTCCGCCGTCCGCGCCCGGTTCCACGCCAGCTCGAGCCGTTCCGATGCGAGCGGCGAGGCCGTCGGTCCGGGAAGAAGTCGCCCGTGCGTCGCGGGCAGCATGATCACTCGCGCGGGCAGGAAGGTCATGTCGGCGATGGTGGTGGCAGTCGCTTCGAGGCTCGCGAAGCGGCGCACCGTCTCCGCGAATGGCAGCTCCGGGACGACGTTGACGTTCACGCGACGCGCATCGGGCGGAGCCCCGACGGACGCGGAGCTCGTCGGCGTTCCGAGGGACAGCTCCGCGAATTCGTAGCAAACCTGCCTGGGCGGCTTCTTCTCGCACGGGTCGAACCCTTCGAAGATCTGGTTGACGTAGTCCGCGGTGGCGCCGATGTAGCGCGACGTCATCACGCCGTCGTAGGCGAAGAGCTGCAAGATCTTGCGCAACGGTTTCCCGCCCGGCCCGGGATCGAGGGCATCGAGCCAGATTGCCGGGAACGGACCCGCGACCGCGACGTCGCCGCTCGGCGTTTCCTTCCACAACTGCAGATCCTCGAGCTCGACGGCGTAACCCTTTTCGCCGCTCATCGGCCAATCGACCGACGTGTCGATGCTGTCGAAGTTGAAGCTGCCCATCGAAGCGGTTGCGTTCCTCACCGGAAACGCGAAGGTGAGCGTGAGCGCCGGATCGATCGGAACGCCGAGCTGCACGACGTTCTCGTGCAACTCGATGGGCGCGTTGCGCGCGCGCGGGTGAAGCGACATCCCCGAGACGAGATGTCCCGGTTCGACGAGTGGACCGTCGGCGCCTTTCGTCGCGTGGAGCGTGACCTTGATGTCCGGGATCGGCCACGGCAGTCCGATCTTCACCTGCACCGCGAGATCGAAGAACGACGGCTCGGGCGTCATCCAGATCATGTCGGCGTTGATCTGGAACTCGAAGCCCATTCCGAAGACCTTGACGCCGAAGCCGCCGACGATGCGCAACATCGCGCCGAAGAAAGACCGTTCGGTATCAGCCTCCGGATCGCCGGCGTTCGGGACCTCACCGTACGCGGCGTGCACCTCCAGCCCGGCGCGGATGAACACTTTCACGCGACCCTTGCCGAGCTGCCACTTGAATGCAGCCGCGCCGCCGATCACATACGCCGTCCCCGCCACGGTGATCGCGGTCCCGCCGAGGTTCGGAATGGTCTCGCTGTCAATCATGAAGTAGGCCGAGGCCTCGAACTTGTCGAGGAACTTCAGACCCACGCGTTTGGGGACCGGCATGTGCTGCCCCACCCACAGATGCCACGTGTCCGGTGACGAATAGATATCGAGCGGTACGTGGATGTGCACGAGCTTTCCGTCTTCGGGCTTCTTGTAGTCGAAGCGGATCGACGCCGCGTAGATGTCGTGCTCCCAGTCCGCGACGAGAACCAGGTCGAACGCCGCATGCGTGTCGTCCGCGAGCTTCGGACGTTCCGACAGGACGTTGAGGGTGCCGGGAATGATGAGCACTCCCGACGAATAGATGATGGCGATCTTCGCGCTCCACGCGCGGCCTCCATCCGCCGATCCGACCACGACGCCGAATGCGGCCGCTTCGGATTCATCCTCCAGCGTCCATTTCGTCGCGATGATCCGGTTCGCGGGCGGCTGCTCGCGATACCACTGCACGTAATCCGGCAGTTCGGGATCGAGAACGGCAGGGCGGCTGTTCACGCCGAGGAGTCCGGAGACCCCGTAAACGGACCACGAGCCGAATTTCCACCCTTCACTGTTCGTGATTTCGAGCGATCCGACGATCGACCTCACTCCGTCGCGCGTCTCTTCGCGAAGCGCGAACTCGAGGTCCCAGACCCAGTTCGCTCGATCCTCGTAATCATTGAGGAACTTGCGCAACAGATACGCGCGGCCTGTGCCGAGGCGAACGTCCTCACCCCATTCGAGCCTCCCCTTCACGTACGCCAACTGCGGGAGCAGCAGGGAGAAGGTCAAACCCTCGAACGACGCATGATCGAACGAGCCGCCATCCAGAAACCAGAGCCGGATGGCCGTCGGCACGACCGACACGGCCATCTTGCCCGTGTCTGCCACGACCTTGATTCCGAGGTCGAACCAGAGGCCCTCGTCCCAACGCCCCATGCCTGCCTTCACGATCAGGAAAGGCGAGTTCTCGATGAGCGTCTGGTCGCCGACATCGAAGCTGATGCCGCTCTTCGTGTCCCATGCGATGTCGAACCGCTTGACGTGATCGACGTCCGCCGGCGGGAACTTTCCGAGGTTCGTCGCGAACCGGAACGTGAAGCCGCGCAATTCCACCCCGATCGGCCGTTCCGTCTTGAGATGCGGAAGAATCGCTCCCAGGACGGGACCGAGCGGGATGTCGAGCGAGATCTTCGCGCGCGCATCGAGCACGACGTCGATGAAGCGTACGGGATGGCCGTTGATCTCTTCCGTGAAGTAACGGGCCGTCACCTTCACGAACTTGATCTCGTCGATGGTGAGCTTCTCTCCTGCCTGCAGGAATGACGCGGCCAGAAGAAGCGTCGCGACGAGCGCCTGGGTTGGGGACAGCTCCGGTTCGGAGTCGAGTCCCATCGCCGCGAAGATCGCCGCGGCGAAGCCGGCCTCGATCGGCGCGATCATCGCGCGGGTCAGCGTGAACAAGCCATCGGGATCCTCGACGGTGGAGCGAACGGCGATGTCGAAGCCGATCGATCCCGAGGCGACTCCGGGATTGTGCCGCAGGGTGAACGTCACCAGCAGGTCGTTGAAGTGCGACCACTCTTCTCGCACTGCGCCCCAGCGGAAAGTCGTCTCGAACACGCCCCGCACGAACGTGTTGCGCTCGAGCTCGAGAGCGACGCTGTTCAATTCGAACGGGCCGAGCACGCCCACGCCATTCGTCGGCGTGAGCTCGAGCGTGCCGGTGACGCCGTCGCCGTCGAGCAGCCAGTTCGTGAGCTCGACCTTCTCCGGAAAGAACGGTATCCAGCCATCGAGTCCGAAGAGACGCGCCTTCTCGAGGTACACGCCCTTCCACGACTCGTCGTAATTCGGACGGGAGAGCACTTCCGGAAATCCCGTCTCGCCGGAGAAATCGACCTTCAGCCGATCGATCTGAATGCCCACGCCCGAGTCTCCGATGAGAAACGGCGGAATCGTGATCGCCTGCTCCGGATCGAGCACGAGATCGGGCAAGGGACCGCGCTCGGTGTCGATGAAGAGCGACGCCGAGACGAGCGTGAATTCGACCCGCTCGCGCGGCTCGATCGGGTCGATGCCGATAATCTCGTGATCCGCGTTCTCGACAAGACGGCCCTTCACGAATCGCTCGGGCAACCGCAGTCGCGCGCTGATGTCGTGAATGGCCAGACGGAGCGACGGCGCGGGACCGTCGACCTGCCAGAACGCGCGCATCTTCGCGCTCTCGCTTTCGAGCACCGACTCGTCGACGCCGAACAGCTCCTCACCGCTGGCGACGATGAGACTGGCGATCGACGTGCGCGACGCCGCGAGCTCGAAGCGCAGGATCGTCTCCCCGCCGCTGCCGAGACCGAACAGCAGCTCGAAGATCTTCAGGTCGATCGGCGTGTCGGCTCCAAGAATGGCCTCGCCGGTCACGACATAGTGCGTATCGTTCCAGCGCTCGCGGAGACGCCGCACCCCAATGAGGTCGAAGGGGAGCGAGACCAGCGCGGTGTCCTCGATGGGAATTGCGCCAACCGGCAGCAGCAGGGAGAGCGGAACAAAATACTCACCGACAGCCACCCGTCAATAATAACGGCAGAAGAAGAAAGTGGGCTCGTAGAATGAGCGCGATGCTCGCTACGCTTGCGCTCGTCTTCGCCATCGCTCCGCACGCCATCCGCGCGCACATCAACTTCCTCGCGAGCGACACGCTCGAGGGACGCGAGGCCGGGACGCGCGGATATGACGTCGCGGCGGCATACGTCGCCGCGCAATTCGAGGCCGTCGCCGCGGAGCCGGCCGGGGACGACGGAACGTACTTTCAGCAGGTGCGGTTGCGCACGTTCCGCATCGATCCCGCGAAGTCGTCGTTCGCGATCGACGGCGTCGCGTTCGAGCATCGCAAGGATGTCCTGATCGGCACGGCGACGGAGAGCACGAGCGACATCGATGCGCCGGTCGTCTTCGCCGGCTTCGGCATCATCGCGCCGGAGCTCGGGCACGACGACTACAAAGGTCTCGACGTGCGCGGCAAGGTCGTCGCGCTCCTTGCGGGCGCGCCGCCGAGCTTCCCGCACAGCCAGCGCGCGTACTACTCGAGCAGCACGGTAAAGCTCGCGAACGCGGCCGCGCGCGGCGCGATCGGGACGGTTCTGGTGCGCACACACGACAGCGAGCGGCGCTTCTCCTGGGAGCGGACGATCTCCACCGGAGACTCGACCGCAATGCGCGCGCTCGACCGCAACGGCATTCCGATGGAGTCCTTCCCGCAGATCCGCGGAAGCGCGGCGATGGGACCCGTCGCCGCGAAAGCGCTCTTCGAAGGCGAAGCCGCGACGCTCGACACGATCCTTGCCGACGCGGAGAAAGGCATCGCCCACCCGTTCGCGCTGAAGAAGCGAATCGCGATCCACACGACGACAGCCATCGGTGACACGACCAGCCCGAACGTCGTGGCGATCGTCCGCGGCTCGACGCTCCCGAACGAATATGTCGTCGTCTCCGCGCATCTCGATCACGTCGGCATCGCCGACCGCGGCGAAGACCGCATCCGCAACGGCGCGCTCGACAACGCGTCCGGCGTCGCCGCGCTGATCGAGATCGCGCGTGCCGTCTCGGCGATGAATCCGCGTCCGAAACGCTCCATCGTCTTCGCCGCCGTCACCGCGGAGGAGAAGGGCACGCAGGGATCGCTCGCTTTCGCCGATCGTCCGAGCGTCGACGGAACGATCGTGGCGAACGTGAACATGGACATGATCACGATGCTCTTTCCGATGAAGAGCCTCGTCGCCCTCGGCATCGAGCACTCGTCTCTCGCTCCGCTCGCGCGCGACGCCGCGCAGCGAAACGGGTTCGTCATTCAGGACGATCCGCAACCCGAGGAGGTGCGCTTCATCCGCAGCGACCAGTTCTCGTTCGTGAAGAAAGGCATCCCCGCGATCAGCTACAAGGGCGGTCTCATGAGCGCCGATCCCGCCATCGACGGCGACAAGCTCACGCGCGACTGGCTGCGCAACGTCTACCATTCCGTCGACGACGAATCGGATCAGCAACTCGACTGGGACTCCGGCACGCGCTGGGCGCGCACGAACCTCGACCTCGCCGTCGCGATTGCGAATGCGAAGGAAAGGCCGCGCTGGAACGAGGGAGACTTCTTCGGAAAGAAGTTCACACGTTGACGATTAGAGCGGAGGCTTCATGACACGACCCGCGAAGTTGGTGCTGTGTATTTTGATCGCCTCGTGCGCGATGCCTTCCTTCGCGCAAGACCTGCCACTCCCGAAAGAGCTCTCCGCCGCAAAGTCCATCGCGGTTCTCGTTCGACTTTTGGGGGCAACGGGAGTCGGACTCCCTTCAGATTTTGCAGACAGCGTCCGTTCTCGTCTGGTGGAGGAGATTCAGAAGCACAAGCGGTTCGAAGTCGTCGAGAGCCCGTGGGACGCGGACCTGGTCTGCGTCTACGTCGTATACGGGCCGGAGTGGGTGCAACGGAGAAAATCCGGCCGAGTGGTCATTTCGGCGAGCAACGTGATCGTCCTGAAAGGCAATGCCAGTGTGCGTTGGGATGCCGGTCCTTTGTGGATCGATAACAGTGTGTCCGATGACTGGACCACAGCAGTGCCGATGCTGATGCGCTACTTCCACCGCTACATCGAGAAGGGAAAAGGGCTTCAGCGGCGCGTGCGTGCGCCGGCTCGTTCACAGGACTCGCAACGCATCAACGTCTTCCTCGCATGCCGGTACGCATGCGACGACGTCGATTCGAAGGCTGCCTCGCGGTGGAACATCGTGACAGATCCATCGCGTGCGGAGTTCGTCGTGGTCTGGGTCGCCCCCAGCGACTTGCTTTCGCTGCGGATGCCCGGCTATTTCGTCATGTTCCGCGGGGATGGTCCGGACTGGAACGCGATGCCACTGGTCGCAGGGATGGGACTCTGGTTCGACCAGATTTTTGCAACACTCGAATCCGAAATGGCGCGCGCAGTCGCGTACCTCGTCGAAGGTGAGGATCGCGCCGATGCGGTCGCCAGGCAACAGAATCCTCCGTCGCCCGGGCGAAGATCCTTCTCCTTGCGGCCAGCGACTCGAGAAGCCGCAGGCTCCGTCATGAAGGTGTGGGAGGAATCCGATCGCGCGACAAAGCTCTTCCCCGCGGAACCCGGGATGGCCGTCATCTACGTCGCGCGCGAGCACGACACCAACCGTGAGCTGATCCCGATCACACTCGACGGGGAGAAACTCTTCGACATCGAGGAGGGAACTTACACAAAGGCCATCGCCGCTCCCGGCTTCCACACGGTCGCAGCATCGGGAGGAGGTTCCGCGCGGAACGAATTGAACTGGTACATGGAAGCCGGCGCCGTCTACTTCGTCATGATCAAAGGACACACATTGACGCGAGTCGACGAGATCGATCCCAACCGCATCCTCTCCGTCATTCCCTAGTCAGCGCGTCCCGAAACAGCTCCAGGTTTCTTCGCATCACATCCATCCGCAACTTCGGCTCTCGCGGCACGTGCGGCGTGCGCGGATACGTCACCATCCGCACGTCCACGCCCAGTTCGTCGAGGATGCGATAGAGCATCGTGCCCTGCGAGAGCGGTACGCGGTCGTCGGCCTCGCCGTGTTGGATCAGCACCTTCGCGTTGGTCTTCTTCAAATGCCACAGCGGACTATGCGCGCGCAGGAGATCGAGTGACAGCGGAGCGTGGCGCAATTCATCGAGCGACGCGGTCTCGTCGAAGTAGTGCGTGATGAAATCGCGGATGTCGGTCGTGCCGTGGAAGCTGAGGAGATCGGTCACCGGCGCGCCGACGCTGATCGCTTTGAAGCGATCGCTGTGGCCGATCGCCCACGCGGACATGAATCCGCCGTAGCTCCAGCCCATCATGCCGAGGCGGTCGGGATCGGCGATACCGTCGGCGATGACCTTGTCGATTCCGGCGTTGATGTCGATCCAGTCCATGCCCGCCCAGTCGTTGCGGTTCGCGCGGCGGAACGCGGCGCCGTAGCCGCCGGTGCCGCGCGGATTCGGACGCAGCACGGCGTAGCCGTTCGCGGCGAGGACTTGCGGCGCGTAGACGTGTCCGAGGTAGCCGAGGTAGCCCTGGTCGAACCGCGATGCGGGTCCGCCGTGGACGAACGTCAGCAGCGGCACGCGACCATCGCGGTAGCCGACCGGCAGCGTCAGCAGGCCTTCGATCTCGAGCCCGTCCTGCGGATTCTTCCAGCGAATGAGGCGCGTCTCGCCCAGCTCCTTTGCGCGGTACGCGTCGTTGTGATGCGTGAGCTGTGTCTTATCGACGTACAGCTCGGGCGGATCGACCGGCGATTGCTGAATGTAGACCGCGTGATCGCGATGCACGTTTGCGTCGCCGATCATGCCGGCAACGTTCGTCGTGTTCGTCCAGCCGCTGCCGTCCGCGTTGACGCGATAGAGCTGCGTGGTCGTGTTGTACGGACCTTCGACCCAGAGCGCGTTCCCGCTCCAGAAAATCGTCTCGGGCGTGCGGTCGTAAGCCTTCGTCACGCTGTGCGACTCGCCGCCCTTTGCCGGCATCACGTGCACCTCGTGCTCGACGAGCCAGTCGTGCACGCCGGCCGAGGTCGTGAACGCGAGCCACTTGCCGTCCGGCGAGTACGTCGGATTGCGGTCGAAGCCGCGGCGCGCAACCAGCGGCGCGATCGCGCCGTTTTCGACGGTCACGGCGTAGATGTCGGTGCGATAGAGGTCGTCGAGACCGGTGCCCGGTCCGCGATCGAAGGCGATGGTCTTCCCGTCCGGCGACCAGTCGAAGGTCCAGATGGAGAACGGACCACCGGTGAGACGGCGAATGTTTCCACTGTCAACATTGGCGAGATAGAGGTGAACGTATTTCTTCCCCTCCCCCACCACCCGCGCGTCGTCTTTCTCCTTCGCACGCTTCTCCTCGTCGGGAGTCATTTCGTCGATGCGCGTGAACGCGATCGACTTGCCGTCCGGCGACCATTCGTACTCGCGCAAGGGCGTCGGCCCCTCGGCGAGCTTGCGAGGCTCGCCGCCGGTGGGATCGAGCAGCCAGATCGCATTGCGGCCATCGCGATCGCTGAGGAATGCGATCGTCTTTCCATCGGGTGACCAGCGCGGACGGAAATCCGCGCCGCGTGCGCGAGTGAGCTGGCGGCCGTTCGTCCCGTCGGCGTCGATGATCCAGACGTCGGAGTCGTACGCGCTCTTCTCGAGATCCGCTTTGGTCAGCACGTACGCGATGCGCTTGCCGTCCGGCGACCAGCGCGGCGACGAAGGCTGCGGCAGCGTCGCGTAGTCTTCGATGGTGAGAGTGGCTGCGAGGATGAGAGCAATCATGATCGGCGGAGGCGCATGTTACCCTCCGCGCCAATGAATCCGGACCTGCGACTCGCGTTGGAGCTCGCCGACGCGGCTGATGCGATCACCCTCCAACACTTTCAATCCGCGACGCTCGCGGTGCGCACGAAAATCGACCGAACTCCCGTCTCCGAGGCCGACGAGGCGGTGGAGCGCATGATGCGTGAGCGCCTCGGAGCCGAACGCCCGGATGACGGGATCGTCGGCGAGGAATTCGGAATTAGCGGCAGTGGAGCGCGGCGATGGGTCCTCGACCCGATCGACGCGACAGCGAACTACGTCCGCGGCATTCCGGTCTACGGAACGCTCATCGCGCTGGTCGAGAACGATCGTCCGATTGTCGGTGTGATCTCCGCGCCCGCGCTGTCGCGACGCTGGTGGGCGTCTCGCGGTGACGGGGCATTCTGCAACGGACGCGCGATGCACGTTTCGCGCATAGGCGATGTCGAGGGCGCACACATCGCTTACGCGAGCGTGAAGGACTGGGACAAGTACGGCCGAACCGAGGCGTTCCTCGCGCTGATGCGCCGCTGCACGCGCGCGCGAGGCTTCGGCGATTTCTGGATGCACATGCTCGTCGCGGAAGGGGCCATCGAGATCGCTGTCGAGCCGGAGGTCGCGCCGTGGGACGTGGCCGCGGTGCAGATCATCGTCGAGGAAGCGGGCGGCCGCTTCACAGACCTCGGCGGCAACGCGCGCTTCGACGGCGGCAATGCCCTCTCGACAAACGGGTTGCTACATGACGCGGTGCTGGAGTCTTTCCGATGATCGAGCAGGTGATGGTGGTGGAGCGCGAGCGGCTCGCGTCGTTTCTCGTCGAGCGCGGTCTCGTGCGCGAACGGCTCGACGACGCGCTGGACGTGATCCTCGACGGACATTTCTTTCTCGACCGTCCGACGGCCGAGGTTTCGCCGCAGTACAAGCAGATCATCCCGTACGTGCTGATCCGCCACGACGGGTCGTACTTTCTGTTGCAACGCACGCAGAAACAGACCGAGGCGCGGCTGCATCACAAGCTCTCCCTCGGCATCGGCGGCCATATCAACCCTGACACGCCGGAGCTCCTCGCGGGCCTCCACAAGGAGCTCGAGGAAGAAGTGAACGTGGAGGGCGACTACGACCTGACGTTCGTCGGCATCCTCAACGACGACACGACGGAAGTCGGCAGCGTGCACCTCGGCGCGGTGTACGTGCTGGATGCGCACGACGCGAACGTGACGGTGCGCGAGACGGAGAAGATGACCGGACGATGGGCGCCGCTGGCGGAACTGCCGGCGCTGCGTGAACAGATGGAGAGCTGGTCGCAGATCGTGTACGACAGTCTCATAGGCTCATAGTCGCAGAGTCTCATAGCTATGAGACTCTGAGACCATGAACCTGCTCCTCGTCGTGCTCGAAGTCCTCCTCCTCGGCACGGGCTACCCTCGCCCCGACCCGGAGCGTGCAGGTCCGTCCACCGCGGTCGTGTTCGGCGACAAGTGGTTCGTCGTCGACGCGGGACGCGGAACGACGATGCGCATTGCCGGGACGGAGCTGAAGTACGCGAACCTGCGCGGCGTGTTCCTCACGCATCTCCACTCCGATCACACCGCGGGATTGCCCGACCTCTTCACCACGTCGTGGCAGTTCGGACGGAAGCGCGTGCCGCTCGAGTTGTACGGTCCGAAAGGAACGAAGCGGCTCGCGGACGCAATGCTGGAGTTCTTTGCGGAGGACATCCACCTGCGGCGCGATCTGCTCGAGAAACATCCCGCCGCGGGCGCGACGATCCGCACGCACATCGTGCGCGAGGGCGTCGTGTACGACGACGGCGAAGTGAAGGTGACGGCGTTCGTCGTCGATCACAAGCCGGTCGAGCACGCGTTCGGCTATCGCTTCGACGCGGTTGGACAGTCCATCGTGATCTCAGGCGATACGCGACCGACGGACAACCTCGTGCGCTACGCGAAGGGTGCGGACGTGCTCGTGCTCGAAGCGTATCTGCCAGAGCACTTCGACAAGGTCGACACGCCCGAGGTGGCGGCGCGGCTGAAGAGCTACCACACGAGCGCGGAGGAAGCGGGACAGCTCGCGGCTCGCGCGGGCGTGAAGACGCTCGTGCTGACGCACCTGATCCCGGCGAACGCGGAGGAAACATTTCGCGAGCGGGCCGCGAGGCATTTCAAAGGAACGATCGTGGTGGGACGGGATTTGTTGCGCGTCGGTCACTGACCCGCGAAAAACACCGGATCGCCGGACGCGTTATCCACCATCGATCCATAAGCGAAGAGTCTCGCGTTCGCGTCGCCTTCCATGTACAGCGTGAACGAGGAGGAATTCACATTCGGGAACAGCGCGCTCACCGAATGCTGCACCATCGCGTTCGGTGCGAGCGTGAGCGAGTTCCGCGCGAGCTCTGTGCCCGAGGGCGAGAGCACGACTACCGCGAACGTCTCGGTCTCGCCGCCGCCGTTCACGAAACCGATGTTCGAGCGGAACGAGCCGTCATTGCGGAGACCCGGCACAAACATCGTCGATTTCAGCGACGCCATCGGATCGATCGACTGCCCGTAGGTCCCGCCGCTCTCCACCGTTGTGTATGTCCTGCTCGTGACCACCGGACCGGTCTCGCCGCTCCAGCTCACGAGCAGCGAGCCCGTACCCGAAGTCAGGTCGAACGACGAGAGGATGTCCGCGAGCACTTCCGTGTCGTGGCCGTCGAGTACGAGTGAGCGCGTCGCGTTGCCGTACTGCAGCGTGAGGTTCAGATCATCGTCGTTCGGATTGAACAGCGTCACGTCGCTGCGCCAGAAGGTCTGGTTCGCGCCGGGTGCGCGTCCGACGACCGGGATCGTGAGCGAGTCGCCGAACGGTGCGGCCGAGGCCTGGATGTAGATCGGGTCCTGCGTTTTGTTGTCGACGACCGATGCGTACGCGCTGACCGCATCGGCGGCGTTCGTCGCAATCTTCATCGTCAGCGCGTCGTGCGACACGCCCTGCACTTCGGGGAAGAGCGCCCACACCGCGGACTGCTGGAACGAGCTCGCCGGGAGCGTGACGTTCTTCGTCGCGATCGCGCTGCCCGTCTGCGAATAGAGCGTGAGCGCCGCGGTGATCTCCGCTTCGGCGCGGTTCACGAAGCCGATGTTCGTGCGATAGGCGGAGCTGCTCTGGATGCCGGTGATGTACAGCGTCTTCGCGAGCTGACCGGACTGCACCTCCGGCACCGACTGTCCGTACGTGCCGATCGCGCCGGTGGTGAACGTGCGGCTCGTGACGCGGAGCTGCGCGCTGCTGCCCGCGCTGCTCGCGTCGATCGTCACCGCGCCCGCGCCCGTCGTGAGATCGAACGCCTCGAGGAGCGTGTTCGAGTACGTCACCGCCTGCCGCGGCGCAAGATAGATCGTCTTCTCGACGAGGCTCGGCAGGAAGCGCATCGTCACCGTCGCCCCTTCCAGTCCCGCGTTGAGGAGAGTGAGCTCGGTGCGCCACGACGTGCCGCCGATCCCGTTCGTCTGTGCTGCTGCCGAGATGAGCGCGCGATACGGCGTGATCGACGTAACGCTGATCTGCTTCGAGAGCGAGCTCGAGCCCGCGCTGTTCGCGGCGACCAGCGTGACCATGTACGTGCCCGGTGAGGCGTAGACGTGCGCCGGACTCTGTGCGCTCGAGGTCCCGCCATCGCCGAACGTCCACTGCCACGAGACCGGCGAGCCGGTCGAGCGATCGGTGAACGCGACGTTGTCGCCGAGGGACACAGACGATGACGACAGATCAAAGGCTGCAATCGGCGGCTGCGTGGCCGCCGTCCCACTCGCGACCGTGATTGTGCGCGACGTCGACGCGGAGTTGCCGTTGCGGGAGACCGTCAGCGTGACCGTGTACGTTCCCGCCGAGCCGTACTGCTTCGCGGGATTCTGCAGCGTCGACGTCGTGCTGTCGCCGAAGCTCCATTGCCACGCCGTCGGCGCGCCGCCCGACTCATCGGTGAACTGGACCGTCTGATTCGGCAATGGCACGATGGGCGACCAGACGAACTGCGGATTGAGCGGGCCGCTGATCGTCACGACTTTCGAAGTCGACGACGAGCCGCCTGGACCACTGACCGTGAGCGTCACGGTGTACTGCCCCGAGGCGGCGTACGTGTGCGTGGCGACGGAGCTCGTCGACGTGCCGCCGTCGCCGAACTGCCAGAGGCGCGAGGTGATCGCGCCGGAGGATTCGTCGTAGAAGACAAAGTTCGTCACCGCCGCGTTGCCGCTCGTCGGCGTCATCGTGAACGCAGCGACCGGCGCGCTGGCGATGCTGAACGTTGCGGTGTTCGACTGCGGCGAGTTGCCCGCGGCGTTCGACGCAACGACGTAGACCCGGTAAGAGCCGGTCGCGAGGGAGCTGATTCGCACGCTGGTCGCGTTCGCGCCGACGCTGCCGATGTTCGTGAACGAGCCGCTGCCCTGTGCGAGATAGATCGACTGCGAGGTCTCGTTGTTCGCGTTGTCGGTCCATGTGAGGTCGGCGTAGTTGCCCGAAGGAGTCGCGGTAAGGTTGGACGGCGCGGCCGGAGCAGTCGGCGTCGTGCTGCCGCCGCCGTTCGGATAGAGCCAGCGCGCGGCGAGCTGGTCGTCGGGGCGCAGCCCAGGTCCGAGTCCCGTGACCGATGCATACATCAACGCGTTGTTGCTCGAGCTGTGGCCGAAGCCGAGGGTGTGGCCGAACTCGTGCGCGATGATCTCGGCGAGGGTGTTGCTGCTGATGCCCTTCGACGGCGAGACGCCGTCCTGGATCGTCAGCAGCGCGGAGGTGATCTCGAACGCATTCAGCGTCCCCGCCGGATGCGAGGGATCGGCCTGGAACGTCGCCGTGAACGTGTCGCCCGAGCTCGTGCCGTTGTACCCGCCGAGTCCGACCGTGCCGCCGGTGTTCGGATTCCACGAGCCCGCGATCGCATTCAACGGATCGTTGAAATAGACCTCGTTCGGATTCGGAGTCCCGGAGAGCACGCCGCCGTAGGTGTACAGAATCTTCGCCTCGGAGTAGCTGGTCCAAACCGCCATCGCGGTCTGCAGCTCGCTCACGCCGTTGCCGGTGTAGCCGGTCTGGCTTCCGACGTGGTGCCAGGTGACGGTCTGGTTGTTGCCGAAGCGGAACCAGCGATAGATGCTCGGCTCCGAGATCAGCGTGAAGTTCGATTTGATCTTGCCGCTGTCGTCTTCGCTCTGGAGTACCGGATTGACGATGCCGTACGTTTTCTTCGCCTCGCGTCCGGCGAGGCGCTCCGTGACGAAGGTCTCGAAGCCGGCGGCGTCGCGCTGGATGTTGGTCGGGTTCGCGGGACGGAGGCTCGCGTCGAGAAGCGCGACGTCTTCCTGCGAGTCCTCGCGAAGCCAGAGGCGGCGTCCGTCGAGTGCTTTTCCTTCGCTGAACTTGCCGACGAAGAGATCCATCACGCGATAGTCCCCGTGGGACGCTGGCTCGAGAAAGAGCAGGACGCGCTCGCCTTCCGTGAACTCCGGAGCGCCGAAGATCTTCGTGATGCGATCGCCCTGCACGCCGCCCAGCTCGTGAATCGTGATCGTTGCCTCGGTCGAGCCCTTGATCGCGCGCGTCACCGCGACTCGCGTCACCGTCCAGATGTTGCCGTCGCGCTCGACGGGCATGTTCGAAAGCACGGTGCCGCTGACGATCACGGGAGACTTGTCGATGAGCTGCTCATCCGAGGGCAGGACGATCGTCGTCGCGTGCGCGGCGAGCGACGTCATCAATGACGTCGTCAAGACGAGGATGAACAGTCCGGCGATTCGATTCACTAACGGGGATCTCCGAAGTTATTCGGAACGGGCTTATTGGGAGCGGTCATTCCCGGTTGCTTCCGGGAGAATACTTGATGATGAAAACCAACGCGGTGCGACTTCTCGACTCGCTGGACATTGCCTATGAGATCCGCGAGTACGAGGTCGATCCCGACGACCTCGCCGCAGAGTCGGTCGCGCGCAAAGTGGGGCTTCCGCCCGAGCAGGTGTTCAAGACCCTCGTCGCACGTGGCGACAAGCACGGCGTCTGCTTCGCGGTCGTGCCCGGCGATCAGCAGCTCGACCTCAAAGGCCTCGCACAGCTCACGGGCGACAAGAAAATCGAGACCGTGCCGCTGAAGGAAGTGCAGCCGCTGACCGGCTACATCCGCGGCGGCGTCACGGCGCTCGCGGCGAAGAAGAGCTATCCCGTGTTCGCCGACGAGACCATCGAGTTGTTCGACGTCATCTCCGTCAGCGCGGGCGTGCGCGGCGCGCAGATTCTCCTCGCGCCGGTCGACTATGTTCGGGTGACGAATGCGAAGTTGGGGGCCATCGCGAAGGAGAAGCTCTGATGCTAGACTTCGCCGCCCGCGAATGCCCTGAGGCGGTCCTGCGTTCAGGGTACCTGTCGACCGATGGGGAGTCGCCAAGTGGTAAGGCAGCGGCCTTTGGAGCCGCCATTCGGAGGTTCGAATCCTCCCTCCCCAGCCAGGCGGCATGCGCAGGAAACTTCCCACACCCTGCGGATCCCATGCGTTCCTTGCTGACAAGCCCACTTCCGGCGTGCTATCTTGCCGTCCGTAAGTCTGTCCGATGACGCATTTCGACGACGAATCGCTGTTCCAGTACGTGGAAGGCACCTCGCCCAACGCCGGCGAGATCGAGTCCCACGTGTCCTCCTGCTCGGAGTGCGCCGGGGAGGTGGGGGAACAGCGGGAGTTGATGGGGGTCCTCGGAGAGAAGGAGGTCTGGGACCCAACCTCCACGCCAAGGCAGTTCGTCTTGAACGTCACCGCGTTCGCGGAAAGGGCGCGGCTCGAAGACGAACAGGCCATCCACATCTGCGATGAGATCCTGACCGGCCCTTCCTCGTGGTGGCCCCAGCGCCTTCGCAAAGTAAAGGGCGCGTACACCGCCGGAGTCGTGAAACAGCTTCTCGAGAGGATGTTCAAGAACATCGAAAGCTCGCCGGCTAACGCACTGCAGATGACGACGATGGCCATCGGCATCGCGAACGCGCTCGACGTCTGTGAATATCCGTCCGACTACGTGATCAAGTTGCGCGCACAGGCGCTTCGCGAACACGCACAGGTTCTGTCGCTGATGGGCCGCTACCCCGAGGCCATGGACTGCATCGATCGCTCGAAGCGGTTGTTCGACCAGGTTCCGCTTCCGGAGTACGACCTTGCGCGTGTTGCGATCATCAAGTCAGCGATTCTTCAGTATGTCGATCGCACCGCCGAAGCCGCGGCGCTCGCGCGAGAGGCCGGGGACACGTTCCTCCGCTTCGGTGATCGCGTGCGATACGTAAACGCGCGGATCACCGAAGGCGCCGCCATGTTCAATAGCGAAGCCGTGGAGCGCGCGCTGGAGATCTGGCAATCGGTCGAGAACGACCCAGGCTTGAGCGAAACGAGTGCCGTTCGCATCGCCCACAACATCGCCCTTTGCCTCGTAGATCTGGGGCGACCTGCAGCGGCGGCAGAGTACCTGGTGCGCTGCATCGTGGATTTCGAGATGCTCGGGATGGAGACGGAGCGGACGCGCAGCCGGTGGATTCTCACGCGAGCGCTCGTGGTCTCCGGCAAGGCCGAGGAAGCCATCCCATCGCTGCGGCAGACGTGGCGGGAGTTCGAGCAACTGGACCTGATCGCCGACGCGGGTCTGGTCGCGCTGGAGCTGGCCGAGGTCCTGCTGGCCACCGGGCGCACGGAGGAAGTGCCGGCGATCTGCCGCGACGTGATCGCACAATTCACGCGCTTCGGCATGGCCTCGCGCGCCATCACCGCTTTGTCCTTTCTTCGCGAAGCGGTCGCCCTCGGCCAGGCGTCGACGAGCCTCGTCCGCCATGTGCATGCCTTTCTTCGCGAGTTGCCGGCCGAGCAACCTCGCCTCTTTGCGCCGCCCCCCAGCGGCCGCGGAGAATAACTGCGCCCCCGCATTTCCCACCTGTAAGGCACTTTCAGCGGACACCGCTGAGCAACCGAGAACCACAACGCCGACAACGCAAGGAGAAAACTATGCGCACTTCGTCCATCAAGTCCCTCGTTACCACCCTCACCCTCGTCGCTACGATTACGCTGGCCGTTCCAATCGCCGAAGCGCGCTCGGCGCGCGAGCCCCGCACGGGCCGCAGCGATACGATCGTGCGAGCGGTGCTCAACCTGCTCAAGCGCATCGGCCGCGTGACGGTAACCGGCGGTCCGTCCATCCCGACCTCTCCGGCCACGGGTAACCCGAATGACACCACGAGCGGCACTGGCACCACCACAACCACCGGCGAAACTGGTCAATAGAAACGTGCGGTCGAGAGAGTAAGGAAGACGTGAAGCGCGGGCGCATTCACACGGCCGCGCTCACGTGGATTCCGCTTCGTCGTGAGTGCGGCAAAACCTTGCCGCACTCACGACTAATACCATCACTGCGCGGTAACGGTCGCGGTCGAGCTGTTCACGGAACCGCATGTGCCCGTGACACGCACCCAGTACGAATACGTTCCGCGCGTCAGTTTCCCGGTGTTGTATTGACTCGAGGTCGCACCGGAAATCGGATTCGCGGTGTTGCCGCTCGTGCCGCGGTACCACTGATACGTCAGGGTTCCCGTGCCCGTCGCCACGACGGTGAGCGTGTGTGAAGTGTTCTTGGGAATGGTCACGCTCTGCGGCTGCTGTGTGATCGCCGTCGACGGCGTCACAGTGACGGACGTCGGTGCGCTCGTGGAGCTACAACCGCTGCCATTCGTAACGGTGACGGAGTAAGAGCCACTCGTCGATACGATGACGGACTGCGCCGTTGCGCCGTTGGACCAGAGATACGTAAAGCCCGCCGGCGCAGTGAGCGTCACCGAGCCGCCATTGCAGAACGTCGTCGGTCCGGACGCGCTGACGACCGGAATGGCCGGCTGCGGATTGACGGTGACCGTCACCGGAGCGCTCGTCGCGCTGCAGCCGTTCCCGTTCGTCACCGTGACCGAGTAACTGCCCGACGCGTTGGCGACGATGGACTGCGAGCTCGCACCGTTCGACCAGAGATACGTGAGCCCCGCCGGTGCGGTGAGCGTGACGCTGCCGCCCTGACAGAACGTCGTCGGACCTGACGCAGTGATCGTCGCGGCAGGTAACGGATGGACCGTCACCGCACTCGGAGCGCTCGTCGCGCTGCAGCCCGCGGCGCTTGTAACCGTCACGCTGAACGAACCGCTCGCGCTGACGCTGATCGATTGTGTCGTCGCGCCGTTGGACCAGAGGTAGCTTGCCGCGGCCGGCGCGGTGAGCGTCACCGAGCCGCCCTGACAGAACGTCGTCGGACCGCTCGCCGTAATGATCGGCGTCGCGGGATTCGCATTCACGACAACCTCGGTCGGACTCGACGTCACCGAGCACCCGCTCGCGTTCGTGACCGTCACGCTGTACCAACCGCTCGCGTTGACGCTGATCGACTGCGTCGTCGCGCCGTTGGACCAGAGGTAGTTGTCCGCGGCCGATGCGGTGAGCGTCACCGAACCGCCCTGGCAGAACGTCGTCGGGCCGCTGGCCGTAATGACCGGCGTCGCGGGATTCGCATTCACCGTCACGACGACCGGCGCCGACGTCTTGGAGCAGCCATTGGCGTTGGTCACCGTCACGCTGTACGAGCCGCTCGCGGCGACATTGATCGTTCTCGACGTCGCGCCGGTCGACCACAGCCACGAGTAGCCCGGCTGATCGGGCGCGGAGAGATCGACCGACGATCCTTCACAGAAGGTGGTCGGGCCGTTTGCGGTGATCGTCGCTTCCGGCTCGGTCACCGTGTAAACGAATGTGTTGCTCTGCACGACACAACCGGCCGGTGTCGTGACCCGCAGGGTGTAATAGCCCATACCGACCTGCGGCGTGATCGTGAGCGACGCGCCGGTCTCGCCCGGCAGTTCCTGGCCGGCGAATCCGTACCACTGATACGAAGCGGCAGTCCCGTTCACGGTCGAGGTGACGGTCACGCTCTCGCCGGGGCAAAGCTGGTTGTCGCTGCCGGAAATCGAGACCGTAGTCGTTTCCTCGACGATCGTGACCGTCTCACTCGTCTTCGAGCACGATCCGCCCGACGCCGTGACGCTGTATGTGCCAGCCGCGCTGACGGTGATGGACTGCGTCGTCGCGCCGTTCGACCACAGATAGGACGTCGCGGGCGATGCGGTGAGCGTCACTGTCCCGAACGCGCAGATCGTGGTCGACGACGCCGTGATCTGCGCCTGCGGCAGCGGATTCACCGTCACGTTCGTCGCCGATGACGTCGCGCTACAGCCGTTCGCATCGGTCATCGTCACGCTGTAAGAACCGGATGCGTTGACCGTGATCGACTGTGTCGTCGCGCCATTGGACCAAAGGTAGCTCGCGCCAGCGCTCGCCGTCAGGGTTACGTTTCCGCCTTCACAGAACGTCGTCGGCCCGCTCGCGGTGATGGAGACAACCGGCAGCGGATTCACTGTCACGCTCGTCGCCGATGACGTCGCGCTGCAGCCGTTCGCATCGGCAACCGTCACGCTGTAAGAACCGGATGCATTGGCCGTGATCGACTGCGTCGTCGCACCGTTCGACCAGAGGTAGCTCGCGCCGGCGCTCGCCGTCAGGGTTACGTTTCCGCCTTCACAGAACGTCGTCGGCCCGCTCGCGGTGATGGAGACAAGCGGCAGCGGATTTACCGTCACACTCGTCGCCGACGACGTCGCGCTGCAACCATTCGCGTCGGTCATCGTCACGCTGTAAGAACCGGATGCATTGACCGTGATCGACTGTGTCGTCGCACCGTTCGACCAGAGGTAGCTCGCGCCGGCGCTCGCCGTCAGGGTTACGTTTCCGCCTTCGCAGAACGTCGTCGGCCCCGATGCCGCGATCGTCGCTGTCGGCAATGGGTTCGCGGTCACGTTCGTCGCCGACGATGTCGCGCAGCAACCATTCGCATCGGTCACCGTCACGCTGAACGAACCGGATGCGTTGACCGTGATCGACTGCGTCGTCGCGCCATTGGACCAGAGGTAGGACACGCTCGGCGACGCGGTCAATGTCACGGAGCCGCCTTCGCAGAATGTCGTCGGCCCGCTCGCGCTGATGGCTACAACCGGCAGCGGGTTCACCGTCACGCTCGTCGCCGATGACGTCGCGCTACAGCCGTTCGCATCGGCAATCGTCACGCTGTAAGAACCGGATGCATTGACCGCGATCGACTGCGTCGTCGCACCGTTCGACCAGAGATAGGACGCACCTGTCGAAGCGGTCAACGTCACGTTTCCGCCTTCGCAGAACGTCGTCGGCCCGCTCGCGGTCACAGTTGCCGCGGCGGGCGTAAACACGTTGACAGCCGCATTGGCCGTCGCGGAGCAACCGGCGCCGTCCGTCACCGCCACGGTCAGTTGCACCGGACCGGACGAACCGGCCGTGAACGTGACCGACGAGAGATCGTTCGCTCCCTGAATCGTTCCGTTCGTGATGCTCCAGGAGTAGCCGGCATACGCTGCTTGCACGGAAGCGGACGACGTCGCGCCTGGACAGACAGAGTTTTGCGTGGGTGTAACGACCGGCGAGGGCTCGAGCGGATCACAGACGAGATACCGCTGCCCGAACACGCCAAAGCCGCTGCCGTCCTGGCCACCGGCGCTCAGCCATATCAACATCAGGCGGTTGCCGACGTACGCTGCCGACTCACTGGCCTGGAGGTTGAGCGTCGTCGTATTGACGCGAAACTCGCCTCCGTTGGGCACTCCGTTCGCGTCGAAGAGCTGCGCGTAAACGCCTTCGTCGCTGCCATCCTGGCCCGGGCTCCTCCAGGTCACGAGAACCCCGCCCGCATCATTCATGGCCAGCTTGCCGATGTACTGGCGGCCGGCCGTCTGTGTGTTGACCAGGAACTCCGGACCGAAGGCATTTCCCTGCCAGTCGAAACGACGGGCATAGATGCCGTCGCTGTCTCCATCCTGACCGGTGCTGGTCCAGGAGATGGCGAAGTTGCCCGACGCGTCGAGGCCGACGGTCGAATACAACTGATCGAGGGACGTGTAGGAGTTGGCTCGGGTCTCGATGCCTACCGGTGCTCCGGCCGCATCGAATTGCTGAAAGTAGACGCCATAGCCACTGCCGTCCTGGCCACGACTCGACCAGGTGATGACGAAGCGGCCGAGGTCATCGAGAGCGAGATTGGGAATGGCCTGGTTGTCGAGTGTATGGGTGCTGACGTGGAACTCGGGACCCTTCTGCGTTCCATCGGCGTTGTAACGCTTTGCGTAGACGCCGTAGAGACTCCCGTCCTGAGCGTTGCTCGCCCAGCACACGACGAACTCACCGCTACTGTTGATGCCGATCGAAGGATCGACCTGAAAGGACCCAGTCGTGTCGTTGACGCGCGTTTCGACACCGACCGGATTGCCGGAACTGTCGTATCGCTGCAAGTAGATGCCGTAGCTGTCGCCGTCCTTGAGGAGGTCCTGCCAGACCACGACGAAGTTCCCACTCGGACCCATGGCCACGACAGGGTTCGTCTGTCTCCAGTAGGTCGTGGTATTGACCCGGAACTCCGCACCGATCGGGACGCCGCTCGCCGCGAATCGCTGCCCATAGATGCCCTCCAGCGATCCGTCCTGGTCGGAGCTGGCCCAGACAGCCACGAAGTTCCCCGCGTCATCCGCGGCGACACCGCTCGTTTGCGTCGCGGTCGGAAATTGGTTCCCGGCCGTGAATGTGTTGATCTGGAATTCACCGCCGACCGGTACGGCGCCCGCCAGAGCGGCACCGGCCATCAAGAGCGCAGCGATCGCGACGACCGCGCGGGTCGCAAAACGGCCAACAGACATTCGAAACCTCTTCTTATTGGATTTCAGCAGGGATCGACGCGAAGATCGATCCCCGAAATTCATGAAGACTATGGATTGATTGACTTCGGACCGCGCGCACGGTAGCAGCCGAAAAGACAAGACGCAATCCTTGCGTCTGCTGTAATCGGTTACGCCTTTTTCGACGCGCGCGCGAACGCCTTCGCGACTGTTGGGTGCTCTTACGCGCGCAGCGACGCGTGCCGTTGCGGCGAATTCGCCGTCTGCATCGCGGGGAGCGTCACCGTGAACATCGCGCCTTTTCCGATACCGCCACTCTCCGCGGTGATCTCGCCGTGATGCAATTCGATGATGTGGCGGGCGATCGCCAGTCCGAGTCCCAGTCCGCTTCGTTTGTTCGAGCCCTCGGCCTGACGCAGACGATCGAAGACGTACGGGAGGAACGCGGGATCGATCCCCTCCCCTTCATCCGTCACGCGGATGCTCACCATTCCGTCGCGATGCTCGGTGCGCAGGTCGACGTGCTTGCCGGACGGCGTGAACTTGATCGCGTTCGACAGAAGGTTGTGGATCACCTGTTGGATGCGGCTCGCGTCGGCTTCGATGATCGCGTTGCGATCGTCGATCTCCCAGGTCAGGCGCACGCCGGTATCCGCGGCGAGCGGACGCGCCGTCGTCAGCGCAGCCTCGATGATGTCGGCGACGCGCGTCGGCTGCAGGTCGATCTGGAACTTGCCGAGGACCATGCGCGAGACGTCGAGCATGTCGTCGATGAGACGAGCCTGCAGACGCGCGCTCGATTCGATCGTCCGCAGTGCTTCCTCCAGCTCCTGTTCGTCGAAGTGACCGGTGCGGAGGAATTGCACCCAGCCGAGGATCGAGGTCATCGGCGTGCGCAGCTCGTGGGAGAGCGTGGCCAGGAAGTTGTCCTTCGCGTGGTTCTGTGCCTCGGCCTCGCGATAGCGCCGCTCCGCCTCCGCCGCCAGCGCGGCCGAGCGCTTCTCGCTGACGTCGCGGAACATGATCACCGATCCGAGGAGCTCGCCGTCTTCGTCGCGCATCGGCGATGCGGAGAACTCGACCGGAAAGCTCTTCCCGTCCGGACGGAAGAAGACTTCCTGGACCTCGTCATACGCGGGATCGCCGTGAATCACCGCACGAAGCCGGCAACGCGGGAGGTCGCAGGTGAGCACGCCGGGAAACGCGGGATGCACGAGCGAATGGATGTCCACGCCGATGATCTCGTCGGCGGAACGGCCGATCATTCGCGCAGCCGCCGGATTGACGAACGTCGTCGCGCCGTCGATCCCCACGCCGAACACGCCCTCGGCCGCGGCAGCGAGAATCAATTCGTTCTGCTTGCTGATCCGCGCGAGCTCGTGCGCCTGGCGCTTGAACGCCTCGCGCTTGCGGAACAGCTCGATGAAGACGTTCACCTTCGAGCGGAGGATCTCCGGATGGAACGGCTTGAAGATGTAGTCGACAGCGCCGAGCTCGTACCCGCGGAAGACGTGAGTCTCGCTGCGTGAGAGCGCGGTGAGGAAGATGATCGGCGTGTCGTGGGAGCGCTCGCGCGATCGGATCAGGTTCGCCGTCTCGAAACCGTCGAGATTGGGCATCTGCACGTCCAGCAGCACGACGGCGAAATCCTTCTGCAGCAGGTGCCGCAGCGCCGCGGATCCCGACTCCGCGAGCACGAGGTTCTCTCCCGTCTCCGCGAGGATCGACTCCAGCGCGAGGAGGTTTTTCGGCTGGTCATCGACCAGGAGGATGTTGACGCGATCGTCCATCACGCGGAATTCCGGCATAGCTCGACGAGAAACGGCCCGATGCGATTCAGAGGCAAGATTCGATCCACGCGCGTCGCGGCGATTGCGGCCGTCGGCATCTCCGGCGCCTCGGCGGTCTGCGGATCCTGCACGACGACGAAGCCGCCTCGCTCCTTGATCCGCTTCGCGCCGCGCGCGCCGTCGGCGTTCGCGCCGGTGAGCACGACGGCGATCGTGCGTGCGTGGTAGGCGTCGGCCGCGGACTCGAAGAGGACGTCGATGGAAGGACGCGAATACGCGACCGCGGCGTCGACGGAAAGGCTGAGCTCACCGCCGCGATCGACGAGCAAGTGATAGTCCGCCGGCGCGAGATAGACGTTGCCGGGCTGGATCCACTGCTTGTCCGTCGCGTCGACGACGTTGAGCTTCGACTGACGCCGCAGAAAATCGGGCAGAGCCCCCGCCGAGGTGCGATGGCGATGCTGCGCGGCGACGATCGGCACCGGGAACTCCGCCGGCAACGCACCGAAGATCTGTTCCATCGCGGACATGCCGCCTTTGGAGCAGCCGATGACGATGAGTTGATATTGATGAGCGGCCTCGGAGAGGACGCGGCCGTCCGTCCAGCTTCGAATGCCCGGAGGCAGTTGGCGGTTGGCAGTTGGCGGTTGGCGGGAGGCCACCGCCCCGTCCCGTGTAGTGGCCGTCTTGCTCCCGCCAACCGCCAACCGCCAACCGCCAACCATCACCGCACCCTCCTGTACATCCTCTCCTCCGCGTCCAGCTCCTCGTACGCATCCGCGACGCCCGTGTACTTGATCGACTCCTTCTTGCCGAGGCCGAGGATGCCGAACATCTCCATCGACTGGAGGAAGAGCTGTTGCACGCGCTCCTGCAGGGCGTTGTTGAAGTAGATCAGGACGTTCCTGCAGAAGATGACGTTGAAGAGATTGAAGGACGCGTCGGTGACGAGGTTGTGCTGCGCGAAGACGACGTTCTCGCGCAGCGACGGGCGGAAGATCGCGTAGTCGTAGCGCGCGGTGTAGTAATCCGAGAACGTGCCCGTGCCGCCGGCGGTGATGTAGTTCGACGTGTTCTCCTGCATCGTCGAGAGCGGGAAGATCCCCGACTTCGCCTTCTGCAGCACGGCCTCGTTGATGTCCGTCGCGTAGATGCGGCAGCGGTCGTAGAGGCCTTCCTCCTGGAGGAGGATGGCCATCGAGTAGACCTCTTCGCCGGTCGAACAGCCGGCGTGCCAGATGCGGACGAAGGGATACGTGCGCAGCATCGGCACGACCTTGCGGCGGAACGCGAGATAGAACGTGGGGTCGCGAAACATCGCCGTGGTGTTGATGGAGAGGTCCAGCAGCAGCCGCTCCATCGACTGCGGGTCGTGCAGGACCTTTTCGATGAGACCGGCGATCGTGCTCAGTCCCTCCGCATACACGCGCTTCCAGATCCGCCGCCGCAGCGAAGGCAGCGAGTAGTCGCGGAAGTCGAATCCGTAGTGTTGATAGATCCCTTCCGTGAGCAGCCGCACCTCGATCTGTTCGAGGTCGGCCTTCGCTTGTTCGTCGAGAATCGCGGCGGGTTCGTTGGCCATGGATTGCTGAAGGCGTTAGAGCAAAAGCAACACCGTTGCAGGTTTCGTGCTGAGCGCGAGAAAAAGCGAAATCCGATTCGCGCCGATGCGCGTATCGTTTCCACAGGGAGGATTCCGCAATGGCTTATGTGGTCCGGTTCACCCCGCAGTCGATGTCGACTCAGAAGTACGACGAGATCATCAAGCGCCTCGAAGCCGCAGGCGCAGGCGCGCCGAAGGGGCGGCTCTATCACGTCGCGTTCGGCGATCCGAACGCGCTGAATGTCTCCGACGTCTGGGACACGAAGGAAAACTTCGAGACGTTCGGCGCGACACTGATGCCGATTCTGCAGGACGTCGGGGTGGATCCCGGAGAGCCCGCCTGGATCGAAGTGCACAACATCATCGCGGGCTAGTGAGGGAAAGCGTCACCGCTTAGGAACGCCGGCGTCGCGCCGGCTGAGCAGGTGCCGTCCCGGCGCCCGCTCTCGCGAAAACGGCGGCGAGGACGCCGGCGTTCCGTCACCTGTACAACCAGACGCGCAGCAGCGACACCAGCTGCTGCGCGTCGATCGGTTTGGTGATGTAGTCGCTCGCTCCCGCTTCCATGCACTTCTCGCGGTCGCCTTTCATCGCCTTCGCCGTCAGCGCGATCATCGGCAGGTTGCGGTACTCCTCCATCGCGCGGATGCGCCGCATCGCTTCGTAGCCGTCCATCTCCGGCATCATCACGTCCATCAGCACGACGTCGATGTCGAGGTTGTTGCGCAGCGCGTCGATGCCTTCCGCGCCGCTCTCCGCGTACAACACCTTCATCTTGTGCCGCTCGAGCAGCGACGTCAGCGCGTAGATGTTGCGCATGTCGTCGTCGACGATCAGCGCCTTCTTCCCCGCCAGCACCGGATCGGACTCGTGCAGTTGTTCGAGCATCTTCCGCTTCTGCTCCGGCAGGTTCTCCTCGACGCGGTGCAGGAACAACGCGGTCTCGTCGAGCAGGCGGTCCGGCGAGCGCACGTCCTTCACGATGATCGCGTCGGCCATCCGTTTCAGCTCGTTCTCTTCCTTCCGCGACAGCTCGCGGCCGGTGTACACGATGATCGGCACGTCCGTGACGCCGAGCTCGTTCTTCATCCGGTTGATGAAATCGAAGCCGCTCATGTCCGGGAGTCCGAGGTCGAGGACCATGCAGTCGAAGCGGCGCTCATGCAGAAGCTGCAGCGCCTCCTCGCCGGTGCCGACGGCGGTGATGTCGACGTCGCCTTCGCCGATCAGCTCGACGATCGCCTGTCGCTGTTGATCGTTGTCCTCGACGACCAGCAGCGACCGATGCGGCCGCTCGAGGAAGCCCTGGATCTTCGCGAACGCTTCATCCAGCGACTCCTTCGACACCGGCTTCTGCATCTGCGCGAACGCGCCGAGGCGCAGACCGCGCGCCGACTCCTCGTCGCCCGAGATGATGTGCACCGGGATGTGCCGCGTGACGCGATCGTGTTTCAGTCGATCGAGCACCGTCCACCCTTCCATGTCCGGCAACGCGATATCGAGCGTGATGGCGTCGGGCCGATAGCGCGCCGCGACCTGCAGCGCCGTCTCGCCGCGCGTGGCCACGAGTCCCTTGAACCCCTTCTCGCGCGCCATGTCGAGAAGGATCTTCGCGAACGGAAGATCATCCTCGACGATCAGCACCGAGCGGTCGCCGGGACGGATCGTGTCGCGGTCGTCGGGAACCTGTTCCTCGATGGTGAGCCCCGGCTCGCTCACCTCCGTCTGCACGGGCGCGGACAGCGTCGCCAACGGCGGCCGCTCAACCTGACCCTCTTCGCGCAGAGTGGGGAGAGGGGACTCCGTACGCGTGACGAATGTTTGCGGGAGGTAGAGCGTGAACGTCGAGCCCATTCCCGCCTGACTCTCCACGCGGATCTCGCCGCCGAGCAATCGCGCGATCTCGCGGCTGATCGACAGTCCGAGGCCCGTTCCGCCGAACTTCCGCGTCGTGGACGTATCGGCCTGCTGGAATGCCTCGAAGATGATCCGCTGCTTCTCCTCGGGGATGCCGATGCCGGTGTCCACCACGCTGAACGCGATGACGCTCGCCGCGCGACTGAGCACCTCGTGCCCCGGCGTCCAGCCGGACAGCGCGGTCTCCATGCGCAGCGTCACGCCGCCCTTGTCCGTGAACTTGAACGCGTTGCCGAGGAGGTTCGTGAGCACCTGCTGGAGCCGCGTCGGATCGGTTTGAATCGAGCTCGGAAGGTTCTCCGCCAGCTCGGTCGTGAACTGCAGCTTCTTGTCCTCCGCGACCTGGCGGAACGTCCGATCGGTGAGGTCCGCGATCTCGCGGAACGACACGTCCGAGAGCGCCACCGTCATCATGCCGCTCTCGATCTTCGACAGATCGAGGATGTCGTTGATGAGCGTGAGCAGATCCTGTCCCGAGGAATGGATCGTCTTCGCGAAGTCGGTCTGCTTGTCGGTGAGGTTCCCCTCGGGGTTGTCGCTGAGGAGCTTCGCGAGAATGAGCAGCGAGTTGAGCGGCGTGCGCAGCTCGTGCGACATGTTCGCCAGGAACTCGCTCTTGTACTTGGAAGTCATCGCGAGCTGCCGCGCCTTCTCCTCGAGCTGCCGTTTGGCCGTCTCGACCTCGCGGTTCTTCTGCTCGACTTCCTCGTTCTGCGCGGTGAGAAGCCGCGCTTTCTCCTCCAGCTCTTCGTTCGTCTGTTGCAGCTCTTCCTGTTGCTGCCGAAGCAGTTCCTCCGAGGCCTGGAGCGACTTCGCCTGCGACTCCAGGCGCTTGTTCGTCTCGGTGAGCTCTTCCTGCTGCGTCTGCAGCTCCTCGGCGAGAGACTGCGACTGCGCGAGCAGCTCCTCGGTGCGCATGTTCGCCTGGATCGTGTTCAGTACGACGCCGATCGATTCGGTGAGCTGATCGAGCAGCGACTGATACGTCTCGGTGAACCGCGAGAAGCTCGCCAGCTCCATCACCGCCAGCACCTGTCCTTCGAAGACGATCGGCAGCACGATGATGTTCATCGGCTTCGACTCGCCGAGGCCGGAGTTGATCTGCACGTAGTCCTCGGGCGCGTCGGTGATGAGGATGCGCTGCTTCTCGAACGCCGCCTGACCGACCAGCGACTCGCCGATGTGGAACTCCTTGCTGAGGTGCTTGCGCTCCTTGTAGGCGTAGGTCGCGGCGAGCTTGAGCGTCGGCTCGTTCGCGTCCCCTGCTTGATTCATCGTGTAGAAGACGCCGTGCGCCGCACTGACCACCGGCGCGAGCTCGGACAGGATCATCTGCGACACCGTCTGCAGGTTCTTCTGTCCCTGCATCATGCGCGTGAACTTGGCGAGGTTCGTCTTCAGCCAGTCCTGCTCCGCGTTGCGCGACGTGGTCTCGCGCAGGTTGCGGATCATCTCGTTGATGTTGCCCTTGAGCGCGGCGAGCTCGCCCTGCGCCTCGACGGTGATGTTGCGCGTGAGGTCGCCCTTGGTCACGGCCGTCGCGACGTCCGCGATCGCGCGCACCTGCGTGGTGAGATTCGCGGCGAGCTGGTTGACGTTGTCCGTCAGATCGCGCCATGTACCCGCGGCGCCCGGCACGTTCGCTTGACCGCCGAGGCGTCCTTCGACACCGACCTCGCGCGCGACCGTGGTGACCTGATCGGCGAAGGTCGCGAGCGTCTCGATCATGTCGTTGATCGTGTCGCCCAGCTCCGCGATCTCGCCTCGTGCTTCGACGGCGAGCTTCTGTTTAAGATTTCCTTTCGCGATCGCCGTGACGACGCGCGCGATGCCGCGCACCTGCGATGTGAGGTTCGCGGCCATCATGTTCACGTTGTCGGTCAGGTCCTTCCACGTGCCGGCGACGCCTTTGACCATCGCCTGGCCGCCGAGCTTCCCTTCCGTGCCGACCTCGCGCGCCACGCGCGTGACCTCGGACGCGAACGAGTTGAGCTGATCCACCATCGTGTTGATGGTGTCCTTCAGCTCGAGGATCTCGCCCTTGACGTCGACGGTGATCTTCTTCGACAGGTCCCCGTTCGCGACGGCGGTCGTCACCTGGGCGATGTTGCGCACCTGGTTGGTGAGATTCGACGCCATCATGTTGACGTTGTCGGTCAAGTCTTTCCACGTGCCGGAGACTCCCTTGACCTGCGCCTGCCCGCCGAGGCGTCCCTCGGTGCCGACTTCGCGCGCGACGCGGGTGACTTCCGACGCGAACGAGTTGAGCTGATCGACCATCGTGTTGATCGTGTTCTTCAGCTCGAGGATCTCGCCGCGCACGTCGACGGTGATTTTCTTCGACAGGTCGCCCAACGCCACGGCGGTCGTCACCTCGGCGATGTTGCGCACCTGCGCCGTGAGGTTGGACGCCATCGAGTTCACGGAGTCGGTGAGGTCTTTCCACGTGCCGGCGACGCCTTTGACCTGCGCCTGTCCGCCGAGCTTTCCTTCCGTTCCGACTTCGCGCGCGACGCGCGTGACCTCAGCCGCGAAGGAGTTGAGCTGATCCACCATTGTGTTGATGGTGTCCTTCAGCTCGAGAATCTCGCCGCGCACATCGACGGTGATCTTCTTCGACAGATCGCCGTTCGCTACCGCGGTGGTGACCTGCGCGATGTTGCGCACCTGCGTGGTGAGGTTCGACGCCATCATGTTGACGTTGTCGGTCAGGTCCTTCCACGTGCCGGCCACACCCTTGACCTGCGCCTGTCCACCGAGCTTTCCTTCGACGCCGACTTCGCGCGCCACGCGCGTGACCTCGGACGCGAAGGAGTTGAGCTGGTCGACCATCGAGTTGATGGTGTCCTTCAGCTCGAGGATCTCGCCTTTGACGTCGACGGTGATCTTCTTCGACAGATCGCCGTTGGCGACCGCCGTCGTCACGTCCGCGATCGAGCGCACTTGCGCCGTCAGATTCGCGGCCATGTAGTTGACCGAGTCCGTCAAGTCTTTCCACGTGCCGGAGACTCCCTGCACGTCCGCCTGACCGCCGAGCTGGCCTTCGCTGCCCACTTCGCGGGCCACGCGCGTGACCTCGGCCGCGAACGAACGGAGCTGGTCGACCATCGTGTTGATGGTGTTCTTCAGCTCGAGGATCTCGCCGCGCACTTCGACGGTGATCTTCTTCGACAGGTCGCCGTTCGCGACGGACGTGGTGACCTCGGCGATGTTGCGCACCTGCGCGGTGAGGTTGCCGGCCATGGAGTTGACCGAGTCCGTGAGGTCCTTCCACGTGCCGGCCACGCCCTTCACTTCTGCTTGTCCGCCGAGGTTTCCTTCCGTGCCGACCTCGCGGGCGACGCGGGTGACTTCCGATGCGAACGCCGAGAGCTGATCGACCATCGTGTTGATGGTCTGCTTCAGGTCGAGGATCTCGCCGCGCACATCGACGGTGATCTTCTTGGAGAGGTCGCCCATGGCGACGGCCGTCGTGACGTCGGCGATGTTGCGCACCTGCGCGGTGAGGTTCGACGCCATCGAGTTGACCGAATCGGTCAGATCGCGCCACGTGCCTGCCACGCCTTTCACTTCGGCCTGACCACCGAGTTGTCCTTCCGTGCCCACTTCGCGCGCCACACGCGTGACCTCGGCCGCGAACGAGTTGAGCTGGTCCACCATCGTGTTGATCGTGTTCTTCAGCTCGAGGATCTCGCCGCGGACGTCGACGGTGATTTTCTTCGACAGGTCGCCGAGTGCAACGGCAGTGGTCACCTCGGCGATGTTGCGCACCTGCGCGGTGAGGTTGCCGGCCATCGCGTTGACCGAGTCGGTGAGGTCCTTCCATGTGCCGGCGACTCCCGGCACCTCGGCTTGTCCGCCGAGCTGGCCCTCGCTGCCGACTTCGCGTGCGACGCGCGTGACTTCCGACGCGAACGCGGAGAGCTGATCCACCATCGTGTTGATGGTGTTCTTCAGTTCGAGGATCTCGCCGCGCACGTCGACGGTGATCTTCTTCGAGAGATCGCCCATCGCCACGGCAGTGGTCACGTCCGCGATGTTGCGCACCTGCGCGGTGAGGTTCGACGCCATCGAGTTGACCGAGTCCGTGAGGTCTTTCCACGTACCGGCGACGCCTTTCACCTGCGCCTGACCGCCGAGCTGTCCCTCCGTGCCGACTTCGCGCGCGACGCGCGTGACCTCGGCCGCGAAGGAGTTGAGCTGATCGACCATCGTGTTGATCGTGTTTTTCAGCTCGAGAATCTCGCCGCGGACATCGACGGTGATCTTCTTCGAGAGATCGCCCATCGCGACCGCGGTGGTCACGTCGGCGATGTTGCGCACCTGCGCGGTGAGGTTGCCGGCCATCGCGTTGACCGAGTCGGTGAGGTCCTTCCACGTGCCGGCGACTCCTGGCACTTCCGCCTGTCCACCGAGCTGACCTTCCGTGCCGACTTCACGCGCAACGCGTGTGACCTCGGACGCAAACGCACGGAGCTGATCGACCATCGTGTTGATCGTGTTCTTCAGCTCGAGAATCTCGCCGAGGGCCTCGGCGGTGATCTTCTTGGAGAGGTCGCCGTTCGCGACGGCCGTCGTGACCTCGGCGATGTTGCGCACTTGCGAGGTCAGGTTCGCGGCCATGTAGTTGACCGAGTCCGTCAAGTCTTTCCACGTACCGGAGACGCCCTTGACTTCCGCCTGCCCTCCGAGCTTGCCTTCCGTGCCGACCTCGCGGGCCACGCGCGTGACTTCCGAGGCGAAGGAGCGGAGCTGATCGACCATCGTGTTGATGGTTTCCTTCAGATCGAGAATCTCGCCTCGCGCGTCGACGGTGATCTGCTTGGAGAGATCGCCGTTCGCGACCGCGGTGGTGACGGCGGCGATGTTGCGAACCTGGTTCGTCAGGTTCGAGGCCATGTAGTTCACGGAGTCGGTGAGATCGCGCCACGTGCCGCTGACGCCTTGCACGTCGGCCTGTCCGCCGAGCTTTCCTTCCGATCCCACTTCGCGCGCGACACGCGTGACTTCCGACGCGAACGAGCGGAGCTGATCGACCATGACGTTGATCGTGTTCTTCAGCTCCAGGATCTCGCCGCGCACTTCGACGGTGATCTTCTTGGAGAGATCGCCGGTGGCAACGGCGGTCGTGACGTCGGCGATGTTGCGCACCTGTGAGGTGAGGTTCGAGGCCATCATGTTGACGGACTCGGTGAGGTCCTTCCACGTGCCGGACACGCCTTTGACGTCCGCCTGTCCGCCGAGCTTTCCTTCCGTGCCGACCTCGCGCGCGACGCGAGTGACCTCGGACGCGAACGACGCGAGCTGCATGACCATCGTGTTGACGGTCTTCGCCGTGCGGAGGAACTCTCCCTTGAGTGGACGACTGTCGAACTCGATGGCCATCGTGCGGGTGAGGTCGCCCTTCGCGACCGCGCCGATGACGCGCGCGATCTCGTTGGTCGGCTGCACGAGGTCGGTGATGAGGTTGTTCACCGACTCGGCCATCACCGCCCACTGTCCTCCCGTGCCCGGAACCTGCGCGCGCTGATTGAGCTTGCCTTCCTTGCCGACGACGGTGGAGATGCGCTCGATCTCCGACGCGGTGCGGTCGTTGAGCTCGAGGATGTCGTTCAGCGTGTCGGCGATCTTGCCCTGCACGCCGACGAACTCCACCGGCATGCGGACCCCGAAGTCGCCCTTCTTCATCGATGTGAGCGCGCGCAACAGGAGGCGCTCGAAATCCTTCGGCCCCAGCTCAGTGGCCTTCTCGACGCCGATGGTCGTCATAAGACGGGTTCTCCCTCCGTGGGAACTTCTATTCGATTGTGCTGAAAGCGTTTGCCTCAGTCTTGGCCGAAGGCTGCGTTGCAAGTGGAAGGCCACGCGGTTGAGGCGGTTTGGCGGCGTCTCCGCCGCCCGCGCCGGAGCGAGGACGCTCCCTGTTCAGATGAGATGAGAAGGCCAACCTCCTGGCGCAGTCGCAGAATTGCGCTGCAAGGTCAACGTGCTCAAGGCACAGAAAGGAGATTGGCCATGAAGAAGTCTATCCGCAAAATGACGGGGCAGAGCATCGAGGTGAATTGGAGCGTCGTGGTCACGATCGGCATCGATCTGGGAGATCGGATCTCGCAGTACGTCGCGCTGGACGATGATGGCGAGCACGTCGCCGAAGGCCGTGTACCGACCACGGCTGAGGCATTCGAGAAGAGATTCGGAACGATCGGTTCGAAGGTCATGGCCATCGAAACCGGAACTCACTCGCCTTGGGTGTGCCGACTGCTCCGACGCCTTGGCCACCGTGTGACGGTTGCAAACTCGCGCAAGCTGCGGCTGATCTACGAAAACCGCAGGAAGAACGATAAGGTCGATGCAGAGTACCTGGCGCGGCTGGTGCGAGTGGATCCGAAGCTGCTCAGCCCAGTCGAGCATCGCAGTGAAGGTGCGCAGCAGCATGTGGCGGTGCTGCGCTCGCGGGATGCGCTCGTGAAGACGCGCTCACGGTTGATCACCCACTTCCGCGGTGCTGTGAAATCGACTGGTGTGCGCGTGCCGCAGTGCTCGACGGAAGCGTTCGTGAAGCGAGCCAGGCCTGTCATCCCATCGACGATGAGCGCTGCACTCGAGCCGATCCTGACGGTCATCGAGCAACTCAGTGTGCAGATTGCAGCGTTCGATCGGAGCGTCGAACGGATGGCCAAGGAGGAATACCGAGATGCGCACGTGCTGATGCAGATTGCAGGTGTCGGCGCGTTGACCGCCGTCGCGTACATGGCAACGATGGGCGATCCGGGTCGCTTCGCGCATAGTCGGACCACCGGCGCATGGGTCGGCCTCGTTCCTGGACAGAATGCATCGAGTCAATCGGACCCGCAGCAGCGGATCACCAAGGAAGGCGATGCCTATCTGCGATCGCTGTTGATCAACTGCGCGCACTACATCCTCGGACCGTTCGGTCCCGACTGTGATCTGCGCCGACACGGTGAAGGGATCGCCGTACGCGGAGGCAAGAACGCGAAGAAGCGCGCCACCGTGGCTGTGGCGCGGAAGCTCGCTGTTCTGTTGCATCGACTGTGGCGTACGCGTGCGGTCTATGAACCGCTGCGGAATGCAGCGTTGACCGCAGACGCAGCGTAAGACGAACCAGAGAGACGATCAGCGAAGAAGAAGACGAAGACAGAACGATCGACGCTTGATGCCTCGTTCGGGTGACTGCGACCGCCGGCTTGGTTCGTCACGGCAACTTGATGAAACCGCGGCTCAGATGGCAGCACCCACTACCGGACCTCAGCATGCACCGAGCTCGAATGAGCTCACCAGAGTGCGAATGGAAGCAAGGTCAGGACGAGCGTCGACGACCCAAAACCAGCGGAGGGCGCCGCCACGTCGGCGCCGCCCTCTTGACATCACCGGGCCTTCTCATGGAAGCCGGCGAGGACGCCGGCG
>Ga0209382_10000298_pt1 | contig 79983 bp, 75 predicted proteins | sample SoiMetdeltSBSDD5_FD_187599 | JGI IMG/M metagenome (GOLD analysis project Ga0209382, IMG submission 187599) | Bulk soil microbial communities from a Populus tree surrounding site in Tennessee, USA - Soil MetaG P. deltoides SBSDD5 (SPAdes) (version 2) | ecosystem: Environmental > Terrestrial >... | reverse complement strand
GTCTTGGCGAGCGCGACACGGTCCAGCTCACTCTTGCGGGCAGCCGCCTCGACGTACTCGACGACGGCCTCGCGCCGAGCCGGTGTCGCCAGCGTGCGCGTCAGCTCATGCTCGGGCGCGAGCACGACGTAGGTCGCGCCCATGAGGGTATCGGGCCGCGTCGTGAAGACGGCGATGCGCGCGTCCGGGTGGCCGTCGACACCGAAGACGATCTCGGCGCCCTCCGAACGGCCGATCCAGCGGCGCTGCGCGGTGAGCGTCCCCTCGGGCCAGTCGACGAGCGCGAGGTCCTCGGCGAGCCGATCGGCATAGGCGGTGATCTTCAGCATCCACTGTCGGAGCGGCGTGCGATAGACGGGATGGCCGCCGCGCTCGCTCTTGCCATCGACGACTTCCTCGTTGGCGAGCACGGTGCCGAGCGCGGGACACCAGTTGACCGGCACCGTCGCCTGGTACGCGAGCCCGCGCCGGAACAGCTGCAGGAAGATCCACTGCGTCCAGCGTACGTAGCCCGGATCCGTGGTGTCGATCTCCCGCGACCAGTCGTAGCTGAAGCCGAGCATCTTGAGCTGGCGCTTGAACGTCGCGATGTTGTTTGCCGTCGTCCCCGCGGGATGCTGCCCGGTCTCGATCGCGTGCTGCTCGGCCGGCAGGCCGAACGCGTCCCAGCCCATCGGGTGCAGCACGTCGTACCCGCGCATGCGCCAGGCGCGCGCCATGATGTCGGTGGCGGTGTACCCCTCGGGATGACCGACGTGCAGACCAACGCCGGACGGGTAGGGGAACATGTCGAGGACGTAGCGCTTGGGCCGGCCGCTTCGGCGCGTGGCACGGAACGTCCCGTGCTCGTCCCAGTAGCGCTGCCAGCGGGCCTCGATCTCGAGGTGGTCGTAGGCCATGCCACGAGCCGTTAAGCCCTGTCGTTGATCAAGACTCGCGGATCGCGAGCGGACCCCTGATCACTTCTCCGGCGAAGTGTCCGGTGGATTCGCCGTTCTCCAGCGTCACGGCACCATTGACGATGGTGGCTCGGATGCCGTCGGCCTTCTGGACGAGACGGCGGGCGCCGCCGGGCAGGTCGGTCTCGATCTTCGGCACGCGCGGGCGCACGCGATCGGCCTCGAAGAGCACGAGATCCGCGGCGTACCCTTCCTTGACGAGTCCGCGGCCTGGGAGCTCGAAGGCCCGTGCGTTGTCGTGCGTCATCTTGCGGACCGCCTGCTCGAGCGTGAAGGCCCCGCGCCGGTTGACCCAGTAGTGGAGGAAGTGCGTCTGGAGCGATGAGCCCATTTCCTGGGCCTGGTGCGCGCCCGAATCGGAGAACGTCGCCAGCGTGAAGTCGTGCGTGAGCATGCCGAGCACGTCCTCGGGCCGCTCGTTCACCACCGGTTGCACGTACACCTGGTCGGGGTTCTCCAGCGAGAGATCGATGATGGTCTCGACCGGGTGCGTTCCCCGTGCGCGGGAGAGCTGCTCGACCGTCGGATCGTTCCAGTCCACACCCTGGAGCACGAAGAGGTTGTCGTAGTCGGGCTTGCGTGCGTCCGTGGTGGCTGCGCCGCCTCCCTGAATCTTGTTGTCCTTCGGCTTCATCCGGGCCTCGGCCGCGACGAGCTGCCGGCGCCGGGCGGGGTCTCGCAGCAGCGTCTTCTGCTCCTCCAGCGGCAGGCCGCGGATGGCCTGCCACTCGGGCAGGACGTCGAACGGAAGGTACGATTTCAGAGAAAAGATGGCGTTGATCGAGCGGGTGGTGCCCTGGCCAAACATGCGGCCGCCGGCGTCGTTCACGTCCTTGATGATCTTGGCCTGCGTCTGCCAGGACACCGGGTCGTCGCCTTGCCGCGAGCCGACGATCCCGAACATCACGGTCTGCTTGTAGGCGAGCGCGAGCTGCTTCATGCGCTCGAGGAAGGCGAGGTTGGCCGTGTGCGACAGGAGCTCCTGGCCGATCTGGAAGATGCCGGTGCCGAGCTCCGCCATGGCGGCAAAGATCGCCTCGACTTCTTTCCAGCCGGCCTGGCGGCTCGCGACCGGCGAGCCTTCGGGCGTCATGTGCGTGTGGGTGCGCGAGGTCGAGACACCGACGGCGCCCGCGCGGAGCGCCTCCTGGATGAGCCGTGTGATGGCGCGGATATCGTCGTCGGTGGCCTCGTCGGTCAACGCCCGGCGGCCCATCACATACATGCGCAGCGCCGAGTGTCCGACGTACATCGCATGGTTGAGCGCCTTCGGCCGCCGTTCGACCGCCGCCAGATATTCCGGGAACGTCTCCCAGGTCCAGTCGATACCGGCCGCCATGGCGGCCGCGGGGATGTCCTCGACGTAGGAAAGGCAGCTCGCGTACCACTCGCGGTCGGCGGGCTTGCACGGGGCGAGCGTAAAGCCACAGTTGCTCATCACGACCGTGGTCACCCCGTGATAGCAGGAGCAGGTCCCGAGCGGGTCCCACATCACCTGCGCATCCATGTGGGTGTGGCCGTCGATGAATCCGGGGGCGACGATCAATCCGTCGGCGTCGATGACCCGCTGGGCGGCGTCGCTGACGCGACCGACCGACACGATGCGCCCGCCCGCGATCGCGACGTCGGCCGTGAAGCGCTTCGCCCCCGAGCCGTCGACCACGGTGCCGCCCTTGATCAGAAGCTCCAGCATGTCAGGCTCCTCGTGGTCCTCGAGACGGTGCGGGCACGCGGGGCAGCCCGAAGTGGTCACGCAGGGTCGTTCCCTCGTACTCACGCCGAAAGAGCCCGCGCGCCTGAAGCTCCGGCACGACGAGATCGACGAAGTCGCTCAGCGCGCCCGGGAAGTAGGGGGGAAGCACGTTGAAACCGTCCGCGGCTTCCTCGACGAACCATTCCTCCAGCGTATCGGCGATGCGCTTGGGAGTCCCGCAGAGGACCCAGTGGCCGCGGGCGGCCGCCGTGAGGTTGTAGAGATCGCGCAGGGTCATGTTCTCCCGGCGTGCCGTCTCGTAGAGCACCCGTGAGAAGGTCTGGCTGCTCGCGTCGGATGGAGGAGCCGGCACGGGCCCGTCGAGGGGATGGCCGGTCACGTCATACCCGATCCGGCTGGTCACCAGCGTGAGGGCGTTGGTCGGCGTGAGCCAGCTCTGGAGCAGGGAGAGCTTGTCGCGAGCTTCCGCCTCGGTGTTTCCGATGATCGGCATCACACCCGGCAGGACCGTGATCTGATCCGGTGTGCGGCCATACTTCGCCATGCGCGCCTTCAGATCGCGATACGCACGCCGCGCTGACGAGAGCTCCTGGACGACGGAGAACACGACGTCGGCCGTCCGCGCGGCGAGCTCGAGCCCGGCCTCCGAGCCGCCCGCCTGAATGATGACCGGATGACCCTGGGGGCAACGGGCCATGTTGATCGGGCCCTTCACCTGGAAGAACCGGCCGCGATGGTCGAGCGGCCGGACCTTCGACGGGTCGATGTAGACGCCGGTCGCCTTGTCCGCCACGATCGCGCCGTCGTCCCAGCAGTCCCAGAGACCCTTGACGACGTCGACGAACTCCTGAGCGACCTCGTAGCGCAGGTCGTGCTCCATGTGCGCCTCGCGGCTGAAGTTGAGCGCGGCCTTGCCCGCCGAGCTCGTCACCACGTTCCAGGCCGCCCGGCCCCTGGTGATGTGGTCGAGTGAGCCGAAGGTGCGGGCCACGTGATAGGGCTCGCCGAAGCTGGTCGACACGGTGGCGCCGAGGCCGATGTGCCGTGTCGAGGCGCTCAGAACCGAGATGAGCGTGGTCGGCTCGAACCGGCACAGGAAGGACGGGTGATCCCCGGGGTCCATGACCAGCCCGTCGGACACGAACAGGAGATCGAACTTGCCGCGCTCGGCCTGCCGCGCAATCTCCTGGATGACCGACAGGTCGTTGTTGCTGGTCGCCGCGCCGTCGTAGCGCCATCCGGCGGAGTGATTGCCGGTGCCGAGGACGAACACGCCGAAGTGCATCTGGCGGCGCGGGGCAGACACTGGGATGGGCCCGCCTTACTTCTTCACTGCCGACCCGTCGCGGATGCCGCGCAGCGCCAGGGCATACCCGGCGACGCCGAAGCCGGCCACGACGCTCTGGCTCACGGCGGCGGTCTGCGATACTGGCCCGCGTCGGATCGGGTTCGAGATGTGTACCTCGACGGTCGGGAACTTCACCTGTCCGATGGCCGCCACGAGAGCTGGATAGCCCGTGCCGAACGCCGCCGGGTTGAAGATCGCCGCATCGAAGCCCTCGTCGTTCGCCTTGTAGAGCCGGTTGACGATCTCGCCTTCGACGTTCGAGTGAAAAATCTCGACCTCGACGCCGAGCTCCTTGGCGTAGCCGCGAATGCGCTCGTCGTATTCGGGCAAGGTCATCGGGCCGAAGATCTCGACCTGCACCTTGCCGCGCATGTTCATGCCGGCGCCGTGGATCACGAGCACTCTGGCCATCGTTCTCTCGCTTCCTCCAGCAAGCGGGTTCGCTACGCGGGGACGGCGCCACCCATCGTCGTGCGGTGCATCAAGCGGCGCTGGGGCATGTCGTAGTCCTGGATGGCCCGGTGCTGGACCGTGCAGTTGTCCCACATCAGCACGTCTCCGGGGCGCCACTGGTGGCGATACACGAACGCCGGCTTGACGATGTGATCCGCCAGGGCCGCGATCAACCCCTCCGCCTCGTCGGGCTCCATCCCCTCGATGCCGGTGCAGTCGTCGCGCATCACGTAGAGGCACTTGCGACCGGTCGCCGGGTGGCTCCGCACGATCGGATGGCGAACCGGGGGATTGCGGTCGATCTCCTCCTGCGTGGGCGTCAGGGCTCGCTTGCGTCCCCGGAAATCGAAGACGGCCCGCCGGCCATCGAGGGCGCGCTTCATCCCGTCGGGCAGGGCGTCCCAGGCCGCGGCGGCGCTGGCGAACTCGGTGTCACCGAGCGAGAGCCCGTGCAGCTCGGGGACCTCGAGGGCGTGCAGGACGGTCCCGCGCGGCGGCCTCGCGGTGTAGCACATGTCGCTGTGCCAGCGCTCGCCGGCGCGGCGGACGCCGGTCGGCTGGCCGCCCTCCGTGATGTTGGACAGGACGACGATCTCGGGGTTGCCGGGCACGCTCCAGCGCTCGCCGAAGATGTTGAACTCGATGTCGCCGAAGCGGCGTGTGAACGCCACCTGCTGGGCAGGCGTGATCGTCTGCCCACGGAAGAAGATGACCCCGTATTCGTTGTAGGCGTGCTCGATCGCCGCGAACGTCTGGTCGTCGAGGGGGCGGGAAAGGTCCACCCCGGCGATCTCCGCCCCGAGCACGGCGGCGGTCGGAACGACTTTCATCGACATGGGCAACTCCCTCGCTGGTTGAGCGTGACCGCTTCGACGGCGATGTTAGCGCATCGAGGAAGGTCGCGCCTGCACTAGCGGCCGAGAGACACCGCGAGCACCGCCGCAGGCCGCCGTCCGACCGCGTACAGATCCAGCGCCGTCAGCGCCCCGGTCTCACCGTCGACGCGGTACGAGGCGACACGTCCGGACGCCGTTCCCGCGGCGTACAGGAACGTTCCCCTCGAATCGAGACCGAATGCTGTGGGAACCGCCTCGGTCGCTGCATGCCCGGCTCGGGTCAGGCGCCCGGTCACCGGGTCGACGGCGAACCCGGCGATGCTGTTGTGGCCGCGGTTGCCGACATAGAGGAACCGACCGGATGGCGTCAGATGGATCTGCGAACAGGTATTGCGGACGGTCACGCCGTCGGGCAGCGAGGGGACCGTTTCCACGGCGGAGAGCGTGCCGGACGTGCGATCGACGCGGTAGGCCGTCACGCTGCACCCCTGCTCGTCGGAGAAATAGGCGAGATCGAGCGTGGGATGGAAGCAATAGTGCCGCGGGCCGATCGGCCCGGGCGGGTCGAGCTTGAACGGCGCGTTGGGGCTCAGCCGACCGGTGGCGGCGTCGAACCGAAACTGCGCGATGAAATTCGGGCCGGGGATGTCTTTGGGCGGCTCCAGGACGTTGTCGTTCTGCCGGGCGATGTGCGGCACGAAGGCGAAGCGGTTCGACGGATCCGTCAGGATCGCGTGCGCGCCCGGCGCGGTGTTCTGCCGGTCGATCGCCGGCCCGCTCACCGCACCGTCGCCCCCGAGCGGATGCACGGCCGCGTACCCGCCCTGGTAGTAGGCCGACAGGAGGTAGGTGCCGGTGCGGTCGGGGGCCAGATACGTCGGCGGGTGCTCGGTCGCGACGCGCCCCAGCGACGTCAGCGCGCCGCTCGACGAGTCGATGCGACAGCTCTCGATGGCCGGTGTACCACGATAGCCGACGTACAGGACACGCCGGTCCAGGCTGACCGCGAAGACGGACGGCGCGCCGGCGGCGGGCGTCGTGCCGCTGGGCACGAGCGTGCCGGCGCCGGCGTCGATGGCGAAGCTCACGATCTTGTCGTCGTCCTGCAGGCCGACGTACAGCACGTCTGGCATGTCGTTCCTCCTGGGTCACTGTTCGCGATCGTGTCGAGACAGTACACTATCGCCCGCGACGAGAGCTCGACGAGGAAGGGACGGACGGACATGCACTGCGGCGTGATGGTAACCGGCTACAACCAGGGCGACTGGGAGCGCCTCCTCGCGGAGGACTACAACCGCCCGCCCACGGTGTCGGACGCCGCGAACATGGACGACACGCTCGAGCTGGGCGAGCTCGTCGAGCCTCTCGGGTTCGACTCGATCTGGGCCACCGAGCACTACGGCTCTGCCTATTCCATGCAGCCGAATCCGCTCCAGTACCTGGCGTACTGGGCAGGACGCACGCGTCGGGTCGATGTGGGAACGGCGGTCATCGTGGCCCCGTGGTGGAATCCCGTACGGCTGGCCAGCGAGATCTCCATGCTGGACATCCTGCTCAAGGGGCGTCGCCTTCACCTCGGGATCGGCCGCGGGATCTCTCCCCACGAGTACGCCTCGCTCGGATACCCGATCGGAGAGTCGCACGCGTACTTCTACGACGTGATCGGAGCCCTCCGCGCGTCGGACGGAGCCGAGCGCTTCACCTTCGACGGCAAGGTCTACAAGATTCCGCCGACCACCATTCGCCCCCAGGCGCGGCACAAGGGCGATCTCACCACGCGCATCAAGGCGGCGTTCACCACCGAGGCCTCCGCGCGGATGGCCGCCGAGAACGGGCTGGGACAGATGTTCGTCGCCGGCGCGGGTCTCGACGAGATGACGGCGCAGGTGCGGCGGTTCAACACGATCCGGGCCGGGATGGGGCTGCCGCCGGACCAGCCCACCACACTGTTGTGGATGTACTGCGCGGAGACCGCCTCCCAGGCCGAGGAGGGGTGGGAGTACTTCCACCACCAGCTCCTCGCGGCTCAGCACCACTACTTCGAGTGGAACAACCCGGGCTACGCAGGTATTCCCGGCTACGAGGAGTACCTCAAGCGCCAGACCGCCGACGTCGGCGTGGCCGACGCGGGCCTCGCGGCACGCCGCGCGACCCAGCCGATCGGGACGCCCGACGAGATCATCGAGAAGATCAGGACGCTGCAGCACGCGATCAGCCTGGAGATGGTCGTCATCCACTTCTTCTACGGCGGGATGCCGCGAGCCAAGGCAGAGAAGAGCCTACGGCTATTCGCGGAGAAGGTCCTTCCCGCGGTGCAGGCGATGCCGACCCCGATCAACCCGGCGTCGCTGGGTTAAACACGACACGGAGGAACGCTCGATGCCCAATGAGCCCGCACCCCGACCCACACCCGGCTGGTCCGCTGATTTCCCCAAGCTCCGCGAGGCCACCGACAAATGGTTGTTCGGCGACATCTGGGAGCGCTCGGCCCTCTCCAAGCGTGACCGCAGCCTGATCACCGTCGCCATGCTGACCGCGCTCTACCGGCACGAGCAGCTGGCCGGCCACGTCAACCGCGCGCTGGACAACGGCGTCACCAAGGAAGAGCTGGTCGAGGTGATCACGCACGCGACGTTCTACAGCGGGTGGCCCACCGGCGTGCAGGGCGCGACCATCGCCAAGAAGGTCTTCGAGTCACGCGGCCTCTAGACGTCCGCGCGCTTACCCCGCGTACTCGCCACTGCCGCCCGCCTGGCGGTGGGCGAAGTTGAGGGTCAGCAAGCGCTGAGAGAAGGCGCCGTAGGTGGTCGGCTCGTATCGGGGTGGGTGGTCGGGGCCGACGCAGCTTGGGACCGGCTCGACGACGGCGTCGTGGTTCGGTCCGAGGAAGAACGGGCAGGCGTAGCGTGAGCGGTCGTTGCGGTTGATGACGCGGTGAGGCGTCGCCCGAAAGCGGTCGTTCGAGTAGCGCGCGAGCATCGCACCGGTATTGACGACGAAGGTGCCCGGCACCGCCGGCGGCCTGATCCAGTCGCCCTCGGCGGTGCGCACTTCGAGGCCCGGGAGCTTCGACTGCGCCAGGAACGTGATGAAGTTGTTGTCGGTGTGCGGTGCGAAGCCGAACTCGTTGTCCTCGGGCGACGGGTGCGGCGGGTAATGGATCAGCCGGATCGTGCAGTTCGGCTCGGCGAAGGCCGCGGCGAAATAGTCGGCCGGCAGATCGAGGGCCAGCGCGAACAGCGGAACCAGCCGCGTCGTCATCGCCTCCATCGTCCGGTAATACGCGATCGTGGCGGCGCGGAGCTCGGGCATGTCCTCGGGCCAGCGGTTCAGCCCGACCAGCGGCGTGTTGTTGACGATGTCGGGGTGGTCGGGGGCGCGGTCGCGCGTGATGTAGAAGCTCTCGCTGAAATTCGGCTTGGTGTTCTTGTTGACCGGCGAATGGCGCACGACCTGCCCGCCGAATGGCAGGTAACCGATGTTGTACGTGCCGATCTTGAGTGCGAGCTTGTCCCCTTCGGGGCGCGCGAAGAATTGCTGGGCGACGGCGAAGGTGTCGTCGACCAGATGCTGCGGCACGCCGTGATTGGCGACGACGAGAAACCCAGTGTCTTCACAGGTGCGGGCGATGGCACGTGCCAGCGGCGCCGCCGACCCTGCCTCGCCGGCGAGATACGCGCCGATATCGAGCACCGGGATACGGCCGTGGCCCGACGGCTCGGTCTTGGCGGCAGCGAGGCTCATGTCCGCACTACTCTATCGCGAACCCTCATCAGAATGTGTGAGTTGACCTGGAGCCTCCGGGAAGCCGGGACGGTTCAGCGCTTCCAATGCTTGAGTGTGGCCTCTAAACTCTTGCAAACTGCGGCGAGGGGGGGCCGACGATGGAAGAGATGAAGAAGGGAAGGTTCAGTGCCGGCCAGTTGACCTTCGCCGTCCGCCACGAGTTGTGGGACGGCAACATCCAGGATCATCCGGATCAGGGCGTCGTCATTCAGGTCATGGCGGACGTGGCCGGCAAGGAGACAGCCTTGCTGCGCTTCAACTGCTTCGACTTCGAACGAAGCTACATCTACGGCCCGGACAATGCGGACTTGCGTGTTGAAGGGCCAGCGATGCTCGGGGCCGCGGCCACGACCAACCTCTACCGCATGGACTCGACCGTCGACGGCAATCCGATCGGGTGGACCATCCGCACCCTGGGGACGAAGCTACCGAAGATGCTGGGCCGCGCCGGCTATCCGCAGCTTGCCGAGGCCGTCGATATGGCGGCGGTGACGAAGGTCCTGCCGGACGTCGAAGCCTGTGCCCGCGAATTGCGCGCGACGAAGCGCAACACCGTCAAGCACAACCGCGGCACCCACATCTTCGAGGCGGGGAACATCCGGTTCGGGCTCGAGATGCGGCGGCTGGCGATGGGCGACGGCGGTCTCGCGATCCACGTGCTGGCCGATATCGGCGGGACGCCGGGCAAGAAGTACACGGAGGAAACGGAGCTCCTGGCCTTCGATCACTTCTGGAACGGTGCGCACTACCACTACGGCCCGCGCAACAAGAACCATCGCATCTACTGGGACCGGACGCTGGTCGAGGATCCGCTCGCGTGGACGCTGGAGCAGTTCGAGAAGGGCAAGCTGCCGGCGATGATCGAGCGGGCCGGGTATCCGGGCGTGGCGGCGGATCTCGACGTCGAGAAGATCGCCTCGGTGTTTCCGGCGATGAAGAAGCAGGCGCTCGAGATGTGGGAGCAAGGGCGGCGGCTGACCGGTCATCCGGGGCTGCCACTGGAGCCGACTCCGAACCTCGCGTCCGTCGAGTAGCACCTGAAGCGGAGGCGCGCGATGCGGATGCATCTGTTGCTCACGGCCGTGCCACCGACGAGATGGTGATCGTCTTCCTCGGCGTCACCGTCGACAGAGCGCATCGGCTGGCGGCCGCCGCGCTGACGGCGTACCCGAGTCGGCTGGGGCGGATCAGCCCGTCGGCCCCGTCTCCGCGATCGAGCGGATCTCTCCCACGGTCTTGCCGGTCAGGCCCAGCTGCGCGAGATTCCGTCCCTCCGAACGGAAGTCGCGCCGGAGCATCGTCGAGGTCAGTGTGATAAGGCCGTCGATGACCGGCGTCGGCACGCCGGCGGCCCGTCCGAGCTCCGACATGGCCACGAGCCCGCACGGCACGTCCTCGATCACATACTTGTGCTGGAGTGACGGCGGCGTCGGCGTCCACTGGTAGGGGCCCGTGGGCTCGTGCGTCAGACGATGGAAGGTCTCGCCGAGCGAGTCACCGCCGAGTCCGTACGTCGTGAGGAGCCACTGGTGGATGCTGGGGACCTGCGCGCCGTACGCCCTGGCCACGGCCAGCCGTTCAGCATCGAGGGCTTCCAGCAGGGTGATGAGGCTCGGCGTATACCCCTCGGCGTAAAACCGATACGCGTTGCCGCTGCCCTCGAGGCGGCCGATGTTGCCCACCATGTTCGCCACGTGCAGCGTCGCGTTCATGTTGGTGAGTCCGGTGGTGAGGACGCTCGGCGCGGCCACCACCTGCGGGAACGCGGCGCGCAGCGGGCTCAGGACCTTCTCGACCCGCGAAGCCGGCAGCGACGCAACCTGCAGGAAGCGCTTCACGATCGTCAGCTTCACGCGCGTCGGCTCGGGCCAGCCGAGCGAGTAGGGGTAGTTGTCCATCTCGCTCACGTCGACGGCGGCGCGACAGCCGGTCGCGCGCAGCTCTCGGCGCACGACGAGCGAGCCGCCGGTGCCGCCCTGGATGAGCAGGATCGACTGGCCGTCGCGGAGCACGCCGGCCAGGCTGCGCGCGACATCCGCGTGGAAGTGGCTGCCGGTGACGACCACGATGACGTCGGCGCCGTCCACCGCCGGCGCCAGCGTGGGCGTGACGAGCTCGAGCGGCGCGAAGCCCTTGGCCAGGCCTTCAACGTCGACCCCACCGCGCTCGCGCACCCGTGCGAGGCGCGCCTCATCGCGATCGTGCAGGCGGAGGCGATAGCCGAGTAGCCCCATGTTGGCCACGAGCGCGATGCCGCCTAGGCCCGCGCCGATGATCGTCACGGTGGTTGCCTTCTCCGGCTGGCTCATGCGCGGCAGTCTACAACGTTCGTCGATATCGGTAGAATCGGGTCACGGGAGGACGACATGACTGACCGGCTCATCTCCTGCGACGATCACATGGACCTCAGTCAACTGCCCGCGGATCTGTGGACCACGCGGCTCCCTGCCTCGCTGCTCGAGCGCGCGCCGCATGTCGAGGAGCGAGACGGACAGGCGGTGTGGGTGTGCGATGCGAAGGTGTGGGGCCGCTGGGACGGCGAGCCGCCGGCGACGGGTTCGGCGCGGCCGATCAAGCCGCTCTACAACGCCTTCGACCGCGCCGGCATCCACGACCCGAGCGCGCGTCGCCCGGCCGTCGCCGAGCTGCGTCTGGCCGACATGGATCGCGACGGCGTTGCGACGCAGGTGATCTTCGGCCCGATCTTCCAGATCTCGACCGACGATCCCGTGCTCCGCACGGCCTGCTATCGCGTCTACAACGACTGGCTCCTCGACTTCTGCAAGGCTGCGCCCGATCGGCTGATCGGCCTGCCGATGCTGCCGGAGACGCCCGAGAGTGCGCTCGCCGAGCTCGAGCGGGTGAAGGCCAAGGGCGGCGTGCGCCAGGTGAATCTCATGATCGCGAACGTCGACCCCAAGCTCGACGACCCGCGCTGGGAGCCGCTCTGGCAGGCGCTCGAGGACAGCGGCATCATCCTCTCCTGGCACATCACGGTGTTCGTCGGCAAACCAGGCGATCGCGTCGCCGGCAAGGCTGCGAGCGTGTTCGAGAACACCAAGTTCTTCCTCGCGAACTTCCTCGAGCCCTTCGTCGATCTCTTTGCCTGGGGCATCCTCGAGCGCCATCCGAGATTGCGCATGGTCATGGCCGAGGCTGGCACGGGATGGCTCCCCTGGCTGGTCGAGGAGCTCGACTATCGCCACTGGCGACTCTGGGAGGCGAAGGAGTTCTGGGCCGACAAGGGCGGCAGCGCCCTCGTGACGAAGCCGAGCGAGCTCTTCAAGCGACAGATCTACGCGACGTTCCAGGAAGACCACGTGGCGATGTCGCTCATTCCCTTCTTTGGCGACGGCCACCTGCTGTGGGCCTCCGACTATCCTCATCCCGACAGCGTCTGGCCCAACTCCCGACAAGCGATCGAGCGGCAGATGCGGCACCTGTCGCCAGAGATGCGCCGCAAGTTGACGCACGACAATGCGGCCGCGCTCTACGGGCTCGGAGGAGCGTAGGCCGCGGGCTCGTGGATGTCGAGCGCTACCCCACAGGATCGGTAACCACCACGCGGATCGGCGTGGGGTTGAACCCGTTGCAGGGGTTGCGCACCTGCGGGCAGTTCGAGACCACGGCGAGGACGCGCGCCTCGGCGCGGAGCTCCACGGAGTCCCCGGGCTTCGACTTGCCGTCCACGATGCCCATGGTGCCGTCAGCCAGGACGGGCACGTTCATGAAGAAGTTGATGTTGGCGACGATGTCTTTCTCGCCCAGGCCGTGTCGGGCCAGCGCCCGCAGGAAGTTGGCGTAGCAGCTCGGGGTGTCCGGCACCTGGTATCGGAACATGTTGCTGGCGGCGCTGCAGCACCCGCCGATGGTGTCATGACCGCCCCCCATGGTATCCGCCACGATCGTGAAGAGCTTGGTCGCGCGGACCGTGTAGATGCCGTGGCCCGCGCCGAGGTACACGTTCTTGTTGTACTTCATCGTGTCCGCGGCGTTGTAGCGATCGGCCGGATCGTCGGCGTTGTAGCAGAGGAAGTCGACAGCCTGTTGCCCCTCGAGGTCCACGATGCGCAACACCTGTCCCGGTGTGAGGACCGCTGACCAGTTCTCGTCGGGTGCGACCACCACGTCCTGCACAACCTTGTTCTTCACCGTTGGCTCCTTGCAAGCCGGCGCGGCCGGCGCGGTAAGCAACAGGCCCCGCAACCCTGCGGTGGATCCTCGCTTCACATCGCCCATAGCTCGATCGGCGTGTCGCGGCCCCGCAGTGTGTGGGGACCGCGCGCCGTCAACCCCTGGAGGAGCTTCGTGTCGGCGGCCTCGCGCTCGACGGCGGCGACGAGCGCGCCGCTGGCCACGATGCTCGCGCCCAGCTCGCGCGTGAGGGCCTGCAGGCGACTGGTGACGTTGGTGGTATCGCCCACGGTCGCGAAGGCCATGCTGCGGCGACTGCCGATGTCACCGGCCACGACCGGGCCGTAGTGCAGGCCGAGGCCCATGCGCAGCGTGGGTAGCCCGGCCGCCGCGCGCTCGCCGTTCCAGGCGTGCAGCGAAGCCAGCATGCCGCGCGCACAGGCGAGCGTGTCGGTGGCGTCGCGCGGCCCGGGCTCGGGCACGCCGAACGTCGCCAGCAGCGCGTCGCCGATGAACTTCTCCAGGCAGCCGTCGTGGCGGAACACGACCTCCTCCATCCGGCCGTGGAAGTCGCGCAGCAGGGTCATCACCTCTTCGGGCGTCATGTCCTCGGCCATGGTGGTGAAGCCCACCAGATCGGCGAAGAGCACGCCGACCGCCTGCCGGCGCACGCGACCGAGCGGCTCGTCGCGCTCGGCGAGGGTGTCGACGACCTTGGGCGAGAAGTAGCGGGCAAGATTACCGCGGGCGCGCTCGGCCTCCGCCCGCTCGGCCACCAGCGAGCGCGAGCGCCTCACCAGGAGCGCCAGGCCGGCGCTCACCAGCAGGAACACGACGACCTCGTTCTCGTACTTGAGGAGCGAGACGAAGTTCCGATCGAAGTACACGGGGAGCTGGGCGGCGCGGCCACCCCCCGGAAAGACGATGCTCTCTGGTTGGGTAGCGATCCAGAGGAAGCCGAGCGTCCAGGCCACGACGCCGCTCAGCCCCGTCCACAGCAGGAGGCGCGGCCGGAACGAGAACGCCGCCTGCATGAGCAGGATGAAGAAGTACATGAAGGAGGCGTAGCGCAGCGGTAGCGCCGACGGCAGGTTCATCGTGTCGAACGGGTTCGGCAGGAGAATGGCGCCCGCCAGCGCCAGCGAGTCGACGAGCATGAACGCGTACGGGACGATCGTCGGCACGACCGGTCGTCGATAGAGCCAGAACTGCGTCAGGCCGGTGACGAGGAAGAAGCACGCGGCCGCGATGTTCCACGCGTAGGCCAGGCCGGATTCGGGATTCGCCATCGCGAGCCAGACGACGATCACCGCCACCGCGGCCGAGCGCGCGGCGGCGGCCTGCATCAAGCCGCGCCGCTCCTCTCGCGCAAAGGCCGCCTCCAGCCGAGCCCGGGCGCCGAGGTCCGGGGGCACCGGTTCTGTGACGGCCAGGGGTCGGGGGCTCACAGTCCTCGCAAGGCCTTGAGCAGCGCCTTCGCCGAGACGAGGTCGGTGGTGTCGAATCCCTCCGTGAAGCACTCGTAGACAGCGGTCAGCAGCTTCCGCGCCTCGCTCGTCTTGCGCTGTCGCTGCCGCAGGCGCGCGAGACTCATCGTGGTCCGCAGCTCCCAAAACAGCGCGCCCTGACGACCCGCCCACTCGAGCGACTGCTGGAAGTGATCCTCGGCCACCGCGGCCGCGTTCGGCGCGTCGTGCAGTAGCAGGAGCTCGCCTTTCAGACGCAAAAGTTCGGCGACGATCCAGCGCTCATCGGTCCTGTCCAGTCGGGCGAGGGCCTCGTCGACGACGGCGATGCCCCGGACCGCCTGGCCGGCACCGGCAAAGCCTTCCGCCAGCGCTGCGAGAAACGCCGTGTCGTACTGCACGTACCGGGCACGGCGCAGCTCGTCGACGGCGGCGGTCAACAGCGGCACGCCGGCGTCGAAGTCGTGGCGCTTGATGAGCAGCATGCCCTTGAAGCACCGCCCGTACGACTGCCACACCTCCGCACCCTGCCGTGCGGCGTGGTGCGCCAGCATCGCCGTGTAGCGATCCCCCGCGGCCAGGTCGCCGATGGCGATCGCCACTGGACAGGCCGCCTGTGCCAGCACATTGCAGAGCGAGAGCGCGTGCTGGACGGCGAGGGCGTCGTCAACGCCTCGCTCGACGGTCCGCATCGCCTGGTCGGCGAATCCCTGCAGCCAGAGGATCCTCGAGAGCGTGACCCGTGCCACGGCTCGCTGCTCGAACTGAAAGCGCACGAGGTCCGAGCCGCCCGGGAGAGACTCGTACCGCTCCAGCATGCGCTCGGTGTAGCCGCGCGCCGGCGTCTGCTCCCCGAGGAAGTGGAGGGCGACCCCCATCAGCCGCTCGCCGATGAGCAGGTCGGCAGGATTGCCGGCCTTCGTCGCGACCGCGCGAAACCTCTCGGCCAGCTGCACTCCCTCGCGCGGGTGTCCGGTGAACACGTGATTGCACCAGAGTCCATACAACGCGCGCAGCTGATGGTCGGTGTCCGCGAGGCTCTCGGCCAGTCGCAGCGCGGCCATCCAGGCCGCATCCGTCCCAGGCTCCGGCCCCGTTGAGCCCATCAGCGACCAGCCGAGCGCTGCCTGCAGCTGCATCTCGGCACGCGCATCGTGCCCGGGCGTGGCGGCGAGCCTCGACAGCGCGCGCTCGACCCGTGTACGACACTCGCCGAGCAGTGAACGCTGAACCCAGAGCGGCACCGCGGCGATCGTCAGCGCGACACCGAGGGCGGCGTCTCCGCCGGAGGCGAATGCCCAATCGAGTGCCGCACGCACATCATCGAGTGCCGGTCCGTACGTGACGAGCCACTCGGCGGTCGGCTGGGCCTGCCACTCTGCGTGCGCGCGTTCGAAGAGATCCCGGTGGTACTCGGCATGGCGGCGTGCGCAGCGCTCGACCTCGCCGCTCTCGGCCAGCTTCTCGCTGGCGTACGCGCGCGTCGTTTCGAGCAGCCGATACGAGGTGCCGGCGCCGCCGAGATCGACCGCGATCAGCGACTTGGAGACGAGGTTCGCCATGCACTCCACCACGTCGCCGTCGGCAAGCCCCGGGCCCGCCGCGATCGTGGCGGCCGCGTGGAGCGAGAAACTGCCGGCCATGACCGCGAGGCGCCGCAGGAGAACACGGTCTGGCCCGGCGAGGAGGTCGTGGCTCCAGTCCAGGGTGGCCCGCAACGTCTGCTGGCGCGGAAGGGCGGTGCGGCTGCCGCCCGTGAGGAAGCGGAAGCGGTCGTTCAACTGGGACGCCACGCCGTCGACACCGAACGCGGCGATCCGTGCGGCAGCGAGCTCGATCGCGAGCGGGAGTCCGTCGAGACGCCGGCAGATCGCCACCGCGGCCGGCGCGACCCGGCGGTCGAGCACGAACCGTGGCTCGGCGGCCTGCGCGCGGGCGACGAAGAGCTCGACCGCCCCGTAGCGCAGCGCCTCGTCGACATCCACGGTCTCTTGGTCGGGCACGTCGAGTGATGGGACGCGGTAGACGGACTCCCCGACCGTGCGGAGCGGCTCACGGCTGGTGGCGACGACGCACACTCCGGGGCCGGCGCGCAGCAGCGCCTCGGCCATGTGCGCGGCTGCCTCGATCAGGTGCTCACAGTTGTCCAGCACGACGAGCACCTGCCGCCCGGCGAGCGCGGCGACCACGTTCTCGACCGAGGCGGTCCCGCCCGCGAGCCTGAGCGTGAGCGCACTGGCGACGGTGCCCGGCACGAGCTGCGGATCGGTGAGCGGGCCCAGCTCGACCAGCCCGCCGCCGTCGGCGAAGCTGGGCAGCAGCCGACGCGCGACCTCGAGCGCCAGCCGGGTCTTTCCAATGCCTCCGGTGCCGATCAGGGTCAGCAGGCGCCGGCTCGTGACGACGTTCATGACGTCGCGGACGGACTCATCGCGACCGATCAACGCGGAGACGGGCTCGGGCAGGCTCGACAGCGACGCCGGCGGTGGGCGCCGCGCGCGGCTACGGATCTCCCCGGTGAATTGATATCCGCGTCCCGCTAGCGTGCGAATCAGATCACGATCCGCGCCGAACGCCTTGCGAAGCGTGGAGATCTGAAACTGGAGGTTGTTCTCTTCGACGATCCGGTCTGGCCACACCCGGCGCATCAGCTCGTCCTTGCTGACGAGCGTGCCGCCGGCGTCGATCAGCACGAGCAGCGCGTCGAAAGCGCGACTGCCGAGCGCGATGGGGGCACCGTCGACCGTGAGCTCGCGGCGATGCGGCACCACCTTGAAACGGCCGAACTCCACGGCCGCCAAAGGATCGCGCTCGGCGTCCACGGCCGCGATTGTACCGTACGGCCTCAGAAGTCCTCAGGACGTCTCAGGTCGCGGCAAAGACTGCTGAGGCCGAACTCCGTACTCTGCGCGTCATGGATGCACACCCCATCGCGCAGGAGGCGATCATGGACCTGACAGCGGGGTCGACTCTCTCGGCGAACAGCACCGGCGCGCCGTATGTCGCAGGCAACTTCGCGCCCCTCAAGAATGAGGTCACGGCCTTCGATTTGGAGGTGATCGGCCGTGTCCCCGAGGAACTGACCGGTCGCTTTCTCCGAATCGGTCCCAATCCGGCCGATGAGCCGGACCTGGTGCGCCTGGTGCGCTATCACTGGTTCGCGGGCACCGGCATGGCGCACGGCCTTCGGTTGCGCGGTGGCAAGGCCGAATGGTTCCGCAGTCGCTTCGTCATCGATCGCGACGCCGCCAGGGCGCTGAACCGCCAGCCGATCCCGGGGCCGGGCGAGGGCAGGCGAGACGGCAACGTCAATACCAACCTGATGAACGTCGGCGGAGCGTTGTGCGCCGCCGTCGAGGCGGGCAGCATCCCGGTCGAGCTCGACTACGAGCTGGAGAGCGTCCGGCGGACCGATTTCCAGGGCACGCTCGAAGCCGGGTTCACAGGCCATCCCAAGCTCGATCCGATCACCGGTGAGCAGCACGCGTTGGCCTACGAACCGTTCCAGCCGGTACGGTACATCTCGGTCGACCGCGACGGGCGCGCCACGACCAGGGCGCGGATCGACTTGCCGCACATTCCCCTCATCCACGATATGGCGTTCACGCAGTCCTACGTCATCGTTCCCGACTTCCCGGTGACGTTTCAGCCGGAGCACTCCCACACGACCTTCCCGTGGCTGTGGGACGATCGCCGAGGTTCACGCATCGGCCTGCTCCCGCGCAGCGGCGATGCCTCGCGCATCCAGTGGTTCGAAGCACCGCGCTGCTTCGCCTTTCATTTTGCCAACGCCTACGACGACGGCGACCTCACCATCATCGACCTCCCCAAGCATCGGCGCATGTTCCTCACCGATCAGAACGGACCCAATGAAGGCGCGCCCATCCTGGTGCGCTGGACGCTCCATCGCCCGTCCGGGCGACTGACCGAGACGGTGCTGGACGACCGCGGCAATGAGTTCCCGCGTATCAATGGGCGTCACGGCGGGCAAGCCTATCGCTACATCTACACGGCGCACTGGGGCGATGACGTGGCCTTCGGCCCGGCGATGAAGCACGACCTGCAACGCCAGACGACCGAGGTCCATGACTACGGTCGGGGCCGGATGACATCGGAGCCGGTCCTCGTGCGGAAGCCTGGCGCCGTCGCCGAGGACGAAGGGTGGATCTTGTCCTACGTCTACGACCCCGAACGTGACCTCAGCGACGTCGTCATCCTCGATGCCCAGGACTTCGCCGGCGATCCGATCGCGACGATTCGTCTGCCCGTTCGCGTGCCGTTCGGCTTCCACGGCGGCTGGGCCCCCGATGTGAATCTCGCGCCGGTCGTCGCCTGAGGAGGCCACATGGCGACGTTCAATACACGCGACGACGTCACGATCTACTACAAGGACTGGGGCCCGCGCGACGGCGACGTCGTCATCCTGAGCCATGGCTGGCCGCTGAACGCCGACAGCTGGGAGGCGCAGGCCTTCCATCTCGGGTGCAGTGGCTTCCGCGTCATCACCCACGACCGGCGCGGCCACGGCCGTTCATCGCAGCCGTGGGACGGCAACGACATGGATCACTACGCCGACGACCTCGCACAGCTCATCGAGCATCTGGGCCTAAGCCACGTCTCGCTGTTCGGCTTCTCCACAGGCGGTGGCGAGGTGGCGCGTTACGTTGGTCGCCACGGCACGGGGCGGGTCGCGCGGCTCGGGCTCATCGCCGCCGTGCCCCCGCTGATGCTGCGGACCGAGGCCAATCCGGAAGGCTTGCCGATCGATGTGTTCGACGGCTTGCGTGCCGCCAGCATCGCCGACCGGTCCAAGCTCTACCGCGATATCGCCAGCGGTCCGTTCTTCGGCTTCAACCGTCGGGGCACCACGCCGTCACAAGGCATGATCGACAGCTTCTGGCGGCAGGGCGTCACCGCCGGGCACAAGAACGCCTACGATTGCATCGCCGCGTTCTCGGCGACGGACTTCACCCAAGACCTCGAGCGTTTCGACAGGCCCACGCTCATCGTTCATGGGGACGACGACCAGATCGTCCCGATCGGCGCCGCCGCGCGCGCCGCCAAACGGCTCGTGCCGCGCGCGACGCTCATCGTGTACGATGGCGCCCCGCACGGGATCACGGACACGCACAAGGCGAGACTGAACGACGACATGCTGCGCTTCCTGCGGGGCTAGTGCGATGCTCCTGAACGGCGGCCGGTTCAGCTGGGTCGACGGCGATGCCTGGCTGATCATCGCCGCCCGCGCGGTGCGCGGAGTCGCGCAGAGCGCCGTGAGCGTGCTGGTCGCGATCTACCTCGCGCTGCGGGGCTTCAGTCTGGTCGAGACCGGCCTTCTGCTCACCTGCGGCTCGATCGGAGCGTCGGCATCCGCTGTCGTCGTGGGCTTGTTCGGCGATGCACTCGGTCGGCGTCGCGCGCTCCTGATCCTCGCCGGACTCATGATGCTGACCGGCATCGCCTTCGCGGCGACTGACAACCTCGTCATCCTCATGGCCGTCGCGTTCGTCGGGAGTCTCAGTGCCCTCGCCGGCAGCGTCGGGGGGATGAGCACGATCGAGCAGGCGATCCTCGCCGCGTGTGTAAGTCCGACGAGGAGGACGGACGTCTTCGCGCTGTACGGCGTCGTCGGGATGTTGGGCGCGGCGCTGGGTGCCCTGGCGGCGGGGCTTCCGACGGTGCTGCAGCGGGAAGGCGGGATCGCCCCATTGCCGTCGCTTCAGGTGATGTTTCTCGGCTACGCCGCGCTCGCCCTCGTCATGGCGACGGTCTACGGCCGGTTGTCCGCGCGTGTCGAACTCACGACCGGCCAGGCGCGCTGGACGAATCCACTGACGCTTCCGTCACGCCGTCGGATCCTCACGCTCTCGGGGCTCTTCGGCGTCGATAGCCTCGGTACCGGGCTCGCCCTCGAGAGCCTTGCGTCGCTGTGGTTCTTCACGCGATTCGGGTTGGAGCCCGCCGTGCTAGGCCTGGTGTTCTTCAGCTCGCACGTTCTCGCGGCGGGCTCGCTCTGGGTCGCCGGGCGGCTGGCGCGCCGCATCGGACTGCTCAACACGATGGTGTTCACGCACATTCCGTCGAGTCTGTTCCTGGTGGCCATGGTCTTCGCGCCGACGGCCTGGATCGCCGTGGTTTTCTGGCTGCTGCGCGCGTTCCTCAGTCAGATGGACGTTCCGACGAGTCAGTCGTACACGATGGCGGTCGTCGATCCCGCGGAAGGCACCGCCATGGCGAGCGCGACGATGGTGAGTCGCAGCGCCGGCGTCGCGCTCGGCCCGACGATCGCGGCGGCGCTGTGGACCGCCACGTCGGCGACGGTGCCGTTCATCGCCGGCGCCGCGGTCAAGATCGCGTACGACCTGACCCTCTGGCGCCTGTTCCGTACGGTCAAGCCTCCCGAGGAAACCGCCGTCCGCTAGACGAGGCGAAGCGTCTGCTGACGGCGCACGGCAAGCAAGTGGACGGGCTGGCAGACGCGTGGCTCACGCATGAGAGCGTGATCGGGGAGACTGGTGCCCGATCGAAAGGTGATCGTCCTCTGATCGCCCCGCCCGGTGACTACGGGAGCTCCCGGTAGACCGCGGCCGCGCCGGCCGCCACGCGCGCCGGTTGCGCCCAGCCGGGATACTTGGCGCTGAACTCGTCGACGAGAATCTTGCCCGCCTCGTCGGCCGACTTGCCGTCCTTCTTCAGTTCGGCCGCGCGCGCCCGGAGCGCCTTGAGGTAGCCGCGGTAGGCCTCGATATCGGAGGCGTCGCCGATGTCGTAGTGCGCCCCGACCACGAGGCGTGGCTTCAGGCGCTCCATCTCGTCCAGGCTGGCGAGCCAGGTGTCGCTCCGCGACTGCGGCGACGCGAACGCCGGGAACAGGCCCTTCATGGTCAGGTCGCCCGCGAAGAGCACGCCGTCCTCCTCCACGAACATCACGGTGTCGCCCCGGGTGTGGCCGGGTCCCAGCCGCATGATCCGGACGCGGACGCCGCCGAGATCGAGCACCATCTCCCGCTCGAAGACCTGGGCGGGCTTCCGGAACGTCACGTCCTTGAGCAAGGCGGCGATCTCGGGGGACCGCGCGGCGAAGTTGCTCACCCAGGTCAGGCCCATCTCATCGACGTCCTGCTGCTGCGCGGCCGCGCGAAGGACCTTCGCGCTGGCTGGGAACGCGACCTCGCCGGTGGTGTGCTCGGGATGAAAATGCGTGTTGACGATGTAGAGGTCCCCGCCCGGGCTCACCTTCTGCACCTCGCGCAGCACGACCTCGCCGTTGCGCCAGCCCATGCCCGGATCGATCACCAGCGCGCCCTTCGTGCCCACGACGATGCCCACGTTGGGCACCATGCCAACCTTGAAGTCGGGGATGACGTACACGTGCTCGGACAGCTTCACCGTGGCGCCCTCGCGCTGGTAGGGCGCCGGCCCCGGCGGCGGAGCCTGGGCCCGGGCCTGAGCCGCCGCCGCGATCGCGCCCGCGCAGACGAGGAGCGCGACGAGACGGGCCGCCGGGCGCCGACTCCGAGGAAGGCTAGGCATGGTCTCCTCCTGTGCGAAGAGTCTGGGCGTCAACGCTACACCGCGGTCCCGTCCGGCGCCAGGCCGTGGTCACTACGGTGGTCTTCCTCACAGCGGGTTTGGGCCGACAACTTCCCAGCGGTAGCGTTCGCGGAGCTCGTTGCGTTCCTCGTCGTTCATCGGGCCGGGCCGGTGCAAGAGCTCCTCCACGTAGCCGCCCGCCGCCGCCGGGGTGTAGAGAAACAAGACGCGTCCGGTGTCGCGGCCGGTGCTCTTCCAGGCATGCGGGACGTTGCGCGGGAAGAGCGCGCAGGTGCCGGGCCCACCGACGGCGACCTCATCGCCGATCTGGAACGTGATCTCGCCGGCGAGCACCCAGGCGACCTCGTCGCTGTCACGGTGAAGATGGAAGAGACTCTTGGTGCCGGGTGGGACGGTTTCCTCGAACAGCATGATGCTCTCATTGGTCTCGTGGCCGAGGAGCTTCAAGACGGCGAAGCGGCCGGGCGCCGCCATGTCCAGATGCCTTCCGCCACCGGTTGGTACGACGAGGCCTTTGGTTGCGTTCATGCTGATGTCCTTTCGGGCGACGGAACATTCGTCGATACCGGGTGGAGCCGAGTCTCGCCGCCTGTCGCGAGCGGCCACACCCAGCGATCCCACGTCAGACCGACCACGTCCATTTGACCGGCGGCTCGCGCGCCCGACCGTTCGGCGACGCGCCGCGAGCGGGCGTTCTGCGGCAGGATGGCCGAGATTGTGTACGGCAGCCGCAGAACGTCGCGCGCGTAGTCTCGAACGCAGCGCGCCGCTTCGGTCGCGAAACCCTGGCCCCAGACGGCGGGGTCGAACGTGTAGCCGAGCTCAGTCTCGAACGTCAGCGCGACGCCAGCGGGTGCCTGTTCGCGCCCGAACCATCCTCTGCGAACCCCGTGCTCGGGTGCCGCGGACTCGACAACGAGGTCCATCAGGCCGCAGCGGCCGATCAGCGCTCCGTCTTCCTTGCGCATGACCGCGAGATAGCCGAGTGCGAGCTGCTCATAGCTCGCGAGAGTGTATTGCAACCATGCGGTCGTCTCCTCGGGCGAGCGCGGCCGGCCTCCGGGATACAGATGCTGCGCGACTTCAGGGAGTTCGTGGAGGCGCGTGAAGAATGGCAGATCGTCCTGCGCGACCCGCCGGAGGACGAGGCGAGCCGATTCCAGCCGGTCGGTGCCGTGCGCCAGAGTCACGCGAGCTCTCGCCGGCCCGTCAGCGCCGCTCGGTAGGCGGCACCGCTTGCAGCCACTGGAGGAAACGCCAGCGGTGGCCCTCGAGGTCGAGCGCCTCGTAGACGCGATAGTCCCGCAAGTGATCGTGCAACCGGCTTACAATCTCGGCCCCCGAGGCGACCGCGCGCTGGTGGTGCGCGTCGATGTCGTCAACGTGCACGACGATGTACTGGGTCGCAGTGCCGGCCCTCTTCGGACTGAACGCGCCATGGGCGCCCTGCGCGCCGAGCCCGATCATGCCGTCACCGAACTCGACCATCGTGTGGTCGATCCCGCCGTCCGCGCGCACGCCGCGCGCGGCCAGGACCTCGCGGAACCCAAACGCGCGCTCCAGGAACGAGAGCGCGGCACCGACGTCTTCATACGGAACCCGCGGAACGATCGTTGGTCGTCGCATCGGCTGGACCTCCTGTCGGACTGCCGCCATGAGCACGGCCTTTCCCCGGTCGAGCGCCGCCGGCTTGAACGCGGGCTCGCGCCGCAGCTTCCTCACCAGGTCCACCGGCTTCATCGCGGCTTCACTCTTCTTTCCCCCTTCGGCTCGAGGAGTTCGCGCAAGTGCGCGCGGGCGCGGTTGAGTCGCGAGCGCACGGTGCCGATCGGCAGCTCGAGCGCCTCGGCCATGCTCTGGTACGAGAGGTCCTCCCACGCGAAGAGCAGGAGCGCTTCGCGCTCGCCGTCCGGTAGCGCCTCGATCGCGCCGGCCACCCGCTGGAAGAGCAGCCGGGCATCGAGCGCCTTGGCGCTCGCGCGCTTGTCCGACGCCTCGCCAGCCGCCGCCATCCGGGCGCTCGCGCGCAGCCGGCGGGCCTCGCCGCGCCGGTGCTTCAGCAACAGGTTCGAGCCGATCCCGTAGAGCCAGGGGAGCGCGCTCGTGCGCGATAGGTCGAACGTCTTGCGCTGCTCGAACGCGATCCGGAACAGCTCGCCGACCAGCCCCTCCGCCCCTCCGGCACCTACCCGGCGGCCCAGGAAGCGGAGCAGGGTGGCCGCGTGGCGGTCGTAGATCAGCCCGAAGGCCTCCGGCTCGTCCAGCGAGCGGCCGATCACCTCGGCGTCCGGGGGAGAGCTCATCGTCTACTCTTTCCCGATCCCGGGGTGGAGTTCGGTGGGCAGCGAAACGATGTGCCGCGGCGGCCTTGCGCGCTCGTTCCGGCCGCCGTGCTCTGTACCAGACGCCGCCGCCCGACCTCCTCTATCCACTCCTCGTTGCTGGGCTCCTGACTTCGGTACGTCAGGCTTCACCGGGAGCACCTCTCCCGCTGCGGAACTCCGGGGAACTTTGGAACGTCGTCGCCGTGACCATTCAGACTTTACCCAGGAAGTTGCGCCCAACGAGAACCAAACAGATCCAGAGCCGGTTGCGTCAGAACGCAGATCGACTCCTTCCCAGGCCGCCAAGGAACTCGTGCCGAGCCACGCCGAGTGCTGAGGCGTCAGCGACGGACCAGGGAGGACTCTGGCAGGCGAGCACTGGTCCGGCCCGCCGTGCGGCCCGACGCCGCCGGGGGCGGGAACGTGTTACCATCCGCGCACCGTTGTGGCCCGTGGCGACAGTTGAGGGGACCATGCCACTGCTCAGCGTGCGTGACCTTCGCGTCGAGTTCGATACACGCGACGGAGTCGTCCGGGCGCTCAATGGCGTCACGTTCGAGCTCGACAAGGGCTCCGTGCTCGCGCTGCTCGGCGAGTCCGGATCAGGCAAGAGCGTCACCCTCCGCGCGATTCTCGGCCTGCACCCACCCTCGCACACGCGGATCTCCGGCGAAGTCTGGCTCAAGGACCGCGACGTGAACCGCCTCGAGGAGCCCGATCGCCGCGCGCTCCGCGGGCGCGTTGCCTCGATGGTCTTCCAGGAACCGATGACGGCGCTGGATCCCGTGTATACCATCGGCGACCAGATCGTCGAGACGCTGGTCCGCCATAGCGGGCTCACCCCCTCCCACGCTCGCCACCGCGCCCGCGAGCTGATCGACCTCGTCCAGGTCCCGGCGCCTGAGCGCATGCTGCGGAGCTACCCACACGAGATCTCCGGCGGTATGCGGCAACGGGGGATGATCGCCATCGCGCTCGCGTGCGAGGCCGAGCTCTTGCTGGCTGACGAGCCCACGACAGCGCTCGACGTCACCGTGCAAGCGCAGATCCTCTGGCTGCTCCGGGATCTCCAACGCCGACTCGGCCTCACCGTCGTATTCGTGACCCACGATCTCGGGGTGGCCGCCGAGATCGCCGACGAGGCGGCGGTCATGTACGCCGGGCGGATCGTCGAGCAGGCCCAGATCGGCGAGCTCTTCCGGCGGCCCGCGCATCCGTACACCGAGGGCCTGATGCAGGCCACGGTGCGGCGCGGCCAGAAGGGCATCCCGCTCGTGCCGATCCCCGGCGCGCCGCCGAACATGGCGGCGCTCCCGCCCGGTTGCGCGTTCGCGCCCCGGTGCCGCCTCGTACGGAACGACTGCCGTACGACGCTGCCCACGCTGCACCATGTGCGCGAGAGCCATGTCGCGCGCTGCCACCTCGTGCCCGAGCGGTTCGGGACCTCGCCGACGCCGAAGGCGGTCTCCGTGTCCTGACGGTCGAAAGAGCGGGCAGAGGCCTCCAGTTGTGGGGCCCCTGCCAAGGAGGACACCCATGAGAAGGCTCGAGACGGTCGTGGCCTCGCTCTTCGCGCTCCTCGCTTTCGCCGGACCCGCCGGCGCTCAGGGCACGCTGCGCATCGGCATGACCGCGAGCGACATCCCCTATAGCGGCGGCCAGCCCGACAACGGCTTCGAGGGATTCCGCTTCGTCGGCTATCAGATCTACGAGCCCCTCATCGCGTGGGACCTCACGCGCAGCGATCGTCCGGCCGCGCTCGTGCCCGGGCTCGCAGAGTCGTGGGAGGTCCGGAAGGCCGATCCGACGAAGTGGGTCTTCAAGCTGCGCCGCAACGTGAAGTTCCATGACGGAAGCCCGTTCACGGCAGACGCGGTTGTCTTCACGTGGGAGTCGATCAAGAAGAAGGACGCGCCGCACTTCGACACCTACGGATCCGCCCAGGTGATTCCCCGTCTCGCGTCGCTCAAGGCGATGAAGAAGCTGGACGACCACACGGTCGAGATCGAGACCAATACCCCGACCAGCTTCGTGCCGTACCAGGTCTGCTACATGATGATCGTGTCGCCGGTCCAGTGGCAGAAGTTCAAGGACTGGCGCAAGTTCGCCGACCAGCCCTCCGGCACGGGTCCGTTCCGCCTCACGAAGCTCGTGCCGCGCGAGCGTCTCGAGCTCGAGGCGTTCAAGGAGTATTGGAATCCGAGCCGTCGGCCGAAGGTCGACAAGGCCATCTTCCTCCCAATGCCTGAGCCGACCACGCGGCTCGCCGCCCTCCGCAGCGGGCAGGTCGACTGGATCGAGGTGCCGCCGCCGGACGCCATCCCGCAGCTCAAGGCCGCCGGGTTCCAGATCGTCATGAACACCTACCCGCACAACTGGACGCACACGCTCCGACTCGACAAGGAGCCGTGGAACAACAAGCTCGTCCGGAAGGCGGCGAACTACGCCATCGACCGCGTCGGCATCTGCAAGAGCCTCCTGAACGACACGTGCGCCCCGGCCTCAGGCATCACGTACAAGGGGCACCCGTGGTACGGCACCCCGAAGGAGACGTACGAGTACAACCCGACGAAGGCGAAGGAGCTTCTCCGCCAGGCCGGCTTCGACGGCGCGAGCAAGCGACCGGTGAAGGCCGTGCACCTCATCTCAACGTCGGGATCCGGGCAAATGCTGCCGCTCCCGATGAACGAGCTCGTCCAGAAGAACCTGAAGGAAGTTGGGATCGACATCGATCTCCAGCCCGTGGAGTGGAACGCCCTCACTCAGCGCTTCCGGGTCGGCTTCACCGGCGAGAACGCGGGGATGAACGCCTGGAACATCTCGTTCAACTTCCAGGAGCCGTGGTCGGCCTTCGGCCGCTTCTTCCATTCGAAGTCGGTGGTGCCGGCGTCGCTGAACACGATGCCGTACATCAATCCCGAAGTGGACAAGCTGCTCGACGAGGCCGCCCAGGCCTTCGACATTGGCCGGCAGAACGAGATCCTGGCCAAGCTGCACGAGATCGTCGTCGACGACGCGCCGTGGATCTTCATCGTCCACGACCTGAACCCTCGCGCGATGTCGGCGAGGGTCAAGGGCTTCGTGCCGCCGCAGTCGTGGTTCGTGGACCTCACGTCGGTCAGCGTCGGGAAGTAGCGGAGGCGCATTCGCCGTGTGGGCGTACGTCGGGCGGCGGCTGCTCCTGGCAATCCCGACACTGCTGGGGGCGAGCATCATCGTCTTCGCGATGGTGCACCTCGCCCCCGGCGATCCCATGTCGGCGGTGATGCCGGTGGATGCGAGCCAGGCGGATATCGAGGCCGCTCGCCGGATGTACGGGTTCGATCAGCCGCTGCCGGTTCAATACCTGCGCTGGCTCGGCCGCGTCGCCCAGGGTGACCTTGGAGCATCGATCGCCACCCGGCGTCCGGTCCTCCAGGACGTGTACGCCGCCCTCAAGAACAGCCTGGTCCTCGCGCTGTCTGCCTCGGTGCTCTCGTTCGGGATCGGCATTGCGCTCGGGCTCTTCGCCGCGTTCCAGCGGGGACGCGCCCTCGACAAACTCATGAGCGCCGTCGCCATCGTCGGCGTGTCCGTACCGCACTACTGGGCCGGCATCATCCTCATCATCATCTTCTCCGTGCAACTCAACTGGCTGCCGGCGATGGGGGCGGCGGCGGAGGACGGCGTTCTCGAGTACCTGAAGCACATGGCGCTGCCGACGATCGCGCTCGCGCTGATCCCGCTCGGCGTCCTGACCCGGGTCGTGCGCTCGGCCGCGCTCGACATCCTCGCCCAGGAATTCGTGCTCGCGCTCCGCGCCAAGGGGCTTGGGCGCGCCATGGTGTTCGCACACGTCGTGAAGAACTCGGCGCCGCAGATCCTCACCGTCCTCGGGCTGCAGTTCGGTTTCGCGCTCGGCGGGTCGGTGCTGGTGGAAACGGTGTTCTCGTGGCCCGGCACCGGCTACCTGATGAACCTTGCGATCTTCCAGCGCGATCTGCCACTGCTCCAGGGCATCATCCTCGTGCTCGCGACATTCTTCGTCGTCCTCAACCTTGCCGTCGACCTTGCCCAGACGCTGGTCGATCCGCGGATCGCGCGTCACTGATGAGCACGCTCGCGCCTCCGATGGCGACCGGCGACGTCGAGACCCTCGTCGGCGCGCCGATGTCGTACTGGCGTACCGTCGCCTGGCGGCTGCGCCGCGATCCGACCACGATCGTGGCTGGCGCGCTGCTGGTCCTGATCGCGCTCGCGGCGATCCTGGCGCCGGTGATCGCGCCGCACGATCCCGGCGCCGGGTCGATTCGCCTGCGTCTCGCGCCCATCGGGACGTCGAGCCATCTGCTCGGCACCGATGAGCAGGGGCGCGACATGCTGACGCGCCTCCTGTGGGGCGGGCGGATGACGCTGCTGACAGGCCTCACACCGGTCCTGGTCGGATTCCTTCTCGGCACCGTGCTCGGTGTCCTGGCGGGCTTCGTGGGCGGGCTCACCAATACCCTGATCATGCGGACCATGGACGTGTTCTACGCGTTCCCGGCGGTGCTCCTGGCCATCGCGATCTCCGGGTCGCTCGGTCCCGGGCTGTGGAACACGCTGATCGCGCTCTCCGTCGTGTTCGTGCCGCGGGTCGTGCGGGTGGCGGAGTCCGCGACCGTGCAGGTGAAGTCGCTCGAGTTCGTGGCCGCCGCCCGCGCCAGCGGCAGCGGGGTGTGGCCAATTATGCGCCATCACCTGCTCGCGAACGTGCTCGGGCCCGTGCTCGTCTTCTCGTCGACGCAGGTCTCCCTGTCGATCATTCTCGCGGCCGGGCTGTCGTTCCTGGGCCTCGGCGTGACACCGCCGGCCGCGGAGTGGGGCTTGATGCTCAACACCCTGCGCGGCTCGATCTACGTGAACGCGTGGGTGCCGGCGCTGCCCGGCGTCGCGATCTTCCTCACCTCGATGGCGTTCAACCTTCTCTCCGATGGACTGCGCGACGCGATGGAGATCCGGGTGTGAGCGCCGCGCTGCTGTCGGTACGCGCGCTGCGCAAGCACTTTCCGATCCGGTCCGGGTTACTGCTCCGTACCCACGGTTGGGTCCGTGCGGTCGATGACGTCTCGTTCAGTGTCGCGCCGGAGGAGACGCTCGGGGTCGTCGGCGAATCGGGTTGTGGGAAGTCGACGCTCGCGCGACTGCTGATGCGCCTCCTCGAGCCGGATGCCGGCGCCGTGACGTTTCTCGGTGAGGACGTGCGCGCCGCGGGCCGGGCGCGGCTGAAGCGCCTGCGCCGCGACATGCAGCTCGTCTTCCAGGACCCGCATGCGTCGCTGAACCCCCGGATGACGATCGAGGATGCGGTCGCGTTCAGCCTCATCGTGCACGGCACGGGCCACCGGGAAGCGCGCGCGCGGGCATGGCGCGTGCTCGAGCGGGTCGGTCTGGATCCGCGGCTGTACGGTCGCCGGTATCCGCACGAGCTCTCGGGCGGCCAGCGCCAGCGCGTCAACATCGCGCGGGCGCTGGTGCTCGACCCGAAGCTGCTCGTGCTGGACGAGCCCGTGTCCGGGCTCGACAAGTCGGTACAGGCGCAGGTGCTGAACTTGCTTCAGGAGCTCAAGGCCGAGCGCGCGCTCACGTGCATCTTCATCTCGCACGACCTCAACGTCATCGAGTACGTGTCGGGCCGCGTGCTCGTGATGTACCTCGGCCAGGTCGTCGAGACCGGGGCCGTCGACGCGCTCGCAGACGCGCCGAAGCATCCCTACACCCAGGCGCTGTTCGCGTCGGCGCCGACGATGGACCCTTCGCGACGCCTCGAGCGTCCACCCATCACCGGCGATCCCCCGAGTCCGGTGAACCCACCCTCGGGCTGCCGGTTCCGCACGCGCTGTGCGTACGCGATGCCTCGCTGCGCCGAGGCGGTGCCGCCGCCGATCCCGCTGGCGGCGGACCACCACGTCGCGTGCTATCTGTACGACGGTGGAGCCGTGGCCTTCCCGCACATCGGCCGCCCGGCCCCCGCCGCCTAGAAGGCGAGAGCATCGCGACGACCCCTCAGCACAAAGGAGAGAAGCTATGTACGCGGTCCCTGACGTCGATGCTGTCGTGGCGGTGGCGAAGGAGCTGGGCATCCATCTGGGTGCGGAAGAGGCCGTCCTGTACCGAGGGTTTCTCATGGAGCAGCTGAGCCAGCTCGATGCCTTCGTGCAAGCTCGGGTGGAGGAGCCTAGGCCGCCGATGGTCTCGGTTGGCCGGAAACCTGGTTGGCGGCCGAGTCTCGAAGAGGACCCCCTCAATGCCTGGATGTGGAAGTGCCGGATCGAGGGCGCAGCTGAGGGCGTCCTGAGTGGCAAGACGATCAGCTTCAAGGACCACATCGCGATCGCCGGAATGCCGATGAGCTTCGGCTCCTTCGCCCTCGAAGGCTTCATCCCTGACTTCGACGCCACCGTGGTCACGCGGGTCTTGGAGGCGGGCGGCACCATCATCGGCAAGAACGTGATGAATGGCCTGAGTGGCGGCTTCGGCACCGGCGGCGCCGTCGGCGATTACGGCCGCCCGCTCAATCCCCACAACCACGAGCACGTGACAGGCGGATCGTCATCGGGCTCCGGCGCGGCCGTGGCCGCCGGCGAGGTGGACGTCTCCTTCGGCGGCGACCAGGGCGGCTCCATCCGCATCCCTGCGGCGTTCTGCGGGATCATCGGCCACAAGCCCACCTTCGGCCTCGTGTCGCACTTCGGAATCGGGTTCGGTTCGGACCAGTCCATCGACTACACGGGTCCCATGGCCCGCACCGTGGAGGACGCAGCGGCGGCGCTCCAGGCCACTGCCGGGTACGACCCTTACGATCCTCGCTCGACGCGCGACGTCCCCACGCGTATGGACGTACTCGGCCGGCTGACCGATGGAGTCGCCGGGCTGCGCATCGGTGTGCTCCAGGAGGGCTTCGACGAGGCGCAGGACGACGTACGGGACCTGGTCCTGGCCGCCGTCGACGTTCTCGCCAAGGTAGGTGCCGGCGTGGCCAAGGTCTCCATCCCCGCGCACCATGCCATCCGAACCGCCCAGGCTGCGCTCACGGGCGAGGGCGCGCTGGCGCTCTTCAAGACCGGCTTCTTCGGCGCCTTCACGAGGACCTACTACCCCGCCCCCGTGATCGCGGCCATCAACAAGCTGTGGGCCTCCCAGGCCGACGTGCTAGCACCACGCACCAAGCTGTCGCTCATCGCCGCCGAGTTGAGCCGCCGCAACTATCATGGCAGCGTCTACGCCAAGGCCCAGAACGTGCGACCCACCTACATCAAGGCCTACGACGCCGCGCTGGCGGACGTCGACGTGCTCGTGATGCCCACCTGCATCATGACCGCACCCAAGAACCACAGGCCGGGCAGCTTCCTCGAGGCCGTCGAGGACAACCTCATGTCGGCGAGCAGGGGCGGCAGCCGCAACACCCAGTCCTTCAACTACACGGGCCACCCGGCGCTGGCCCTCCCCGTGGGCAAGTCGTCGGCGGGTCTCCCGGTCAGCATGCAGCTTGTGGGGCGCTTCTTCGACGATCCGCTCATCATGCGGGTCGCCTACGCGTACCAGCACGCGACCGATTGGGACAAGGTCATCGGCGTCCACGCCGGCGGGGGGAAGACGGGGAGCAAGGGCGGCGGGTGAAGGCGCATGGGGAAGGCCCCGGAACCAACGAGTTCCGGGGCCTTCGCGTTTGGGCGACCGCCGCCGGATGGAATACCCGGCGGCCGGAGCGCTATTTCGCGGCAGCTGGGAACGCTGGCAGCTTGCCGATGTCGCGCATGTCGTGCTGAATGACGACGGTCGCTTTGAGATTCGCGGCGATCTGCTTCATGCGCTCGATCGAGGCGACCGTCGCGGCGCGGTCGAAGTTGAAGCTCGGCACGCCGCCGCTTTCATAGTTCTCGCGGAAGTGGACCAGGTCGCCGGTGAGCAGCACCGGGCCCATGTCCTTCAGCCTGACCAGCAGGCAGCTGTGGCCCGGCGTGTGTCCCGGCATCCTGAGAACGATCACGCTGCCGTCGCCGAACACGTCCTTGTCCCCGGTCAGCGGCTCGACCTTTCTCTTTTCGTCGATCCAGCTCTTGAATCCAGCGACATTTGCGCCCTGCATGGGGGTTGGCGAGGTGATCCCATCCCAGTCGCCTTTTCCGATGAGCAGCGTCGCGTTCGTGAACGGTGCGAGCTGCCCGGTGTGGTCGCCGTGAAAGTGGCTGATGCCGACGTACTTGACCTGCTCGGGCGTGACCTTGAGCTCCTTCAGACGATCGACGATGCCGACGTTCGGCGCGTTGGGATTGCTACCAGGTGCGAAGCCGGTGTCCCATACCATGTACTCGTCGCCGTGCTTGATCAGGTAGCAGCTGAAGGTGAACGTCAGCTTGAGATCCTTGTACGCGAACGTGTCGGTGAAGCGCTGGCCGACGTCCGTCGGCGTGGCGCCGGTGCCGCAGTCGATGCGTGTCAGCGTGACTTCGGCTGGGGACTGCGCGAACGCCGGCAGGACGACGAGAACGTTGGCGCACAACCCGACCACGAACAGGGACAAGGCTCTCAGCATGGTGTCCTCCCAGACGTCTGAACGTTGTGAGTGATCACGTCGCCGGACTCGCGCGCTACGGCTCGACGCGCTCGATCTTCACGCTTCGGCGCGTGCGCGCGGATTCGATCATCGCGAGCGTGACCTCCACGACGCGCAGCCCGTCCAGGCCGGTCGCGGCTGGCTGGCCGCCGGTGGCGACCGCGCGCTGGAAGTCCTCGACCTCTGCCACGTAGTTCGGCAGCAGCGCTTCCGGGTAGTCGGCGGCCTCGTTGACGGTGTCGCTCGTGATCTCGAAGCGGCCCGTGCGCGCTTCCCACATGGAGTGGTGTCCGGCGATGAGCCCGGTGATCCCGTACACGCGGAAATCGTTACGCGAGTCTGGAAGAAGGCGACTCGCGACCACCTGGCCGAGCGTGCCGTTCCCGAAGCGCAGCGTGAGGCAGGCGAGTTGTTCGAGCGGACGCGCGGCCGTCTGGCCGTCGGTGACCGCCGTGATTTCGTCCACCTCGGCCCCGAGCACGAAGCGGAGCAGGTCGACCGAGTGCACGCCGGTGCCCATCATCGTGGACGCGCCCCCGATCAGCTCCGGCGTGTCCCACCACTGCGTGAGCTCCGTGCGCGGCGGCGAGCCGTCGCGGCCGCGCACGCCGAAGGCCCACTGCGCCTGGGCGAGCACGATGCGCCCCAGCGTCCCGGCAGCGACGAGCTCGCGCGCGCGGATATAGGCCGGGTGCTGGCGCAAGTTGAAGGCCACGCCGAGCGTGACGCCCGAGCGGCGGCACGCCTTCAGCATTCGCACGGCGTCGGCGATGGTCGTGGCCATCGGCTTCTCGCACAGCACGTGCTTTCCGGCTTCCGCCGCCTGGACGACGTGCTCGGCATGCAAGGCGTTCGGCGAGGACACGAAGACGCCGTCGACTCGCGGGTCCTTGAGGAGGTCGGCGAGCCGACTGTAGGCGGCGCGTGCGCCGTGCTTCTGCGCGAACGCGTCTGCGCGGTGCTGATCGCGGCTGTAGACGCCGACGAGCTCGCCGTCGGCAGCCGCGGCCATCGCCGGTGCGATCTTGACGTCTGGATGCTTGCCCGTGCTGACGATACCCCATCCGAACGGCATGAATTCTCCTCAGTCGCGCGGATTAGATCGGGCGGTTCGCCTTGAGGAACGTGCGCACGTGCCGGACCGCCAGTGGGATCTTCTCCTTCGTGTCCTTCCACGGGAAGAAGGTCAGCTCGGACTTCGGGGCGAGCATCGCCGACTCGATGGCGGGCTCATAGGGGTGCGAAGGGGTTTCGTCCGGCATGACCAGGACGGGCGCCGGGCAGCCCTGGACGACGTCGCGCGGCACGCTGAACACGAAATCGGCGTTCGTGACGTACATGCGGGTCAGAAACTTGTCGATCATGTCCATCGTGAGGTCAGGCCGCTGCTTGACCAGCGCCGGCCCCCAGGTCTGCATGCTGTTGTCGTACATCGGGTTCGATTCTCTGCGGAAACCGACGGGCTGCGACACGACCGCGGCGACGATGCGCTCCGGTGCGCGCTGGACCAGCTTCCAGATGAACGGGCCACCGATGCAGTAGCCGATCACCATGAAGCGGCCGATGCCCAGGTGATCCATGAGGGCGAGGTGGTCGTCGGCATAGGAGTCCCACGGCCGATCGATCTCGAGCGGCCCGGAGGACTGGCCGCTCGGCGCGTTGCGCAGGTCGGCCGTGATGCAGCGGTACTCGTCCTTGAAGTCCTCGATCGCGTTGAACGGCGCCCGGTCCGACATGAAGCCGATGGTCGAGTTCTGGCCCCCGCCGGGGATGACGAAGAGCGGGAAGCCGGAGCCGGCCTCCTCGTAGTGAATGCGGACCTGGCCCTTTTCGTAGAACGCCATGGGGTTCTCCCTTTCGCGGTGGCCCTACTTGGGCCCGAACACATCGATGGCGACACGGCCCGCGTTGACCGCGCAGGGCCAGCCGGCATAGAACGCGACGTGCGTGATCAGGCCCTTTAACTCGGTCTCCGTCACCCCGTTGTCGAGCGCCCTCTGCATGTGGCCCCGCATCTCGTCGGTCCGATAGAGCGCAGCCAGCATTGCCACGGTGATCAGGCTACGGTCACGCTTGCTGAGGTCGGGATGCTCCCAGACGTCGCCGAACAGTACGTCGTCGCGGAGCTGCCCCAGCTTGGGAATGAATTCGTACACCGTCGGCTTCTTCTGAGCCATGAGTCGATCTCCTCGTGCATGGGTCGCGATGGCGATGGAGAGCAAAGATATCAGAGAAGCCGTTCGATCGCCGATGCCACGTTCCGTCGGGTGATCGAGGCGTGTCGCGAGCGCTAGCGGGTCATCCGTCCGTCCGTCGCCGCGCGAGCGATGCGCTCAGGGCGATTCCCAGCGCGATGAAGCAGCCGAGGCCCGCCAGGCCTCCGATCAAGGACGCAGGGGCGGGGTCGACGAGCGCCGCCCGATACGACCGCATGGCCCAGTAGCCGGGGGACAGTGGTCCGACGGCGCGAAGCCAGCTGGGCAGTAACTCTGCGGGCACGAGCGCTCCGCCGAGGATGCTCGTGAGCACGGCGGCGATGTCGCCGGCGACACTGAGCTGGGCTGGGCTCTGCACGAGTGTGGCCGCCGCCGTGCCGAGGATGAGGATGCACCCGGTCCACGCGATGGCGACGAGGGCGAGGGGCCACCAGGCGGCCGCGGGACGAAGCCCGAACACCGCCGTTGCGAACCCGAGGATGATGGCTTGCTGCACGAGCAACACCGTCAGCATCGGCACCGCCTTGCCGATGAGGAGCTCGCTCGTTCGGGCTGCGCTCGCGCCAAGCCGATCCCACGTGTGCCAGGTGCGCTCCTGAAGGAATCCAGCGCCGACGACCTTGAGCGCAAAGAGCGAGAACATCACCGCCATCCCCGCGGCGGCCTGGGCGGTTCCATCCATCCCGGTTGTGAGGCCCAGAGAAGCAACCCGCTCGAGCATGGGGCGTAGCACTGTCATGAGGAGCACCGGCATCACGGTGTATCCGATGAGCGGGCCCGGTGCGCGGGCCAGCAGGATGGCCTCGTGTCTGACGAGCGCGCCGATCCGGCTGCGTGCTCTAGGGGCTGACGACATCGGCGTGGCGTGTAGCCTGCAGCAGCTGTCGGTAGAGGTCGTCCAGCGTGGGCGGCGACAACTCGATCGAGCGCAGCCGATGCACACCATCGGCGTGAGTCGCCAGCAACGTGGCGACGTACGCCGCGGGATTCGTCACGGTGATCGTCACGTCCGACCCGTCGATCTGGACCGTATGCGGATCGCTCATGGGCGCCGCCATCTTCGGCGGCGCGCCCGCATATCGGAGGACCGCACGGCCGGGGACCGCCGCCAGGAGATCCGTCCGGCTCCCGCGGGCGATGACACGGCCTCCCTTCACGACGGCGATGGAGGCACCAAGCGCTTCGAGTTCGGGGAGGTAGTGCGTCGTATAGACGACCGCACAGCCCTCGTCGGCGACGGAGCGCACGGCCGAGAGCACGGCCTGCCGGGTGAGGGGATCGGCACCCACGGTGGGCTCATCCAGGAGCAGCACCGTGGGCCGATGCATCATGGCCGTCGCGGCCTGAACGCGCCGCTGCTGACCGCCGGAGAGCTTGCCGACTGGCCGGTCCAGCACGTCCGTCAGCTCCAGGGCGACGCTGAGCTCGGCGGCACGCTGAATCGACTCGCGGCGGCTGAGCCCGCTGAGTCCGCCGAACACGAGCAGATTCTCCCGCGCGGTCATCGTGGGGTACAGGGCGAGCTCCTGCGGGGCCCAGCCGAGCGCCGCGCGCGCCGCGCGTGGCTCGGCCGCGACGTCGACGCCGCCGACTCGGAGAGTCCCGGCGTCGAGCGCGACGAGCCCGGCGACGGCACGTGCGAACGTCGTCTTGCCGGCGCCGTTCTCGCCGACGAGCCCGACGATCTCACCGGGGCGGACGCAAAGGGAAAAGCCCCTGAGCGCGCGAACGGCGCCGTAGTGTTTGTGGAGCCCCTCGGCCACGAGCATGGTATAAGTATATACAGTAAGCGTATGCAATATACAAATGCAGTCGAGGCTGACCCATAGGACGGCGCGCGCGGATCGATCGCTCCGTGATCCTTCGGGCCAGCCTCGACCTGGCGGACGAGCGTGGCCTGGCAGCCGTGACGATGGGGGCGGTCGCCGACCGCCTCGGCGTCACCCCGATGGCGCTCTATCGGCACGTGGGGAACAAGGCCGATCTCCTCGACGCCATCGTGGAGAGCCTGCTGATGGAGATCGCCGTCCCCGATGCCCGCCTTCCCTGGCGCCAGCGGCTTGCCGCGGTGGCCCGCGCGGCTCGGGACTCAGCCCGACGCCATCCCGACGTCTTCCCGCTCCTCCTTCAACGAGCGGCCAATACACCCGGTGGTCGCCGCGTCCGAGATGCAGTCTGCGCTGCGCTCCGTGATGCAGGACTGCCGGATGATCAGGTGCTCCGGGTCGAGCGTCTGCTCAGCACATTCGTGATGGGGTTCGCCGTGAGCGAGGCCAGCGGCCGGTTCGCCACACGCGCCGTCGAGGTCGAAGCCGACTTCAACTATCTGCAGAATCTAGTCTTCGACCTCATCGAGCAGGCCCCCGCGAGAGATCGGAACGCCTCGCGCGGTCGCAGCGGTAGACAGCGAGGGTAACCCGTCACTTCCGGTTCGTATCGGCGTGCGCCTCTGCGTCGAGCGGGGCCGTGGGACAATCGTGTCGGGTGGAAGGCCACCGTGAACGGATGTGACGCGAGGCTCACGTACCAGGGCTCGGTGGCGGAGGTCGTGGCGGCGCTCGGCACCGATCCTGCGCACGGCCTGAGCGAGGCGGAGGCCCGGGCGCGACTGGACCGCCACGGGCGCAACGAGTTGGCGACGGAGAAGCCGGTTCCGGCCTGGCGGACGTTCCTCGCCCAGTTTCGCGACGTCCTCGTCATCCTCCTGCTCGTTGCGACCGCGATCTCGGCCGGTCTCTGGCTGTACGAGCGGGACGCGCCGTGGCCGTACGAGGCGATGGCGATCTTCGCCGTCGTGCTGCTCAACGCCGTCATGGGCTACGTCCAGCAGGCGCGCGCCGAGCGCGCGGTGGCCGCGCTGCGCCAGATGTCGGCGGCCCACGCCTCCGTCGTCCGCGACGGCACCCGGCGTCGCGTCCCGGCGGCCGAGGTCGTGCCGGGCGACGTCATCCTCGTCGAGGAAGGCGACACCGTCCCCGCCGACGGGCGCCTGGTCCAGGAGGCCGCGCTGCAGACGGCGGAGGCGGCACTGACGGGCGAGAGCCTGCCGGTGGACAAGGACATCCGGCCCATCGAGGGAGAGGTCGGCGTCGGCGACCGGTACAACACGGTCTTCAGCGGGACCGCGGTCACCTCGGGCCACGGGCGCGCGGTGGTGGTGGCGACCGGGATGCGGACCGAGATGGGACGCGTCGCCGGGATGCTGAAGGAGGCGCCGGCCGAGACCACGCCCCTGCAGAGGGAGCTGGCCCGGGTCGGCCGACTGCTCGCCGTCATCGTTCTGGTGATCGCCATCGTCATGATCGCCACCATCTTCCTCACCGAGGACGTCCGCGGCGTCGGGGCGATGTTCGACGTGCTGATCCTGGGGGTCGCCCTGGCCGTGGCGGCGGTGCCGGAGGGCCTGCCGGCGGTCGTGACGGCCGTCCTGTCGCTCGGCGTGCAGCGCATGGCCAGGCGTAACGCCATCGTCCGTCACCTCACCGCGGTCGAGACGCTCGGCTCGGCCACCGTCGTCGCGTCCGACAAGACGGGGACGCTGACCAAGAACGAGATGACGGTGCGCGTGGTCGTCACCGCCAGCGGGCGCGTCAGCGTCGAGGGCAGCGGCTACGAGCCGCGGGGCGCGGTGCACCGGGACGGCGGCGGCGCGATCGACGGGCCCCTGCGCGCCGAGCTGGTGCGGACGCTGGCGGCCGCCGATCGCGCCAACAACTCGGTCCTGCAGGAGCGCGGCGGCCGGTGGACGGTGCAGGGCGACCCCACCGAGGGCGCGCTCATCGTCGCGGCGCGCAAGGCGGGGCTGGAGGACGAGGCGCTGGGCGCCCGGTTCGTGCGCGTCGCCGAGGTGCCGTTCTCATCCGAGCGCAAGCTGATGAGCACCCTCCACCGAGATGTCGAGCGAGGCGGCGTCCTCCGCGCGTTCACGAAGGGGGCCGCGGACGTCCTGCTCGCGCGCTGCACCCACGAGCTGGTCGGCGAGGCGAGCCGGCCGCTCACGGACGAGCGGCGAGCGCAGATCGCCGCGGTCGTCGACGCGCTCGCCGGCGAGGCGCTCCGGACGCTCGCGGTGGCATCCCGGCTCGTGCCGAAGGAGGAGGTCGGGGACGGGCAGGAGGTGGACGAGCGCGTCGAGCACGACCTCGTCTTCCTGGGATTGATCGGCATGATCGATCCCCCGCGCCCGGAGGCCAGGGACGCCGTGGCGCGGGCGACGGCGGCCGGCATCCGCCCGCTCATGATCACCGGCGATCACCCCCGGACGGCGGCCGTCATCGCCGGCGAGCTCGGCATCACGCACGATGGCCGGGCGGTCACCGGGGCCGAGCTGCAGCGGATGCCCGACGGCGTCCTCGACGCGACCGTCCGCGACGTCTCCGTCTACGCGCGCGTCAACCCCGAGCACAAGCTGCGGATCGTCAAGGCGCTGCAGCGCCAGGGCGCGATCGTGGCGATGACAGGCGACGGCGTCAACGACGCGCCGGCCCTGAAGACCGCGGACATCGGCGTGGCCATGGGCATCGCCGGCACCGACGTGTCCCGGGAGGCCGCCGACATGGTGCTGGCCGACGACAACTTCGCGTCGATCGTGGCGGCGGTGGAGGAGGGGCGCGGGATCTTTGCCAACATCCGGAAGTTCCTCCGCTACCTGCTGTCGTCGAACCTCGGCGAGGTCATGACGATGTTCTTCGGCGTGCTGCTGGCCGACGTCATCGGGCTCCGGGCGGCGGACGCGAGCGGGGTGGTGCTGCCGCTGCTCGCGACGCACATCCTCTGGATCAACCTCGTCTCCGACGGCGCGCCCGCGCTGGCTCTGGGCGTCGACCCGGCCGACCCGGACGTCATGCACCGGCCGCCCCGGCCCCGGGGGGAGGGCGCCGTCACCGGCCGCATGTGGGGGGGCATCCTGCTGGTGGGCGCCATCACCGCGGCCGGGACCCTGCTGGTGCTGGACGCCAGCCTGCCGGGGGGCCTGATCGAGGGCGGCGGCGACCTGCGCTACGCGCAGACGATGGCGTTCACCACGCTGCTGTTCACCTCGCTCTTCAACGTCTTCAACGCCCGCTCGGACGAGCGGAGCGCCTTCACCGGGATGTTCGCCAACCGCTGGCTGCTCGGAGCCGTGGTGCTGTCGCTCGTGCTGCAGGCGGCGGTGATCTACGTGCCGTTCCTGCAGCGCGCGTTCTCGACCGTGAGCCTCGACGCCAGCGACTGGCTGGGCTGCGCCGTGGTGGCGAGCTCGGTGCTGTGGCTACGTGAGCTGAGCAAGGTGCTCGGGCGAGCGAAGCGCCCCACCGCTCCCAGCTGGTGACCCGCTCACGCCGGAGTTGCTAGACTCCCAGCGTGAGCGTCGATCCTCGTCTGACGCGGCGCAAGGTCACGGGCTCGCTCGCGCTGTCGTTGCTGGTGGGGCGCGCGCTCGGATCCTCGGCGTCCGCGCAGGAGCGTGGGACGCCGTTGGCGGCGGGTGACCAGATCACGCGGCTCGAACGGCAGCTGGAGGATCTGCGCCAGGCGCTCAAGATCCCGGGAATCTCAGCGGCCATCGTCAGAGACCGCAAGCTCCGGTGGGCCAAGGGATTCGGGTCTGCCGACACCGAGAACAAGGTTCCCGCCACGCCCGAGACCAACTACCGTATCGCCTCGCTCACCAAGACGTTCGCGTCCACGCTGCTGATGCAGCTCGTCGAGCGGGGCAAGCTCGATCTCGACGAGCCCATGGCCAAGTATTCGCCCGAGTTCCAGCAGCGCTTCGGCCGCGGGCCGACGGCGCGTCAGGTCTTGACCCACACCTCGCACGATCCGTCGGGCGAGACGTACTGGTACGACGGCTACCGGTTCTCCCACTTGTCCGACGTCATCGCTCGGGCATCGGGCACACCGTTCCGCGAGCTGCTCGCCACGAACATCCTCGACACCATCGGCATGGCCGCCAGCGTCCCGGGACAGGATGTCCTGGACGATCGAGCCAAGTGGTCCTCGTTCCTGGACGCGGATCACGCGCGGCGCTACGAGGCCGGCCTGGCGAAACTCGCCAAGCCGTATCGCTTCGATGGTGCCCAGACGGTTCGTAGTATCTATCCGCCGCGCGGCATCAGCGCGGCCGCCGGATTGATCTCCAACGTCCTCGACCTGGCCGGGTATGACACGGCCATCGACGGTCACCGCTTCATCGGGGCCGAGACGCAAGAGCGCGCGTGGACGCCGGTGAGAACGTCCGACGGCCGGAAGCTGCCGTACGGGCTCGGCTGGTTCATCCAGGCTCACGAAGGTGTACGGCTGGTCTGGCACTACGGGTACTGGCCGGAGTCATTCTCGTCGCTCTACCTGAAGCTGCCGGAACGGAAGATCGCGCTGATCGTCCTGGCGAACAGTGATGGGCTGAGCGCACCGTTCCTGCTCGGCGCCGGCGACGTCACCCGTTCGCCGTTCGCCAATAGCTTCCTGAGAATCTTCGTGCGCGAGGAGAGTGTGGGCCACGCGTTGCCCGACCCACGCTGGTCGCAGTCGAACGAGGGATTCAGCGCGGAGCTCGCGCAGCTCGCCACACCGACCGGTGGCTATCGCTACGATCTGGAGCGGGCCTCGCACGAGCTTCTGACTCGCTGGCTCGACGAGCGGCGGCGAGCGAGGTAGTCGCTCGATCGCGCCGCTCGTTCGCTACCGACGGCCCCCGGCGAGGACCACGGCCAGCGCCGCGAGCTCGAAGCCTGCGGCGATCGCGAGCACGGGTGGATAGCTGCCGAGGAGATCGCGGGCGACGCCGTAGAGCGCGGGCCCGAAGGCCGAGCTCAGCTGGATGACCGTGCCGGCGACGCCGTAGACCGTGCCGAACGATGCCGCGCCGAACTCGCGGCGCACGATGATGGGCGAGAGCGTCGTGATCTGTCCGAGGCAGAAGCCGTAGACGAAGGTCATCACGACGAGGATCGGCGCGCCCGGCGCGATCACGATCACCACGAGGGCCAGCGCTTGGGTGGCGAAGATAGCGGCCGCGTAGCCTCGGAGCGCGATCCGGTCGGCGATCCACGCCAGGAGCAGGCGGCCCAGGAGCCCGGCGAGGCCGGTCACGCCCACCAGCCATCCGGCCCCGGTCGCGCCCAGCACCGGCTCGGCGAGCTTGACCTGGTGAGTGAAGAAGCCCACCTGGGCGGTCAGCCCGAGCGCGAAGCCGACCGCGACGCTCCAGAGGGCGAGTGACCGGAGCGCCTCTGCGCGGGTCCAGGCGGGCGCCGCCGCCGCGGCCCCTGCGCCGGCCCTCGCCTCTGGTGACGCCGCCCCGTCCCGGCCGAGGCCGAGCTCGGCGGGGCCCCGGTAGCGCAGCACCACGACGGCGAGCGGCACGAGCGTGATGGCGGCGACGGCGGCGGCGCCCGTGGTCGTAGCGGGGAAGCCGTGACGGGCGATCGACAGCGCGACGAGGGGCACCACGACCATCGCGCCAACGCTCGCGCCCGTGAGCGCCATCGCGACCGCACGGCCCTGGTACTTCTCGAACCACGGCGCGATCGTCGCACTGAGGCCGATCACCGACATCGTGGCGTAGCCGAGCCCCATGCAGACGAACGCGGCATAGAGCTGCCAGGGGGCGGCGACGTGCCCCATCGCCCCCACGCCGAGCGCAAGCAGCACGGCGCCGCCCGCGATCACCGACCGTGAGCCGCGACGATCGATGGCGGCACCCACGGCAGGGAGGACGAGCGCGGCCGCCAGGTAGAAGACGGTGATGCCCGCGGAGACGAGCGAGACCGACCAGCCGCGCGCCTTGGTGACCTCGTGGAGATAGACACTCGAGCCGAATACACCGAGGCCCCACGTGAACACGGCGGCGAGGAAGCAGAATGCGACCACCCGCCATCCGTGACTCACCAGGACGATGCCGGTCAGATCACGCCTTCGCGCTTCATCTCCGCGACCGCCTGGGCGGTGAGACCCAGCCACTCGCTCAGCACGTGGTCTGTGTGCTCGCCGAGCATGGGGGACGATGTGATGCGCGTGGCCTTGCCATCGACGCGGACCGGCCAGCCCGGCATCTTGAACGGCCGGTGCACGGGATGGATCATCGTCTGCATGATTCCGCGCTGCTCGAACGTGACGTCCTTGTTCAGCTCATCCGTGTCCAGCACCGCCCCGGCCGGAATGCCTGCCTCACCCACCAGCCTCATGGCCTCGAGCTTGGTGTGCGTGCGGGTCCACGCGGAGATGACCTCATCCACCTCGGCTTCCCGCTCGACGCGGTCGCCGGGGGTCAGATAGCGCGTGTCGCCGATCAGATCCTGTCGATCGATCAGCTTCAGCAGGCGGTCCCAGTGGTCCGGGTTCGCCCGGCTGGTCATGATGTAGACATAGTCGTTCGGCCCGCCCGGCGCACACGGATACAACCCCATCGGCGCGTTGCTCACGCCCGGCACCTTGCTGCCGCCACGCTCGGCCGGCTTGCCGGTCAGGCCCTGCGTCGCGAAGTTGATCCGCATGTAGTGCAGCATCGCGTCCTGCATGGCGACCTGCAGGCGATGGCCCTCGCCGGTTTCGCGGCGCTTGTACAGCGCGCCGAGGATCGTGATCGCCATCAGCATGCCGGTGCCGGTATCGCCGATCGAGATGCCGGGACGGGTCGGCGGGCCGTTCTTGTCACCGGTGACGCTGAACGTTCCGCCGCACGCCTGGGCGATCATGTCGAAGGCGAGGTTGTGCTCGAACGGGCTGCCCTCGCCGAAGCCCTTGACCTGGGCGTAGATGATGCTCGGATTGATCGCCTTCACGACGTCGTACGACAGGCCCAGCCGCTCGATGGCGCCGGGGGCGAAGTTTTCGATCATCACGTCCGCCTTGCGGATCATGTCCTTGACGAGCTCGAGCCCCTTGGGGGACTTGAGATTGACGGCGATCGACTTCTTGTTGGCGTTGAAGGCGTGAAAGTAATAGGGATCGTTGTCGGGCTGGCCGGGTCGAAGACGTCGGCCGGGGTCCCCCATCTTCGGATTCTCGATCTTCACGACGTCGGCGCCCAGCCAGCCGAGCGCCTCGGTACAGGACGGACCGGCCTCGAACTGAGTGAAATCGACGACCTTCACGCCCTTCAGAAAGGTGAAGTCGCAGACGCTGGCGGACATGGAATCTCCTCTCACTGGGTCCGGACGAATGCCGGCAGGGTCAACCCCTCCTTCGTCCGCTCGAAGGTGACCTGGACGGGCAAGCCGATCCGCATCTCGTCGGGCGTCACCCCGCGCATCTGCGCGTTCATGCGGACGCCCTCCTCGAGATCGACGATGGCGACGATGTAGGGCAGCTCTTCCTTGAACCCGGGGTGGAACGGGTGGTGCGCCACGGTCCAGCTGTGCACGCGGCCCCGCCCGGTGGCCTCGATCCAGGCCACCTCCATCGAGTAGCACCCGTCGCAGACCGGGCGTGGGTAGTGGCGGATCTTCCGGCAGGCCGCGCACTGCTGGAGCAGCAGGCGCCCCTCGTTCAGGCCGTCCCAGTACGGCTTCGAATCGCGCGTTGGCTCGGGCAGGGGCTTCGCGGCCGCCTCGGTCGCCATCGCGTCAGCCTCGACGCATGATGGCCAGGGATCCGTCGCCCATGTCGCCATACCCGGTGACGAGGCCGACCTCGGCGTCCGGAACCTGCGTCGCGCCGCCCTCGCCGCGCAGTTGCCGCACGAGCTCGACGACGTGGTTCAGGCCCGCCATGTGCGCCTGGGACAGGAGCCCGCCGTGCGTATTGATCGGGAGGCGACCGCCCAGCGCAATCGCGCCGCCCTCGACGAAGGGGCCGCCCTCGCCCTTGCCGCAGAACCCGAGGTCCTCGATCTGGCAGAGGACGTTGAAGGTGAAGCAGTCGTAGATCTCGGCGACGTCGACCTCGGCCGGGCTCACTCCCGCCATCGCGAACGCGCGCGGCGCCGCCTTGGCGAGGCCCAGGGTCGTGAGGTCCGGACGCTGCGAGATGACGCTCGGCGAATCGGGATGGCCCTCGGCGGCGCCCATCACGTAGACCGGCCGCCGCGCCAGGTCCCGGGCGCGCTCCGCCGCGCTGACGACGACGGCGGCGGCGCCGTCGCTCTCGAGGCTGCAGTCGAGCAGCCGGAGGGGGTCGGCGATCATGCGCGAGGCCTGATGGTCCTCGATCGTCATGGGCGCGGTCATGATGGCGTTGCCGTGGAGCGCCGCGTGCCGGCGCGTCGCCACGGCGATCTCGCCGAACTGACGAGACGTGGTCCCGTAGAGCTCCATGTGACGACGGGCCATGGGCGCGTAGAGCTGCACCGGCGCGAGCGCCCCCACTGGCATCTCGAACTCGCCGACGACGCGGAACTGCGGCATCTCGCGGACACGGGCGCCGATCCGGCTGCCCGAGGCCCCGTTGCGGCCGAGTGGGATCAGGACGTGACGGCAGACGCCGGTCGCGACCACCGCGAGGGCGCACTGCACGGCGGCTACCGCGCTGGCGCCGCCCATGGGGGTGGTCGCGGAGAACCGGAGGTCGGGAATGCCGAAGTTGGTGACGAAGTCCTCCGCGACCACGCCGCTGGGCGCGTAGGCGATGATGCCGTCGATGTCCGTCGGCGCCAGCCCGGCATCGGCGATCGCCGCGAGCGAGGCCTCCATCTGGAGCGCCACCACGCTCTTGCCGGAGTTGCGGCTGTAGGCCGTCTCACCGATCCCGGTGATCGCGCCCCGCTCCTTGAGACTCATGATCCCGTCCTCCGTCGCGACACGCTGCTGCGCGGTCCACATAGTACAACCCCATGCCTGCCCACACTTGCGTGTTGACGAACTCGGTGAGCGTGGCGACCATCGGGGGGCCTCGTGTGTCCACTACCCGCCTGACTTCGGAGAGGAGCAATGCCATGACGGCAGTCGTCAAACCCTCGGCCGGCGATGCCACCGCCATCCGTCCCTTCCGCGTGAACGTTCCCGATGCCGACCTCGAGGATCTGCGCAGGCGCATCCTGGCGACACGCCTGCCCGAGCGGGAAACCGTGACGGATTTCTCGCAGGGCGTGCCGCTCGCCACCGTGCAGAAACTGGCGCGTCACTGGGCCACGGAGTACGACTGGCGCACGGTCGAGGCGCGACTCAATGCCGTGCCGAACTTCATCACCGAGATCGACGGTCTCGACATCCATTTCATCCACGTTCGTTCGAAGCACGAGAATGCGCTCCCGGTGATCGTGACGCACGGATGGCCGGGTTCCATCATCGAGCAGCTCAAGCTCATCGAGCCGCTGACCAATCCGACCGCACATGGTGGAACCGCCGCGGACGCCTTCGACGTGGTGATTCCGTCGATGCCGGGCTACGGCTTCTCCGGAAAGCCGACCACCACCGGCTGGGGCCCCGAGCGCATTGCGCGTGCCTGGAACGGGCTCATGAAGCGCCTCGGCTACAAGAAGTACGTGGCGCAGGGCTCTCGGGCGATGGACAGCATGCCTACGAGCAGCTGGCGGCCTTTTACAAGGACGTCTACTACGCCTTCTTCATGGCCACGCGGCCGCAGACGCTGAGCGCGCTGGCGGATTCTCCCGTCGGCCTGGCCACCTTCCTGATCGATCATGACCGTCGCAGTCTCGAGCTGATCGCGCGCAGCTTCGACGGCGTTCCAGAGGGACTGACGCCGGACGACATGCTCGACAACGCCACGCTGTTCTGGCTGACGAACACAGCGGTGTCCGCAGCGCGGCTCTACTGGGAGAACAAACTCGCCTTCTTCGCGCCGAAGGGCGTCGAGGTCCCCGTGGCCGTCAGCGCATTTCCCGATGAGCTCTACCAGGCGCCGAAGAGTTGGGCGGAGCAGGCGTATCCCAAGCTCGTCCACTACAACAAGCTCGCCAAGGGCGGGCACTTCGCCGCCTGGGAGCAGCCGAAGTATCTCTCCGAGGAGATTCGCGCAGGCTTCAGGTCGCTGCGCTCGTAGGAGCTTCGATGCTGGTCGCGTGCGGACTTTGCCCTTGACTCGTCCCCACACCCGTGGGAATGTCGGGCACTCCGGAAGCATTTCACTTGTATACAAGCTGTGCACAGAGCGGCTGGTAGGGGGAGGGCGAAACGATGCGCGCGCCATGGATCGTGAGAGCGGCCCGCGGCCGACGTCGGTGGCGCCTGGCCCTGGGGCTCGGGGCGCTGGTGCTGGTGGCGGTCGGAGTCCAGGCCCAGGCGCCGCCCACCCAGTGGGTGGTGGCGGCGGGGGAGGAGGCCGAGAGCCTCGATCCGCCGACCAGCATGCTGTTCACCTCCGAGGTGTACCAGCAGCACCTGTTCGACACCCTGATCGGCATCGAGGGCGACGACCTCAGGCCCGTCGGCCTGCTGGCCGAGCGCTGGGAGAACGTGAACCCCACCACGTGGCGGTTCACGCTCCGCAAGGGCGTGAAGTTCCACAACGGCAAGCCGCTCGACGTCGAGGACGTTCGCTACTCGTTCCAGCAGTACGCCGACGCCAAGAACCGCCGCTCCATCTTCGCCCGGGGCATCGAGCGCATCGACGTGCGGGACGCCTCGACGTTCGACCTCGTCACGGCCGAGCCGCACGCCAGCCTGCTCTTCAACCTCGCCCGTCTCCAGATCCTGCCCCGGGACGCGCGAGAGAAGGCCGGCGGCTCGGCCTTCACCCAGCAGCCGATCGGCACCGGGCCGTATCGCTTCGTCGAGTGGAAGCGTGACGAGCAGCTCGTGCTGGAGGCCAACCCCGACTACTGGCGCGGCCCCATCCATCCCCGGCGGCTGGTGTTCCGACCGATCAAGGACCCCACCACCCGGGCCGCCGAGCTGCGCAGCGGCGGCGTGCACATCATCGCCGGCCCGCCCGCACCCCAGCTCGACGCCCTCGACACCGGTGAGACGCAGCTGGTTCCGGTCAAGGGCGGCCGCGTGATCATCTATCTCTTCAACCTCACGCAGCCGCCCTTCAACAATCCGAAGGTCCGCGAGGCGGTGAACCTGGCGGTGAACCGCGAGGCCATCGTCAAGAGCGTGCTGGGCGGCCGCGGCGTGGTGCTGGCCGGCCCCTTCACCCCGGCCTGGCTCGGCTACGACCCCGACGTCAAGCCGCATCCCTACGATCCCGCGCGGGCCCGCCAGCTCCTCGCCGAGGCCGGGTACGCTCAGGGGTTCGACACGACGTGGGCCATCTCGTCCGGCGTGTTCCTCAAGGACCGCGAGATCGCCGAGGCGGTGTCGGCCATGCTGCGCCAGGTCGGCGTGCGGGTGACGCTGGTGCCGACCGAGCGCGCCAAGATCCAGAAGGACGTGCAGGAGGGGACGTTCCAGGGCATGTCGTCGGTGGCCTGGGGCACCCAGTTCGAGCCCGATCCGATGATCAACTGGGTGTTCGGGCGGCCCCACCTCGGCACGCCGCGCATCCAGGAGCTGGTGAAGCGGGGCCGGACGGAGACGAATCTCGAGACGCGGCGCAAGACCTACCAGGAGCTGCACCGGCTCGCCCACGACGAGGCCACGTGGCTCTTCGTGCACGCGCAGGACGAGCTGTGGGCCAAGCGACGCGACGTGCCGTGGACGCCGCACAACATCACGGGGAGCAAGGCCATCGTGTATTACTTCCAGGTGCCCGGTGTCCGCTAGGCCGGCCGGCGGCAGCCTCCGCTCGGTGCGCCGCGACGCGGGCGGGGAGCAGTCCCACGGCCCCGTCTACACGCAGGTGCGCAACGCCATCCTGAGCGGCGCCCTTCGCCCCAAGGAGCGCATCACCGAGAACCAGATCGCCGAGCGCTTCGGACTGTCGCGCACGCCGGTCCGCGAGGCCTTCCGGCGGCTGGAGGCTGAGGGGCTCATCGTGGTGGTGCCCCAGCGCGGCGCCTTCGTGTCGCAGCCGAGCCTCGAGGACATCCTGGAGATCTACCAGATCCGCACGCCGCTGGAGTGCATGGCCGCGCGCATCGCCGCCGACGCCATCACCGATGCGCAGCTCGACCGGCTGGAGGAGCTGGTGGAGGCCGAGCGCGACCGGCGCGACCGCCGCGCGCCCGAGCGGTCGCTGCGCCTGCACCGCGAGTTCCACGCCATCATCTTCGCCTGCACGCGGAACCGTCGGCTGGTGTCGGTGCTGAGCGAGATGCAGCACCAGGTCCACCGCGTGCGAGTGCTGTGGCCGTCCACGGTGGCCCGGCTCGACGAGACGTGGCGGGAGCACGCCACCATCCTGGCCGCGCTGCGGGCACGGGACGCCGCCGCGGCCGAGGTGGGGATGCGCGAGCATCTCGAGCGGGCGCGGGCCAGCACGCTCCAAGGCATCCTGCCCGGCTCGTCGGGGCTGTGAGGCGCCGGCCATGAGCCGCCTCCGCGTGCCCGCCACCTCCAAGCGCGTGCGGCTCCTCGTCAACGGCCACGCGCACACGCTGGAGGTCCCCGCGCGGCGCACGCTGGCCGAGGTGCTGCGCGAGGATCTCGGCCTCACGGGGACGAAGGTCGGCTGCAATCGCGCCGAGTGTGGCAGCTGCACCGTCCTCGTGGACGGCCGCGCGGTCTTCGCGTGCACCGTGCTGGCCGTCGAGGCAGGTGACCGCCCCGTCCTCACCGTGGAGGGCCTCGAGGGTCCGGACGGCCTGAGCCCGCTGCAGGCCGCGTTCATCGAGCACGACGCCGTCCAATGCGGCATCTGTATCCCGGGGATGCTGATGTCGGTACAGGGGCTGCTCGAGCGGACGCTGGCGCCGACAGAGGATGACATCCGCGAGGCGGTCGCCGGCAACCTCTGCCGGTGCGGTACCTATCCGAACACGATCCGGGCCACGCTGGCCGCCGCCCAGCGCCTGCGCGCGCAAAGGGAGAATCCGCGATGACGCCGTCACGGCTGCTGGTGGAGGGCCAGACGCCGCCGGCGCTTGGCCGCGAGCTCACGGTCATCGGGCAGTCGATCGACCGGCGGGACGCGCTCGAGAAGGTCACTGGCCGCGCCGCCTACTCGTCGGACATGCACCTGCCCGGCATGCTGCACGCCAAGCTCCTGCGCTGCCCGCACGCGCACGCCCGCATCCGGCGGATCGACGTGAGCCGGGCCCAGGCGCTCCCCGGCGTGCACGTGGTGCTGACCGCCGACAACACCGAGGGCTGGCACACCCAGTGGTACATGATCCCGCAGCCTGCCTTCCCGCGGGAGATCGCCTATGCGGGCCAGGAGGTCGCGGCCGTCGCCGCCGACACGCCGGACCTCGCGCGCCGCGCTCTCGACCTGATCGAGGTCGACTACGAGGTGCTCCCCACGGTGTTCGACCCGCGCGAGGCGCTCGAGCCGGACTCGCCGCGGGTGCCGGCGCTGAACGTCGAGGTCCCGCGCGAGCACAACGTCCAGCAGCCCGTCTACCACGTCAAGCGGGGCGACGTCGCGGCAGGCCTGGTCGAGGCCGAGGTCGTCACCGAGAGCCGCTTCCGGCTGCCCACGCAGTACCACGTGGACATCCAGACCCGCTGCACGATCGCCGACTGGGACGGGCAGCGGCTGACGGTCTACGAGTCTTCGCAGGGCGTCTGGAACGTCAAGCGCGAGCTGGCCCGCTCGCTCGGCCTGCCGGAGGACGCCGTCCGCGTCGTCGTGAAGTACATGGGCGGCGGCTTCGGCTCAAAAGCGGGCGCCCAGCGGGTGGTGCACTACGCGGCGAAGATGGCGATGCTTGCCGGGCGGCCGGTCAAGCTCGAGCTGACCCGGCCCGAGGAGTTCCTGAGCCATCCGCGGCGCTACGCGGCCGAGATCACGATGCGGCTGGGCGCGCGTCGGGACGGCACGCTCACCGTGCTCGACTGCGACATCATCCTCGACATCGGCTCCGGCAGCATGTACGCGAGCAAGTACACGCTGATCTTGCACCAGCTGTGGGAGCTCTACCGGTGCCCCAACGTGAGCGTGCGGATCCGCGCCGTCTACACCAACACACCCCCCACCGGCCCCCAGCGCGGCGTGATGGACCCGATCGCGTCGCTGTCCATGGAGGCGGCCCTCGACGACCTCGCCGTCCGGCTGGGGCTCGATCCCAAGGCGGTGCGCCTCGTGAACTATGTCGACCACGCGCAGGGCCCGCCCGCGCTCGCGTACTCGTCCAAGGCGCTCGACCAGTGCATCGAGCGCGTCACCGAGGCCATCGGCTGGTCCCGGCGGGACACGCTGGCCGCGCAGACGGGACCGAAGCGGCGCGGGATCGGGATGGCCTGCTACATGATCGAACGAGCCGGCTACGCGCCGTTCAGTGCCAAGACGGACGTGGTCATCCGGCGCGACGGCAGCGTGGAGCTGCGTGCGGGCGTGGTGGAGATCGGCGGCGGGCAGGTGACGATCCTGCCGATGATCGTGGCCGAGGAGCTCGGCATCCGGCCCGAGCGCATCCACATCCACTACGGCGACACCGACGGTACCCACTACGCGCCGTCCTCGCACGCCTCGCGCATCACTATCGAGGTCGGTCCGGCCACACTGCAGGCGGCCTCGCTGGCGCGGCAGGCGCTGTTCGCCGTGGTGGCCGCGCACATGGAGGTGGCGGCGGACGATCTCGTCGCGCGCAACGAGCGGATCGAGGTGCGCGGCGACGCCGTGCGCGGGCTGTCGTTCGCGGCGGCGTGCGCGCTGTTGCCGGAGCCGGAGATCACGACCACCGGGAGCCGGGCCCCCAACCCGAGCGACGTCGTGTTCCGCGCCTTCGGCGCCCACGCCACCGAGGTCGAGGTGGACACCGAGACGGGCGAGGTCCGTATCCTGCGCTTCGTCACCTCGCACGACATCGGCCGTGCGATCAACCCCAAGCTCGTCGAGTCGCAGCAGTTCGGTGCGGTGGTCATGGGGCTGGGCTACGGGCTCTACGAGGAGCCCGAGATGGACGGCAAGACCGGCGTGCTGCTGAACACCGACGTCCACCAGTACCGCACACCGACCGCACTGGAGGCGCCGCCCATCGAGACGATGAACGTCGAGGGCGAGGATCCGTACTTCCCGTACTCGGCCAAGCCCATCGGCGAGGCGCCGCTGATCGGCGTCATGCCCGCGGTGCGCAACGCCGTCTTCCACGCCATCGGCGTGGGCCTGGACGAGCTGCCCATGACCGCCGCGCGCATCCTGGACGCGCTCGGCCGCAAGCGGGCGGAGACTCGCGATGCTCGATGAGCTGCCGGTCCTCGGCCACGTCGACGCGGAGAGCGTGGACGAGGCCATCGCCATCCTCGGCGAGCACGGCGACCGCGCCAAGGTCCTGGCCGGCGGCACCGACCTCCTGGGCCTGGTGAAGGACGGGATCGACGGGCCGAAGATGCCACGGCCCGAGGTCCTCGTGAACGTCAAGACCATCCCGCCGCTGCGCCGGATCGAGATCCTCCCCGACGGGGGGCTCCGCATCGGCGCCACGGCGCTCCTGAGCGAGGTCGAGACGCACCCGGTCATCCGCGCGCGCTTCCCGGCGCTGGCCCAGGCGGCAGGCTCGGTCGCCACGCTGCAGATCCGCGCGATGGGCACCGTCGGCGGCAACCTCTGCCAGCGGCCCTGGTGCTGGTACTTCCGCCATCCGCAGTTCGAGTGCTTCAAGCGCGGCGGCAAGCAGTGCTTCGCGATCCCCGGCAACAACCGGACGTACTTCTCGTTCCTGGGGCTGGGGATCTGCGTGATGTCGCATCCCTCCGACCTGGCCCCGGCCCTCATCGCGCTCGGCGCCGACGTGGTGATCGCCGGGGTGGGCGGCACGCGCCGGGTGGCGGTGGAGAAATTCTTCCAGGGGCCGCGCAGCGTCAGTGAGACGGTGCTCGGCCCGGCCGAGATCCTCACGCACGTCGAGGTGCCCGCGGCGCCGGACGGCGCCCGCAGCGTTTTCCTCAAGCACCGCGTGCGGGGCTCGTGGGACTTTGCGCTGAGCGAAGTGGCGGTCAGCCGCGACCCCGAGGGCCTCACCCGCGTCGCCGTCGGCGGGGTGGCGCCCTATCCGCTGCGGGCGACCGCCGCCGAGGAGGTGCTGGCCGGCCAGCCGCTGACCGAGGCGACCATCGCGCGGGCGGCCGACGCCGTGCTGGCCAAGGCGCGGCCGCTGCCGATGAACGGCTACAAGGTCGACCTCACGCGCGCGCTCCTGCGGCGGGCGCTGGGCGCCCTCGGTCACTGACGTGGGCGCGCTCGTGGTGCGCCGGGCCGCTCGCGCCGCGGCCGCGCTCGTCGGGGTGGCGCTGGTGGTCTTCGTGCTGCTCCACCTCTCGGGTGATCCGTCCTACATCCTGCTGCCGCCCGAGGCGAGCGCCGCCGACCGCGCCGTGTTCCGGCAGCAGTACGGTCTCGACCGGCCGCTGCCGGTGCAGTTCGTGGCGTACCTTGGCAAGGCGGTGCGCGGGGACTTCGGCCAGTCGTTCTCGTTCCAGGTGCCGGCGCTCCGGGTGGTCCTGCAGCGGCTGCCGGCCACGCTCGAGCTCACGATCGCGGCCATGGCCATCGCGCTGGTGGTGGCGATTCCCGCCGCGGTGCTGGCGGCCACGCGGCGCGGCACCCGCTACGACCGGGCGCTGATGGGCGTCGTGCTGCTCGGGCAGTCGGTGCCGACCTTCTGGCTCGGCATGATGATGATCCTGCTCCTGGCCGTCCGCCTGCACTGGCTGCCGGTGTCGGGACGCGGCTCGTGGGCCCACCTCGTGATGCCGTCCATCGCGCTGGCCCTCTGGCTCATGGCGTTGCTGGCGCGCGTCACGCGCAGCGAGATGCTGGAGGTGCTGGCCCAGGACTACGTGCGCACCGCCCGCGCCAAGGGGATCGCCGAGCTCGGCGTCACCGGCTGGCACGCGCTGCGCAACGCGCTGTTGCCGGTCGTGACGGTGGTGGGGCTGCAGCTCGGCGGCCTGATCGGCGGCGCCGTCATGACCGAGACCGTGTTCGCCTGGCCGGGCGTGGGCACGCTCATCCTCGACGCCATCTTGAAGAAGGACTACCCGGTCGTCCTGGCCGGCGTCATCGTCGTGGCGGTCGCCTTCATCGTCGTGAACCTGGTCCTGGACCTCCTCTACGGTGTCCTCGATCCGCGGCTGCGCCGGGCCTGACCGTGAGTCCCAGCGCGCTGCCTGACGTGCGCGAGCCGTCGCGCATGTCCGCTCCGTCCCCGGTGGTCGAGCCGGTGCTCGACCCGACGGCGGAGGTGCACGCGGCCGCGGGGCCGACGCCGTGGTGGCGCACCGTTCGTCGTCTGGTCGGAGTCGACGCCGGCGGCGCCGGCGTCGGGCTGCTGATCCTCGGCGTCGTGGTGGCGGCCGGACTGCTGGCGCCGTGGATCGCGCCGCACGGCTACGACGACCAGGACCTGGGGGCGATGCTGCAGCCCCCGGCGTGGATCGGCGGGACGTGGGCCAACCCGCTCGGCACCGACTCCCTCGGCCGCGACCTGTTGAGCCGGATCGTCTACGGCGCTCGCACGTCGCTGGTGCTGGCGCTGGTCGCGGTCGCCATCGCCGCCGCCTTCGGCGTGGCCATGGGGCTGGTGAGCGGCTGGGTCGGAGGCCGGCTGGACGCGGTGATCACCAGCGTGGTCGAGGTGCAGCTGTCGCTCCCGTATCTCCTGTTCGCCATCGCGTTCATGGCGCTGCTGGAGCCGGGGCTCGCGAACCTCGTCATCGTGCTGGTGCTGCGGAGCTGGGTCGTCTACACGCGCCTGGTGCGGGTGGCGGTGCTGTCCATGAAGCAGCGGGAGTTCGTCACGGTGGCGATCGCGCTGGGGGCCGGCGACGGCCGCATCCTGCTCCGCCACGTCCTGCCCAACGTGGTGGCGCCGGTCCTCGTCGTCTCCAGCTTCCAGCTCGCCGAGCTCATCATCGTCGAGTCGTCCCTCAGCTTCCTCGGCCTCGGCGTGCAGCCGCCGATGCCCAGCTGGGGCAGCATGCTCAGCCAGGGCCGCGAGTACATCTCGTCGGCCTGGTGGCTGGTCACCTTTCCGGGGCTCGCCATCATCCTCACCGTCCTCGGCGCCAACCTGGCCGGCGATGCCGTCCGCGACCTGATGGACCCGCGCCTGCGCGGGCTCGGCCGCGGGCGCACGCGCGAGGCCGCTCGATGATCCGCCGTACACACCAGGGGGAGATCATGATGCGATGGTTCGTGCTCGCGATCGTGGTGGCGTGGACGGGGCTGGCCGCCGCCCAGCCGGCGCCCAAGGCACAGTGGACGGTGGCGCTGGGCGAGGAGGCGGAGAGCGTCGATCCCGCCTCCAGCGTGCTGTTCGCCTCCGACGTCTACCACGTCCACATGTTCGACACGCTCATCGGCCTGGAGGGCGACGAGCTCAAGCCCGTGCCGCTGCTGGCCGAGCGCTGGGAGAACGTCAACCCGACCACGTGGCGCTTCTTCCTCCGCAAGAACGTGAAGTTCTCCAACGGCGAGGAGCTCGACGCGGAGGACGTCCGCTACTCGTTCGAGACCTACATCGACCCCACCAACCGGCGGGCGACCTTCGCCAAGGGCATCACCAAGGTCGAGGTGCGCGACAAGCACACGGTCGACGTCATTACCGAGGGGCCGCTGGCCAGCGCCCTCTTCAACGTGGTGCGCTGCTACATCCTGCCCAAGACGACGCGGGAGGCGGCCGGCGCCCAGGCCTTCGCCCAGAACCCGGTCGGGACGGGCCCGTACAAGATGGTGGAGTGGAAGCGCGACCAGCAGCTCGTGCTGGAGGCCAACCCGCACTATTGGCGGGGCGCCGTCAATCCCAAGCGGCTGGTCTTCCGCATCATCAAGGACGCCAGCACGCGCGCGGCGGAGCTGCGCAGCGGCGGCGTCGACATCATCGCGGCGCCCCCGGTGCCGCAGCTGGACCTGCTCGACAGCGGCGACACCCAGGTCACGCCGGTGAAGGGCGGCCGCATCCTCATCTACCCGTTCAACGTCAAGCACGCGCCCTTCGACAACAAGAAGGTCCGGCAGGCGGTGAACCTGGCCGTCAACCGCGAGGCCATCGTGAAGAGCGTGTTGGGCGGCCGCGGCGTCGTGCTGGCCGGCCCGTTCACGCCGGCCTGGCTCGGCTACGATCCCTCCGTCAAGCCGTACCCCTACGACGTCGCCCGCGCCAAGCAGCTCCTGGCCGAGGCCGGCCACGCGCAAGGCTTCGAGACCACGTGGGCGATGACGTCCGGCGTGTTCCTGAAGGACGCCGAGATCGCCGAGGCGGTGGCGGGGCAGCTCCGCCAGGTCGGCGTCCGCGTGAAGCTGGTGCCGACCGAGCGCACCAAAATCCAGAAGGACGGCCAGGAGGGGAACTTCCAGGGGCTGACCTCGGCGGCGTGGGGCACGCAGTTCGAGCCCGATCCGATGCTGAACTGGGTGTTCAGCAAGCCGCACCTCTCGACGCCGCGCATCCAGGAGCTGGTGGTGCTGGGCCGCGGCGAGGTCAACCTCGAGAAGCGCCGCGCCCTCTACCAGGACCTCTACCGCCAGGCCAACGACGAGGCGCTGTGGCTGTTCGTGCACGCGCAGGACGAGATGTGGGCCAAGCGGCGGGACGTGCCGTGGACGCCGTACAACGTCGCCGGCAGCAAGGCGAAGATCTACTACTGGAGCGGCCCCGCGAAGTAGCGCGCGGTCACTCGCGGCCGTCGCCGCCAGGAGGAACGCATGGATTTCGGCATCTTCATCCCGTGCCACCGGATGGACGAGTCGGTGAGCACCCGGGAGCTCTACGATCAAGCGCTGGAGCAGGTACGCCTGGCCGACGAGGCCGGGTTCGCCACCGCGTGGTTCCCCGAGCACCACCTCGTGCAGTACTACTCGTGCCCGTCGCCGCTGATGTTCTGCGTGCAGGCCGCCGCCGTCACGCGGCGGATCCGGCTCGGCACCGCGATCCTCGTGATGCCGTACTACAACGCCCTCCGCCTGGCCGGCGAGATCGGCATGGCCGACGTGCTGACGAACGGACGCATGGAGATCGGCGTCGGCCGCGGCGCCTTCGAGTACGAGTTCGACCGCTTCGGCATCGACGAGAAGATCGGCGCCGCCCGCCTCCGCGAGGGCATGGAGATCGTCCAGGGCCTGCTGACCCAGGACGACTTCGCGTACTCGGGCTCGACCATCTCGTTCGGCCCCGCCACGGCGGTGCCCAAGCCGATCCAGCGCCCCCATCCGCCGATCTGGGTGGCGGCGCGCAATCCGGAGACGATCCAGTGGGCGCTGCAGCACGGCTACAACTTGCTGTCCACGCCATGGCGCGAGCCGTTCGCCCGCGTGGAGAAGCTCTACCGGCAGGTCCAGGACCTTATCGCCGAGGTGCGGCCGGTGCAGAAACCCCGCTTTGCCGTCTCCCGCATGACGTTCGTGGGGGAGACCGAGGGCGAGGCGCTGAAGGCGATGGAGGCGATCCAGGTGAGCCACCGCATCTTCACAGGGCTGTTCCGCAACCAGACGACCGTGAAGGGCGGCTTCAGCGGCGCCGACCCGGTCGACGACGAATACACGCCGGAGCAGTTCCTCGCCAACCTGGTGGCCGGCTCGCCGGAGACCTGCATCGAGAAGCTCCGGCAGTACGAGGCGCTCGGCGTCGACCACTTCATCGTCTACGGCGCCTTCGGCCCCGACCACGCCAAGACCATGAAGTCGCTCCGGCTGTTCGCCGAACGCGTGATGCCGCACTTCACGGGGAGAGCGCGGTGAGCCCCGCGGCGATGGTCCTCGTCACCGCGGATCGCCTGATCGATGGCACCGGCCGCGCGCCGGTGACGGGCGGCGCCGCCGTGGCCATCGAGGGTGACCGGATCGCGGCGGTGGGCACGACCAGCGCGCTCGCCGCGCGCTACCTCGGGGCCGCGCGGCACGACTTCCCGGGCGGCACGCTGCTGCCCGGGTTCGTGGACTCGCACGTGCACGCCACCTTCAGCGCCGGTCCGGTGCCGTTCGAGGACATCCAGAGCGACAGCGACGTGCTGATCGGCGTGCGGGGCGCCATCAACGCCCGCGACGCGCTACAGGCCGGCGTCACCACCATGCGTGACCTGGGCGGGCGCGACCGTACCACGTTGCACCTGCGCAACGCCATCGCATCCGGGGTGGTGCCGGGCCCGCGCCTGCTCGTCTGTGGGCGGCCGGTCACGATCCCCGGCGGCCACCTCAACTTCCTGGGCGGCGTGGCCAAGGGCCTCGATGGCGTGAAGGCGCTCACGACCGAGCTGATCGAGGAGGGTGTCGACGTCATCAAGGTCATCGCGACCGGCGGCAACATGACCGTGACGTCGGACCCGTTGGCGGCGCAGTTCACCCGCGAGGAGATCGACGCCATCGTGCGGATCGCCTCCGGGGCCGGGCGCCGCGTCACCGCCCACGCTCGCGGCGTGGAAGGCATCCGCGCCTCGACCGAGGGCGGCGTGCACAACATCGAGCACTGCCGCATGGAGGTGCCGCCGGGCGAGTGGAGCTTCGACGCGGGCTTGGCCCGCGAGATCGCCGCGCGCGGCATCACAGCAGCGCCGACGCTGGCCGCGAGCTACCGCGCGTTCCAGCGCCAGGCGGCGGGCGGGCGCGCGGGCGTACGGAAGGGCGCGATCCCGTTCGAGGTCCGGCTCAAGAACGCAGCCAAGCTGCGCGAGGCGGGCATCCGCGTGGTCGTCGGCACCGACGCCGGCGCGTCGCTGGCGCGGTTCGACGAGGCCGTCCACGTCGAGATGGAGGGGCTCGTCCAGGCCGGGTGGACGCCGCTCGAGGCCCTCGAGGCCGGCACCGCGGGCTCGGCGACGGCGATCGGCCTGGAGCACGAGCTGGGCACGCTGGAGGCGAGCAAGCTGGCCGACCTCGTGGTGGTCCAGGGCGACCCGGCGCGCAGCATCAGCGACGTCCGCCACGTGGCGGCCGTGTTCCTCGGCGGGCGGCTCGTGGTCAACGCGGGCCACGCGACGCTCGACGACCGGCCGCTGCCGTGGCCGGCCGACCAGATCGCACAGCGGGAGGTGTACCGCACGACCGAGGTGAAGCCGGCGCGCTGACCGCGTTTCAATCCGTCAGGCCGATGCGGATGCGGTGCCCGCCGAAGCGTCCCGGGCGCGGAAGCCGCAGCGATTGTGACAGATCACGATCCGCATCGTAGGCTGCAGGCATGGCACGCAGTGCATGGGTCGTGCTCGCACTGCTCGGAGTCGTGCTCGCGCTCACGATGGTGCAGCAGGGCGGGGTGGGACGACGGCCGGCCTCGGCGGCCGCCGGCGATGCGGATCGCGGCGCCAAGCTCTACGCGACGCTGCCCTGCGCCTCGTGCCACGACATCTCGCGTCCGTGGCCCGGCGGCGACATCTGTCCGAATCTCGGCAACATCGCCACCGAGGCGGCGCGCATCGTCCGTCTGCCCGACTACACGGGGCGCGCGCGAGACGCCGCCGGCTACATCCGAGAGTCGATTCTCGAGCCCAACGCCTACCTCGTGCCCGGGCCGAACTATCGCCAGGCCGACGGCCAGAGCGTGATGCCGAAGGACTTCGGCAAGACGCTGACGCCCGCCCAGCTCGACGACCTCGTCGCGTTCTTGCTCACAGTCCGCTGAAGCCTCTGAGCGGTGCGCGGATTGCACCTAGAAAGTCTGCTTCGTCGAATCCGTCGATGTGGAGGTTCTACAATGCCTGCCATCGGAAGACACTTCGCTCTCGTGCTCGGCCTGCTGCTGCTCGGCGTGACGTCGTTCGCGGTCGCCGCGGACTCCGCCTCGACCAAGCTGCAGCCGCAGAACAACTCGGGCGAGTCGGGCACGGCCACGCTGACCAAAGCCGGGGACAACCAGACCAAGGTGGTTCTCGAGGTCCAGGGCGCCCCCGCGGGCACGCCGCAGCCGGTGCACATTCACAAGGGGACTTGCGCCAAGCTCGATCCCAAGCCCGCGTACCCGCTATCGCCGGTGATGAACGGCAAGTCGGAGACGACGGTCAACGCCTCGCTGGAGAGCCTGCAGAAGGGCGGCTACGCGATCAACGGCCACAAGTCCGCCCAGGAAGCCTCGACGTACGTCTTCTGCGGGGACATCGGTCGGACGTAGCCCGGGCTTCGGCACTCAGTTCGACGGCACTAGCACCGGCGCGCCCTTTTTCTTGACGAAGACCACCAGGAACTTCGCCGGTCTAGTGCCGCTCGCGTTTCGCCCAACGGTGTGGACGTCGTCGGGGCCCTCATAGAAGGTCTGCCCCGGTGTGAGTGTCACTGGCTTGCCGCCCCTCACCTGCATGACCACGGAGCCCTCCAGCACGTAGACGAACGCTTGGGCATTGTGTCGGTGGACAGGGTCCGAGCCTCCGGGGGCATACTCCACCGTGATCATCAAGACTTCCTTGCCGGGATCGTCAGTGAGTCCCTTCGTCAAGAGCGACGTGACCGTGGGCTCCTGAGCCATCACGGAGTCGGTCATCAGACCCAGCAGAACCAAGGTCAGTATTACCTTTGCCATGTCGACCTCACTCAGTATCCGTCGCCTTCCAGCGTCACCTTGCCGCGAAACGCGCGATACAGAAAGATGAAGTACGCCGCCGCCAGCACGGCGGCGATCGACCACCAGATCAGGCCGACCCGCAGGCCGTAGGAGTGCGCCGCCGAGTTCCAGACCGTCAGGTCGAAGCGCGGGTCGAGGGTCGACGGCAGCACCCTCGGGTACAGCCCGAACGCGACCCCAGCGAACATTCCGACGAGACACGCCGAGAAGAACAGGAACGCGGGCAGATCCCGCTGCCTCGTCCTGGCGTGATGCATCCCGACGAGCCCACCCACCACCACCAGGGGAATGAGCCATCCCCAGACATGGACCCGATAATTGCCGATCATATCCGGCCGGACATACAGGGTGGCGCCCAGGCTCACCACGGCCAAGACCGTGAATCCCCATCCGGCCCGCTGGCCGAGCTGGCGAGCCCGCATCTGGACCTGGCCCTGGGTCTTGAGCGCGATGTAATTCGCGCCGTGGACTGCCAGCGCCGCCAGGGCGACGACCCCGATCAAGACCGTGTACCAGTCGAGAATCCCCGTACGACCGAATGGCAGAAAGTCGGTCCACAGGGGCTCGAAGAACACCCGGTCGGCGCCGATGGGAACGCCCCGGATGACGTTTCCCAGCGCCACGCCCAGGAACATCGTCAACGCCGCGCTCGAGCTGGCAAACGTGAAGTCCCAGAAGCGTCGCCACACTGGATCGTCGACGTGGCCGCGCAGCTCGATGCCCAGCGCGCGCAGCATCAACAGCCACAGCACCATCATCAAGGGAAGGTAGAAGCCGCTGAAGCTCGCCGCATAGAGCACCGGGAAGCTGAAGAACAGCGTGCCGCCCGCCGCGATCAACCAGACCTCGTTGCCGTCCCAGACCGGACCGATGGCGCGCAGGATGCCGCGTCGCTCCGCCTCCGTCTTGGCGGCGGCATGGTGCACGATGCCCGCGCCGAGATCGAACCCGTCGAGGACGACGTAGATCGTCAACATCAGCGCGACGAGGACGAACCAGATCGTCTCCATGTCACGTCCCGTGCCGGGGCCCGTGGTCGATCTCGCGCCACATCAGGAGCACGTACAGCATCGACAGCACGGTGTACATGCCCATGAAGCCCAGCAGCGTGAACAACGCGTTGCCCGCCGAGACGTGGGTCGAGGCGCCGTCCACCGTCCGCATCAGGCCGTAGACCAGCCACGGCTGGCGGCCCAGCTCCGCGGTAAACCATCCGGCCGTATTGGCGATGAAGGGAAACGGGAAGCTCAACATCAGGATCCAGAGCATCCAGGCCGACCGGTCCAGCAGCCTTCGCCACAACAAGAACGCGGCGACGACCATGATGGCGATGAAGATCGTGCCCAGCCCGACCATGATGTGATAGCTGTAATAGAGCAGTGGAATGTTGTCCGGCCACTCGTCGCGCGGGAACGCATCCAGCCCTTTGACCTCGGCGCCCCAGCGCCGATAGGTCAGGAAGCTCAGCACGGCGGGGATGGTGATCGGATTGTCCAGTCGTTGCTCGGCCGTGTTCGGCTGACCGATGAGGTGAATCGGAGCGGGCTGCTCGGTCTTGAACAGGGCCTGCATTCCCGCGAACGATGGCGGCTGATGCCGTGCGACGTTCTGGCCCTGGGCGTCACCGCTCGGGTACATCTGCCACAGGGTCGCCAGGAACCCCGCGATCACGCCGACCCGCAGGAACATCCGGCCGTACTCGACGTCCTTGCGCCCGAGCACGTAGAAGGCGCCGAGCGATGCCATCAGGAACGATCCCGTCACGACGGCCCCGCCCATGTTGTGGAGGAACTGCCAGAACGCCCAGTCATTGTTCAGCAGAGCCCAGAAGTCGTCGAGGTGAATGGTCCCATCGGGCCCCACCGAATGACCGACCGGACGCTGCATCCACGCATTCGTCACGATGATGAAATAGCCCGACAGCCACGACCCGAGGAACACCATGACTGCCGCCATGAAGTGACCGACCCGTCCCAGCCGCTTCTCGCCGAAGAGGAAGAGCCCGAGAAACGAGGATTCGAGGAAGAACGCGAACATCCCCTCCATCGCCAGCGTCTGGCCGATCACGCCCCCGGCCGCGGTGGAGAACCTCGCCCAGTTGGTCCCGAACTGGAATTCCATGGGAATGCCGGTGATGACACCGAACACGAAGTTGACGGCGAAGATCTTGGCCCAGAAGCGCGCGGCCTGGTCGTATCGGGCGTCGCCTCGCGCCAGCCCGAGGCTCTTCAGCACGACGATGAGCAAGGCCAGCCCCATCGTCACCTGGGGGAAGAGATAGTGATAGGTGATGGTGAACGCGAAGTGCAGTCGGTGCATCAGCACCGGGTCATCCATCGCGTTTCACTGCCTCCGACCGGCCCGTCGCGTCCGGTCTCTCTGCTCTGGCCGTTCGTTCAGGATGGTGCCCATTCTCGCGGCCGACGATGTACTTCTTGGACTCGGGCGCGATGCGAGCTCCCGACGTATCGAATCTGTGCGCTCGCGCTCGGACGTGCCGATCTTGTGCATCAGTTTTTCGAGGGTTCCCGTGCCACCAGCTCCGGTCGGACGGAATAGGAGCAGGGAGGCAATGGTCGTGCCGGCGGACCGGCGCGGCGGGCCGCGAAGGCGGGACAAACGCGTTGACGCCGGCGGTAGCGTGAAGCCATGCGCACGCGACTCCTGGCGATCGCGGGGGTGTCGTTGCTCTCCGTGCTGCTTCAAGCCAGTGCGACCGCGACGGCTCAGCCCGCCACGACGGCGCGCGGAGAATATCTGGTCAGGATCATGGACTGCGGCGGGTGCCACACCCCAGGCGCGCTGGGAGGCAAGCCGGACTTCAGCGCAAGCCTGGCGGGCTCGAACATCGGCTTCCGGATCCCCGGCGCTGGCGTGCTCTACCCGCCGAATCTCACTCCGGATCCCGCGACCGGACTCGGCCGGTGGACGAACGAGCAGATCGTGCGCGCCGTCCGGCACGGTGAGCGCCCTGACGGTCGCCGACTGGCGCCGGTGATGCCGTGGCCCTCCTACAGCGCGCTCACCGACGCCGACGCCGCAGCCGTCGCCGCCTACCTGAAGAGCTTGCCCCCGCAACCCGGTCGCGCTCCGGCCCGCGTCGCCAAGGGCGACCGGCCAAACGCGCCCTACGTCGACATCGTGACGCCGCGCTAGTCGAGTCTCGCGGACGACGGTGACGGCAGCGCCCCCGGGTGGTGCCGAGATCGAACCCGTCGAGCTGCTGGCGTTTGGCGTTTCCACGGACGTAGACTAGGCCCCCCGGGGGTGCGGTCATGCTGGAACGGTTCACGGAGCGCGCGCGGCGGGTCGTCGTCCTGGCAACCGACGAGGCGCGGCGGCGCGGTCACTCCGCCGTGGAGCCGGCCCACCTGCTGATGGGTGTCCTGCGCGACGGTGAGGGGATGGGCGCGCACCTGCTCCACCAGCTCGCCGACGCGGCGGCACTACGCGCGGCGGCCGGGCAGGCCCTGGACGCCATGCCCGCCGCCAGCCCGGGCGGCGAGGTATCGCTGTCCGCGGCGTCGAAGGCAGTGCTGCAGGCGGCGCTCGCGGTGGACGAGCAGCACTTCCGCGGCCGCGTGGCGACCGAGCACCTGGTCGGCGCTCTCCTGAAGGACGACGACTCCGTCGTGCTTCCGATCCTGTACGCGGCCGGCTCCGACGTTGAGCGCACGCGCCGGCTGCTCGGAATCGCCCGGCTGGTGTTCAGGCGGCCAACCGAGGACGCGGTGCGCCTCATCGCAACCTCGACGTGGCGAGTACGGAACTACCGATAGTCTCCCCGGGCCTCGGAGGCGTTCCGGCGTAACGCCGCCTCCGCCCTTACACCTGCGGAACGTATGGGAACGTGCTCGACGGCTTGCGGGTGGCCGACTCCTTGCCGATGCCGAGCCGGATGGGCGTATTGGCGGCCGTCGAGCACATGACGTCGGGCGCGTTGTCGGTCAGCGATCGGCCGTTCCACTCGGCGAAGCCGAACGAAGCTGGCGTGCCGACGGTGTACGGCAGCACGTTCGGGCAGCATTTGTGCGCCAGCGTCCTCCCGTAGGCCTCAGGGTTCTCCGCGGTCCCGTAGGCGCCCACGACACCCGCGATCGCCTTGCTCACCAGGTCGCCAAAGGTCTCGTAGTCATCCGCCGGGACGCCGCCATTGAGCCGGTCGCCGAGGTCCTCGTTGTACTGCGTGAACAGCGGGTGGATCATGGGCAGGCCCACCCGGTTGATCGAGCGCCAGCCGCCGGCGTCCGTGGCCAAGGTGGAGAGAGCCCAGACCCCAATCCTACGGCTCTCACTGGTCTGCGCCAGCAACTCGGCGTCGGGGACCTCCAGGACGATCGAGTACACGGTGTGCCCGGCGAACAGGTTCTTGGCCCTCGCCGAGTCCCAGCCGTTGAGAACGACGGTCGTGCCATCCTGGAATGCGTGACCAATGGCGTGCAGCACGTCGGGCTCGATCCAGAACGGATCGCCCGCCTTGCCTGTCCAGACCCGTAGCCCAGCCGGCGTCTTGATCGTTTCGCCGGTCACGCCCTCCACCACCACGGTGCCGACGGCGTCCGGGGCCGTCGCCTCTGTTCCGGTCAGACGGCGGAGAACGTAGTGCTGCCGGCCCTGCACGTCGCGCTCGGCGAACACGAACCGAAACGTCAGGTTCTCGACCGCGTCGCCGTCTGTGTCGATCTTGAACTCGTACATTCCCTCGGGGTGGTAACCCGGAACCGGGACGTCACCCGCGATCGAGTGGCACACGTTGATCACGAAGACGGTACCGGTTCTCACCCCGGCAGACGTACAGATCCGTGATGTCGAGGCGGACGTCCTGCCGCGCGATCGGCGAGTCGAGGTGATGTGACATAGCAATCTCTCTTTCAGGTATTGGGTGAGGACCCGCCCTGGGTCTACCTCCTCTTGAGAGATCGCGGCGATACAGATCGTTACAGGCCCGTTCCCGTTGCCGCAGCGACTCGACTGTCAGCGTCTTTGTCGATTTCCCCCTCCCGCTCTGGCGACCGTCGCGCAAATCCTCGTCGCCCAAGCACTCGCCCGCTTGGTGCGGATGTTGCCAGGACGCTGCCGTTTGATAGCCACGCGCGCACGGGATTGTGCAGTTCCCGGACTTCCCGGGACCACTGATGCAGCTCGATGGACCAAGGAGGCATGAGTGAAGCGGCTACGGCTACTGCTTCTCCTGTCCGTTGTAGGCCTCCCGGCGGTCGCGTACAGCGGAGACGAGCCCGACCCCGGCCGCCCTAAACCCGTGATCCGGGCACCGATCATGGTGGCGGGCGATGTGTCTGTGAAGGCCACTTCCGCGGCGATGGCGTAGGGAAAGTCAGTGGGATGGAGGACCACGGTGCATGAGCGAGCGTGAGTTCAGTACTGACCATGGAAACGAGGATGCGTCGCCGAATGAAGGTGCGCCGACGAACGGCCAGCCGGGCCACTCATCGCCAATCGGCGAAGGACGATCAGTCAAGACTCCGAAGTCACCGTGGAGGCCGACCGCACTATTGAGATCGGCCGCCCATCCAGAAGCATAAGCAAGACGATCCTGCCATTCCGCAGATCGAGGAACCAGGCACACGTGTTGCTGTAGGGCTTGCCGTCACGCCGTCGAAGGGAGTTCGCTGACGCCCGGCCCTTGGTGTTAGTGTGGCCCGGCCGTGATTCCTTTCGTCCTCGTGTGGCTCCGCGCCGCAGGGCTCGCGGGCCAGGCGGTCGCGCTCGGAGGAGCCCTCCTCGCGCTCGTCGTGCTCAGCCGGGGGCGTGAGCCCGCCGCGGCCCGGACCGTCGATCGGACCTTGAGAATCACCGCGCTGGGGGCCCTCGTCGCGGCCGTCGCCCAGATTGGCGTCCTCGCCGCACTCGGGTCGGAACTGGCCGAAGGCGCGGGGTGGCCGATCGCAGACCTGCTGGGTTCGACGGTCGGCCTCACGGGCCTGACGCGAGTCGGGATAGCGTCGCTGGCCGCTGCTGCGGCGCTGCTGCTCCGGCGTGCTCCCGGTTCCGCCGGACTCGGCGGGTTGCTCCTGGTCACCACCTTCCTGCTGACGTGTACTGGAGCCCTGGCCGGCCACGCTCTCGGCCGTCTCGAGGGCCAAATTTGGCTCTGGAGCGTCAGTGCCTTGCACCAGGCGGCGGCTGGCGCCTGGCTGGGTGGCCTCATGTGCGCGGCCGTGCTCGCAGTCTGCCCTCAGGGTGATCACGCCGAGCGGTGGCTCCACCGGTTCTCGGCGATGGCCGCGACGGCGGTGGCGGTGCTCGCCTCGACGGGAATGACGCTCTCGCTCACGTACGTGGGCGCGCTGGATGCGCTCGTCACCACCTCGTACGGCGCCATGGTCATCACCAAGATCGTCCTCTTCATCGCGCTGCTGGCGATGGGCGTGCTGAATCACCGCGTCGTCCACGGTCGGATCCGGCTCTTGCCCCGACCGGCAGGCGTCCCCATATCGACGGTGAGCCAGTTGACGCTGCGCCGGCGCCTGGAGGTCGAAGCGGGGCTGGGCCTGGTGGCCCTGGCCCTGGCGGCTTCGCTGAGCTCAGCTCCGCCCGCCGCCGATGTGACCACCGGGCGCGCCACGCTGGAGGAGGTTCGCCGCATCTTCACGCCCCAGTGGCCGCGGTGGCAGACTCCGAGCGCCGCCGAGCTCGCGGCAGCGTCGGATCTCGGCGATCCCAGGGCGCCCCGGATGCTGGAGAACACGCAGTGGTCCGAGTTTGGTCACCACGTCGCGGGAGTGTTCGTCGTCGGTATGGGGCTGCTGGCCATGCTCGAGCGCACCGGACGGGCGCCCTGGGCACGGCACTGGCCACTGCTCATCGTCGGGCTGACCGGGTTCATCACCTGGAGCATGGATCCTGAAGGCTGGCAGACGGGGACGGTGGGATTCTGGGAGCAACTCCGGGACCCCGAGGTGTTGCAGCACAGGATGCTGCTGGTTCTCACCGCCCTCTTTGCCCTGTCCGAGTGGAGGGTGCGGAGCGGCCGCCATCCCACCTCCCCCCTCCGTTTCGTCTTTCCCCTCGCGGGCATCCTGGGAGGCGTGTTGCTCCTGGCCCATGTCCACGAGGTGAGCGACGCCAAGACCGGTCTCTTCATGGAGCTGACACATCTGCCGATGGGGTTGGTGGCCTTGCTCGTCGGCTGGGCCCGCTGGCTCGAGCTCCGTGTGGCCCCGGCCCCGGAGGGCTGGTCCGGGCGTCTGTGGGCGCCGGCACTGGTTGTCTTCGGACTCTTGCTCATCCTGTACCGCGAAGCCTGACGATGCCGCACATTCACCTCGCGCAGTTCCTCTGCCACGGGCCGACCTACCACAGCCTGGCGATGTGGCGGCACCCGCGCACCGCGGACGCGGGGTACGAGTGGGCGCGGCCCGAGCTGTACCAGCACATCGCCCGCGTGTGCGAGCGCGGGAAGTTCGACATGGTGTTCTTCGCCGACCTGAACTACATCTCCGACACGTATCGCGGGACGATGGACCCCGCGATCCGCTACGCCACCCAGGCGCCCGAGCACGATCCGGTCCCCCTGCTCTCGTTCATGGGCGCGGTCACGGCGCGCATCGGGCTGGGCGCGACCTTCTCCATCAGTCACCAGCACCCGTTCTACGCCGCGAGGCTCTGGGCCACGCTGGATCACCTCACGCGGGGGCGGGCGGCGTGGAACGTGGTGACGTCGCTCAACCACAACCAGGCGGCGAACCACGGGGAGGAGCGCAAGCCGACCGACGAGCGCTACGATCGTGCGCACGAGTTCATGGAGGTGTGCCGCAAGCTGTGGGACAGCTGGGAGCCTGATGCCGTCGTGATGGATCGAGAGGCCGGAGTCTTCGCCGACCCGTCCAAGGTGCACCGCATCGAGCACGTGGGGCGATTCTTCAAGTCGCGTGGTCCGCTCAACGTCGTCCGCTCACCGCAGAACGGGCCCGCCATCCTCCAGGCGGGGACGTCGCCAAAGGGGCGCACGTTCGCCGCGCGCTACGCGGACGCGATCTTCGCCATCCAGCCGAACATCGCGGGCGCCAAGGCCTACTACGAGGACATCAAGCGGGAGACCGTCCGCGAGGGGCGCACGCCGGAGGCGTGCAAGATCCTGTTCGGCATCCAGCCGATCCTCGGCCGGACCTCGTCGGAGGCGCGTGAGAAGCAGGCGATCCACAACGAGCTCGTGCCGCTCGAGGGCGGCCTGGCCATTCTCTCGGGACACCTCGACTTCGACCTGTCGCAGATCGGCCTCGACGAGCTGATGGCGCACCGGACCGAGCCGCAGCTCCAGCGGATGCAGACCCGGTACCGTACGTTGACCGGCGAGCTGCTCACGCTGCGGGAGGTGGCGCAGCGCCACGGGCAGAGCGTGGGGCTGCTGCAGATGGTCGGCACCCCGGCCGAGGTGGCCGATCAGATGGAGGACTTCATCGACCAGGTCGGCGGCGACGGATTCATGCTGTCGCCGATCTATACTCCTGGAGCGATCGAGGAGTTCGTGGACCTCGTGGTGCCGGAGCTGCAGCGGCGAGGCCGCTACCGACTGGACTACGCCGGTACCACGCAGCGCGATCATCTGATGCAGGAGCGCTGAGAGCCGTGTCGAAGGCGTTCACCGACGAAGAGACACCCGTTCCGGATGGCGGGGAGTCGCTGCCGCCGCGGGAGCGCGATCTGCCGATCACGCCAGCCGGGCTCGCGCGGCTCCGCGCCGAGCTGGCCGGGCTGCTGGCCGCCGGGCCATCGGAGATCGTCGCGCGCCGGGCCCGCGTGCTCGCCCACGTGCTGAAGTCGGTGTACGTGCAGGAGCCGTCGCTGGTCGACGGGCGGGTCGGGTTCGGAACGAGCGTGACCGTCGAGGAGCCGGACGGTCGCCGCACCGTCTATGAGATCGTCGGCCCCGACGAGGTCGAGCCGGCCAGGGGCCAGATCAGCGTGGCGTCGCCGGTCGCGCGGGCTCTGCTGGGAAAGCGCGCCGGAGAGCTGGTCGTGCTCCGGCGTCCGCGAGGCGACATCGAAGTCACGGTCGTGTCGGTGACGGTGGCACTCGGTGACGTCGCCCCGCCGCCGTCGACCGCCGCGACCCAGAGCGATGACGCTGACCGCCGGCGGTGACGGTAAAGACAGGGGAGGGTTGACCGTGGACGCTTCGGACCAGGAACTGCAGCAGTACCTGTTCGATCTTCAAGGCTACTTGGTGATCCGCGACGTCCTGAAGCCGGCAGAGGTAGCCGAGCTGAATCGGTTGATCGACGCGCAGCAGCTCCCCAGTCCTCGCGAGAAGATCCGCTTTGGCTCCGCGGCTGGCAAGCACGGACCGGACCACGGCTTCCTCAACTGGGGCGAGCCGTTCTGTCGCCTGCTGGATCACGAGGCGATCATGCCGATTCTTCGCCTCCGGCTCGGCGACTGCTTCCGGCTGGATCGCCTCTACGGAATCCGCATGCACAAGGGCCAGACGATGGGGGCCATGCACGCGGACTACGGAGCGTCGGCGCTCAACACCTTCGTCAAGCCGGGCGAGCGCTTTCACTTCGCTCCCAACGGTATCTATGAGGGATTCGTGGTCGCGGCCTGGAGTCTCGCCGACGCTGGACCGGCCCACGGCGGATTCTGGTGCATTCCCGGGAGCCACAAGAGCAACTTCAGGCTGCCGCGCCAGATCCACGAGGCCCCGGAGAAGTCGCCCTACGTGGTCATTCCGGAGATCCCCACGGGGTCGGTCGTGCTGTTCACCGAGGCGATGATGCACGGAACAGCCCCGTGGAGAGCCGACCACGAGCGCCGGACGCTGCTCTACAAGTATTGCGTCTCCCAGATGGCGTGGTCGCGGGCGCGCGTGCTGCCGCCACCCGATGTTTCGCTCACCCCGCGGCAGCAAGCGCTCCTCACCGAGCCGGCGGATCCACATACGTTCGTTCCGTCACTCTTCAGCGACGGACCAGGCGCGGAGCGGTAGAGCGCCATCGCGGGTGCATCGCCCGGGCCTCGCGTCGATGGGAGATCGGTCATGACGGCGCGCCTTCAGTCGGTGACGTTCACGAGCGGGGACGGGGAGACGAGCGTCCCGTCGTACCTGGCCACCCCGGACCGCGACGGGCCCCATCCGGTCGTGTTGATTCTCCGGGGCGTAGCGGGACCGGACGACGGATACACGGAGATTGCCCTGCGACTCGCCGAGTGGGGCTACGCGGCCCTGGTACACGGCTGGAAGGTTCGCGGCACCGACCCGACCGACGGGCCCGTGTACGCCGATCTGCAGGGCGCGATGCGCTTCCTCCGATCGGTCGGCCAGGCCGATCTCGAGAGGCTGGCGGTCTTCGGTTTCTGCCGCGGTGGGGTGCACGCGCTCATGGCGGCGCGAGCGCACCCGGAGATCCGTGTGATCGTCGTCTTCCACGGCTTCGCCTTCCGGCCGGCGGGCGCTCAGCCTGGCGCCGAGCCGTACGACCTCGCCGGCGGCGTGAACGTTCCCATGCTGGTCCTGCACGGTACGGAGGACGAGCGGGCGCCCATGGAGGACATGCGGCGGATGGAGGCGCGGATGCGAGCCCTCGGCAAGGACTGCGTGTTCACGTTCTACGATGGCGCCCGCCACGGCTTCGCCGTGCGTACACACCCCGGCTATGCCGAGGATGCGGCGAAGCGGAGCTTCGACGAGGCCAGGCGCTTCCTGGCGACCCATCTGCGCACGTGAGAGGAGGCGGACCCGAATGGCGACCAACCGACGGCAGCAGATCCAGCTGAGCCCCGACGAGCAGGCCGCGTTCTTCCGGGAACGCAAGAAGGCCGCGCTGGCCACCATCGACAAGGACGGCTTCCCCCACGTCGTGGCCATGAACTACGTCGCGGTGGACGGCGCCTTCTACATGACCTCGTACGGGAAGGCGCAGAAGGTCGTCAACATCCGCCGCAATCCCAAGGTGGCGCTGATGATCGAGGCCGGAGACGAGTACGCCGAGCTTCGGGGCGTGATGATCCGGGGGCGCTGCGAGATCCTCGACGACGAGGCCAGCGTCCGGGCGGCGTTCGCGGCACGGGCGGGGGCCCAAGCGAATGCCTCGCCCGTCCAGCCGGGCGCGGTGGCCAGCGCGCCCAAGCGCGTGGTGCTCAGGATCATCCCGGAGAAGGTGGTCAGCTGGGACCACCGCAAGCTCGGCGGACGATACTGACCCGATCCCGCCGAGCGCGTCGGCGGGCGTCTACGGATCATCACCAGGGGAGAGAACGATGAAGGTCGGCATCTTCGTCACCAACCAGAACCCGCTCGGCACCGACATGGTCTCCGCGCTCGACGCACAGTTCGCGATGACGCGCCTGGCGCGCGATCGCGGCTGGGATGCGGTCGCCACCGGCCAGCACTACCTGAGTGAAGGCATGAGCCAGCTCCAGCTCATTCCCTTCCTCGGGCGCCTGGCGGCCGAGGCGGGGGAGATGACGGGCGTGGCCGGCGTGCTGCTCATCAATCTCCACAACCCGGTCGAGGTGGCCGAGTGCATGGCGTCGCTCGACGTCATCTGGCGCGGCAACTTCGTCTTCGGCGTGGGACTGGGCTATCGCGAGGTCGAGTTCGATGCGTTCAAGGTGCCGAAGGGGCAGCGTCTGCGGCGATTCGAGGAGTGCCTGGAGATCGTCAAGCGCCTCTGGACCGAGGACAAGGTCAGCGTCGAGACCGACGTCTGCACGCTCACGAACGTGACGCTGACGTGCCGGCCCGTCCAGACGCCACACCCGCCGATCTGGTTCGCGGCCAACAACGACGCTGCCGTCCGTCGCGCGGCTCGGCTCGGCGATACGTGGTTCGTGAACCCTCATTCAACGATGGCGAGCATCACGCGGCAGATGGCCCTGTACCGCGAGGAGCTCGCGCGCCTGGGCAAGCCGCTGCCGCGTGTGCGGCCGCTCATCAAGGAGATCTACTGCGCGAGGGACCGGCGGACAGCGCTGGAGCTGGCGGGACCCTACCTCGGCGCCAAGTACCGCGCGTACGCGTCGTGGGGCCAGGACGCGGTGCTGCCCGACGGGGACACCTTCCGGCAGCCGTTCGAGGAGCTCCTGCGCGACCGCTTCGTGCTCGGGAGCCCGGAGGAATGCTACGAGCAGCTCCGCCCGTGCTGGGAGGCGGCGGGCGCGAATTTTCTCTTCTTCCGCACGCACTGGCTCGGCATGCCCCTGGCCCACGCGCTGGCCAGCATGCGGCTCATGAGCGACGAGTTGCTGCCGGCGCTGCGGCAGGTGAAGGGCTGACGCTGCGAGGATCGACGCTGGTGAACGACCTCGCCTCAGAGACCGGCCTCGTCATGTTCATGGGTCGCGTCACCGAGCCGAGCCGCCCGTAGGACTGCCCGCCGCAGGCTATACTGTCGGGTCGAGATCGATCTGTGAGCTTCTTGAAGCGATGGCGCGCCCCGGTGCGGCCGAGCCCGGCCGTCGTGCTGGTGGGGCTAGCGGTCTGGGTCGTCGCAGTGACGGCGCTGCATGTTGGCGTCAATATCCGCCGTCCGGCCGGGCGCGCGGCCGAGGCTCGCTCCCTTCCCGTCGGGGGGTTGCCCGTCACGTGAAACCTCACACTGCCGATCGCCAGTGTGGCGATGTCGCGCGATGCCGAGGGCCGCACCGTGGTCGACGTGACGCTCGCCGACTCGGTCGCGGAGTTCAACAAGTACAGCGGCTGGCCCGAGCTCAAGGAATCGTTCATGGCCGGCAAGGTCAAGGCGGCGTACTTGCTGGCGCCCATGGTGATGGATCTCGTGGACAGCGGGATCGCGGCGAAGATCGTGTCGCTCGGCCATCGGTCGGGGGCGGTGATCATGGTCCGGATCGACTCGCCGGCGAAGACCTTCAAGGATCTGCGCGGGCGGCGGATCGCGATTCCGAGCCGCTTCGCCGTCGACCACCTGTTCGTACGCCGGATGCTCAAGGAGAACGGGATGGGCGTCAACGACGTGGAGCTCGTCGAGATGGCGCCTCCTGAGATGCCGGCGGCGCTCTACGCCCGCCAGGTCGACGCGTACGCGACCGGCGAGCCCTTCGGGGCGGTGGCGGAGGTCTCCGGGTATGCCCGCGTCCTGTACATGACGCGCGACAAGTGGCCGAACTATGTCTGCTGCGTGCTGACCGTCCACCAGGAGCTGATCGACACGGAACGCCCTCTGGTCCAGCAGATCGTGAATCATGTCCTGTCCGCGGGCGCCTGGCTGGAGACGGCCCAGGCCAACCGCGATCTGGCTGCGGAGGTTGCGGGCGGACCGGCGATGTTCAACCAGCAACCCGAGATCCTGAGGCACGTGCTCTCGAATCCGCGCGACCGCGTGACGTATGCCGATCTCCGACTCATCCAGTCCGAGATGGACGAGCTGATGGAAGCGGCCCTCGAGGCGGGGATCATCCGGCAGCGGATCGCCTACGAGCGGTACGTGGACGAGAGCTTCCAGCGCAACGTGCGGCCGGTGGAGATCCGTGTCGGGCCCTGACCGGCGCTGGCTGGCGGCACTGGCGCCGGTGGCCCTGCTCGTCGTGATCTGGCACGTGGCCGTCGTCGCGAGCCAGAGCCTGATCTTTCCCACCCCCTGGCAGGTGGTGCTCGGCCTGGTGAACCTGGCCGCGCAGGGACTGCTCGTCAAGCACGTCGTGGCGTCGCTGTTCCGCGTGACGTATGGCTACCTCCTCGCGGCGGCCCTGGCGGTTCCGATCGGCATGCTGATGGGATGGTTCGCCACGGCGCACGCCCTCCTGAATCCTCTGGTGCAGGGGCTGCGGCCCATCTCGCCGATCGCCTGGATCCCGCTGGCCATCCTCTGGTTCGGGGTCGGCGACCTCTCGCCGATCTTCCTCATCTTCCTGTCCTCCTTCTTCCCGATGGTGGTGGGGACGGCGGCAGGAGTGATGACGATCGACCGCAAGTTCCTGCGGGCCGCCCGCAACTTCGAGTTCACCGGGGTCAGACTGTTCCGCTCCGTGGTGCTGCCCGCGGCGCTTCCCCAGATCGTCACCGGCATGCGCATCGGGCTCGGGGTCGCGTGGCTGGTCGTGGTGGCGGCCGAAATGATCGCCATCAACTCCGGCCTCGGATACCTGATCATCGACTCCCGGAACGCCGGCAACCGCTACGATCTCGTCGTGGCCGGGATGGTGACGATCGGGCTGATCGGCTTCCTGCTCGACAGCCTCATGCGCAGGCTCGAGCGATTGGACGAGATCCGTTGGCGGTATGAGACCTAAGATCGACGTGCGCGGGATCTCCAAGACGTTTCACACGCGGCGCGGCCCGATTCGCGTCCTCGACGACATCAGCCTCTCCGTGGGCGACGGGGAGTTCATCGCCATCATCGGCCCGTCGGGCTGCGGCAAGTCGACGCTCCTCGGCGTGCTCGCCGGCTTCGAGCCCCCGGATGCGGGGGAGGTTCGCGTGGACGACGTGCCGGTGCGAGAGCCCAGGCGCACCGGCATCTACATCTTCCAGCAGCCCTCGCTGTTCCCCTGGCTGGACCTCGAGGGCAACCTGGTCTTCGGTCTCCATGGCATCCGGGCGGAGGCGCGGCGGGCGCTGGTCGCCCACTACATCTCGCTCGTGGGCCTCGAGGGCTTCGAGCACGCCTTCCCGCACCAGCTCTCGGGCGGCATGCAGCAGCGCGCCGAGCTGGCGCGGGCGCTGATGGTGAGGCCGGAGATCCTCTACATGGACGAGCCGTTCGGCTCACTCGACGCGCTGACCAGGCTCCGCATGCGCACCGAGCTGCTCCGCATCCTCTCGCGCGAGCGGCACACCGTGCTGCTGGTCACGCATGACGTCGAGGAGGCGCTGCAGCTCGCCGACCGGGTGCTCGTCCTCTCCCCGCGGCCGGCGCGGATCCAGACGGTGATCGACGTGGCACTGGCGCGTCCGCGCTCGCTCTCGAGCCCGGATCTCCTCGCGCTGAAGGCGTCGCTGCTCAAGGAGCTCGGCGTGGACGAGTCTTCGGAGGGCGCGCCATGAGAGGGGGGCAGCGGCTCGCGGTGTGGGTGTTCGCGCTCACCTGGGCGGCCTTGGTGGCACCTGCCGGCGGCGCCGGCTTCCGGAGCGGCGCGTTCGAACCGGCGCGCCAGGCGCCTGACTTCGCCTTGTCGGCGAGCGATGGCACCGAGTTCCGGCTGAGCGGCACCCGGGGGAAGGTGATCCTGCTGGCGTTCGGCTATACCAATTGTCCCGATGTGTGCCCGACCGTCCTCGCCGAGCTCGCGCAGGTGCGGGCCCGGCTCGGCCGTGACGCCGGGCGCGTCCAGGTCACGTACGTGAGCGTCGATCCCGAGCGCGACACGGCCGCGCGGCTGCGCGCCTACGTGCAGCTCTTCGACACGACGTTCGTCGGGCTCACCGGCTCCGCAGCGCAGCTCGAGCCGGTGTGGAAGGCCTACGGGATCTCGATCGTCCGGCGCGAGATCCCGGGCCGCGGACCTCAGGCCTATGCCGTGCATCACACGGCCTCCGTCTACATGGTCGACACGGACGGGCGGCTTCGCGTGATGGCTCCATTCGGGACGCCCGTGGACGACCTCGTCCACGACGTCCGCGTCCTGCTCGCGGCCGGCTCCGCTCAGGAGTCGTCGATCCGGCTCGATGGCGCGTGGGTCCGGCGGGCCCCGGCTATGCCGGACACGGAGAGCAACGCGGCCGCCTACGTCACCATCGTGAACGGCGGCCGGGCAACCGACACGCTCCTCTCGGCCACGGCCGACGTGGCGACGAGTGTCGAGATCCACGAGACACGTAACATGTCGGGCATGATGATGATGGAGCGCGTGCCCAGGATCGTGGTGCCGCCTGCCGCAAGGGTGGAGTTGAAGCCGGGTGGATACCACCTGATGCTGATCGGTCTCAAGCACGCGCTCGGCCCCGGGCAGACCGTCACGCTCACGCTCGTGTTCGAGCGAGCCGGACCGATCATTGCCCGCGCCGCCGTCCGGTAATGCGGCGTCCCGTCGCCCTCGGGGCCACGGCCGTGGTCGTGCTCGCGCTGGCGGCGGCGGCCTGGGCCGCCTTCGCACCGTTGCCGACGACCTCTCGCGAGCTGACCTACCTCATCCCGCCGGGCACGGCGGCGCGGGTGAAGGCGGGCGCGCCGTTCACCGTGCTCCCATCGCCCGTCCACCTCACGCTCGGCGTCCGCGACATCCTCGTGCTCACCAACGACGACGAGGTCATCCACCAGCTCGGCCCGGTCATTCTCGGACCCCGTCAGACCTACCGCATCCCATTCCGGCAACCGGGGCGATTCCAGTACGCGTGCTCGCTGCATGCGTCGGGGTCGCTCACGCTCGTCATCGAGCCCGCGCCGACCGCGGGACTCGCGCGTCTGCGCTGGCGCCTGGAACACGCGCGCCCGTTGATCAGCCTCCGTTGAGCGGCGCGGTCCTTCCTCGGCCTCTGGACAGGAGTGCCCCGCTTGCGCGATAAGCGGAGCGCGCGGAATCCCCGGCCGCGCAGCGCCTCGAGGAGGCAGCGGTGACCGCCAAGCTGGAGAGTCTCGATTTCGCCGCCCTGAACGCGGGCTATGCCTCCGCCGCGTTCTCGCCCGAGCAGGTGGTGCGCGAGGTCTATGCGCGCATCGCCAGGCGCGGGGATGACAAGGTGTGGATTCATCTGGCGCCGGAGGAACAGGCGAGCGCGGCCGCGCGAGCGCTGGCCGGGCGCGATCGGGCATCGCTCCCGCTCTACGGCCTGCCCTTCGCCATCAAGGACAACATCGACTGGGCCGGCCACCCCACGACGGCCGCCTGTCCCGCCTATCGGTACGTCCCGGAGCGGAGCGCGGCCGTCGTGGAGCGGCTGATCGCGGCGGGCGCGGTTCCCGTCGGCAAGACGAACCTGGACCAGTTCGCGACGGGGCTGGTCGGCACGCGCTCGCCCTATGGCGCGCCGAGTAGCGTCTTCGACCCGCGCTACATTTCCGGCGGCTCCAGCTCTGGCTCGGCCGTGGCCGTGGCGGCGGGCCTCGTCAGCTTCTCCCTGGGCACGGACACGGCGGGCTCCGGCCGCGTACCCGCAGCGTTCAACAACATCGTCGGGCTCAAGCCCTCGCGCGGCCTGATCTCGAACCGGGGCGTCGTGCCCGCCTGCCGCAGCCTGGACTGCGTGTCGATCTTCGCGCTCACCGCGGCCGACGCGCTGGGGGCGCTGCGCGCGGCCGCGGGCTATGACGCGGAGGATCCCTTTTCGCGGCCCGAGGCGGATCGCGCCGCGCTCGCGTGGGGCGCGGTCCCGCCGCGTTTCCGCTTCGGTGTGCCGGCTCCGGATCGGCTGGAGTTCTTCGGAAATCCCCACAACCCGGCGCTGTTCGCCGCGGCGCGCGGGGCACTGGAGGAGCTCGGGGGTACGGCGGTGGAGATCGACGAGGCCCCCTTCGTCGAGGCGGCGCGGCTGCTCTACGAAGGCCCCTGGTTGGCCGAGCGCTACGCGGCGATCGGGGAGTTCCTGCGTGCGCAGCCCGAGGCGCTGCACCCCGTGACGCGCGCCATCGTCGAGCAGGGGGCGCGCCCATCGGCCGTGGAGGCGTTTGAGGCCTACTACCGGCTGAAGGCGCTGCGCCGGGCCGTAGCGCGCGTGTGGACGGAGGTGCATGCGCTGCTCATGCCCACGGCGGGCACGGCCTACACCTTGAGTCAGGTGGAGGCGGAGCCGCTGCGGCTCAACGCGAACCTCGGGCGCTACACCAACTTCGTGAACCTGCTGGATCTGTGCGGCGTCGCCGTGCCGGCGGGCTTTGCGCCCGACGGACTGCCCTTCGGGGTGACGCTGCTCGCGCCCGCCTTCCGCGAGGCGGCGATCGCACCGCTGGCCGATGCGCTGCACCGCCGCGCGGGAGTGACCCTCGGCGCCACCGGCCAGCCGCTGCCTCCGCCGCCGGCGACGTCCGATGGCGTCCCCCCGGGGTGGGTGCGGCTCTGCGTGATCGGCGCGCACATGGCGGGGCTGCCGCTCAATCCCCAGCTCACGGAGCGTGGCGGGCGCTTCGTGCGGGAGGCGCGTACGGCGCCCCAGTACCGCCTCTACGCCCTTGCTCACCTGGATCCGCCCAGGCCGGGCATGGTGCGTGTTGCGGACGAGGGCGGCTCGCTGGCGCTCGAAGTATGGGAGCTTCCGGAGGCCGAGCTCGGCGGCTTCGTCGCCGCCATTCCGCCACCGCTCGGAATCGGCACGGTCACACTCGCCGGAGGAGAGCAGGTGAAGGGTTTCCTCGCCGAGCCCTACGTCCTGGCCCAGGGAGAGGACATCACCGCCCTCGGCGGCTGGCGCGCCTATCTCGCGCGGCGTGCGCGGTGATCCGCCTGGACCCCGCGACCCGGGCCTCGACCCGCGCGGACGCCCCGTGGCGCCTGCGCGCGCTGATGGTCGCCGAGGCACTGCCGGCCCGTTTCCTGGCCCGCGTCCACTCGGTCTTCCGTCAGGTGTCCAATCTGGAGCTGGAGTCCGGGCTCCTGATCTCGGTGATGGACGCAACGCTTCCCGCCCAGCCAGGCGCCGTGCGGGTCGTCGTGCCGCCGGGGCTCGACTTCTCGGCGCTCCTCGCACCGGGCGAGCCGGCGGCCTGCCGCGCGGGCGTGCTGCGCGTCGGCGCGGCGCTTCACGTCGAGCTGCGCGGCGCGGAGTCGTGGCGCGCGCGCCTTCCCCGCTTTTCGTGGGAGCCCATGCGCGAGCAGGCCTGGCGGGCGGCGTGGGCCTGCTGGCGCGAGGCGCCCTCGCATGAGGGTTCCGTCGCGCTGGCCCGCGGGCTCACCGCCGCGCAGGCCGCGCTCGCGGCGCGCGACACCGGAGCGCTCCTCGCCGCGGTGGAGTCCCTGCTCGGTGTGGGGCCGGGGCTGACGCCGTCTGGCGACGATGCGCTCGTGGGGCTGCTCGTCGCCCTGGGCTGCATGGCGCCCGCCGATCCCTCCGTCCACGTCATGCGCCAAACGCTCGCCGCGTGGACGCGCGCCAACGCCGACCGCACCACGCCGATCGCCCGCGCCTATCTTCTCCATGGCGCGGACGGCCGCTTCGGCGCGCAGTGGATCGCGCTCGCGGAGGCACTCGCCTCCGGCGACCCGGTGCGCGCCGAGGACGCCACCCGCGACGCACTGCGGCTGGGCGCCAGCTCCGGGGCCGACGGCGTGCAGGGCATGCTCGCCGGTCTCGCCGCCGTGCATCCCGGCGGGGAACGGCTCGGCGTCGGTACGCTGGCGCGGTCCTGACATGCCCCTCCAGACGCGA
>Ga0209382_10000297_pt1 | contig 80026 bp, 61 predicted proteins | sample SoiMetdeltSBSDD5_FD_187599 | JGI IMG/M metagenome (GOLD analysis project Ga0209382, IMG submission 187599) | Bulk soil microbial communities from a Populus tree surrounding site in Tennessee, USA - Soil MetaG P. deltoides SBSDD5 (SPAdes) (version 2) | ecosystem: Environmental > Terrestrial >... | reverse complement strand
GATGCCATCTGGCCTGATCGAGGCGAGCAAGCTGCCGGAGCCGCGCTTCACCCCGACCACGAAGGCGTCAGAGGGCCACGATCAGCCGATGACCCGCGCCGAGCTGGCAGACACCCTCGGCACGGCGCTGGCGGCGTTACTCGAGGAGAAGAGCATCGCGCTCTACTCGGCCGCGCACGCGTACGCCCTGGAGCGCGGCATCATCGTCGCGGACACCAAGTTCGAGTTCGGGCTGCTGGACGGCCAGTTGCTCCAGATCGACGAGTCGCTGACGCCGGACTCCTCGCGGTTCTGGCCGCTGGACGGCTACCGGCCCGGCGTCAGCCCGCCGTCGCTCGACAAGCAGCCGGTCCGCGATCACCTGGAAGCTACAGGCTGGAACAAGCTCCCGCCGCCGCCGCCGCTCGCCGACACGGCCGTCCAGGAGACGGCAGAACGGTATCGCGAGGCGTATCGGCGCCTGACCGCCTGACACGCAGCCGCATTTCCATGGGACAAGAAGAAGGAGCTCGTCCGCCTGGACGAGCCCCTTCGCAGATCGCCGTTGTCGGCGACGGCCGATCAACCGGGACCGGAGCCCTGGTCAGTCGAGACGCCGCAGGAGAAGGAACCGAGGTAGCCGCGCTGGTCGGCCACGAAGGCGTTCCGAGCGACCGTGCCGTCCTTGACGTTCCAGACGTCGTCGATGCTGCCGGTGTAGACGTAGAAGACGTACTCGCCCGGGAGCAGGCCGCCCTGGGTCGGGCTGTTCTGGAGACCAGCACGCCCACTGGCGCCTGTGATGCGGTTGCCATGCCCGCTTGTCATCCTGTCGCTGTTCGCACCGTCAGCTCGTCCGCGCACGCCGGCGTCGATGCTGTTGGCGAAGCCCTGGGCATCGGGCGAGATGTTCGCCCGCAACGCGCCTTCGAGCACGCCGCCCGAGTTCTGGGCCGTCGCCGAAGCGACCTGGACCTGGCTCTCGAGCTCGCCGTTGTACCGGACGATGACGCCGATGGTGGTCGGAGCCGGGACGCCCGAGTAGTTCACGCTGTAGAACAGCGCCGGGACGGTGTGGCCTGCTGAGTTCACCTTCGCCGAATTGACGTCGGTCAGGCCGTAGTCGCCGGCACTCTGGCCGCACGACCCGCCGGCCATGGCCTGGGCGTGCGCCGGAGTCGGTGTGGCGACGGCCGTCAGGGCCAGCAGGGCCGCGCCGGCGATGGACGAAAGCTTACGCATTCAATCCTCCAAAAAAATCCACGGTTGCCGCGCGCTCACTACGAGGGGATGGTCTAGCCTGGACCTCAACCTGGGAGTCTCCCCTGAAGACGTGCCCGAAACCCACCTCCCGTTTCCCCTCGTCCGACCGCCCGACGCGTACCCCGAGACTGCAACCGAGGGCGCGGCGTCCTCAGTTGGCGCGGGGAGGACCGGGGAGTGCTGGTGGCGCTTATCGGCCACCGCGATTCCACGACACCGCGAGCCTACAGTTTTGTGAGGCCGTTGTCAAGACCCGGACGGAAGGTTGATTAGCAGAACGCGGAAATTGTCGCCAGGATTTACCCTTTGTGATGCCGTTCGGTCAATCAGCGTCTTCAGATCGTCGTCGACGAGCTCTCCCCACTGGTAGCTGCGCCCGGACGAGACGACCCAGACGGTCCGTCCCGCCAACGGCCGGCCGACCAGCCGGTCGAAGTCGGCCCGGTTCCGGATGAGCACGGCCCCAGTGTGAACGTCGCGCCGGAGATCGTCCGAGCGGGTCGTGTACTTCTCATAGTCACGGCTGCTGATCCAGAAGTCCAGGCCGCCAACGTACCAGCCCAGCGTCGTCGGAACGTCCGTCATGACGACGTCGTCCGGTCCGATGCCCAGCTCGCGCACCGAGCGCAGCCAGGCGCCTTCGCGCGGCGAGAGAGCGGCCCGATCGACGGCGCGCGCGACGTCCTGGTGTGCGACCAGCACGATCGCGAGCGTCGCGCCCACCACTGCCGTCGTCGTGAGCTGGACCGTCTCGCGACGTCGGCCTAAAACGTCGATGGCCGCTGACGCGATCATCTGCGTGCCCTGGACGCCGAGCAGCGCCATGACGATGATCAGCGTGAGGCCGTACCGCTCCTGGGGACCGCGTGGGATCAGAAAGGCGGCGTGGAGGAACGACGGGATGAGCGCGAGCCAGAGGATGAGCGTGACGGTAGACCGGCGTCGAATCGCCAGCGGCAGCGCGGCGAGCGCCGCCAGCATCAGCAGGCCCGGCCCATCGAGCAGCATCCGAAGATAGAAGCGGAGCCGGGGCCATTCGCCTGCCGGCGACAGATATTCGTCGATCTCGCCGTACGCTCCGACCAGACTTTCCGCCCGTAGCCGCGTCACGAGCAGCAGAAGTACCAGCCCGGCGATGCCGACGACCGCCATGGAAAGGAGCGGCGTGACCCAGGCGCCCGGTCGCCGTCGGTCGCGCCAGAAGCCCAGGAAGGCCTGTGTCGCAAGCGGCGCGATCAGAAAGATGCCGATCTCGTGGGCGAACATGCTGAGGCCTACGCAGGTGCCGGCCAGTACCTGATCTCGGGCCCGTCCGGTGCGCTCGGCGCGAAGCATGAACAGCAGCGCCGCTCCGAAGATCAGCACGTACAGCGCATAGAACCACGCCTGTCGTGACCAGACGACGAGCGACGGATGACCCGCAAGGTAGGCGGCGATGAACAGGCCGCCGAGCCGACCGCCGACCTCTCGGCCGAGCAGGTAGCCGACCGGAATCAGGGCGGTTCCGGCCAGGATGGCGGGAAGGCGCGCCGCGAAATCGGTCATGCCGATGAGTGCGAACGACGGCGCCGTCAGGTAGGTGGCGAGGAGCCCGCGCGTGTAGACCCAGCCGGATGGCAGCCGAGGCAAGCCAGATTCGAGGATCCCCCGCGCCGCCATCGCCAGGCGCGACTCGTCGACGGTGAGCGTGCCGTCCCATCCCTCGAGGCCGTGCACGCGGAGCCAGAGGGCGGCCACCGTCAGAGCCGCGACCAGCCCGACGATCACCAGCCCAGACGAGAGCAGCCCGGGCGTCGTGAAGGTCGCTCTGCCGGGCTTCGTCGTCGCTGCAGGCCGCATGTGCGCGATCTGGACCGCTTTCATCGGCAGGAGTGTACCGAAGTGGCTGACACGGCTCGCCCGCGTTTTCTGCTTCGGCTTCGCGTTGACACCGAGAATGTGTACCCTCCAGGGTGCTTGACGCCTCGGGATACCTGCGTTATCCTTCGTCATGCGGTTCCGTACGGGTGTTGGCCTGCTAACGGAGCGCGCGCGCGGCACCAACAAGGCTCGCGCCCAGGCGCGAAAGGAGCGGGGCAGATGCGGACGCTTTGGGAGCTTGAGACCGAAGGCGAGGAGTTCATCACCGATCCTCTGGAGAGCGGTGGCGATCTGGGCAACCAGCCCATCAACGATCCGGACGACTAGACGTTCGGAGCCGCTGGATCGCCTCATCGGCGATGGTTTCGGAACAGGGCCGTGGCGCGATGCCACGGCCCTCTTACGTGTTAGCAGGACTTCTCGGCGCCCGATTCGTGTACCGCGTTCGTTGGCGCTTGCTGGAGAGCGTGGCGTTTCTCCTCGCGCTCAGCCTCGCCATCTGGCCGCGCGTCTCGAATCTGGACGCGTACACCGGCTCGTTTGACGAGGGCATTCGGAGTCAGCAGCTCCTCCTGATGGCGGCCGGCTACCGGCCGTTCACGGACATCTTCGCCTCGCAGGGGCCGCTCCTCCTCGACCTGCTCTTTCCGTTCTACCTCGCATTCGGACAGACGCTCGCCGCCGCGCGGTCCGCCGTTGTCGCCTGCTCGATCGTGGCGATCGTCGCGGCCTGGTGGATCGGACGGCAGTCGGCCGGCTGGCTCGGCGGCCTGACAGCGGCCGTGATCCTGGCCGTGAGCCCGAGCTTTCTCGAAGGCTCGCGCCTCGCCCTGGCCGAAGTGCCGACCATCGCGCCGTCGCTCGTCGCGATCGGCTGCCTGCTGGCGTACCGGCACTCCGGCGATCGGTGGCTGCTCGCGCTGTCGGCGGTTTGCTGCGCCCTGGCGGTGCTGGTCAAGCCGATGGCGCTCCACATCGGGGTGCCGATCGCCGTGCTGCTCCTCGCGCCGTCCGCTCGCCTGCCCTTGACCGATGCCAGACGATGGTGGCGCTCGGTCGTGCTGGACACGCTGCTGTACGGTCTGATCGTCGGCGCGATCTGCGCGGTGGTGATCGTGCTGCTCGGCCCCGCCCAGGTCTGGGACAACCTCGGAGCGTACCGTGGCGGCGCCGGACACGCGTTCGGGGCGGACGCCGGCGAGAACCTCCGCCTGACCGCCAACGTCATGCGTGGGGAACGCCCGGGACTGTTCGTGCTCGCCACCGCCGGGTTGCTGCTCGGACTCTGGCATCGGCCGGCCGTCACTGTTGCGCTGGCGGCCTGGGCCGTGGCCGTGCTCGCCCTGTTCGCCGGCTACGGAGACCTCGCCGACAAGCACATCGTCTACCTCACGCCGTCGGTCGCGCTGCTCGCGGCGATCGGGGCCGGTCTGGGCGCCGAGGCCCTGATCGCGCTGCTCAAGCGTCGTCACGGCGGCAGATATGGGGTGGTCGCGGCGGCGGCCGGCCTCGTCGGTATCGCCGCGTACGCCGCCTTCTTGCCTGGCGTCTACGCCGCGGACCGCTATCTGCTCCGGGAGGCGCCGCGCGTCGCCGCCGAGCGGCGGGGCCGAGCGGTCGACATGGAGATCGCGGAGATCATCCGATCGGCGACGCCGGCCGATGGCTGGGTGCTTGCCGACAACCCGAACGCCGCGTTCGACGCTCGACGGAAGGTGATTCCGTACCTCGTCGACACCTCTGGCACGCGGATCGATGCCGGCTCGCTGACCTCGACGCTGGCCGTCGAGTACGTTCAGCGGTATCAGCCCGCGGTCATCGTAACCTGGCCGCTGCGGCTCGGCAAGCTCGACGAGTTCGTCAGTCGACTGCCGGAGCTCGGCTATCGCCTGGAGAGGAGCTATCCGCTCGGCTGGAACGTGTATGTTCGGGAGTAGTCAAGAGTCAGGGGTCACGTCGTAGACGGTCCAGCCGCCTTCCTGGTAGACGATTGGGAAGCTGAAGTCGCCGGCGCGGGCCGGCACGAAGTGGGTCACCTGGAATCTGGCCGCGAGGTCGCGGATCCGCTCCTCGGTCAGGCGCCGGTACGCCTGGTCCAGCTCTTCGCGGTAGCGCAGGATGTCGCTCACCCCGAGCGCCTCTACGCGCGCGCGAAACTCCAGGTTGTGCGACGGGAAGTAGACGGCCTGATTGGCGCGTTCGCGGACCAGGAAGTGCGCGCGGTCGGCGTTCATGTAGAAGGCGTCGTTGTTCGGCTCGCTCGGCAGGATCAGAAAGACGCTGTCGACCGGGGTCTGGGTGCGTGCCCACTCCTGGAACGCCGCCGCTGAAGCCAGCCCGCCTCGGTGCCGAAGCTGATAGAGCCAGTCCGTCGAGCCGCGCACCAGGAACGCGCCGACGACCGCGAGCGTCAGGCCGGCGACGAGCGCGGCGTGGTTCGTGAGTCGTCGCCGGCCGACCTCGAACGCTAGCCAGGCGAGGAGTAGTACCGCGATCATCGCAGCCGCCTTGAGGCCGTCGTCCAGGTCGAGCTGCCAGACGCGCCGTGTCGCCAGCCGGAGCGCCGCGAACCCGATCACCGTGCCGATCGCCAGCACGTTCACCGCCAGGTGGAGCGTCGAACGTTTGACGGAAGGAATCCAGCGGTCCGCCGCCAGCGTGATGACGAAGATCGGCGTCATCAGTACCCAGATCGGCTCCAAGGGCACGAAGTCGCTCGGCGAGACGAGCATGGCACCCACAAGGACGACGATTGCCAGTCGCGGGGCCCTCTGTTCGACCCAGGCGCGGGCGATAAGGTGGGCGACGTAGACCAGGCCGAGGACGTCCACGACCCAGGCGGCACGCGGCAGTTGGAGACGGGCGACCAGCGTGCTGATCGGACCGCGCAGGCTGACGTCGATGAAGACGAACGCCACGGCGCAGAGGATCGCGACGGCGGCGAAGAGCGCCAGCACGGTTCGTTTGCTCGAATCAGCTGGCGCCGACAGCATGGCGAGCGCGAGCAGCAGCCCGCCGACGACGTTGTAGAGCAGCAGACCCGACCGCCCCCAGTTCACGGCTACCGAGAGATCCGTCGCCAACTCGATCCGGGCCAGTTGAAGTGCCCAGCCGGGTAGCGGCTCCATGTGCTGCATCAGCGCACCGACGACGGTCGGCAGGCTACAGAGCACCATCAGGCCGCCGGCGACGGCGATGTTCTTGATCCCGAAGTGACGAAATCGGATCAGGTACGCGAGGCCGATCGCCAGACCCACGTACGAGCTCGTCGGCGCGTGGACGACAACCCCGAGGCCCGCCACGATCCCGGTGGCGGCGTGACGCTCGCGGAGGAACGCGTAGAGGGCACCAAGCTGGAACGGAAGGGCCAGAAACGCCGGCGTCAGCTCGGCGGAGTGCAGGATCGGGCTGCCGACCGTCAAGAGGCGGAATCCGGCGACGTAGAGCGCCAGAAAGAGGACCGCGCTCAGCCGGTCCCCGACGAGGTGGCGGGCGATCAGGTAGGCCAGTGCGAGGCTCGCGATGCTGGCCGGCACGAACATCAGGAACAACACACCGTCCAGAGGCAGCCAGGGCAGCGCGGCGATCACGCCGGCGATGACGCGGTAGGTGAATGCGGCTGGAGTCCCCTCGTGCAGCGCCTGGATGAACGGGTCGTTCAGATAGAGGCGCGGATCGACGAACGATTTGAAGATCGGGACGTCCGACCAGCGACCGCCGTCGAAACCACGGAACAGCAGGGAGGCGAGTGTCGCGACGGTGCCCGCGACGAGGCCTTCTCGCCACGTCGGCGCGGTCCGGCCGCATGGCTCGTCGCCTGGGGCTGAGAGCGGGCCCGGCGACTCAGCGCGCTCGACCGCTGCCACCCTGGACCTCAACGCGGCCGACTTCGAGCAGTGGGGAGCCTGACGCCGGACCGCCGGTCGGTACGAGTGGCTCGCCGCTCGGGCCGAGGCGGTTCACGCTGACGAGCAACGGGTACGAGCCCGGCGCCGCGCCCGCGGCGATCGGGATGCTGACACGCTGTGTGAACGGCTGCCCGGCGGTCCACTGCTTGTCGTCGCCGGTCTTGTCGCAGGCCGGACCGCTGGCATCGCCGACCCGAGGATCGTTCCCGAGCTGGACGTCGATTCGGTGCTGCTCGCGCGACGAGACGAGCGGTCGCCAGAACAGGTCGACGCGGACGACGCCGCCCGGATGGGGATCCTCCGCGTATACCAGATAGCTGAGCAGCTCGGCGTCGTCGCCAAAGCGGCTGCCAACGGCCGTGCTGCCGCGAGCCACGACGCCGCGCGCCCACGGGCCGGGATCGATGGTCGGTGTACTCGCGAGTCGGTCAAACCCGGACTCCCGTTCTTCGGCGCGCCAGGTGGCCGGCCTGCTGCTGACGGACGGGCCGCGCTGGTAGACCCTCAGCTTCGGCTCGCCGGCCACGGTGACCGTCCCGATCTGGTGGTACTCGCTTGAGATGGTCCGGCGCGGCGTCTCGATCTCGTCCTGGACGTTCTCGGCGATCAGGTAGTAGCGCGGATCGACGCTGCACCGCCAGGCGCCGCGCGCGTACCAGTGGGTGACCTGGGGCTGCTCGTTCGATTCGTAGCTGCCCGAGAGAGTGCCGTCCTGGTAGAGCGCGCCGATCGTCTTCCAGCCGGCCTGGTACGGGAAGCCGAACCGCTCCTTGGCCGGCAGGCCACCGGGGGGTCTCCACGCAAGCGGCAGGCTGGCAACCTTGTTCTCGCGGACGACCTCCGCAGTGGTCTGAAGGTAGACCGGCGCCAGATACGCCGTGACAACTGCGAGGCCCGCCGTTAGCCCGGCCGCCAGCACGAGCCGAACCGGAATGGGGGTCAACGCCGCCCAGGCGCTCGCGAAGCCTGCCCCGGCCAGCAGGATCAGGCCAGACGTCGCGACGTGGACGTGCGTGCCGGGCTTGCGGGCGACGAAGGCGTAGAAGAGGAATGGGATAGCCGCCCACGTCAGCCCGAGCACCCAGACGCGCAGCTTCGGGGTACCTGGTCGCTGAGCAACCAGCGCCGTGGCTCCCATTGCGATCAACGCTGCCATCAGTACGGGGAAAGCCGTGCCCAGATAGAGCGTCGCCGATGCAACGATCGACGGCAGATTGTTGTACGGCAAGCCGGCGCCAACCCGGTCGCCGATCCGGCCAGTTGCCAGGCCGAACAGGTCGCTGTCGAGGTACGGAACGAAGAACAGGGCCAGGATCACGATGCCGATCTGTGCACCTCGAAACCATGGGGCCAGTATCGCGTGGTCGAAGATGCCGTGCCAGCCCGTACGCCAGAGAACTGCGATCGCGATCGGCGGCAGGAAGAAGAGCGCGTCGTAGTGCGCCAGGGCCGCCGTGGCGACGAGCGCGCCGGCCAGCGGCGGCCAGATCGCGCTGCCGCCGAGGCTCCAGCGGACAGCGCACCACAGCCCGAGCATTCCGAGCATCAGCACCAGGCTCTGGTACTGCGTGATCCGCGAGAACGCCAGGAAGTAGCCGTTCGTCGCCAGGAGCAGCCCGGCGGCGACGGCACCCGGTGTGCCGATCAGCCGCCGCGCCACCAGATACAGCGCGAGCGCGCCGCCGACCCCGGCCAGCGCGAACGGCAGACGTGCTGTCGCCTCGTTCAGGACGCCCCTCAGCCCGTACTCTACCGCGACGACGACGATCTCGCCGGGGCCCTTGCCGTGGTAGAAGAGGGCGTCGGGCAGGTTCTGCACGACCCCGGTCGCGCGCAGGATGACCTCGGTCTCGTCACCTTGAAACTCGGAGTAGCCCAGACCTGGCAGACGCAGGACCGCCGCGACGACGGTCACCGCCAGCGCCGCGAGCCATCCAGATCGTACCCCAGCGGCCGGGGGCTGCCAGGAGATGCCCTTTCTGAACGCGAATGCGCTCAGGACCAGCGTCACCGTCGCGGTCCAGCCGACGACTGGGATCGGGTTCATGCGGACGGGTAGCAGCGCCAGTGCCAGCCCGCCGACGACCAGCACGAGGATACCGAAGCCGAACGCCAACGCCACCCACTCGACCGCGTCAACTTCCGACGTGGGAACGACCGCCAACGCCAGCAAGAGGCCGGGAATCAGCGCCGTGTGGACGAGCCCGGCGACCGCCGCGACCATCGGATCGGGAACCGCCGACGCGACGATCGCGGTGATGGCGCTCAAGTTGAGCAGGCCGATCACCGCCACGATCCCGACGTAGCGCTGGGCCGGCCGCGAAGGCACCGGCTTGACGAGCAGGCGCCAGGAATCCAGGACGCTGAGATCGCCGGTCGCGCGGGAGCTGGGGGTATCCGTCATGCGCCGGGAATTCTACGGGAGGGTGAGGGGGTGAAGGGTCGTATCCTTGTGTCTACCGGGCCGAGGCGGGTAGACTTCGCCCGGCCCGCCGTGCCGATGCCGGGCGTCGTTTTCCCTGGGAGAAGCTCTCGTTGGCCATTGCCCATTGGCCGCCGGCAGCCAAGCGGGCGGCAGCCCGAAGCGATTGGCTTCTCGTCGGCGCCATCGTCGTCTATCTGCTGGCGAATCTTCCGTTCCTGGTGGCCTGGCCGGCTGTCAACGGCGACGAGGGACGCGAGGCAAACGCGTTCTGGGTCGCCAGCGGCGTCGATCCCTCGGCGCAGACGCTCGATCCGGTCTTCCGCCACGACCCGCTCTACAAGGGTGGATTGCAAGGCTTGACCACCGGGATCAGCTTCCGCCTGTTCGGCCTGGGACTGTATCAGGGACGCCTCGTCTCGCTGATCTGGGGCGGTCTACTGCTCGTGATGACGTTCCTGGCTGGCCGCCGCCTCTACGGCCCGGCCGCCGGTTACATCGCGGTGCTGTTCCTGGCCGTCTCCCAGCCGTGGCTGGTCTCGTCGCACATCATCCGCCCGGACATCGTCGTGGCGACGCTGGTGATGGCCGGAATGTACTGCGCGCTGCGGGGCTTGCAGGACGGCGGCCGGCCCTGGCACCTGGTGGCCGGCCTCTGCCTCGGCCTCTCATTCGACGTGCACCCGAACTCGCTGGCGTTCATGCCGATGGTCGGCCTGTGCTACGTCGCCCGCTACGGCTGGCGAGCTGTGCTGTCCAGAGACGCCTGGATGTACGTCGCCGGCATCGCCATTGGCGGGCTGTACTACATTGCCATTCGAGTAGCGCCTGACCCGGTCCACTTCTTGGAGGCGTTCCAGTACTGGATCGGGGTTGACAAGCGTCCGCCGGCCCTGGCGACGCGCGGCGGCTCGCCGATCGAAGCGGAGTGGGGGCGCTGGTCGCAGTACCTCGGGCATCGCTGGATGGAAGCGGCGCTTCTGGCAATCGGGATCGTCACCGCCGCGATCCGCGCCGTGCGACAGCGCCGCGTCGATCCGGTCCTCGTCGGGCTGGTCGCTGCGCTATTGGTGTTCGTCGTACTGGTGAGCAGCAAGACCGAGTTCTACATGATCCTCTTCTTCCCGGGGCTGGTGCTGATGGTCGCTGCCGCTATCTCAGACGTCGGAGATCGGCTCCAGGGCGCCCGCCTGCTCGCCTCGGCGTTGCTGGTGCTGATGGCGATCGGCGTGATGGGGTTCGAGGACAACTTCCGCGACGTCGTCCAGGCCGCTTCAGATTTTGAGGAGCGTGACTACGCGGCGCTCACCGCCCAGATCCAGGCATCGATACCGGCCGGATCGAAGGTCGTCGGACCGCCGCTATTCTGGATCGGGCTGAATCGGCCGCCGTACTACCTCGAATACGTCGACTTCTACGTCTGGGAGCGGATCCGCCGTGAGCGCAGCGTCACCTGGGCGCAGTTCATGGCCGAGGTCCGCCCACAGTACGTGGTGCTCGACTCGAAGGCAAAGTCTGACGTGACGAACATCAGCCCGCGCTACATGGAGAGCAACGCCGACCTGGTGGCCTCGTTCCGCCACGTCAACTACACCCGCGTCGAGGTCTGGAAAATGCGCGAGGCGGCACGGTGAGTCTGCAAACCGTCGAGCGAGTGGGCGGACTGACCCGGCCGGTGGCTGAGTCGCATGTAGCGACGCAGGCGCGGTCGGCGTCGCGCACGCGTGCGCTGATGCTCGCCAGTGCGCTGGTGCTGTTCCTGGTCGCCCTCTATCCCCGCGCGATCAACCTCGGCGGCTATCTGACGACCGACGAGGGCAACTGGATGGGCCGCACGGCCCTGTTCACCCACGCGCTCCTGAACGGCCATCCGGCCGGCACCTACCAGAGCGGCCACCCCGGCGTGATGACGATGTGGTCGTCGCTGCTCGGGATGGGTCCGGATCGGGCGCTCGCGCTGGTGGAGCACGTCCGCCCGGACGGCCTCGAGAAGGCTCCCAACTACCTGGAGACCGTTCACCTCGCCCGCCGGGCGTTCGCGGTGCTGACGTCGCTCGCGGTCGCCGGGATCGCGCTGCTCACCTGGCGGCTGTTCGGCGCTGGCGTCGGGCTGCTGGCAGGCGTCCTGCTCGCCCTCGAACCGTTCTTCCTGGCCCACTCGATCGTCGCCCACGTGGACAGCAACGTCACGACCTGGATGACGGTCTGCATCCTGTCGGCGTTGATCTACTTCTGGGCGGGCGGCGGACTCGGGTTCTTGATCCTCTCGGGCCTCGCGGCCGGCCTTGCGTTTCTTAGCAAGGCGCCGTCCGCCTTCCTGCCGATCTTCGTGCCGATCATCGCGCTGGGCGCGCTGGCGTATCGGCGCCGGCTGACGAGCGGCTCGGCCTGGCTCAAGCTGGTGCGGGACGGCGCCATCTGGGGCGTCCTGGCACTCGCGATCGCGATGCTGCTTTGGCCGTCGTTCCGCTGGGACCCGATTGGGACGCTGTTCCAGATGGTTGACTACACCGAGACGGTCGGTGGCTCCGACCACGAGAACTTCTTCATGAACCAGCCGGTCGGCGACCCCGGCCCGCTCTACTATCTGGTCGCGCTCGCCTTCCGCCTGACCCCCGCGACGTTGCTCGGGCTGGCGCTGTTGATCGTGGGACTGCTGCCCTTTGGGCGAAGACCTCCCGCGGGTTGGGGGTCGCGTCTGATGGTCCTGGCCACCTTCGTCGTCCTCTTCATCTGGATGATGGCGCTCGCCCCGAAGAAGTTCGACCGGTACCTGCTGCCGATCTTCCCGACCATTGAGATCCTGGCCGCCGTCGGCTTCTGGCTGATGCTACGGCGTCTCCCGCGTGGACTCGGTGTCAAGGCGCTGCCGGCCGTCCTGCTGGTGATTGGCGCCTCGCAAGCGGCGCTGGCGGCGTACGTCTACCCGTACTACCTGGCGTACTACAACCCGATGCTCGGCGGCGGCCCGGCTGCGCGGCGGACGTTCGTGGTCGGATGGGGCGAGGGGCTGGACATCGTCACCGACTATCTGAACAAGAAGCCGGACGCCGAGAGGCTGACGGTAGCCGGCTTCTATCCGCGCGTGATGAGCGCCCAGTTCAAGGGGACAGTCCTGTCCGACAAGCAGTACGACGCCGCGATGGCGGACTACATCGTCCTCTACGTCAACGCCGTCCAGCGCGACCTCGCCAACCGCCTGCGGATGGTGACGCGTGGCAAGCGGAGCGAGATGGTCGTCAAGATCAACGGCATCGAGTATGCGCGGCTGTACGCCGTGCCGCCGCCGCCGCGCCGAAACGCTGCCGGCACCGAGTTCGGGCGCCAGATCCGGCTGGAGCGCGCGTTCTTGAAGTCCGACGAGCGCCCGTACCTCAAATCCGACGACCTGAACCCCGGCGACACGATCGAGGAGACGATCCGCTGGGTCGTGCTCCAGCCGACGCCGGAGGACCTCGTCGCCGTCGTCCAGATGCTCGACCAGAAGGGCGCCGTGGTTGCCGAGCACGCCGTGCCGATCGGCGGCGCGGACAGCAAGACCTCGACGATGCGCCCGAACGATATCGCGATCGAGGCCCACCGAATCGTGCTGCCGAACGCCATCGCGGAGTACAACGTGCTGGTCGGGGTGCGCCGGCCGAGCGGCGAGTGGCTCGACATCACGGCGTCCCCCGACCGGCTCGACCGCGAAGCGCTCCGGTTCCCGTCGCGGGTCGTGGTCGACAGCGTCGACGCGCGCTAGCGTGGGCCGGTAGCACGCGCGAGGGAGCTCGCCGATGGTGTCAATTGAGGCGACCGAGCGCCCAGACGGTCGAGACGACACGCGTTTCGACGCCATGCCGACGTCGATCGCCGGCCGACGCCTCGTGCCGGTCGTCGTGCTGACTGCGATCTTTCTGACCGCGTTCGTCGCCAGGCTCCTCGCCTCCGATGTCGTGATCACGGCCGACGAGGACAACTGGATGCGGCGGGCGGGCGGGTTCACCTACGGGCTGCTCAACGGCCAGTTCGGCCGGACCTACCAGAACGGCCACCCCGGTGTCACCACGATGTGGGTCGCGATGCTGACACTCGGGCCGGAGCGGATGGTTCAGTACGCCGATCGAGTTCATGGCCAGCGCCTCGTCGGGCGAGTGCCCGGGTTCTGGGACGCCCTGGTCGACGCGCGGCCCGGCTTCGCGCTCGTCACGGCCGCCCTGGTGACCCTCATTGCCGGGCTGGTGTGGCGTCTCTTCGGTCCGCTGGTCGGGGCGCTGAGTGGACTGCTGGTCGGGCTGGAGCCGTTCTATCTGGCGATCTCGCAGCTCGTGCACATGGACGCGATCCTCAGCGGCTGCATGGTCGCGTCCGTCCTCGCGGCGCTGGTCACCTGGACGCGGGGCGGCGGTCGCGGCTGGCTGGTGGTATCGGGCGTGCTTGGCGGCCTGGCGATCCTCTCAAAGGTGCCGGCCGTCTACCTGCTGGCGTTCGTGCCGATGCTCGGCGCTTGCTTGACGTTGCTCGGCTGGGAGCGTGACCGAAGCGGCCAGGATGGCCGCGCTCCCAGAGGGTTTCGACAGGTGATCGTCGATCTCGCAATCTGGGGCCTCGCGGCAGTCTGCGCGTTCGTGCTATTCTGGCCGGCGATCTGGGCCCTCGGGCCGTTTGAGGTGCTCGGCCGCGTGGTCGACTTCACCCGCGAGACGGGCGGCCAGCCCCACGAGCAGGGCACCTACTTCTGGGGTAGCCAGACCGCCGACCCCGGACCGCTTTTCTACCCCGTGGCGATGGCGTTCCGGCTGGCGCCGATCACGATTATCGGACTGGCGTTGCTGGCGGTCTGCTGGCGAAGGGTTGCGCCAGATCATCGTCGCCCGGCGCTGGCGCTGATCGCGTACGGCCTCGGGTTCCTGCTGATGATGACGCTCGGCGCCAAGAAGCTCGACCGGTACGCTTTGCCGATCTTTCCGGCCCTCGGCGTGCTCGCCGCCCTCGGCGTCAGCGCGGCGTACGGCTGGCTGCGCGATCAGATGGCCGCCGCGACCCCCTCGACGATGGTCCCCTGGAAGTCGACGGCAGTGGCACTTGTCGTCGTCCTGGCCGTGTGGCCAGCCGCGACGACGTACCCGTACTACCTCTCGTACTACAATCCGCTGCTTGGCGGCGGGCCGGCTGCTCAGCGGACGGTCATGGTCGGGAACGGCGAAGGGCTCGATCAGGTCGCGGAGTGGCTGAACGCCCAGCCCGGCGCCCCCGATCACTGGATCGTCTCGCAGTCGTTCGACATCCTTCAGGCGCTGATCGTCGCGTCTGGCGAACCCCTGCGTGACCGTGTGCCATCCAACGCCGACTTCGTCGTGCTCTACCGGTTCCAGATCCAGATCGGACACAGCCCGCGCGTCCTCGACGAGTACCTGAACCGGCGGATGCCAGAACACGTCGTGACGATCAACGGTGTGGAGTACGCTCGTATCTACCGCGGGCCGCACCAGATGGCCGGCGCCGAGTTTCCGGCCGGTGAGCTCGCAGCGATGCCGCCCGTAGATCATGCCGACGCACTCACGGACGACGAAGCCCGCCCGGCACGTTCGTCCTCGGTGCTGGACGCCGCGCGCGGCGGCTGGCACGAGGAGGTCAAGCCGCGGCTGCGTCGACTGCGGACGGTCGCGACGCGTCTGGTCACCTCCAGCTCCGAAGGGCAACGGTGAGCGCCGCCAGCGCCGACGTCGCGAGCCGCCCGGCTGCGCGGGCTCGCCTGAGCGCGTCCGTGCGGCTCTCGGCGACAGTGCGGCTGGCGCTTATCGCGCTCGCGGTGTTCGTCCTGGCGCTGTTCCCGAGGATGCTGGCGCGCGACCTCTTCCCGACCTCGGATGAGGACAGCTGGATGCGCCGAACGGGAGGGTTCACGTTCGGGCTGGTCAACGGTCAGCCTGGCAGGACCTATCAGAACGGACACCCCGGCGTGACTACGATGTGGATCGGCCTGCTGAGCCAGGGGCCGGACAGCGCCCTTCGCTTCGCCGATCGAGTGCACGGGCTGCGCTTCGTCGGACAGGTTCAGGGGTACATGGAGGGCCTCGCCCAGGCGCGGATCGGCTTCGCGGTGCTCGGCGCGCTGGCGGCGGCGATCTCGGTGGTGCTGACCTCCCGCCTGTTCGGCCTCGGTCCCGCAGTCCTGAGCGGCGTCGCGCTAACCGCCGAGCCGTTCCTGGTCGCCAATCAGCAGCTGGTTCACGTTGACGGTCCGCTGGTGGCGTTCACCACCCTCGCCGTGCTGGCCGCGCTGGTCCGCTTCACGGCGAATGGCGGCGTCGGCGTGTTGCTGCTGGCCGGCCTCGCGACCGGACTGGCGCTCCTCTCGAAGACGCCAGCACTGTTCCTCGTCGTGTTTACTCCGCTCGTCGCTCTTAGCGCCGCGATTATCTCTCCTGTGTCCCCCCGTCTCCCTCGCAAGGGGGAGAGGGCCGGGGGGTGGGGGCATGCCCTCCGACGGCCGCTGCTTGATCTTGTAATCTGGGGTGCGGTCGCGCTGGCGACGTTCGTGGCCCTCTGGCCAGCGCTTTGGGTGCTTGGACCGGCCGAGGTGCTGAGCCGCGTCGTCGAGTTCACCCGCGAGACCGGCGGCCAGCCTGACGAGGTCGGCAGCTTCTTCTTCGGGCAGGTGGGCAGCGACCCGGGTCCGTTCTACTACCCGGTCTCGACGCTGTTCCGCCTCAGCCCGTATGCGACGCTTGGACTGGTGCTCGTCGCCGCGCTGATCTGGCGTGCGCCCGGCGGGTTCCGGGCCCGGGCCGGCTGGCTGCTGCTGTTCGTCGTCGGGTTCGGCCTGATGATGACGCTCGGTGCCAAGAAGTTCGACCGCTACCTGCTGCCGGTCGTCCCGCCCCTGGTGGTGCTCGCCAGCCTCGGCTGGTGGCTCCTGATTGAGCGCATCCGGCTGCCGGTGGCTCGCGTGGCGCTCTGCGCCGGGTTGATCGTGATCAGCGTTCTCCCGTTGGTGCTGACGTTCCCGTACCCGCTCTCGTACTACAATCCGCTGCTGGGAGGCGGGCCGGCCGCCCAGCGCTCGGTCATGATCGGAAACGGGGAGGGGCTCGACCAGGCGGCTCGCTGGCTTGCCGCCCAGCCGAACGTGACCGAGCTGCGGGTCGCCGCGCACTCCTGGGACATCCTGGCCGGCCTCGTCCCGGCCGATGGCGAGCCGCTTCGCGACGGCATCCCTGACGACGCCGACTACATCGTCACGTACGGTCGGCGGATCCAGATGCACCGCTGGGGCCCGTCGCTGGAGCGCTACCTCACGGCGAACCCGCCGGTCTACACGGTCTGGATCAACGCCATCGAGTACGTCCACATCCATCCTGGTCCGAAGCGAGGTCGCCCATCGTGAGCGGCGCGGCGCTCGCCGATACCGCGCATCCCCCACCCGATCGTCAATCGGTCACCCTGATGTCTGGGCGCCTGGCCGCGTCCTGTCGCGTCCTGGCGGTCGGCTTCAGCATGTTCGTGCTGGCGGCGGCGATCCGCCTGTTCGCGATCGACGCCTACGTCACCATCGACGAGTCGCGCTGGGTGCAGCGGGCCTCCGACTTCTCGGCCCACATGTCCCAGGGCAACCTGACGGAGACGTTCATCATCGGTCATCCCGGCGTCACGACGATGTGGACGGCGCTGATCGGGATGGGTCCGGAGCGTGCGCGACATTTCTCCTTCCTCGAGGGGCGTGAGGACGCGACGCGCCGAACCGGGTATTTCGAGGCGCTCGTCGCCGCCCGTCGGCCGTTCGCGCTCGTCGGCGCGCTCGGCGTGGCGGCCGTAGCGCTGTTGGGCTGGCGCCTGCTTGGACCCGGTCCGGGCATCCTCGGCGGCCTGCTGATCGCCTTCGAGCCGTTCCTGGTCGCGCACGCGCGGGTCGCCCACCTGGACTCCGGCCTCACGACCTCTATGACGATCGGCGCGCTGGCCGCCCTGGTCTACTTCGCGGCCGGCGGCTCCTGGCCGTACCTGCTGCTGTCCGGTATCGCGACGGGACTGGCGTTCCTCACCAAGGCGCCGTCCGTGTACCTCGTCGGGTTCGTGCCGCTGGCGGCTGGTGTTGGCTGGCTTCTGACGGATCGAAGGCTTGCAACGCTCCCCCGATTCGCCGGCGTTCTCATCCTCTGGGGGCTCGTCGCCGCCGGCGTCGGCGTGCTGCTCTGGCCCGCGCTGCGCGTCGATCCGATCGGGACGGTGCTCCAGCTCGTGCAGTTCACTGAGCGCGTCGGCGGCGGCGAACACGACAACCTCTTTCTGGGTAGGCCGACCGACGATCCTGGACTCAGCTTCTACCCGTTCACGCTCGCACTTCGGCTCGCGCCGGTGACGCTGATCGGCGTGGTGCTGGCGGCGGTGAGCTGGCGGCGCCTGCACGCCCATCAACGTAACGTAGTGCTCCTGTTGGCGCTCTACTGCCTCGGGTTCATGGCGATGATGTCGATCGGGGCGAAGAAGTTCGACCGGTACCTGTTGCCGATCTACCCTGTGCTGGGGCTGCTGGCCGGCCTCGGGCTCTGGAGCGCGACGCGTGCGGTTCAGATGCGATTCATCGCGCCCGTGACCAACGTGTCAGTGCTATCCATCTCAGCGATGGCGCTCGCCGTAATCGTCCAGGCGTTTACCCTGCTCCCCGTCGTTCGCTATCCGCTGGCGTACTACAGCCCGTTGCTTGGCGGCGGGTCGTTTGCCGATCGGCTGATCCTGGTCGGCTGGGGCGAGGGCCTCGACCAGGTGGGCGCCTGGATCGACGCGCAGCCGCGCCCGCTCGGCGAGCCGACCGTCGCCACGTCGTACCACCGGGTGCTTCAGGCTCAGCTTCTGGGGAGCGCGATCCCGCTCGAGCACGTCCGGATGGCCGACTACGTGGTCGTGTACGTCAACACCCTCCAACGCGGCGACGAGGCCGCCGTCCTCGCTCCGTTCCTATCCGGCGGCGCGCCCGAGCACGTCGTACGGATCAACGGCATCGAGTACGCGCGCGTCTATCTGGGGCCGCACTCGCCGGTTACCGTCGAGCGCGGCCTCAACTTTGCGAACCGCGTGACACTGGTCCGCTCGACGGTGGCGCCGGGCAGTCTTGACGTCCGGCCGGGCGAGGAACTCACGGTCGGCCTACGCTGGACGCACGCGGCCGGCGAGCGAGAGCGGACCGTCGTTGCGATCCTGCTGCCGACGGAGCAGGCCGTCGTCCAAAGCGCGCGTCCGCTCGGCGCCGACGGTCCCGACGAGAACGGGCAGCCGGGCGACATCCATCGGCTCGTCGTGCCGCCGCGCACGCCGCCCGGTACGTACCGCCTCGCAATCCGGGTCGAGGATCCACGCGGACGCGGGCTCCCGATCATGGCGTCTGACGGCGCAACGCCCGGGAACGAGTGGGCGACGTTGCACGAGCTGACGGTGAGTCCGTCTCCATGACGGCGACCGTCTCGGCACCCACGTCGGTAGCCAATGCGCCGTCAGCAGGGCGACGATCGCCGCCAGGCCGAGGTGGCGCGTGGGGCCGGACGGCGATCCAGGCCCCGGCCTTTGCACTCGCGGCGGTGATCGTCGTGGCGCTCGCGGTGCGTCTCTGGGGCCTCGGGTGGCAGCTGCCGTGGCAGTTCCACCCGGACGAGGGTCACTACACCTGGAAAGCGATCGACCTGATGAGTCAGGAGACGCTGAACCCGAAGTACTTCAGGAACCCCTCGTTGTTCACCTACGCCCTGCTGGCTGAGTACCGCCTGCTCGGATTCCAGCCGCCGAAGGCTGACGACCAGGCGTCCATGACCGACGGGTTGTTCCGCCCGCCCTCGGGGGTCGCGTTCGTCGGGCGGCTCACCAGCGCGCTGCTCGGTGTCTTGAACGTGCTCGCGATCGGCTGGATCGGCTGGCGACACATCGGGCCGTGGACGGGCGTGCTGGGCGCACAATTTCTCGCGCTGGCGTTCATCCACGTCCGCGACTCGCACTACGCGACGAACGACGTGCCGTCGGTGCTCCTGCTCACCCTGTCAATCGGGGCTTCGCTGAGCCTGCTCACGAAGCCGAGGCTGTCGGCGTACCTGCTGGCCGGTCTGTTTGGCGGGCTCGCCACCTCGACCAAGTACAACGCCGGGTTGTTCGTCGTGCCGCTGATCGTGGCCCACGGCATCGTCGTCTGGCGTGCGTGGCGTTCGGGGGGTGCTGCCACCCAATCGGGCGCGATGAATCGCGCCCCTACGGAGTCATCCGCTGTAGGGGCGCGATTCATCGCGCCCACAATCGTACCTCTCGTCGTGCCGCTCGCCCTGGCCGGACTCGTCGCGCTGCTGGCGTACCTCGCCGGGACGCCGTTCACGATTCTCGACTTCGCGAAGTGGCTCGCCGACTTCCGTACGCAGGCCAGCTTCGTCGACGAGGGCTGGGAGGGACAGGAGAAGCTCGCGCCGGGCGTCCCGTACGTGCTGGCGCTCGGCGCCGGCCTGGGATGGGTCATGCTCGGGCTCTCCGTGGTCGGCGCCGTGGTGCTGGCCAGGCGGAGACCGGCCGTCGTCGCCGTGTTGGCGGCGTTTCCCGTCGCCTATCTGCTCTTCATGCTCAGGTCCGAGCTGTTCTTCGTGCGGTTCGCGCTGCCCGCCGTGCCGTTCCTCTGCCTGCTCGCAGCCGTGGCCGTCGTCGGGCTGGCCCAACTGGCGGCCACGCGCGGTCGAACGCTCGGCCTGATCACGGGTGGTGCGCTGGCCATCGCGGCGCTGGCCCAGCCGACGGTCGACACCGTGCGCCACAACGTCTTGATCGGCCGGGACGACACTCGAGCGCTCGCCGCGCAGTGGGCGCTGGCGAACGTACCCGCCGGCGCCAAGGTCGCCGTCGAGGAGTACACGATCCGCGACCGGCGGCCTCGTGCCTACGGCGGGCCGGCCTGGCACCTCGACACCGACCTGCTGGACGTCAATCAGCTTAGGCGCGCCGATCCGACGGCGCCGCTGCGCGGCTCAACCCGCTACTTCATCACCTCGAGCTTCCAGCAGGACCGGTTCGCCGGCGGGCCGGACTCGCCGCAACGGCAGTTCTACGAGGCACTGGCGAGTCAGGGGCGGGTGGCCGCTCGCTTTGCTCCCGGCCGCGACGGTCAACCGATCCCGTTCGACCTGGAAGACCTGTATTCGCCGTTCTGGCGTCTGGACCGCTACGAGCGCCCCGGCCCGACGATCACGGTGTACGAGCTTCCGCCCCGCTAACCGCTACTCGACGTATCCGAGTGCCTCGAGCCGTCCTTTGATCAGCGCCTCTTCCTCGGCGGACATCCGGATCGCCGTCGTGGTGGCGCCGTTCTGGATGGTCGTGAGCTGATCGCGGAGCTCCGACAGCAGGTCGGGCCGGCTGGACGCCAGGTTGTTCCGCTCGCGCGGGTCGGCTTCCAGGTCGTACACCTCTTGCGCGACGGTCGGGTTGTCCGGCGCCGCGATGTACTTGTACTTGCCGGTCCGCAGCCCGATCAGCCGGTTCACCGAGTCGTGGAGCATCGTCTGGAGCGCCTCGGTCATGGCCGGCCGATCGCTGGTGTCCTCGCCGCGCATCATCGGCAGCAGCGACGGCTGCAATCCGTACGGCGCCGGGTCGATGCCAACCGCGTCGAGGATCGTCGGCGCGATGTCGATGTGGCGGACCTGGGTGTCGATCGACTTCCCGGCCGGCGCGATCCCCGGCGCGCTGAAGACGAACGGCACGCGGATCAGGTAGTCGTAGACGCAGAGCTGGGCGTGCCCCGCGACTTCCTGCTGGTTCTTCTCCTGAAGGACCGCCTTCTTGCCCAGCGAGAGGATCCGCTTCTTGGTCTGGGCGGGCAGGCCCTTCGTCAGCTTGTAGCCGGCGTGAATGGCGAACTGGACCCAGGGACGCGGGTCGTCGATCGCGCCGGCGATGCCCTCGCCGTGATCGCCGGTCATTACGACAATCGTGTTCTCCGGGTCCACCGCCTCCAGGATACGCGGAAGCTGGCTGTCCAGATACGCGACCGAGCGCTGGTAGAGCTGCTTGCCATACCTCGGGCTCGCGAACTGGCCCTTCGCCTTGCGCGGCCAGTGCAGCTCCCAGAGGTGCAGGAACATGAACCACGGCTCACGCAGCCGGTTGCCTGACAGCGTCGAGACGATCTTGCTGCCCCAGCCGGTGTCCAGGTACCAGTGCCGCTCGCGCCGGTGGTACAGGTCGTACCCGCGATCCAGGCCCGTCAGCGGGAAGAGCGGTCCGGTCACCTCGGCGATGGTGTGATAGCCGTGCTCCCGCAGGATCTCCGGCAGCGTCTTGACCTCCGGCTGGAGCTTGTACCCGAGCAATGAGCGAATCCCGTGCTCGGCCGGGTACCGTCCCGTCAGGAGCGTCGCGACGGACGGCGTCGTGGTCGTGGCGGCGGTGATCATCTCGGTAAAGCTGGTCGATCGGCCCATCAGCGCGTCGAGGTTCGGGACGTACGGGTAACGCTGGCGGTCCCAGAGGGTGTCCGCCCGCATGCAGTCGATCATCAGAAAGAGGACGTTGCGCGGCATCGTCGTCTCCGCCCTCCTCACCCGTGCCGGCCGTTCGCTGCCACCAGCGCCGAGGACCGAAGGTGGCCGAGCGCTTCGAGTCGCTCCACGATCGCGGCCACGCTCTGCTCTGGTGACTGTTGGCCCGTCCTGACGACGATCTCGGGGTGCAGCGGCGGCTCGTACGGGTCAGAGACGCCGGTGAAGTTGGCGATCTCGCCGGCGAGCGCCTTCTTATACAGACCCTTGACGTCGCGCTCGATCAGCGTCTCGATCGGACACTCGACGTACACCTCGACGAACCGCCCGATCCTGGCTCGGACCTCGTCGCGGATCTCGCGGTACGGCGAGATGAACGCGGCGATCACCGCGACGCCGTTCCGGCTCAGGAGCTGGCAGACGAAGCCGATCCGGCGAACGTTCTCGTCCCGGTCCTCCTTGGAGAATCCGAGCCCCTTGGAGAGATTCGTGCGGACGACGTCGCCGTCGAGCAGCTCGACGCGGAGGCCGCGCGCCCGCAGCTCCTGTTCCACCAGTGTCGATATTGTCGACTTGCCGGCTCCCGAGAGCCCAGTAAACCAGAGGGTAAAGCCTTCGCTCACCTGGCAGCTCCTGCTCTGGCGGGCGAATGCCACCCGCTTCTCGGTGGATCGTGCGCCGTGGCATGCCCACCGGATTGATAGCCGGGCAGAATCTTACAGCACGACACGACGACCAGAGCACGCGACCCCCGCTCGCCGGAGGCCCTCGGGACGGCAGGGACTCGAGTCCTCATTTGCCAGGGCCATTGTATTGGCTCCAGCCTATGTTCTCGATCGGCTCTGATGTATACTCCTGCTCGTGGCAGCCGAAAATCGTCTGAGGACTGACCACCGTCAACTTGCTCGGTCTTTCGGATTGTGTGAAAATCCGATCATCTTTCTCGGGAATACCCGAACGCCGATCCGTGGTCTGGCGTTCGTGGGTCAGCAGGCGGCATGAGCAGCACCGTACAGACCGCACCGATCTCGCGTCTCGATCACCTGGAGTGGCTCGAATCCGAAGCGATCTACATTCTGCGTGAAGTCGCGGCCCAGTGCGCGAAGCCGGTGCTGCTGTTCTCGGGTGGCAAAGATAGCTGCGTCGTCCTCCGGCTGGCCGAGAAGGCGTTTCGGCCGGGGCCGTTGCCGTTCCCGCTGCTCCACATCGACACGGGACACAACTTCGCCGAGGTGCTTCAGTTCCGCGACGACCATGTCTCGGCCCTTGGCGAGCGGCTGATCGTGCGCTCTGTCGAGGACTCGATCGCCCGGGGCACTGTCAAGCTGCGCGGTGAGCTCGACTCACGCAACGCCGCGCAGTCGGTGACGCTGCTCGAGGCGATCGAGGAGCTTGGCTTCGACGCGCTGATTGGCGGGGCGCGCCGCGACGAGGAGAAGGCCAGGGCGAAGGAGCGAATCTTCTCGTTCCGCGACAGCTTCGGCCAGTGGGACCCGAAGAATCAGCGGCCCGAGCTGTGGGACCTGTTCAACGCGCGGGTCCACCCCGGCGAGAATCTGCGAGTCTTCCCGATCTCTAACTGGACCGAGCTAGACGTCTGGCAGTACATCGCGCGCGAGCGGCTGCCGCTGCCCAGCCTCTACTTTTCCCACCGGCGCGACGTGGTGCGGAAGCGCGGCCTGCTCGTCCCGGTGACGCCGATCACTCCGGCGCTCGAGGGCGACGTGATCGAGAATCTCTCGGTCCGCTTCCGAACGGTTGGCGACATCTCATGCACCTGCCCGGTCGCCAGCGAGGCGAGCACCGTCGACGACGTCATCCGTGAGACGGCGCTCGAGGAGATCACCGAGCGTGGCGCGACCCGGATGGACGATCAGACCTCCGAGGCATCGATGGAGCGGCGTAAGCGCGAGGGATACTTCTAGTGTTATCTCCCCTAACCGCCGTTGAAGATCGCGGCGTCCTCCGCTTCATCACCGCTGGCAGCGTCGACGACGGCAAGAGTACGCTGATCGGCCGCCTGCTCTTTGACACGAAGAGCATCCTCTCCGACCAGCTGACGGCCCTGGCGCGGGCCGGGGAGCGCCGGGACGCCTCCCGCACGGAGCTGGACCTGGCGCTCCTGACCGATGGCCTGGAGGCCGAGCGCGAGCAGGGCATCACGATCGACGTGGCGTACCGCTACTTCGCCACCGGCCGGCGGAAGTTCATCATCGCCGACACGCCGGGGCACGAACAGTACACCCGCAACATGGTCACCGGCGCCAGCACCGCCGACGCCGCCGTCATTCTGATCGATGCCACACGCGTCGTCGATGGTGCCTTGCTGCCGCAGACCCGCCGCCACTCGGCGATAGCGAAGCTGCTCGGCATCCGGCACATCGTGGTGGCCGTCAACAAGCTCGATCAGCTCGACTTTTCGCAGGCCGTCTTCGACACCATCGTTCGCGCGTACCGGGACGTCGCCGATCGTCTTGGCCTCTCGGACGTGACGGCGATCCCCGTATCGGCGCTGTACGGCGACAACGTCGTCAGCCTGAGCGAGCGCACACCCTGGTACCGTGGGCCGTCGCTGTTGGAGTGGCTGGAGCAGGTCCCGAACTCGCTCGACGACAACCAGCTCGCCCATGCGCCGCTCCGGTTCGCCGTCCAGTACGTGCTGCGCGGCTTCGACGCGAGCCAGGGCAGTGCCCGAGGGTACGCCGGCCGCGTTGGCAGCGGCGTCGTGGTGCCGGGCCAGCGCGTTCGCGTGCTGCCAGGCGGCGCCGTCGCCACTGTCATGTCGGTGAGGACATTTGATGGCGAGCTCAACGTGGCCCAGCCCGGGCAGTCCGTCGTGATGCGGCTCGACCGCGAGATCGACATCTCACGGGGCGACTGGCTGGTCGAGGACGACGCCGCGACGCAGCCACAACAGGCCCGACAGTTCGCGGCAGACCTCGCCTGGCTCGACGTCGAGCCGCTGGCGCTACAGCGGCGGGTTTGGCTGAGGCATGGCACCCGCTGGGTCCAGGCGCGCGTCAGGCGGATCGAGTCAGTGCTGGACCTCGCCTCGGTCGAGTGGCGTGAGGCCGGCGACCAGGGCACGCTCGGCCCTAATGACATCGCCCGAGTCGTCGTCGAGACGCAGCAGCCGATCGCGCTCGATCCGTACGATCGGATACCGGCCAGCGGGTCGTTCGTGCTCGCCGATATCGCGACGAATCACACGGTCGGCGCCGGGATGGTCCGCGCGACGGCGTAATGCGTCGCTGTCGGTACCAGCCGTCGGCCGCTGAAGGCCCACCAGGCTCATCGTCGTGTGCGTCTCGCTCGGTGGTGCGGCCCGAACCCGTCGACGGTGCACCGTCAGACCCGATCACGGGCGAGACGTGTCTGGAATGCGGCGCTGGAGCTGGAACGGCAGCACCTTGCCGGCCATAGTCGCGAGCGGCGGCTCCCGACTGACGGTGACCGATCGCGCGCGCCGCAGGAGCTCTGCGTGGTGTCGATCGACGAGGCCGCCGCGCCCCAGCTCCTCGAGCAGCGTCGCTCTGAGGGCGGCCTCGTCGAGGCCGCCGACGGACGGGTTGACGCGTAGGACCAGCCGCGTCGAGCTATCGGCCGCCTCTTCTTCGAGGAGCTGGTAGTCCAGCGCGGTCCCGCCAAAGCGTCGGGGGAGCACCTCTTCCAGGATCTGGAGCAGGTTTGAGCGGGCGAAGGTGACACCTTCGCCCGACAGCTTCTCGAAGCTCCGGATCTGGGACAGGTGTGTCGTGAGGCCGAGGTCGCCGAGGAGGCAGCGACAGTCCCGCCGTTCCACCGTCGCGTAGTCCCCAAGCTCGGTGTTGAAGGCGACCGTCGCGATGCCGTCGGTGAGGGTCGTCAGCAGCATCGCCCGCACGCCCGGTCCACCTTCGACGAGCGGCCGTTCCCGTTCGACGAGCGCATACCTGTCGGCGAACAGGTGCAGGTCATCGGCCGCGCTGCCCAGGGCACACGAAGCGGCGACGTTGGACATCTCTATGGAGGTGTAGTACGCCATCACTCGGGCTCCGGATTCCACCATGTGGCGATACCTGGCCTCGGTCACGGGCTCGCTCTGTAACGCGAAGGTCACGCCTTCCAGGCTGACTCCGAGGTCGCGCGCGGCCACCGCGAGCCGAACGGCCGAGCTCGGGACAGTGTCGACGACCCAGGGCCGGCCATCGTGTGGCTGACGGACCAGCCACGTCACGAGACGATCGGCGTCTCCAGGTTCGAGCAACTGAGGCATCGGGAACGAGCTGTTGACGAGGCGCCCCATCACGTTGAAGTAGCGAGCGGCCAGCTTGCCCTTCGTCGGGAAGATCCGAAGCGGATGAACCCAGAGCGCCGCTTCGCCGCCGAGCTTCTTGGCGAGCAACATCGTGGTCAGCGGATTCGTCAGCCAGAAGACGTGACGTGCGCCCTCAACGCCGAATGCCGCCACCGTCGCGCCACGCCCGCTGCTGAGCTCTTCGACGTACCTAAAGTGACGCGGGATCCGAACCGGCTTTCCCCGGGAGCCGCCCGTGTAGGTGTAGTAGTGCGCCCGAGTGAGTGGTGAGTCGAAGTCACCCGGTGCGAACGTGAACCGAGCGCTCCCGCGAACGGCGACGCTTCGTCCCTTCAACTCGTCGAACGTGACGTACACGCCCTGGCGCAGCAGGGCGCTGAGCGCTCCCTCGATCCCCTCGTGGGAGACCAGTCGGGTCAGGTCGCCGAGCGTGCATCCGACGTGGCGCAGCAGCTTCAAGTACGGACTCCGGGAATACCCGAAGATCGTCCGCTCAACCGAGGCGAGGAAGTGCTGCTCGCGGCTCGCCAGCCGACGCCGGACTCGAGCTATCGCCTCCTCGATGCTCAGCGGCGACCGCAAGAAGCCGGGCAGATCACGGGTGAGGCGCGCGAGCATTACCGCCTCGTCGGCCCTGTCGGCCAGCCGTCGAGCGATCGCCTCAGGATGGCGTCTGACCATGCCGATCTCCTGGATTCCAGGGTGGTGGCGAGCATCGCTGACCGGTGCGCGAACGGCTCATGCTACGCTGACGGCGCGGCCAAGTTTCGCGGACTCGATGGCGGCCAGCGCCATCCGCAGTGACGCTCGCCCGTCCGCGCCCGAGACGGCGGGCGCGGCGCCGCTTCGGGCACACTCCACGAAGTGCGCCAGCTCGGCGGTGTACGCCTCGCCGAACATCGGCTCGAACCAGGCGCTGTGGGGTCGGCTGACGCCAGCGGCAGCGTAGAGCGTCGCGTTGTCATCGCGGCCGTCGCCGATCGCCATCATGCCGCCGGTCCCGAACACTTCGGCTCTGACGTCGTAGCCGAACGCACCGTTGAAGCTGACGTCCGCCGTGCCGAGGGCGCCGTTGGCGAAGCGGACCGTGCAGACGGCCGTGTCCACGAAGCCGGTCGAGACGGCCTCGCCCCAGGCAATCGACGCTGCCATCGCCGACACCTCGACGGGCTCGCTTGCAGCCAGCCAGCGCAGCACGTCGAAGTCGTGGATCATCGTCTCCAGGAAGGTCGCCCACGGCAGCGGCCCCTCGGGCCGCGGTACGGCCGGGTCGCGGGTGATCGAGCGAAGCAGGTGAACCTTGCCGAGCGTGCCGTCCTCGACGGCCTTTCGTGCCCGGGCAAACCCTCGATCGAATCGACGCTGGAACCCGACCTGGAGGAACGTGCCGGCTCTGGCGATGGCTTCGATCGCGCGGTCCGCCTCCTCGACAGTATGCGAGAGCGGCTTCTCGGTGAAGGCCGGCTTGCCCGCCTTCGCCGCCGCGACGATCAGTTCGGCGTGGAAGCGCGCGGGGGTGGCGATGGCGACTGCCTGCACGCCTGGATCGTCGATCGCGGCCTGGGAGTCCCGCTCGTACCGAGTGTTGTCCAGCCCGAGGCGGGCGATCAGTTCGCGGGCCTTCGCCTCATCGGCGTCCGCGATTACGGCCAGCCGCGCGCCAGGCAGCCGGTGCGCCAGCGTCTCAGCGTGAAACGACCCCATCAATCCGGCGCCGACCAGCGCCACGTTCAACCGAGCCGGCATCAGCATCCCCTTCTCTCGTCAGCGCGGTCGGCACTGGCGGCGCCTGGCCGGCCCGCCTGAGACGATAGCCGGCGAGCGCCGTCCAGGCCAGCGCGAGCGGTCCGAAGAGGCCGCCGGCCACGACGACGGCGATAGCAGGATCGGCCGGGTACCGAAAGCGCCAGACCAGGCCGTCCAGCGCCGCCGCTGCCAGGACCAGTGCCAGGGCCGCGCCGGCCGGGGCCAGGGCCGGACGGAACCGAGGAACGGCAAGCGCCAGCACCAGCCCGACGCCGAACAGCAAGGTGATCGGCGTGCGCCAGCGCCAGGGCTGGAAGAAGCTCGTGATGGCGTCGGCACGCTCGTACTGCTCGCCTTCCGCTGTCGTCTCCGGGTCCAGGAGCGGCACCAGTCGTGGGTCCCACCGCCGGTCCCAGTTGCGGGTCGTGCGCTCGCGCCAGTTTCCGAGCAGCCGCTCGTTCTGCCCCCGGAACAGCTCCCAGGCCATCTCGCCGGTCTTCGTCAGATAGTAACCCGGCCGCTCGGAGATCTCGCCGATAGCGAGGTCACGGAGCAGTGCGCTCGTCTCGGCCTGGGTCAGACCCAACTCGTCGCGGACCCGCGCCGTGATCGTGCCGCCGGACGGCCCGCCGGCGTCAGCCTCCTGCTGGATGATCCGCCGGGCGGCGGCTCGGGTCAGGTCCGGGTCCGGCTGGGTGGGATCGTCGTACCGGTAGCCCCTGTCGTGGCGGACGGTCCGTCCGATCAGCGCCTGGCCAAGCGCCCCGTCCGCGCCGGTCGTACCGTGCATCGCCAGATTCCGGATGGTCCACGGGGCCATCACCAGGACGATGCCCACCGCGACCAGTGCGGCGCGCTTGAGCCCGATTCGCCAGGCCGGCAACGCCAGCAGGAACGGCAGGCAGAGCGCGATCGGCACGACCGCCTGGCCGATCGGGCGGGTTAGCCCGGTCAGCGCGATGGCGCCGCCGGCCCCGAGCAGCCACCGCGCCGTCGGTCGACGTAACGCAATCACCAGTACCAGCAGGCCCAGGGTCAACGTCAGGGTGAACAGCGCCTCCGACATCAGGTAGTGCTCGTAGACCACCAGCGGTCCGGAGAGCGCGGCCATCAAGCCGGCCAGTAACCCGGCCGGTCGTCCGGCGATGGACCCGAACGCCACACGCCCCAGGCCGAACGTCAGCCCGGCCGTCACCACGCCGAGCCCGTGTTGGACGGCGGCCAGCGTCGCCAGGTTTCCGCCAGCAGCCAGCACGGCGGCAATGAAGATCGGGTAGAGCGGCGTCCGCCGCAGCTCCGGCTCGAACCCGAGGCCGCTCGCGAGTGCGTACCCCGGCCAGAGGTAGTCGTCGCTGTCCGGCGTCACAAATGTCGGCGGTCCGGCTGCCAGGAATCGTGCGCGAACGACGATCGCGACCAGCACCACGACGCCGACCAGGATCGCGTCGACCAGTAGCCCGGCGCGGCCACGCTTCAGCACATCCACATCCATGCAGGAATACGCGGGAGAGTTATGGTACCATTGCCGAGCGCTGGGAGGGCAGATGTCGTCGCAGCGTCGCAATACGACGTCTGAGACGTCCGACCGAGCTCGCTCGGTCAGGGGAAGCGTCGAGCACAATGACTGTTGCGGACCTCAGCACCCGAACCGCGCTCCTGGCGCGCCCGGATCGTGAAGACCCCGTCAGCCACGCCGTCACGATCGTCGTCCCGGCCTACAACGAGGAGCACGGGATTCGTCCCGTCGTCGAGAAGCTGCGCGACGCAATGAGCGGGTTCCCGTACGAGTTCGAGATCCTGGTCGTCGACGACGGCTCGAAGGACCGCACCGCCGAGGAGGCCGAAGCTGTCGGGGTTCGGGTCGTGCAGCATCGTCAAAATCGCGGCTACGGCGAGGCGCTCAAGACCGGAATCAGGCATGCCCGATTCGAGCGGATCGCAATCATCGACGCCGACGGCAGCTACCCGCCCCAGGAGATCCCCCGGCTGGCAGCACTGCTCGACGACGCCGAGATGGTGGTGGGCGCCAGGACCGGCCCGAACGCGGCGATCCCCCTGGTTCGGCGCCCGGCCAAGAAGGCGCTGACGATGCTGGCGAGCTACCTGACCGGCGTGAAGATCCCCGATCTCAACTCCGGACTTCGCCTGTTCAGGCGTGCGCTCGCCATCGAGTTCTTCGACCTGTTGCCGTCCAAGTTCTCCTTTACGACGACGATCACGCTGGCGGCCCTCAACAGCGGCTATCTCGTCGAGTACGTCGAGGTCGACTACTACGCCAGGACCGGGAAGTCGAAGATCCGCCCGATTCAGGACACGTTCAACTTCACGATGCTGATCTTGCGGATGACGCTGATCTTCCGGCCGCTCATGGTGTACCTGCCGCTGGCGGCGATGCTGCTGGTCCTCGGAGCGGCCGTCTTCCTCGTCGGCTGGTTCGTGTTCGGCAAGATCTTCGACAACACCGCCCTGCTCTTTCTGTTCGCAGCGTTCCAGTGCTTCGCGATCGGGATGCTGGCAGACGTGGTCAACGTCCGGCGGAGCCGGTCGCCAGGCTAGCTGCCGACCGGCCACGATTCCGGCACTTCTGGCCCGGAGCGCGGTTCCGGCCAGCTGACGGGCGACCGGAGCAGCGGCAGACAGGAGACGACGGTGGCCGACTCGTACGACCTCCAGCGGTTCGTCGAGGCCCAGGACGCTCACGGTACGTACGACTGCGCCGTCGACGAGCTGCGTCGGGGCCAGAAGACGAGTCATTGGATGTGGTTCGTGTTTCCGCAGATCGCCGGCCTCGGATACAGCTCCACCTCGAGGAAGTACGCCATCTCGTCGCTGGACGAGGCGAAGGCGTATCTGGAGCATCCCGTGCTCGGACCAAGGCTCCAGGAGTGCGCCGTTATCGTCGCGGAGGTGCAGGGTCGGAGCGCTGAGCAGATCTTCGGCTACGTCGATGCGCTGAAGCTGCGCTCGTCGATGACGTTGTTCCATCGAGCTGCACCTGACGACCCGCTGTTCAAGCGGGTGCTCGACCAGTACTTCGGCGGTCGGGTCGACTCGGCCACGGACGAGCGGATCTGAGCCAGGTGACCAGCCAGGCCACGGCCCCGACCGCGAGCACGGCGATCATGGGATCGGCGGGGTAGCGGTAGCGCGAGACGTTCCCTACCAGCGCCGCGCTGATGAAGAGCAGCGCGACAGCCGAGATGCCGAGCGCGACCGCCGGCCTCCAGGCCGGCCGCGCCAGCGCGACGATCGTCCCGAGGACGGCGAGCACAGGCAGCAGGGGGCCGACGTAGCCGGGCTGCCAGATGGACGTCAGGAGCATCGCCGTGGGCGCGGCGCGGTCCTCGGCGGGCGTCGCTGGCTGGAGGAGGTGGCGGCTGGGCTCGTCCTCCCAGCGCTCGCGGGCAGTATCTGCCACGTTGCGGGCATCGCGCAGGCGTTCGACCGAGCCGTCAGCCATTCGCACGAACCGCTGGAGTGTCCCCTGGACGTAGTAGCCGGGCTGGCGCAATATCGCCTCGATCGCCAGGTTGCGCATCAGCCGGTCGGCCTCGGCCGGCGTCAGCCCCAGCTCGCGCCGCAGCCGGGTGTGGATCGCTTTGCCGGACGATCCGTTGTCGGCGGCCTGCTGAAGGATGCGGCGCGCTCGGACACGGTCAGGCGGCTCGTCGGCGTTGAGGGCCGGATCGTAGTAGGTCCAGGCACCCCGGTCGTGGCGGGCCGTCCGGCCAATGAGGCTCTGCCCAAGGCTGCCGACGCTCGCGCTGTCCTGCTCCACCGCCGAGCGGATCACCCACGGCGCCAGCATCAGCCCGAACGCGCCGAGCGCCACTGCCGAACGCAGCAGCGTCAGCCGCCACGACCGGCAGACCAGCAGGATCGTGAGCGGGATGACCGGAATCAAGACCTGAGCCACCGGGCGGGTGAGGGTCGCAAGTCCGAGCAGCAGACCGGCCAGTCCGAACAGCGCCAGGCTCTCACGGCGCAGCGCCGCGACCAGCGCCGTCAGCGTCCCCACGATCAACGGCACGAACAGGGCCTCGGTCATGATCGTGTGCTCAGAGAGGATCAACCCGCCATTGAGCGCGACCAGCAGTCCGGCGACGAGTCCGACGATTCGCCCGAGCCGGGCCGGCGTGAAGCTGAGCCGCCCGAGCGCGAACGTCAGGCCGGCCGTCACCACGCCGAGCGTGTGCTGGAGGAAGATCAGCCCACGCAGGTCTTCGCCGCCGACGGCGATCCCGAACGCGACTAGCCAGGGGTAGGCCGGGGTCCGCTTCGATGCCAGGTCGTATTCCAGGCCGCGTGCGAGGGCGTAGCCGGGGGCCAGGTACCCCTCGCTGTCACCAGTGGCGAAGACTGGCGCCCGGTAAAGCATGGCGCCGCGCACGAGCGCCGCCACGATCATCACCAGCAGGAGCGCCGCGAGGTCAGGATGCCGCCGAACCCAGTTGACGAGGGGCACCCGTCTAGCTCCCTGTGGGCGCGATGAATCGCGCCCCTACAGGGTCAGTTGCCGTAGGGGCGCGATTCATCGCGCCCGCGTCGCTCCCCCTCTCCGCGTCAGAGAGGGGGCTGAGGGGTGAGGTCGTCACGCTTGCCGCCACGGGGACACGTCGGAGCATCTGAATCGCCAATACCACGACCGCCGCCACGCCGCTCGCCATCAGCACGGCGATGGCGGGATCGACGGGATACCGATACCGTTCCTGCGGGCCGTTGAGCGCTGCGCTGGCGACGACCAGCGCCGTCACGCAGGCTCCGACGAGCAGTCCCAACCGCCACCCTGGAATCAGCGACGCCATGACGCCGAGCGCAAACAGGACCAACGGCAACGGCGCCCAGAGCGCAGGCTGCCAGAGCTTCAGGAGCCCGTTCGCAAAGCGGGCGTCGTCCTCCGAGCGCACGAACGCCAGCAGCGAGCGCGTCCGCTCGTTCCATTCGACGTCCTTGCGCTCGGCCTCGTGGTCTCTAAGGCGGATCTCGAGGCCGTTGAAGATCCGAAGGGCGAACCGCAACGAGCCCTCGGCGAAGTAGATCGGCTGGCGGACGATCGCCTGGAGCGCCAGATCGCGCATCACGGCGTTGACCTCGACTGGATCGAGGTCGAGCTCCTGGCGGAGGCGCTGGGCAATCGTGCCATCCGAGTCGCCGCGATCCGCGCCGCGCTGAACGATCTGCGCCGCTCGTGCCCTGGTGGGGTCGTGCTCCGGCCGACTCGGATCGACGAAGACGAATCCACGGTCGTACGAGGCCGTTCGAGCGATCAGCGTTCGCCCGAATGTGCTCGGCGATGCCAGGTCATGCACGAGCTGGTTTCTGATCGACCAGGGCACAATCGCCAGGGCGTAGCCGGCCGCTACCATCGTGACCGCCACCAGCGCCACGCGGGTCGGCGCGGGCCATCGAAGCTGCGATGCGACTCGCGTCCAGGACGCGCCCGCAAGGTACGCCGCTACGAGCGCCAGCGGCAGGAACGCCTGAGCGATCGGCTTGACCATGACAGCCAGCCCGACCAGGATGCCAGCCAGCAGCCAGCCCCCGAGGCCGTTGCGCCGGTAAGCCCAGACGAGACCAACCAGCATTCCGGTCACGCTGAACGCGAACAGCGCCTCGGTGAGCAGGTAATGCTCGTACGTCACGAGCGGAGCCGAGATCGCCGAGAGCAGGCCCGCAACCAGGCCGATCGCCCGCCCGGCCGTCGCGTGCTCGCCGGCCACCAGCCGTCCAAGCACGTACGCCAGCCCGGCGGTCCCGATCCCAAGAAGGTGCTGCGCCAGCACGATTCCGCGCAGGTCATCGCCCAGAAGGACCAGCGCGCCGGCCAGGAAAAGCGGGTAGGCCGGCACGCGCCGCAGTCCGAGCTCGAACTGGCCGCTATTGACCAGGTCGTAGGCCGGCAGGAAGTACGCCTGGCTGTCCTTGGCAATGAACGGCGCGATTCGCAGCGCGAACCCGAGCTTGAACGACATCGCCGCCAGCAGCACGATGGTCAGGCAGACGGCGTCCGGGTGGCGACGCGCCAGCCGCAGCGCGGCACTCACCGACTCGCTCCAGTGACCGGCGCGGGCGAGATCAGCGACCCCTGGGGTGGCTCTCGGCGCTTCGAGTCAACTGCCCTTGCTCGCCGCCAGATCCCGACGGTCCACGACACGGCGACGACCAGCGCTCCGGCCGCGAGGAGGGCGATCAACGGGTCGAGCGGGTAGCGGTAGCGGGGAACAGGACCGTCGAGCGCGGCCGAGGCCAACAGGATGCCGAGCCCGGCCAGGGCCGGCACCAGCGCCGGTCTCGCCACGAGCACCGACGCCAGCAGCCCGGCCCCGGCCAGAATCGGCAGAACCGGGCCGAGCGCGGCCGGCTGGAAGATCTCGGTCAGCCACTGCGCCGTCTCTACGCTCGACTGCTCGGCGGGCGTGCTTGGCGTCAGCAGGTGGTCGACTCGGGCCTCCCATTGTTCCACCCAGTCCTTGTCGCCGCGCATGACCCAGCGCTCGGAGTAGGCGTCCTCCTTCGGCTTGCCGAGGACGATCTGCCAGGCCATTTTCAGGCTGCCCTCGACGTAGTAGGCCGGGCGCTCCAGAATCGCCTCGGTCGCGACGACTCGCATCCAGCGGTCAGACTCGGCCTGGGTCATGCCAAACTCCTTCATCAAGCCGGCCTGGGTCGAGCGGACGGAGCGGCTGTTCCGGATCGTGTTCCGCTTGCCCCGGATGAACTGCCGGACTTCGGCCTTCTGATCGCCGTCAGCGGCGGGACGTGACTGGTCGAAGTACCCCTCGTCGTACTTGATAGTCCGCGCGACCAGGCTCCGTCCGAGCCCGCCCGCCGCCGAGAGCGTGCCGTGCTCCGCGAGGTTTCGAACCATCCATGGCGCCAGCACTATGGCGAAACCGAATACGACCAGGCAGATCCCTCGCAGGATCGGCCAGGGGCCTCGGGTGTAGACCAGGAACGCCAGCGGCACCAGGATCACGAGGGCTTGCGCGACCGGTCGGGTCAAGGAGGCTGCTCCGAGGCCGATGCCAGCCAACAGCGCCCACCCCCAGTGGCCGCTCCGGCCCGCCAGCAGGAGCGCCATCAGCGTTGCCACGAGCAGGAAGGTGAACAGCGTCTCGGTCATGACGCTCTGGCTGGAGAGAACCAGGGCGCCGTTCAAGGCCACCAGCAAACCAGCCACCAGCCCGGCCATGCGCCCGAACGTCAACAGGCCTAGCAGATAGATCAGCATCGCCGTCGCGACTCCGAGCACGTGCTGGACGAAGGCCAGCGCCCGTAGCTCCTCGCCGAGCAGCAGAATCGTGCCGGCCACGAAGCCGGCGTACCCGGGCGGCCGGCGCAGCTCCGGCTCGAACTGGTTGCCGAACGCCAGGTCGTAGCCCGGCAGGTAGTGCGACTGGCTATCACCGGTCAGGATCACCGGCACGCGGTAGAGGAACGCCAGGCGGAGCACGCCCGCCACGACGCCGATCAGCGCCAGCGCCGCGACGTCCGGGTGGCGCCGAATCAGTCCGAGCATCCGCCGTCCCAGGCTCACGACGTCAGACTCCACCTGACGCCCGGCCGGCGGTCGGGGCGGCGAGTGGCTGGCTCACCCGTGGCGCCTCAACCGACCTGACGCGCCCCGCCAGCCGGCTGCGCAGCCAGGCGAACGCCCACGTCACCGCACCCGCGCCGACCAGCGCGATCAGCGGATCGGCCGGATACCGGTAGCGGACGACCGGTCCGTCGAGGGCCGCGCAGGTGAGGAGCAGCGCTATCACGGACAGGCTTAGCAACAGGGATGGGCGAAGGTTGGGAATCACCACGAACAGCAGCGTCCCGAGGATGAATAGGGCCGGCATCAGCGGTCCCCAGGCAGGCGGCTGAACCAGCGTGACGATCGCGCTGGCGTTGTCCAGCTCGTTGCGCTGAGGCTGGCTCGCGCGGCTCAGCAGGTGCTCCACGCGGTCGTCCCACTCCTCGCGACTGAGCCTGGCGTTCTGGGTCTTCCAGTCGGTGCTCAACTTCTCGGGCTCGCCCTGGAGGAGCTGCCAGGTCATCTTCATGGTGCCGCGCAGGTAGTAGACCGGGTGCTCCAGGATAACGTCGGTCGAGAGCTCGCGCATGAACTGGTTGACCTCGGCGTCAGTCATGCCGAACCGGTCCTGGACCCGCCGGTAGATCACCCCGTCCGAGAGTCGCTGGCGGATGCCGTTCTGGACGAGCTGGCGGGCGATCCCTTCGCGCCGCTCGTAGGTGTCGGCCTGCTTCTCGTCGTACCAGCGGAAACCGGTGTCGTGCTTCGCCGTGCGGGCCACCAGCGTCTGCCCGAGGGCGCCGGCCGTCGTGGCGCTGCCGTGAACGAGGGCGTTGCGAGCCATCCACGGCACCATCACGGCGAGCAGTCCTGCCCCGATCAGCAGCGAGGGGACCACCGCCTTTCGCACCGATGCGTAGCTCACGACGACCATGAACGGGAGAACGGGAATGAGCACCTGGGCGACCGGCTTGCAGAGCAGTGTCAGGCCGAGCAGCAGCCCGGACGCGACAAATCCGACGTTGCGTCCGCTACGGACGGCGCCGACAAACACCACGAACGTCAGCAGTAGCAGGAAGACGAGGGCGACCTCGGGCATCAGGTAGTGCTCGGCGATGATCAGCGCGCCGTTCAGCGCCGTGATCAGCGCGGCGACCAGGCCCGCGACTCGTCCGACCGTCATCCGCCCGAGTACGTACACCAGCACGGCGCTGCCGATTGCGAGGAGATGCTGAGCGAACGAGATCGCCAGCAGCTCCTCGCCGAACAGCGCCATCGCGCCGACGAGGAACGCCGGGTAGACCGGCGTGCGCCGGATCGAGAGGTCGAAACCGTAGCCGTTCAACAGGTCCCAGGCCGGCAGGAAGTAGCTGACGCTGTCACGCAGCAGGAAGACCGGCACGCGGAAGGCGAACGTGAGTCTGATCGCCAGAGCGACCAGGACGATCAGGCCGATCGCGAACGCATCTGGGTGAGCGACGAGCGCCGCGCGGGCGCGCGCGCCGTAGCTGAGCGGTGCCGCCGTGCGGTCTGATGACACGGCGCCGGGCTAGCTGCCCCGCCCGGCACCGCTGCCGGCGCCGGCGAGCGGCCGGTCACGTTCTCGGGGCGGTCTCGCGGCGCGCCCGCCAACCTTGAGATAGCGCGTCGAGCGCGATCTCCGGTTCGCCGCTCGGCTGATCGGCTGCCGGCCTCCCAGGCCGCGGCCCAGGATCGACCGGATCACGTACGTCGATTTTCCTTGCGATTCGAAGTACGTCCTGGTCACCAGCTCGGCCAGGAGCCCCTGGGTGATGAACAGGAGACCTGCCAGGAAGAGGAAGATCGCGATCAGCGCGACCGGGTTGCGATGGACCCGGACGTCCTCAAACAGGCGGGAGTAGAGCGTGAACAGGGTCGCCAGGGCGCCGAGCAGGAAGCACATCGCGCCGACGCCGCCGAAGAGCTGGATCGGCTTCGTCGAGTAGCTGCTCAGGAACTTGAGCGTCAGCAGGTCCAACAGAACCTTGATCGTTCGGTTGATGCCGTACTTCGACGTGCCGTACTTCCGCGCCCGGTGGTTGACGGGCAACTCCGTGACAGTCGCGCCGGCCCAGTGCGCATACGCCGGAATGAACCGGTGCATCTCGCCGTACAGCTTGACGTTCTGGAGCACCTCGCGGCGGTACGCCTTGAGTGTGCAGCCGTAGTCGTGGAGCTGGACACCGCTCACCTTGGAGATCAGCCAGTTTGCCATCCGCGAGGGCAGCTTGCGGCTGATCTCGGCGTCCTGACGGTTCTTGCGCCAGCCGCTCACGACGTCGAAATCGCCCTCGTCCATCGTCTGGAGCAGGCGCGGGATCTCGGCCGGGTCGTTCTGGAGATCGCCGTCCATGAAGATGACGACGTCGCCGCGCGACGCTTCGAGCCCGGCGGCAAGCGCCGCCGTCTGTCCGAAATTCCGCCGGAACTGGATCACGACGACTTCAGGATGGACGTCGGCCAGTCGCTTCAGGAGGCTGTAGCTGCCATCCTTGCTGCCGTCGTCGACGTAGATGATCTCGTACGGACGCCCGACCTTGACGAGCACACCCTGGAGCTCTTCATGCAGCTCCGGGACGTTCTCGACCTCGTTGTAGATGGGAACGACGATGGACAGCACCAGACAACCCCGGCCCGCGGGATACGGCGGAGTATACGGCAGGCGACCTGAGCCCGTCAGCAGAACGCGGGTTACAGCCGCCATACCGAGGCCGTAGATGGCGGACATCAACCGGGGGCGGCGGGCGTCATCCGAGGCCGTCGGTGGGAGTGGCGTGGCCGAGGCCGTGGACTAAAGTCCACGTCTACCATTGTGTCGTCGCTACGCGACTCACGAGGGGACGATCTCCGCTCTGTGCGTCCCGTAGGGACGCTGCGAGGGTAGGCAGGGGTTTCAACCCCTGACCGACTGACTCGGGATTCAAGGTACGAAAGCGACGACCCCATCCACTCAACGTTTCGTGACATCGAAAACGTATCATCCCACTGGCGCGACGAGTGAAAGATCAATCCGCCTCGGCGCCCGGAGAGCTCGAGTTGATGAACCGTCCGCTCGATCCCGCCCAGTCAAGGTTGGCCCGTATCGCGCGCTTGTTCGTCGTCGGGCCGCTGATCCTTCTGATGATCGCCTCGGCAGCCGTGCCGGCCATCGCCAGCGGCGGATCGACGCTGAGTCAGGGCGTGGCGAACCAGGCCGATGCTGAACCGGGCCTCGACCTGATCGCGGCGGTGTACAACTCGCTCCAGGACCGCTTCTTCCGGCCGCTCGATTCCACGGAACTGCTCGAAGCGGCCTGGGAAGGTTCTCGCCGCGCCCTCTCCGGGCAGCGACGACTGCCGAGCGGCGTCGACGAGCCAGAGCTGTCCGGGGATCGAGCCGCCGACCTCGAAGCGTTCAAGACCCAGTACCGCGCCCTGCTGGCCGCTGCCGGCCCGGCCATCGACGCGAACAGCGTCGCGATGGCCGCCTCGGAGGTGATGACGCAGAGCGTCGGCGAACAGCACACCTACTTCCTGCAACCGGAGCAGTTCTCGCGCTACGTCTCGATGCTGACCACGGCTGAGGGCCGCGTCGGGCTGGGCATCGTCATTCAGGGTACGTCGGCGCCGTTCCGGATCGCCATGGTCGTGCCGGGCGCACCGGCCGAACAGGCTGGCGTTCAGGAGGGCGACCAGATCGAGGCGATCGACGGTCGCGAGGTCCGGGCGCTCCAGCTCCGCGACGTCTCCGAGATGCTACGCGGCGCGGAGGGACAGCCGGTGACGTTGCGCCTGCGCCGAGGAGACGCGACCGTCGAGCTGACGGCCGTCCGCGCACGCTATAAAGACGCCCCACTGACGATGCGTGTCCTCCCGGAAGGCGTCTGCCATTTCAAGCTGACCAACTTCCCGGTATCTTTCGCCATCGGCCCGAGCGGGCGGAACATCGGCGGTGACTTCGACCACTTCCTGGAGCAGTGCGAGCAGGCCGGCGGCAAGGCATGGATCGTCGATCTCCGAGGCAACCCGGGCGGCAACGCGATCGGCGAGGTGCTCGGACGCTTCATGGATGCCGGCCCGATCATGGTCGAGCGCGATCGGCTCGGCGGTCGGTACGAGCAGGCGACCGATGGCCATCTGTTCCGGGTTCAGCGCCCGCTCGTCGTGCTCATCGATCGGGAGTCCGCCTCGGCCTCTGAGATTTTCGCGTCGGCCGTTCAGGAGCACGGGCGGGGCGTCGTACTCGGACAGCGGTCGGCCGGGGCGCTCAACACCACGATCATCGTCCGCCTGCCGCTCGGGGCTGGCATGGGCGTCGCGATCCGCGAAGTGTTCACGGGCCGGAAGGAAGTCGTCGTCGACGAGGTCGGCGTTGCGCCGGACGTCACCATCAGTCTGGGTCGCGATCCCACTGTCGTGCCGCCCGAGGCGATCCAGGCAGCACTCGATCCGGCGCCCGGCGTCGGGCCGCTGCCGCCGGGACCCTCCACTTTCGAGGGGATGCTCCCAGCCGCCGAGCTCAGGACCCGGGCGACGCCGCTGCTCCTCGACCCGGGCGACGTCGCCCGTCCGGAGGATCGCGTCCTGCGCGGCGAGCTTGCGCTCGACACGATTCACTACTACACCAGCGACTCGCCGAGCCTGCCAGCCGCGCGGGAGCGGGCACTCAGGCTTGGCTGGCAGGGCGTCTACCTGCGCTGGATCGGCGGCACGTTCCCCTCGCCGTTCTCGGCGGCGGTCAGCTTTTACCGCGACGCCGACGGCGCACACCAGGACCTCCGTGAGATCTACCAGCCCGGCGAGCCGCAAAACCCGCGTCAGTGGCGGGACGTCGAGTCGCCGGTGATGCTAGGCGACGACACGGTGGCACAGGTCGGCACCGGCCAGAACGAGGGACGGGTCTGGATCTCCTGGCGGCGCGGCGGCACCGTCTACACCGTGGCGCAGACGTTCTTGCCGGGCCAGCCGCAGCCGCTTGACGAGCTTGCCCGCCTGGCGCAGGTCATGGACGAGCGCGCCCATGCTGCCGCCCCCTGAATCTCTGTGGTCAGGAATGGGCCGTGCTACGTTCGTCACAAGCGAAACACCGCCGTTAGATAAGTCCTGAATAAACGAGAACGAGCGCACGAACGCCGTATCATGACCCTGGGGCGGCGAGCGTCCGATCCATCCTCTCGGCGCCCGGAGGATTCGACTCGATGAATGCCCCAGCCTACTCCGCCGGGTCGCGGCGGCCATGGCGTGGCCGATTCATGCTCGCAGGTGCCCTCCTGCTCGGGCTGGGCCTCGCATCTGCCCTCGCGCCGTCCGCCGCGTTCGCGCCGCTCCGCGATCTCGCAAGCAGTCAGTCCTCATCGTCCAGCTCAGCTCCGGCTGCTGACGGGCAGCCGACGACCTCGTCGGCCGCCGCCGGGACGTCAGTGTCTGCAGCCGGTGCGGCATCGGCCGGCCCGGCCGGCGCGACGAAACCGTCCGGGGCTGTCGCCGCCAACCAGGCCGACGTCGAGCCCGGCATCACGCTGATCACGGCCGTCTACAACTCGATTCAAGATCGGTTCTTCCGTGCGCTCGACTCGCGGGACCTCCTGGGTGCCGCCTGGGAAGGCGCACGCCGGGCGCTCGCGGAGCAGCGTCGCCCGCCCGGCAACATCCCGCCGCCGGCCCTGACCGGTGACCGAGCCGGTGATCTCGCCGCGTTCGTGGCCCAGTACCGCGCTCTGCTGGAGACGGCCGGCACGGGCATCGACCCGACCCGTGTCGCGATGGCGACCTCGGACCTGATGACCCAGAGCGTCGGCGAGCAGCACACGGTGTTCCTGTCCCCTGAGGCGTTTGGGAGGTTCAGGGCCAGCCTGACCAGCGATCAGGGCCGGGTCGGCCTTGGCATCCTGATCCAGGGCCAGACGGCGCCGTTCACGATCGGCTCCGTCGTCGCCGGTGCACCGGCCGAGAAGGCCGGCGTCAAGGACGGCGACGTCATCCAGGCGATCGACGGCCGCGACGTCAGCCGCCTCGAACTGCGGGATGTCTCAGAGATGCTGCGCGGGGAGGCAGGGCAGCCGGTCACGCTGACCCTTGGCCGGAGCGACAACACCACCGTGGACATCCGGGTGGTCAGGGCGCGCTTCTCGGAGCCGCCGCTGACGATGCGGGTGCTGCCAGAGGGTGTCTGCCAGTTCCGCCTCTCGACCTTCCCGGTCGCGTTCATCGTCGGCCCGACCGGCCGAACGATCGGCGAGGACCTCGACTACTACCTGGAGCAGTGCGAGCAAGCCGGCGGCAAAGGGTGGATCATGGACCTGCGCGGCAACGGCGGCGGCGCCAGCATCTCGCAGGTGCTCGGCCGCTTCCTCGATGCCGGCCCGATCCTCGTGGAGCGGGACCGGATCCAGGGCCGGTACGAGCAGTCCACGGACGGTCACCTGTTCCGCGTCCAGCGACCGCTCGTCGTCCTGATCGACGGCAACTCGGCGTCGGCGTCTGAGGCGTTCGCGTCGGCCGTGCAGGAGTACAAGCGCGGCGTGGTGATGGGGCAGCGCTCAGCCGGGGCGCTCAACACCGGCAACATCATTCCGCTGCCGCTCGGCGCCGGCATGATGGTCGCAATCCGTGAGGTGTTCACCGGGCAGCAGGAGATTCCCGTCGACGAGGTCGGCGTCTCGCCGGACGTGTCGCTCAGCTTCGGCCGCGACCCGACAGTCGTGCCACAAGAAGCGATCAACGCCGCGCTCAACCCGCCGGCTGGCGTCGGGCCGCTCCCGGCTGGCCCCTCGACGTTCGAGGGCGTGCTGCCGGCCGACGAGCTGAAGCGCCGAGCAACGCCGGTCCTGCTCCAGGCCGCGGACGCCAGCCTGCCGGAGAACCGCGTCGAGCGCGGCGAGCTGGCGTTCGACACCTTGCACTACTACGTCGGCGACTACCCGAGCCTCGTCGCGGCGCGGGCGCGGGCGATCCGCCTCGGCTGGCAGGGCGTCTACGCGCGCTGGATCGGGGCCGGCTTCCCGCCGCCGTTCGCGATCACCGTCAGCTTCTACAACAACCCGGACGGCGCCCACAAGGACCTGCGCGAGATCTACGAGCCTGATGAGCCGCACAACCCGCCGCAGTGGAAGGAAGTCCCGTCGCCAGTTAGTCTCGGCGAGGAGACGATCGCCCAGGTCGGGACCGGTCAAAACGAGGGGCGGATCTGGATCTCCTGGCGGCGCGGCGGCACCGTCTACACCGTCTCGCAGAACATTACGCCCGGCGAGCCACAGTCGTTCGACGAGGTGGCGCGGCTGGCGAAGATCGTCGACGAGCGGGCGGTCGCGAACCCCTGACCCCCTGGGAGCGCGGCCATCCTGGCCGCACCCGGGTGCGGCCAGGATGGCCGCGCTCCCAGGGGCCGGCAACCGCCGCGCGATTCGGTCGCTATGGTCCCTGGGTAGCTGTGCTGACTCGTTCGCCCGGATCGTGATCGGTGCCCGAATCGGCCGTCGACGCTCCACACTCGACGCCCGATCCGGTACACTGGCGGCGGCCGGCGCGAAACGGCCAGATCCGGATGGTGGCACTCGCTACTGGCTTGCCGGAAGACCGCACTCTGGAGTGTTGCTCATGGGAGTCGTTCGGGCGCTCGTCGCTCTCGTCCTGGTCGCCGTGGCGGCATCGCCGATGCTGAGCGGCAAGCTCGGGACGAGCACGGACGTTCCCTCGGTCTACGCCGACTCGTCGGTCATCAGCACGTACGACAAGAATGACCGGGACCGCGAGAAGAAGGAAGAGAACCGTAATCGCGATGAGGACGAAAAGGGTAATCGCGAGAAGACCGCGGAGGAGCGGCGCGAGGAGAAGGAGCAGGAGGAGCAGGACGACGACTCGGCCCGCGTCACGACCAACACGCTCGGCCTGGACAACTACCAACTCGAGGGCCAGGTGCTGTCCCTCAACTGCGAGGTCCAGCCGAAGGAGATCGTGATCCGGACCGTCGACGGCGAGGCGAAGCTGTTCCAGGGCCCGCGCGACACGGTGAACCGGATCGACCGCCTCTATTGCGGTGACCTGGCGGTCGGCGATTACATCTTCGTGCAAGAGGCCCAGAAGCGTAACGAGATGGCCTACGACGCGTACTACATCTCCTGCCAGCAGGAGCGCGAGGAAGGCCCGGACAACACGAACGACAACTCCGACGACGTCGATCCGAACTGCGTGTACATCTGGGGGCGGTAACAGGTCGGTCAGACTGAATCTCGGGGCCCGGCAGTTGCCGGGCCCCGAGCCAGTTAAGCGGTCGGCGCCGGCCGAGTATTGACGAGACGTGGTCTCAACTATGGCGCCGGGCGGTGCCGTCGGTTTATGGTACTGAGACACGGTTTCGACTGCGCCGACTGCCATGCTCGACCTACGAGCTCCAGTCGCGGTCAAGATGGAGAGCCCAGATGCCGAGGATCGCCGTCCTCATGCTCGCCCTGGTCGTCGCCGCTGCCGCCGTCGTCGTCGGCGTCACCGGCTCAATCGCGGCCCAACCCGCCGTCCAGGATCGACCCGTTCGCGTCGTCACAGGACTGGCGATCGTCCAGGATCTCGTCCGAAGGGTCGGCGGTGACCGCGTCGACGTGTTTAGCATCGTGCCGCCCGGTGCGGACCCGCACACCTACCAGCCGACTCCCCGAGACATTCAGTCGCTCCAGGGCGCCAGACTGGCAGTCTGGAACGGCCTTGGTCTGGACGAGACTGGCGCCGACCTCGTGGCCGAGCAGGGCTTGCCCGATCTGGCGGTCGTCGTGCTCTCGGAGGGAATCACGCCGCTCGCGGGCCACGAGCACGGCCACGAGGCGGAGGCTGCCGAGGGCGAGGACGAACATCGTCACGCACACGCCGGCGGCAACCCTCACCTCTGGCTCGATCCAGCCTACGCCGTCCGCTACGTCGAGCGCATCCGCGACGCCCTCGTCGAGGTCGATCCGGCCAACGCCGACACCTACCGGGCGAACGCCGCGGCCTACGTCGGCGAGATCAACGCCCTCGACGCCTGGGCGAAGGCCGAGATCGCCACGATCCCGGCCGAGCGCCGGAAACTGGTGACGTTCCACGATGCGTTCCCGTACTTCGCGAGCCACTACGGCCTCGAGCTGGTCGGCGTGGTGCTGAAGAGTCCCGGCCGGGAGCCGTCCGCCCAGGAAGTCGCGGCCCTGGTGACCGAGATGAAGACACACCAGATCCCCGCCGTCTACGCCGAGCCGCAGTTCAGCGCCCGCATCCTGGAGTTGGCCGCGCGGGACGCCGGGGTCCAGGTGAAGCGGCTCTATAGCGACGCCTTCGACGATCAGGTCACGACGTACCTCGACCTGATGCGGTTCAACGTCACGTCGGTGGTCGAAGGGCTACGCTAGCCGCGGAGCTCCAGACCGCGTGCGAGGGCCAGCGTCGAGCGGCGCCTGTCGCCGCCAGATCGCAGGCCCTACACGTGGTGGAGCATCCAGACGTTCGGCTCGACGTAGAGACCGCGATCGGCCTCGCGGTCGATCGTGACCGGCACCAGCGCGCCGGTCACCACGTACTGACCGCTCTCGGGGAACGCCAGCCCGGTCCAATTCTCCCACTCGGACACGGTCCCTTCGATCACCATCGACTGCTCGGCGACGCGCACGATCTCGGCGCCGAGCCGAGCGTGGACGCGCAGCCAGGCGTCGAGCGGCAGGCCGTCCGGTCGGCGCCACTGGATGTACCGTTCGATCGGCGTGAGCGGATAGAGCGTCTTCTGGTTCGGGCGGACCGGCGCGATGAGGTCGGACAGGCCGCGCCTGGACGCGACGTCGCGCATCGCCCGGATGATCAGCGTGCTCAACCCCTGGCCCGTGTTGCCCGGCAGGAGCGCTGCCTGGAGAGCGCAGAGCGTTGTGGCGGCCGGCTGCGAGTCATGGTTGCCGATCGCCGTCGCCAGCACGTCGTCGATGCCCCCTGGCAGCCCTTCAACGGTCCCGTCCCAGGTGACTGGCACAGTGTTGCCGACTCCGAGCAGCACGTCGGTCTGGTCGTCCAACAGGTAGAGCTGGCAGTCCGGAAAGTGTCGCCTCAGACCGCCCCAGTACTGGTTCACCGCGGCGTCGTTGAGCATGAAGCTGGGCCAGACCCGGTCTGCCGCCTCGTTCCAGCGATCGTTCAGGTCCGGCCGCTCGGCGTGCGTCACGAACGTGAGAGCCATCTCTTCGTCACTCCTGGACCTACTGCGATGTCGCTCAGCCGGCCGTCATGCGCTCGGGTGCATACAGGCCCGAGCGCGCCAGGTCGACGACCTGCACCGGGACGCCTGCCTGCCGGACGGCCCGCTCGCCGCGCGCCGTCGTGACCACTGTCCCGCCGCTGCCGACCACCACGCCGTCCAGGACGATCGGCTGGCCGCCGGCGATGGTCGCCTTCACCGTGCGCGTCGCCAGATCGACGAGTGTGCAGTCGGCGTCGGCGCCAATGCCGAGGTGGCCCTTCCGATCCAGCCCGAGCATTCGGGCCGGTGCGAGCGAGGCCTTCTGGACGAACGTGCTGAGCGAGAGCCCGCCCAGCGCCACGATCGCCAGCCCGTGATCGACGGTCACGTTGCGCGGGATGCCGCCGCCGTCGGTCGAGAGCGCGTCGACCGCGAACGTCCCGTCCGGTCGGCGGGCGGTCGCCAGGATGAACTGGCTGGTCGGATCGTTGACCGGGAACGAGATGCTGACGTTGGTGCCCATCTCGCGGTACAGGTCGCGTGCCTCCTCGCCACTCAGCAGGACGTTCTCGTCGGCGCGCGCGTCGTTCACGAGGCAGTAGCCGTCGAGCATCGCCTTCTCGAGGCCGTCCTCCGTCACGTCGTAACCGCCCATGATCAGGCAGTTGCGGGCGGTGCCGCTGGCGGGCACCCCGTCTACACAGCGGGCGGACGTCCCGTTCAGCCGGGCCAGGTACGACTCCGACCGCAGCATCGGGTTCTTGACCAGGATCTCGACCGCCTCGCGGGCCTCGTCAATGGCGTCCAGGATCATCCCCCGGCAGTACGAGTTCACGTGCGCGACGTGGAGCGGGCCGCCGTCGGCCAGCTCCGCCGCCTCGCGAAGCCCGCGCAGGTCGCTCCCCGTGGCCGTCGATCCGACGTGAAACGCCGCGTATGCCGTTCGCTCGCGGGCAGCACGGAAGATCTCGGCGGTCGCCTCGGGGGTGTACGGGTAGTGGCCGCCGAGCACCTTGACGCCGATCGCGCCGTTCTCGAGTGAGCGGTCCAGCACCTCGCCGATCTCGGCGCTGGTCGGCGATTCTCCGGGCAGCTCGCGGCCGGGCGTTGGCGAGTCGAGCGAGGCGATCGTGAGCCCCGCGCCGATCGCCTTGATCCCCTCCATCACGCTGCCGACCTCACCTGAGAGGTTGAGCGCCGTCGTGACGCCGGCCCGGGCCATCATCGCGTGGCCCGGGGCGTAGTCGCCGCTGACGTGGGTGTGGCTGTCCACGAGGCCCGGCAGCACCAGAAGCCCGGCCGCGTCCACCACCTGGGCGCCCTTCGGCGCGCTCAGACCGGCCTCGACCTCGGTCACGCGGCCGTCCTCGAAGATCAGATCGGCCACGCCGTCCCGGCCGTTCTTCGGGTCGATCAGGCGCCCACCCCGAACCATCAGCTTCGTCACGATCGGTCCTCCTGCCTCGCTTGCGCCGCCAGAAGGATACCGAGTCGGCTTGACGTTGCACGTCCGGCGGGACTACCGTCGTCGGTCAGACGGCCGGACCCGACGTTGCGCCCGGCCGCGGCGGCCCGCCGTGGATGTGTCCACGTGCGAGCATCGGCTGCCGACGCGCTACGCGCAATCGAGCACCCTGGGGAGGAGCCAACCAATGGCGGAGCCGGTACGAGTCGCGGCCGTGGTGCCGTGGGAGCGCCTGGTGGATTTCGCCGCCCGTGCGTACGAGGCGGCGGGAGTGCCGCCGCACCAGGCGCAGGACGCGGCAGAGGCGATCGTCGACGCGGACGGCCACGGGACGACGACCCATGGCCTGAAGAACCTCCGCATGTACATCACGAACCTCAAGGAGGGCCGCGCCAACCCCAGGCCGAACATCCGGCAGGTTGGGGGAAAGGGCAACTCGGCCGTCTTCGACGCGGACGGATCGCTGGGCCACGTCGCGGCGTACGTCGGCGTGCGGAAGGCGATCGAGCTGGCGAAAGAGTACGGAACCGGAACCGCCGTGGTCCGTAACAGCAACCACTACGGCCACTCGGGCTTCTGGGCGAGTGTTCCCGTTCGACATAACATGATCGGGTTCGCATTCACCAACGCCGGCCCGACGATGGCGCTGTACGGTGGCAAGGAAGCGATCGTCGGCAACAACCCGCCATCCTGGGCGGTTCCGTCAAAGGTCTCGGATCCCTCGAAGAAGGGGCCGGCCTCCGACTACGAGCCGGTCTTCGTCGACATGGCGCTGAGCGTGGTCGCCGGCAATCGGCTGGACATCTACCGCCGCCGGGGCGAGCCGATCCCTGAGGGGTGGGCGTTCGACAGGGACGGCCAGCCGACGACTGACCCGAACGACGTCCGTAACGGCGGCACGCTCGCACCGATGCAGGGGTACAAGGGGGCCGGTCTCGCGGTCGTGCTCGGCATGATGACCTCGTTCCTGGGCGGCTCAATGTTCGACGACCAGAAGGTCGATCCGGCGACGGGTCGGGGGCGGTCCGGAACGACGGGCCACTTCTTCCAGGCCCACGACATCGGCCAGTTTACGGACCTCGAAGCGTTCTGCGCGGCTGTTCGCTCGAACGCCACCCGCATCAGGACCTCGCCGCCAAAGGCCGGCGTCGAGCGGGTCTACGCCCCGGGCGATATCGAGAACGCCAAGGCGCAGTCCCACAACTCCGAGGGCGTGCCACTCGAGCAGTTCACCCTCGACGACCTGGCCTGGATCGCCGAGCTCGTCGGCGTCGAATACAACATCGTCTGATACGAAGAGGTAGGGAGACTCATGGCGGAAGCAGTACGAGTCGCGGCAGTGGTGCCGTGGGACCGCTGCGTCGAGTTCGCGACGAGGGCGTACGTGGCCGCTGGCATGCCGCCGGACAAGGCGCGCGACGCGGCTACGGCAATCGTCGATGCCGACCTGCACGGAACGGTGACGCACGGCTTGAAGAACCTGCGCGGCTACGTCACCGAGGTCAAGGCCGGGCGGTTCAACCCGAACCCGAACATCCGGGTGGTCGGCGGCCCGAAGGCAGCGGCGATCGTCGACGCGGACAACGCCCAGGGGCACGTCGCCGCTGCCTTCGGTATGCGCAAGGCGATCGAGCTGGCGAAGGAGTACTCGGTCGGCAGCGCCTTCGTCCGCAGCAGCAACCATTACGGCCACTCCGGCTACTGGTCGAGCATGGCCGTCCGGCACAACATGGTCGGGTTTGCCATCACCAACGCCTCTGCCGGCATCGCGCCGTTCGGCGGCAAGGTCGGGCTGATCGGCAACAACCCTCCGTCCTGGGCGATCCCGACCAGGGTCGTCGATCCGTCGAAGGAGCTACCGGCCTCCGAGTACCAGCCGGTGTTCCTGGACATGGCGCTCAGCGTCGTCGCCGCCAACCGCCTCGACATCTTCCGCCGCCGTAACGAGCCGCTCCCCGAAGGCTGGGCGCTCGACAAGGACGGCGAGCCGACCAACGATCCGACCGCGCGGGCGAACGGCGGGTCGATCACGGCAGTCGCCGGGTACAAGGGCGCCGGCATGGCCGTGGTGATGTCGATGATCACCTCGTTCCTCGGCGGGAGCCCGCCGGACACGGATCGGCTCGGCCCGGACGGCAAGCGCATCCCTGGGACGACCGGCCACTGGTTCCAGGCGTACGACGTCGCTCAGTTCACCGATCTGGAGACGTTCACCCGTGAGGCCCGCGAGACTCGCGCCCGCCTCCAGGCGTCGCCGCCGAAGGCCGGCTTCGAGCGGGTCTACGCGCCCGGCGACATGGAGAACGCCAAGGCGATCGAGCACCAGAAGAACGGCATTCCGCTGGAGCAGTTTACGCTTGACGACCTGGCCTGGGTCGCGGAGCACGTCGGGATCGAGTACGACCTGACGTAGGAGACAGGAGACAGGAGTCAGGAGGGGTGTGCTGTGCGGGTAACCCCCGCTGCCAAAAAGACAAAATGACAAAATTAGCTCCGGGCCAATCCGGGTCCCGTACGCTCTCCTGACTCCTGACTCCTATCTACTCGTCCGCGCCAGATCCCTCCCTCGGTCGCCACGAACATCATCCGGCCGTCGATGCCGAACGCGACGTCGTTGATCTTGCCAAGGCTGTCCGGGGAGTACTCTGTCCAGGTCTGCCCATTGTCGACAGTCAGGCGAAGTGGAGGCGGCCCGGGCTCGTTTCGGCCATACGCGTTCAGCGCCAGGAGCAGGCGATCAGATCTGGTCGGATCCATCGCCAGGCCGGCGATCGCCAGACTTGGGCCGCGCATCGACAATCCTCCGTCCGTGTATTCGAGCATTGTGGTCCAGCTCGTGCCCCCGTCGTCGCTCCGCTCCAAGACGTAGTTGCCGAAGCGCGAATCTCGATTCGATCCGAGGATCAGCCGGTCCGGCGCATCCTGTTGTGCCCCCACGAGCCAGCGCGGATCGGCCTCGCGCGGTCTGTGGAGCTCCCGCCACGAAGCGCCGCCATCCGTGCTCTCCTTCAGCGTCACGCGCGTCCCTCGATCGGAGCAGGACACCGCGCGGTAGAGCCGGTGTTGGTCAGTCGGATGCGGACGAAGCAGGGACACGATCAAATGACAGCCCATGCCAACTATGCGACCAGGGGGATCGAGCGCCGGATCCGGCTCGGACCAGGTCTGCCCGCCATCGTGGCTGCGCATGAATCGGACGGACTCAAGCGTGTCTGTGGTCTCGAGGAGGTACAGACTGCTGGGATTGGCGGGGCTGACTGTCAGGGACTTAAAAGAGCTGAACTTGCTGTCCTTCGGAAGCAACAGGTGCCAACTCGCGGCATCGTCGTCGGTCTTGTAGATGCCGTCCCCGGCCGCGAGGTAGATGGTGGCGTGGTTCGTCGGGTCGACGACGATCCCCTCTGGCACTTTCCCGTCGGGCGCCCGAACCGGAGTTGCGGGAATCGGCACGTCACGCCAGGTTTCGCCCGCATCGTCGCTGCGCATCAGGCCGGTGTTCGTCCTGGCAAAGAGCGCTCCGCTGCTCGGCGTGTATAGGCGCCTGACTGGGTCGGATAGTGTCGTCTGCGTCCACTCCACCAGCAGACCTTCTTGCGCGCTCGCCGACGAAGGCCCGAGGACCACGGCCAGAATCACCAGGAGCGTGCCAAGCCCGGTGAAGAGGACCCGCCATTTCATCGTCACACACTCCCGTCCCGGGTCTCCCCAGGAGCTACGCCAACGCCTACGGCGCCGTCGCGCGCCAGACGCCGGACGCCGTCGAGGCGTAGATCGTCCGACCGTCGATGCCGTACGCCAAGTCACTGGTCCGCGGGAAGTCAGGCGGCCCGATCTCGGTCCAGGTGGTGCCGGAGTCGGTGCTCAGCCGAATCTGGCTGTCGAGCCGCTCGCCCGTCATGCTGGCGTTCAGCGCGATCACCAGCCGATCTGGCGCAGTTGGATCGACGGCCACTGCGCCGATCCCGACATTCGGTCCGCCGCCGCTCGCCCCACCGCCGCCCGAAAACTCGAGGAGGGTCGTCCAGGTAGCGCCGTCATCGTGGCTGCGCGCTAGCAGCGAGCCGCCGCCACGGGAGTCCTTGTTGACCGGTAGCAGGATCACGCCCGGCGCGCTGTCGCCGACGACCAGGACGCGCCCTGGGATTGAGAGGCTGGACGTGCGGAACATGGTCCAGGTCGCGCCGCGGTCGAGACTCTGCTCGACGTCGGCAAACGACGACGTTCGAGGGCAGGTCGTGGCGATGAACACCCGATTTGGATCGGTCCGATGGGCCTGGAGCAGGTGGACGACCCAATCGCACGAGACGTGGACGCTCACCTCGCGGCCGTGGACGGTCTCCCAGGTGGCGCCGCCATCGCTGCTTCGTAGCAGCCGGAGCTGATTCGAGCCGCGGTTCGTGAGCGTCACGTACACCAGGCGGTTGTCGGCCGGGCTCACCGCGATCTGACCGAGGTCTGGGAACGCCGGGTCAGGTGGAAGGATCACGCGCCAGGATTGTGCGTCGTCGTCGGTCTTGTAAACGCCGTTCGGCGAGGTTGCGTAGATCGTCGTGTGGTTCGTCGGATCGACCTCGATGCTCCCCGGCCAGCCCAGGCCCCACGTCGGGACCGGCGTCTCGGGCGGGAGCGTCACCGCCGACCAGATCGTGCCGCCGTCGTCGCTGCGCGATAGTCCGATGGCGGTACGCACGAACAGCGCGCCGCTCGACGGCGTGTAGAGCCGGCCGGACGGTTCTGTCAGGCTGGTCTGGACCCATTCGATCGGAGCGCCCGGCTGGGCATGGGCGGCAGTGGTCCACACCAGGGCGAGCGCGATCGCCAGCATGGTGCCAGGTCGAATCATGATTCTGGTGCGGTGTGATTGATTGCGTGACATCGTGCTCCTCCGACGCCGACCTGGGTCAGCGCGGTCTATGCTCGATTGTCACGTGCTACCGAGGGTGCTCACAGTCCACTTCGGCACATTTGCGATGTCCGCGCCACAACGTGCAGGAGGCCCCACCTCCACCCCTGCGCGGCCCATGGTAGGGGGGCAGGGGGTGGGGCCTCCCCTTGCGCTCAGGTGTGGCAGGCCGTGCCGTTTGTGGAGCAGTGGGCCGAGATCGGTCGCGGGACGTCCAGCGCCGGGCTCCGGTCGAAGAACCCGGACGGCCGCAGCGTGAATCCAATCGACGTCACCGGCATGACCGGCCAGTCCTCCGGCCGGGCGACGTGGTGCGCCCCGAACGTGTACCAGACGACCAGCTCCTCGTTCTCCAGCGAGCGATCCTGTGCCGCGTACGCTGGCAGGCCGGCTCCGCCCGGGTTCTGGTTCGGATAATCGCCCGTGGCGTACCGCTCTGTCGGGTCGTACTTCGTGACCCAGAGGTGCTTCGTCATGAAGGCGGCCCGCTTCAGGATCGGCGAGTCGGGCGCGGCGAACGGCAGGACGTTGTCGCCTGGCACCAGCCGGTACGCCGTCGGCTGCCCGAACGCGTTCGTGCTCCCGGGACTGGTGATCCGCCAGTACCGGGCCGTGAGCGGATCGATCACGCGCTGCGCTTCGGATTCGCGCGTGAGCGGCGTCGCCACCTCGTGGAACCCGTTTGCGAGCGGGTTGTCCGGCCCAGCCGGATCGGCGACGGTGTGGACCTCTTCGACCAGGTTCGTCGGACCGTCGACGGCGACGTCGAGGCGGGCGCTGAAGAAGTGCTGGTGGATCGGCGCGTAGACGCCGGGCGCCACCAGTGTGCCCCACTTCGGCGCTTCCTCGCCGACCGGGAGCGCACCGTTCGAGACGACGCCGGTCATCTTGATCTCCAGCCCCATCGTGCCGTCCTGGTAGAAGTACCAGTAGAAGCCGTACTCGTAGTTGCCGACCGTCGCGATGAGTGAGACGACCAGTCGGCGCGAGCGGCGGACCTCGACGGCGCCCGTCCGAATGTCGACGTGCTTCCAGAGGACGCCGACGTCCTCCTCGTGCATACAGATCGCGTTCGGGATCGGGACCGGGTTGCCCTTGCTGTCGTTCAGGCAGGCGTCGAAGTAGTGGATCTCGCCGAGGCAGTCGCACCCGAGCGCCAGCGAGTTCGCGAACACCCCCACCCCGTACTCGCCGACGTCGAAGGCGTTGCGGCGGTTGTAGTGCGGGCGCGGATCGCCGTACGGCACCACCATGTCGCAGACCGAGGCACGCTCCAGGATCGACCGCTCACGCTCGCCGTCCTGGTAGGTGATGCCGTACAGGACCAGGCCCTCGCGGGCGTTGAACCCGACGCGCAGGCGCCACTTCTGCCACTCGATCTCCTGACCGCTGATGCGGAAGCTCGGGCCGTCCGGCTGCCGAATCTCGATCGGCCTCAGGTCCGTCCGGACCGTGCCTACGGCCTCCTCGGTGTAGTTCGCGTCGGTCGGCGGCAGCGGCACGACCTCACGGTCCTCGACCCGGACGACCTTCATCGCGTTCAGGTCGACCACCGTGATGACGTTCTCGATTGGGCGGGCGTACCCGTTGTCGAGCGGCGAGGTACGCACCCAGGTAAGCGCCCGTACTAGCCGGCGCTGGCCGTCCTCGGCGCTCCCGTAGTGCCCGTTCGACCACGGGTCGACCATGCAGAGGTCGAAGTCCGTCACGCCGCGCTTCCGCACCGCCGCCTGCCAGGCCGGATCCTGCTTGACCATCAGCTCGCACTCGTAGAACTCGTCCAGCATCACGGCCGGCTGCACCCCGGCGACGTCGCGCCAGCGGGTGATGCTACCGCGGCTCAGCGAGACAATCGCCTCAGACGTCGTCCCGGTGTCGTTGTCCAGCAGGACGACCTCAGCCAGGCGCTCCAGCGCCACACCTTGCCGATAGAGGCGCAGCTCGTGGCGGGTCGGCTCGCGCAGCGCGACCGTGACGAAGCGCGTGCGCGGTCCGAGCGTGCGCTCGCGTCTGACAATCGCGACCGCTTCGGCGATCTCGGCGGCGCTCAGCGAATCGAGTGGGTGGGCTGTGCTGGTCGGGCTCTCAGGGACGATCACCATGGCGGTTCCTGCTCCTGCGTTCTGGCGCTTGCTGGCATGCTACCGCAGAAGCCCGGGACGGTGTAGGAACCCGCTCACGACCATGAAGAAGCAGAGCGCGATCCGCCCGAGGTGCGTGCGCGGCGGGATCAGGTCGAGCACGACGTAGGCGTGGCCGGTCGCCAGCAGGTCGAAGCTGTGCCGGTAGAGGACGGCGACGGCCAGCACCAGCCGGATCAGCTGGAAGCTGTTGTGACCGAACGACTCGCGATCCCCGACCATCAGCGGCTCCGACTGGCGCGGCGTACTGATACCAGAGCGAACCAGTGTGGCACGCCATTTGCCTGTAAGAACGGCATTCAGGCGACCTGGTGGGACAGGCCGTACCAGATCGATACGAGAGGTACTTCATCATGGGCATCATTGCGTGGCTGGTTGTCGGGTTGATCGCGGGCTGGTTGGCCGGAATGGCGATGGGAGGCCGCGGGTTCGGCATCCTTGGCAACATCGTGGTCGGCGTCATCGGCGCGCTGCTGGGTGGCTTCGTGGGCGGCGCCATCTTCGGCTGGGACGTGACCGGGTTCAACCTGGCGAGCATCCTGGTCGCGTTCCTCGGCGCCGTGCTCTTCCTGCTGATCCTGCGGGCGATCCCGGGCACGCAGCCGTTCGAGCGCTAACGTCGCCCGTTCGGCTGGGCCGCGATGTCGGACCAGCGTCGAACGGATGACGCCAGAAACGATCGAGGCCCCGGCTTAGAGAGCCGGGGCCTCTGTATGCCACGGGCAGGCGAACTATCCCTCCGGCAGGCGAAGCTCGACGCCGGTGCGCTCCTCGATCAGCTTGACGACGACGTCGGAGTGGAGCTTCCCCCAGCCGCGTGCCTGCGCCTCGACGAACCGCTGCTCCACCAGGTTCGCCAGGTCGAGCGGCATCCCCAGCTCCTTCGCCAGGCTGGTCCCAAGGCGAAGATCCTTGGCGCCGAGGTCGAGCGCGAAGCCGGGCTCGAAGTTCCCCTTGAACAGGAACTTCGGGTAGTTGTTCCCCAGCTTCCAGGTCGAGCCGCTGCTGCTCTGGATCACGTCGACCAGCGTCTCGAGCTCAACGCCGGCTCTGACTCCGAGTGCGAGCGCCTCGCCGAGCAGCACGTTCAGGCTCAGCGAGATCATGTTGTTGACTAGCTTCGTCGCCGAGCCGGCCCCCGATGCGCCGCAGTAGACGACGTGATCGCCGATCGCGTCGAACATCGGCTTGCAGCGGTCGAACGCGTCGCGGTCGCCGCCGACCATCACGGCCAGGCGGCCGGTCTCCGCGCCGAACACCCCGCCAGATACCGGCGCATCCAGGACAACGATGGCCCGCTCGGCGCCGGCCGCGGCGACCTTCCGGATCGCCGTCGGCGAGTTGGTCGAGAGGTCCACCAGGATGCCGCCGTTCGGCAGGTGGGCCAGCACGCCACCCTCCCCGAGTGCGACGGCGTCGACCTCGGACGGCCCCGGCAGCGACGTGAACACGACGTCGCTCGCCTCGGCCAGCTCGGCCGGGCTCTCCGCCCAGCCGGCGCCGCCGCTCTCCAGGTGCTCGGCGGCGGCGCGCCGGGCGTCGTGGACGGTCAGGCGGTAACCGGCCTCCAACAGGTGCCGCGCCATGTGGCGTCCCATGTTCCCGGTCCCGATGAAGCCGAGGCGCGGAGTCTCCGCCATCACGTCACCCCTTTGGACTCTCCGGGACTGTCAGAAAGCCGACATTTCTCCCGACAGCCAGGGACAGAGTCAGCGTACGTACGTTTGATGAGGTAAGGTGTGCCCGACCGGATAGTACACGACCGACCAGGCGGATCACGGAGATGTCGGTTTGAGACAGTTCGCAGGCTCGTACTCGCATCGGCGAGGAACACTGACATCGGTTGCAGTGCGCGCGCTCGTCGCGCTTCTGCTGTTGACGGCATCGGCGACCGGCTCCAGCGTGCATGCGCAGGCAGGCACGGTCCTGCCGGATCTCCGCTCGATCGTCCTCTCGGCGAGGGACCTGCCGGGCTACACGGCTGATCCGGACCGGACAACGGTCCAGGACCGCCCCGACGGCTCATCATCGCTGGATGCGACGTACACGCGAAGCGGCGCCGCTCCGGCGGAAGTGCGGCTCGCGGCAGCGCGCACGGCCTCGGGCCGGGCGAGCCTGCAGGCGATGACCGCGACCCGCGACGCGCTGATCGCCGGCGGCTGGACGCAGCGCGACGTGCCGTTGCTCGGCGACGAGGCGATCGGGTTCGAGTCGAACGGAGCAACGGCCGGTGGCGCCTCGAACGCCGGCCACGGGTTCGTGTTCCGCTACGGCAGGCATTTGATTGGCGCGATCGTCACCGGTCCAGCCTCGTCCACGACGTTTGAAAACGCGCTGGGCTACGCCGTCCAGATGTCGGCGCGTCTCGACGCGATGCTCGCCGTCGCGCCGGTCGCCGATCCGGATCCTGTGCCGGCCGGGACGGTCGCGTCGACGGCCCCGACCGTGGCCGCCAGCGCCGCCACGACGTCGGCGTCCACGTCGACCTCGGCGTCGTCTCCAAGCGCGTCCTCCCCGCCATCGATGAGCAGCAGCAACCGGAGCCGCACGGAGCCGTCGACCGCGAGCGCCAGTCTGCCGCCCTCGACCCGCCCGGCCGTGACCGTCGCAACCGTCGCGATGGACGTCAAGCTCGATAACGCGCCGGAGCTGGAGAACGGCTTCAAGCTCGGCGGGTTCTCGGGGTTGATCGCGCCAGATGCCTCCGGCACCAACTTCATCACGACCACGGATCGTGGTCCGAACGGCGAGATCAAGGTTGACGGCAAGAAAGAGCTGGCGTTCCCGCTGCCGAACTACACGCCGAGGATCGTCAAGCTGCGCCTCGAAGGCGGCAAGCTCCAGGTCGTCGACACGATCACGTTGAAACTGCCGGACGGCTACACCGATCCGGTCACGCGGAGCCGAGAGCTGACCGGGCTGCCGTCGTTCGAGGGCTCGGGTGAGGACGCGTACTCGCCGGACGGCAAAGAGGCGTACGGCGTCGATCCGTACGGACTGGATCCCGAGTCGCTGGCGCTCGACCCGCGTGACGGCAGCTACTGGCTGGGCGAGGAGTACGGGCCGAGCATCGTACACGTCGCAGCGGACGGCACGCTGCTGATGCGCATCACGCCGAAGGGGCTCGGGCTGAGCCTGCCCGGGGTCAGTGTGCGCGAGCTGCTGCCCGAGGCGTTCAAGCTTCGGAAGGCGAACCGTGGCTTCGAGGGCCTGGCGATCTCGCCGGACGGCACCCGTCTCTTCGTGATGATCCAGAGCCCGCTGCTCAACCCGGACAAGAAGAGCGGCGAGGCGTCTCGCCACGTACGGATCGCCGTCTTCGACACCAGCGACGGCGACAACCCAAAGCTTGCCGGCGTCTACGTCTACCAGACGCAGAAGGCGACAGACGTCGGCGCGGCCGAGCAGGACGAGATCAAGATCGGCGATCTGGCCGCGATCAGCCATACCCGCATCCTGGTTGGCGAGCGCGACAGCGTCGAAGGCGGCAGCCACAAGAAGGTCTACCTTGTGGACCTGGCGAACGCCACTGACATCTCCCAGAACGACGAGTTCAACGGCAAGACCGTCGAGCAGGCGAGCGAGGCCGACTTGAAAAAGGCGGGCATCGAGTACGTCAAGAAGACGATGGTCGTCGATCTTGCGAAGCTCGGCTTCAGCCCGGACAAGTTCGAGGGGCTCGCTCTGGTCGACGCCACGACGATCGCCGTGGTCAACGACAACGACTTCGGCGTCTCCGCCATCGACTCGCGCGGGCGGGTCGTCCGAAGTGGGAACCCCCCGCGTCTCGTCGTGATCCGTGTGCCGGAGCCCCTCCAGTAACCGATACTACCGCGGGCCCTTTTGAACGGGCCTGCGCGGATCGGCTCGCTGGAGGTGCGCGTGTTCCGCGTCCTGATTATTGAGGACGAGCCCGAGATCCTGGATCTCATCGGCGACCTTTTGACACTCGAGGGGTACGACGTGCACACGCTGCGTCGGATCCCACACGGCCTGGATCAGATTCGCGTCCTGTCCCCGGACGCGATCGTGCTGGATCTCCGGATGCCCGGCCTGGGCGGCATGGAGCTGCTGAGGCTGCTGGCGGCGGACGCGTCGCTGCGCCGCACGCCGGTCGTCATCTGCTCGGGAGCGACGGACCTGACGCGGGACTACGGACCCGAGATCGCCACGCTCGGCTGCGAGGTCGTCCGCAAGCCGTTCGAGCTCGAGGATCTGATCGGGAGCGTGCGCAGGGCGGTCTGGAGCAGCCAGTCCAGCTGGTAAGGCGGTGGCCCAGGTCACGAGTCTGTGAGGCCGGAACTTTTGGTAGGGCCAGCACGTTATACTCAGTGCGGCGGGTACACCCACCCGCCACGGCCGAGTTCCCGCCCGTGACGACGACGTACACGTGCCGGGAGCGGGGGACCCGAAATCCAGGGCGAATGGCGCTTCGGCGCCTAGGGAAGCCTCTTCCTTCCGAGCCCACTGCTCACCCCGTAGGCCTGCGAAGGGGGCGTTCAGCAGTAGCTGAACCGGCCCTCTTTTGTTGGCCGATTTTCGGGTGAGGGTTCCCTTCTGATGGTTCGTATGATCTCGGCGTTGTCGCTCGGGCGCGGTGCGACCGGAGCGGCAGCCGAGCAGCGTCGCAATCTGATCGCCGTCAGCGTAGTCTCGTTCTTAGCCTCGGTCGGCTTCATGGTCATCGTGCCGTTCCTGCCGGGCCTGCTCCGCGAGGTCACTGGCTCGGACGCCGCGTCGGCCGGCCTCTGGCTCGGCCTGGCGATCAGCGTCGCGCCGCTGATGACGGCGCTGACCGGCCCGCTCTGGACCTCGATGGGCGAGCGCTTCGGCCGGAAGGCGATGCTGGAGCGGTCGGTCGTCTGTATCGGCATCGGTATCGGGCTGATGGCCATCGCCAGCTCGCCGATCCACGTCGTGGCGCTACGGGCCGTCGTCGGCGGCCTGGGCGGCGTGTCCGTGGCGGCGCTCGCCGCTATAACCGCCACCACACCGCGCCGCGACATCGGCCCGGCCGTCGGCACGCTCCAGGCGGCGCAGACGGCGGGCGCGATGTTCGGACCGCTGCTCGGCGGCGTGCTCGGCGCGATCGTCGGGATGCGCGAGTCGTTCATCCTCTCAGCTGCGATCTTCGTGGTCGCGCTGGTCCTGATCCACTGGCTCTACCGCGAGATCCCGGCCATCGTCGAGGCTCCGGTGCGCGCCGTGCGCGAAGCTGCCCGCCCGTCTGGCTCGCTCGGCGTAGGGATCGCGGTCGCCCTGATCGCCGCCTTCTTCTTTCAGTTCGTCGAGGGGACGTTCATGATCCTGTTCCCGATCGAGCTGGAGCGGCTCGGGGTCGGCGACGACGTCTTCCCGATGATCTACGGCGTCGGCCTCTCGGTCACCTATCTGGCGGCGACCGTGGCGGCTGCCGTTGCCGGCCGCCTGAGCGACCGGCGCTCGCCGATCTGGCTGATGAGCGTCTCTGCCATTATCAGCCTGGCGATCCTGGTCCCGATGGCGTTCGTGACGGTGTGGTGGCAGTTCATCGGACTGCGTGTGCTGCTGGCACTAGTCGCCGGCGCGGGTCCAACGCTGGCTTATTCGGCGGTCGCCGCCGCGCCGCCCGAGCGGCGCGGTCAGATGGTGAGCCTGGCGTCAAGCGCCGGCATCCTTGGCTGGGCCGCCAGCCCGCTGACGGCCGGCGCGCTGATCCAGATCAGCCCGATGCTGCTCCTGGCACTCGACGGCGCGCTGTTCGCCGGGGTCGCGCTGATGCTGCTGGCCGCCGAGCGCGGTCTGCTGAATCCCGTCGCCAGCTTTGTCCAAAATCACCACGTGCTGTTCTCGCCGCGCGCGGGGCTGGCCGCGCTTCGGCCGAGCTTCGCCGGACCGCGCGAGCTGCTCGATCGCCTTCACCTCGACCGCCTGCACGCTCCCACGCGCCTGATGCCAGTTCGACATTCCGGCAAGCGGTTCAGCCGTCGTGAGGTCGTGGATGCGCTGGCCGGCCGTCTCAGCGGGCCGCGCGCCGAGCAGCCGTTGGAGATGGCGGCGCAGACCGTTCGCTGGATGCCGGCCGACTCGCGGTGCGGATGAACCCCCTCCTGTGAGCCGTCGTCGCCGCTACGTGAACGCTATCGGAGGCTTGACAACATCGTTATCAAGGATCTACAATCGACTTCGGCAGGGCGCCGCACTGAGCGCGGTGCAACGAGTATGCGAGGATGGTGATCTGGCATGGCCAGGCGTGACTACTATGACGTGCTAGGCGTGTCGCGCTCCGCCTCCGAGAAGGATATCCGGCAGGCGTACCGGAAGCTCGCTCGCCAGTACCACCCGGACCTGAACCCGAGCGACAAACAGGCTGAGGCGAAGTTCAAGGAGATCGGCCAGGCGTACGAAGTCCTGTCCGACGCCGAGAAGCGGAAGCTGTACGACCGCTGGGGGCCGGACTTCGAGAAGTACGAACAGGCCCGCAAGGCCGGCGCGGGCGCGTCGAGCGGCGGGGCCGGGCCGTTCGGGTCTGGGCCGTTCACCTGGACGACCAGCAGTGGCGGCTTCGGCGGCTCCAGCAGCACCGGCACGATCGATGACGAGAACCTCGGCAGCCTGTTCGACCAGATTCTCGGCGGGATGGGACGTGGAGCGGGGCGGCGCGGCGGTCCGCAGCGCGGCGAAGATTACGATCACCCGACGAACCTGACCCTCGACGAGGCGTTCTCCGGAGCGACCCGTCTGATCCAGATCACGCCGGCCAGCGGCCCGCCGCAGACCATCGAGGCGAAGATCCCGCCTGGCGTATCGGATGGCCAGCGTGTGCGGATCGCCGGCAAGGGCGGCCCCGGGATCAACGGCGGCCCGGCGGGCGACCTGTACCTCGTGATCTCGGTCCGGCCGCATCCGCGCTTCTCCCGGGCGGGCGACGACCTGACCGTCCCGGTCGACGTTCCGCTCTACACGGCGATCCTGGGCGGCGAAGTGCTGGTGCCGACGCTGAAGGGGAGCCGCCTGGCGTTGCGGATCGGGCCAGAGACGGAGAACGGGCAGCGAATCCGTCTGGCCGGCCAGGGCATGCCGAAGGCCGGCGGCGGACACGGTGACCTGTATGCCGAGGTCCGGATTGTGACTCCGAAGGGGCTCAACGATCGGGAGCGCGAGCTCTTCCAGGAGCTCGCGGCGCAGCGGGCGAGCTGAGCCATGGCCCGGCAGATCGACTCCCACGAGGACATGGCCGACATGGCCTGCTTCGTCATCAGCGTCGCGGCGCGCCTGCTGAACGTCCATCCGCAGACGCTCCGCTACTACGAGCGCGCCGGCCTGATCGCGCCGTCGCGCTCGCGCGGGAACATCCGCCTCTACTCGACGCGCGACATCGAACGCGCGCAGCAGATCAAACGCCTGATCGAAGACCTCGGCGTGAACCTGGCCGGCGTCGAGGTCATCATGAAGCTGACCGAGCGGATGCGCGAGATGGAGCAGGAGATCGAGACGCTTCGGGGCCAGCTGGCCCCGAAGCGGCGGGGCGCGGCTGCTGAATCGGCCCGCTGATCCTGGTATCCTTAGGGCACGCGGCCGAATGCTCGGACGCCGGGCGATCCGGTCGAGCGTCCTGGACCGTAGAACCTCCGAGTGCCCCGGTGTGCGGGGCGATCCCGAGGCGGAGCGACGATGTCCCAGGAGATATTTCCTATCGACGACGATCTGCCCGAGGCCGATCGTCGCGTCCTCAATGTGATCCGCAAGACGCTGCTGGACTATGAGCCGCTCCGCGCCACGCGGCCGATTCTCGAAGTGACCGTCCATGAGGGGCTGGTCCACCTGCGCGGCCGTGTCAGGACATCGGCGATCAAGGAGATCGCCGAGCTGCTCGTGCTCCGGCTTCCGCCGGTCCGCGCGGTCCGTAACGAGCTGATCGCCGACCCGGAGATCGTCCGCGCTGTCGCCGACGCGTTCGCGAGCGATCCCGAGGTCGGCCCCTGCTGCCCGATCGTGGACGCTCGCGACGGCGTCGTGATCTTGATCGGCGAGATGCCCTCCGAGGAGGTCGCCCGTCGTGCCGTCGAGATCGTGACCGCCGTTCCGCTGGTCAGCTCCGTCACGAGCCACCTGCGGGTCGTGACGCCGGCTCCGGTCCACTCCTCGAACGGCGCAGTCGCCGTGGCGACCGCCGACGAAGGGAGCGCGACGTGAGCCAGGAGGCAGTCACCAAGCGTGAGAAGCGGCTGGCTGCTCGCGAGGACCGCAAGCGCCGGGCGGCGGCCGCGCAGAAATCGGCTCGGATCCGACAGATCGTCCTGCTGGCCGTGCTGGCGGTGGCGCTCATCGGCCTGGTCGTCGCCGGCGTGACGACGAACTTCTTCGGGCTCGCCTCGAGCCTCCCTGGCACTCCGATCGGGCGCACCGTCCCGCTCGAGGCCGCGGACCACGTCGGCGAAGGCACGCCTGTCACGTACAAGTCGCGCCCGCCGGCCTCAGGTCCGCACTACCCGACCTGGAGCCAGACGTACGGCTTCATGGAGCCCGCGCCGCCAGCAGGCATCTGGCTCCACAACCTGGAGCACGGGGCCGTCGTGATCCTCTACAACTGCCCGCAAGCCTGTCCGGAGCTGGAGCAGCAGCTCAAGGATCTGTACCCGACGCTGCCGCTGGGGCGGAACGCTCGGGGCGGCCGGGCACGTGCGCTGATCCTGCCGTATGCCGACATGGATCACAAGATCGCCGTAGTCGCCTGGGGCTGGCTGCTCGAGCTCGACGAGTTCGACCGGGATCAGATCGTCCGCTTCTACGAGTCGCGCATCGATCGCGGCCCCGAGTGCCAGAACCTGGCCTGCCCCTGACGAGTAGGCGGTAGGCAGAGGGCAGAGAAGCGTACCTGCCTGACCTGCCTGCTGCCCTCTGCCTACTCCATCAGACGTCCAGGTTGCGGACGCTCCGGGCGTGGGTCTGGATGAACTTCTTGCGCGGGGCGACCATCTCTCCCATCAACATGTCGAAGACTTCGTCCGCGATCATCAGGTCTGGCAAGTCCACCCGGATGATCGTCCGCTTGGACGGGTCCATCGTCGTGTCCCAGAGCTCCTGGGCGTTCATCTCGCCGAGACCCTTGTAGCGCTGGACGCGGACCTCGCCCTTCCGCCGCTTCTGGATCTCGCCGACGATCACGTCGCGCTCGGCGTCAGAGAAGGCGTAGCGGGTCTCGCGGTTCTGCGTGATCCCGTAGAGCGGCGGCTGCGCGATGAACAGGTGGCCTGACGTCACCAGGTCCGGCATGTGGCGGAAGAAGAACGTCAGCAGCAGCGTCCGAATGTGGCTGCCATCCACGTCCGCGTCGCTCATGATGATGACGCGGTTGTAGCGCAGCTTCGAGATGTCGAGCTGATCGCCGATCCCGACGCCGAGCGCCGTGATCATCGCCCGGATCTCCTCGTTGCCGAGCATCTTGTCCATACGGGCCCGCTCGACATTCAGGATCTTGCCACGAAGTGGCAGGATCGCCTGGAACCGTCGATCGCGCGCGCCCTTCGCGGATCCCCCCGCCGAGATTCCCTCCACCAGGTAGATCTCGCAGAGCTCCGGGTTCTTCTCGGTGCAGTCGGCGAGCTTGCCGGGCAGCGCCATCCCGTCGAGGGCGCTCTTCCGGATTACCAGCTCCTTCGCCTTCCGTGCCGCCTCGCGGGCTCTAGCGGCTCGCAGACACTGCTCGATGATGCGGCGAGCATCTGACGGGTTCTCTTCGAGGTACTGGACCAGCGCTTCGGTCGTCACCGAGGCGACCAGCGGCGTGACCTCGGAATTTCCGAGCCGCGTCTTAGTCTGCCCCTCGAACTGCGGCTCCGGCAGCTTCACGCTGACGATCGCCGTCAGCCCCTCGCGGACGTCCTCACCTGTCAGGTTCGGGTCGTTGTCCTTGAGGATGCTCGCCTTGCGCGCGTATTCGTTCAACGTCCGCGTCAGCGCCTGTCGGAAGCCGGTCTGATGGGTGCCGCCGTCGATCGTGTTGATGTTGTTGGCGAAGAAGTATGCAACTTCGGCCTGGCCGTCGAAGTACTGAAGCGCGACCTCGACGTTGATGCCGTTGATGGTGCGCTCGGCGTAGATCGGCCGATGGTGGACGACCTGTCGGTTCTTGTTCAGGTGCCGGACGAACGAGACGATGCCGCCCTCGAAGTAGAACGAGTACTCCTGGTCGTCCCGCTCGTCGACGAAGCGGATCTTGAGCCCCTTCGTCAGGTAGCACATCTCGCGGAACCGCTGGGCCAGCGTCCCGAACTCGAAGTTCAGGTTGTCGAAGATCGTCGCGTCCGCCAGGAACGAGATCGTCGTGCCGCGCTCGTGCGGCTCCGAACGGCCCACACGCTTGATCGCACTGGTCGGGATGCCGCGCCGAAACTCCTGGACGTACAGACCGCCATCGAGGCGAACCTCGGCGCGGAGGGTCTCTGAGAGGGCGTTCACCACCGACACGCCCACGCCGTGCAGGCCGCCTGACACCTTGTAGCCGCCGCCGCCGAACTTGCCACCAGCATGCAGCACCGTCAACACCGTCTCGAGCGCGGACTTGCCGGTCGCCTTCACGATGCCGACGGGAATGCCGCGACCGTTGTCGACGACCGTGACCCGATTGTCGGCGTGGATCGTGACCGTGATCTCCGTGCAGTAGCCGGCCAGCGCCTCGTCGACACTGTTGTCCACCACTTCGTAGACCAGGTGGTGCAGGCCCCGCGTATCGGTCGTGCCGATGTACATGCCGGGGCGCCGCCGGACCGCCTCCAACCCTTCCAGCACCTGAATGTTTTCAGCCGTATAGCCGCCGCGCGCCGCGCCGTCGGCCGACCGCGAGCGTCGCGGCGCGCCGGCCGGGGCGGAGCTGGCTAGCATCTGATCGTCGGGCATGCCCATCGAGCTCGCCAAGTGTTCCCCCATGATGTTCTGGAGCCCGCCAGGCGGTCAGGACCGCTGAGCGAGCAGTGTCTCCATGCGCTCTCGGTAGAACAGCATGGTCGCGGCGGCCAGGCCGCTTGCGATGTAGGCGTTGCCGACGATCCCAAGCGCCAGGCCCCAGGAGGCCAGGTTCGCCAGCATCACCCAAAGCTGGCCCATCCCGATCATGATGACCGTGACCAGGATCGCCAGCGTGAGCGCCGACCAGACGCCGGCATGCACGACGGCCGCACTCCTTCGGATCGCCTGGATCGGACCGACCCGGCTGACGAAGATGGCGTCCGGAGCGAAGAACAGATAGAGCTGTGCCGCGAGTGCCAGTGTGGTCACCACCGCCGTCATGAGCGCCGTCGCGGCGCCGGTCACCAGGCTGGCGACCGCTGCGATGAACGCCAGCGGCAAGATCACGATGAACCCTGAGACGATCAGCAGCAGCGCCAGCGCAACCACGCGGTACCAGGCCACGACAGATTCGCCTGGGAGCCGCTGCGCCGAGACTTCACCCTCACGGGCCTGCTGCGCCAGAATCGCGCGGTAGATGCAGCCAAAGAGCGCACCGAGCAAGATCGCCCCGATGGCCAGCAGGATGACATTTCCCGCCGTGTCCACCATGGTGAAGCTGCCCCGCGCCAGGCCAAGCAGCGGGACAATCGTCGGCAGCGTCAGCCCGGCCGGCGAGAGCAGCCCGAGCAGGTTCGCCTCCTCCGCGAACGCGATCGCCGGCGCCGTCGCATCTGCGCCAAACGCCTGAGTAAACTGGGGCATCGTCACGATCTGACTGACGACCGGCGCAATCGACACGCGCGGTCCGAAGAGGAAGAAGAGGTCAAGCACGACCGGGAGCAGGACGATCCACGGCTGCTCGTTGACCACTCCGAATCCGGCAGACAGACTGTCGACGACACCGGTCGCGCGGGGCAGAGGACCACGCGCCGAAGTGGATTCTCTCACGCGTCAATTTTACCAGAAATCGAGCCCTATCAGGTAGCCGAGCCCTCCTGGAACGCCTCTCGAAAGCGTGATCCGGCATCTTCTACTGCTGGGCAGACGAGCAGTGGTGAATGCTTGAGATCCTGGCGTAACTCGCGCGCTCGCAGGTCGCCCCCGGGCATACTGTCAACGTGGACCGACGAGGCTTCCTCCACCGAACCGGGCTGACCTTCGCGGCGGCGGCGCTCGCGACAGGCACGTCGAGCCATGCGGCCGACGCCGTCGATCTCGTAACGCGACAGGCTTTCGGTGCGACGGCCGGCAGCCTGCAACGCTGGGACGCCGTTCGTGATCTCTTCCCACTGGACCGTGCCCACCTACACTTTGGCGGGCTCTATCTCGCCTCGCACCCGACGCCGGTTCGCGAAGCGATCGATGCTCACCGCCAGGGACTCGACGCCAACCCGGTCCTCTACATGCGCCAGCAAGGCCGCGCCGCGGAAGCGTCGGTGTTGCGGGCCGCCGGCGCGTACCTCGGCGCCAGCCCGACCGACGTCGCCCTCACCGATAGCACGACGATGGGCCTCGGCCTGCTCTACAACGGCCTCAACCTCCGCGCCGACCAGGACGTCCTGACCACCGAGCACGACTTCTACGCCACGCACCAGGCGCTCCGCACGCTGACGACGCGGACTGGGGCTTCTCTCCGGTTCGTACGCCTTCACCAGCAGTCGGCGACGGCCACGGCCGACGAGATCGTCCAGTCACTCATGAGCGCCGTCGCTCCGAACACCCGCGTCATCGCCGTCACGTGGGTTCATTCCAGCAGCGGCCTCAAGCTGCCCGTTCGGCAGATCGCCGACGCCCTGGCGACGGTCAATCGCGACCGCGCCGAGTCGGATCGTGCCCTGCTCTGCGTCGACGGCGTCCACGCACTCGGCGTCGAGGATTTCACCGTCGACGAGCTCGGCGCCGACTTCCTGATCGCGGGCTGCCACAAATGGCTGTTCGGGCCGCGCGGGACCGGCATCGTCTGGGGCCACCCGCGAGCGTGGCCAGCCGCCAGCCCGACGATCCCGTCGTTCAGCTCGTCCGGCACTCCGGCCAGTGACTTCACGCCCGGCGGGTTCCACTCGTTCGAGCATCGCTGGGCGCTGGACCGGGCGTTTGCGCTCCATCTGGAGATCGGCAAGGCGCGCGTCAATGCCCGGATCCAGGAACTGGCCGCACAGCTCAAGGATGGCCTCGCGTCGATGTCCCACGTGACGCTCCACACTCCGCGCGATCCGACGTTGTCCGCTGGCCTGGCCTGCTTCGACGTGGCCGGCCTGGCACCGGACGCGGTGGTAGCGAGGCTGCTGGAGCGCCGGATCGTCGCCACGACGACGCCGTACCGCCCCTCCTACGCTCGCCTCGCGCCGGGCCTGATGAACTCCCCCGACGAGGTCGAAGCGATTCTGAACGCAGTCCGAGCGCTGGCCTGATCCCACCAGGCCGGGGTCAGACGCGCGCTCCCTCCGCACGTTCGATCGCCTGCACCAGCTCCTCGAGGTCGATCGCGTCGACCGGCGTCCCGGCCGGCTCGCGGACATGTACGGTCGAGAAAATGCCGATATGCCGCAGGTACGCCTTCCCGATCTGGTGCGAGTACTGGGCGCGCATCAGCAGCACCGGCGCGACCCGCGCGAACGCCTCGCGAGCCCCGGTTTCTTCGCCCCGCTCCCAGGCGTCGAATGTCTCGGCGAGGCCGCGGACCCCGATGCAGCCGGGCATCGAAGCGACTGCTCCCCGCCGCAGCTCGCTGAGCAAGGCCTGCCCGCCGCGCCCGCCGAGCAGGAGCAGCCCATCGCCGACCGCCGCGCGAATCTCGCTCATCTTGAGCGTCGCGACGGTAGGGAGCTGGACCTCTTCCTTGACGTAACGAACTCGCGGCTCGTCGGCGACCAGCCGCGCGATCGTGGCGACGGGCGGCGGTGCGTACAGATCCTGGAGCATCAGCGGCACGCCACCAGCATCGGCGACACGCCGAAACGCCGCCAGCGTCTCGTCGTAGCTCGCGCCGGGCGTCGGCATCAGGAAGACGGCGGCGGCCCCGAGCGAGCCGGCGTGCTCCGCCAGGATCCCGCTCTCGCGAGCGTTCGGTGCGCTGACCCCGACGATCACCGGCACGCGGCCCCCGGCCTCGTCGACGACGACCTCGGCAAGGCGCAGGCGCTCCTCGCGAGTCATGCGCGACGACTCGCTCGCCTCGCCGACCGCCGAGAGGCCGTGTGCTCCCTGGTCAAGCAGCCAGCGCACCAGCGCCCGGACCTCAGACTCGACGATCTCGCCGCTCGCGTCGTACGGCGTTGCCAGGACCGGCAGGATCCCGCGCAGTGTGCTCATTGTTGTCTTCGCTCCTCGTCACCCCATCGCTCGTCACTCACGAAGCTGGCACCCATTCGCCGCCACGGAGCACCAGACCGTGGTCGCTCATCGTACGCCCTCCTGCCGACGGAGGGGGCGCGGCATCGCACGATGCACCCTCGCGTCTGACTACCTTGCGAGGATACGCCGGCCGGCCCCACGGTACAATGCGCGACCGGCCCGTGTCATGACGATGCAGGCCCGGTCAGCGCACGGGAGGGAGAGCCGGCACGATGGTCAGCGTCACCGAGCGCCCGACCCTGGACGCGGCCCCGGACGATGCCGGTGCTGGCGTGGCGCCTGTCCCCGCACGGAGAGGCCACGGAGCGGGAAGCGGGGCGTCCTGGCATCTCGCGGGCTTCGCCGTGGTCGTCGCGCTCGCGCTCGTGGCCCGGTTCTGGGGCCTGCTCTACGGACTGCCGCACTCGTACTACCCTGACGAGAGCTCGGTGGTCGGCGACGCGCTGAAGATGGCCACGACCGGCGACCTTCGCCCCACGCAATTCCTCTGGCCGACGCTCTGGATCTACGTCGTGGCGCTGTCGCTACGGGCGGGACTCCTCGCCTCGACGATTCCGGGTGCACTCGGGCCGCTGGGGATCCCGGCGCTGGACAACATGACCTACGTATACGGCATGGCCAGGAGCATGACGGCGCTGAGCGGCGTGATGTCGGTGGCGCTGCTGTACTTCGTGGCCGTTTGCTGGTTCGAGCGCATTCAACTGCCGTCAGCACGTCTCTGTGCCGTCCTCGCGGCCGGCTTCTTCGCACTCAGCCCACTGCACATCCAGCACTCGCACGTGACCTCGCCGGACGTCCCGACGACCGCCTTCCTGGTCCTGGCGGCGTACTTCGTCCTTCGGATCCTGGAAACCGGACAACTGCGCTGGTATGTGCTCGGCGGACTCGCGCTGGGCCTGTCGAGCGCCGCCAAGTACCCGAGCGCCATGTTCGCCGTGGCACTCGTGATCGCTCACCTCTCGATCTCGGACCTGTCCGTTCGCAGGCCGTGGCAACTCGTCGAATCGCTGCTCGATCGTCGCCTCTGGGCCGCCGGGCTCGTCACGGTCGTCGCATTCTTCGGCACCAGCCCGTATATCCTGCTCGACTGGCAGCGTTTCCTGGCCGACTTCGTCTCGCAGGCAAATCGCGTCCTCCAACGGGGTCCGGTCGGCGAGGTCGGCGTCAGCGGCCCGTTCGCGCCGGTCCTGTACGTGCCGCTGGCGATGCAGTGGGGCCTCGATGCGCCCGTCGCCCTGCTGGCCGTTGTTGGCCTCGCGTTCGCGGCGTGGCTCGCCGCGCGACCGGGGCCGGGCGGGTCCGGTCTGCGCTGGGCGCTCCTGACGATGCTGGTGTTTCCGGCACTGCTGTACGTCTTCTCCTGGTCCTGGCAGCACCGTTTCGCGCGGTACCTCGTGCCGCTGGTGCCGTTCGGCTGCCTGCTGGCGGCGCTCGGCGTTGCCGGCCTCGCCCGCGTGCTCGCTCGCCAATTCGGGTCTCGACGCGCCGTGATGGCCGCCTGTGCTCTCGGGATCGCCGCGATGGTCTGGCAGGCTGACGGCGTCGTTCGCTACGACCTGCTGCTGACCCGAGAGGACACCCGTATGACCGCTGCCCGCTGGCTAGAGAAACATCTCCCGCCTGGCGAGCAGGTGATGGTCGAGTGGTACGGACCGTCGTACTCTAGCGTCCGGCAGATGGGCTTCGACCTCTCGGATCGCCCGCTCGACCGGTACGTCGGGCGGTCACCCCGCTACGTGGTCACCAGCAGCTTCAGCTACGACCGCTGGTTGCGCAACCCGGAGCAGTTCGCGCGCCGCGCGGCGTTTTACGAGGAGCTCCACACCGAGACGCCGCTGCTCTACGAGATCAGACCGTGGCCGGAACTGGAGTACGACCCGGTCCAGGAGGGCTGGGACGGCTGGCACATCCTGCCGCTCGACCCGGAGGCCCGCCCCGGCCCGGTCCTGCGCGTCCACCAGCTCACACCCTGAGGCGCCAGCGCCACGCTGCCTACGGCACGCAGTCCTTGTACTGCTGGTCGGTCACCTCGACGGCGATCCACGCGCCGTCCGGGGACCAGTCGCCGCCGACATCCCACGGCCCGGGCGTGCCGACCTGGAGTCCGGCCGTAGTACTTGCCACCACCTTTGGCGCGCCCTGAGGGATCGGCGCCAGGAGCAACTGATTCGGCTCGCCGACGCTGATGTAGGCCAGCGACTTCGCATCCGGCGCCAGTACCGGGGTGTAGGCGAAGACGTCCTCAGCGGTGAAGCGGGCGCTCTCGCGCTGACCAACGGTCCAGAGGTGCGCTTCGCCCTGGTCGCACGTCGAGATCGGGAACATCACCGTGGTGCCGACTACCTGGAAGAGCCTGGCCGGCTGTGGGAACATGCGCGGTACGTCGATCGCGATCGGGCCGGACGCCGCGCCATCCGGCGCGAAGCGGCCGATCGAGAGCGGCGGGACGCCGTCCGATTCAGGCTCGCTCACGATCGCCACGACCGCGCCGGTCGCGAGCCACTGCGGCGCGTCGGCGGCTCCCTGGAAGATCTGGCGAACCGTCCTGGAGCCTGGATGCCAGGTCCAGACGCCCCAGTTGCCGACGTCGCCGCACCCTTCACGCAGGCCGGGGCCGCCAAACGCCAGGTATGCGCCGTCAGGCGACCAGGCCAATCCCCGCTTACAGTTCGCGTCCTTGATGTCCGGCACGATCTCCCGAACGTCGCCGTTGGCGGCGCCGAAGGTGACGATCGAGCCGCCGTCCTCCTCCAGGGTTATCGCGGTGATGCCCTGGCTATCCGGCGTCCAGGTGATCTCGCCGATGCTGCCCCGAACGATCTGGCGTACGGTGCCGGTCGCGGCGTCCGCGAGCATCAGCGCCGGCCCGGCGTCTCGTCCCATTCGGGTCAGCGTGAAGGCCAGCTTCGAGCCGTCTGGCGCCCATCGCAAGCGGTTGACGTCGCCTTGCTCGCCGATCGTCACGGTCCTGACCGGACCTTCCGGAATCGGCATCAGCCGCAGGCGAGCCGTCGCGGACTCGGCGCCGGTCTCAGCGACTGCCACCGACTTGCTGTCGGGCGACCAGGCTGCCTGCGTGCGCGGCCCGAGCTTGATCGTCCGGCCGGAGCTGACCTCCACCAGGTAGGTCCCGGGATCGTCGAGCGTGACGTCGGCAGCCCGGACCGGGCCGATCGCGAGAAGCGCAACGATGGCGATGGGCAGCACGAGGCGCCAGATCCACGTCGTCATCACAGCATCCTCAGCCGACGATGGCTGCGCGTGTCCGCTTCAGGCGTGGCACGAGCTGGGTCACGAGATCCACGGAGAGCGCCTGCCGATGCGACACCGCGCCATCCACGTCAGGCGTGTCGGCGTCGATCAGGACGCCCTCGCAGCCGGTCGCGGTCGCCGCCAGCGCGAGGTCCGCGACGATCTCGGCCTGTCCGGCCGCCAGGCTCGGATTCACCAGTACTGGCAGGTGGCTCAGGCGGCGGGCGACGGCGACGGCGTTCAGGTCCAGCATAGCGCGGACCGCTGTCTCGAACGTCCTGACACCTTGCTCAACCAGCGCGACCTTCCTGTTACCTTCCTGGAGCACGCGCTCGCCGGCCAGCAGCCACTCCTCGATGGTGGCGGCCGGGCCGCGCGCAATGAAGACGGGTCGATCGCCCTGGCCAGCCGCGCGGACGAGCGGAATATCTTGCATCTGGTGCGATGGGATCTGGAGCGCGTCGGCGTGGCGGCTCATGCGGTCGATCTCTCCCGGGTCCCAGACGTCCACGAGCACGGGTAGCCCGACCGTCGAACGGATCTCGCCGAGCGCGGCGACCAGATCGTGGCGTAGCTCGCCGTCGTCGCCCCGTCCGACCCAGAACAGCTCGGCGCCAGCCTGGCGAGCGGCCTGCGCCAGCGCGACGAGTCGGCCGGCTGGCTGCGCCCGCGCCGTACCGATCACCACCAGCAGGCTGCCGCCGACTTCCGCGCACCCGATGGTGAACGTCGTGCCGGCCGGGAGGACGTCGCGGCTCGCCAGCTTGAACGCGCGCGTGGTCGCTTCGACGCGCTCGACCCCCGACACGGCGAGCAGCGCGTCGCGCAGCGATTCTGGCTCGCCGGCGCCGAGCACGGCGATGACGTCTCGCTCGGCTCCCTTGAAGACGTGCGCGCCAAACCCAGCCCCCTCGATGCGCCGAACGACGATATCGGTCGGTCCAGACCCGGCGTGCAGTTGCATGATGACGATCATCGTCGTCCCCTCTCCCCCGACCGCTAGATGATAGTCCCCGTCTGACCGTTGGGAGTGAGCGCAGCCAGCAGGTCGCCGATATCAGCCGGCGGTGGCACGCCTGGTCGGCCGATCGGCACGAGGGTCGTGACGGCGACCTGCCCGGCGAACACGGCCGCGAAGTCGGTGTCTGGATCGTCGGTGTTCGGGATCAGGCGGCTGAACTGCGCGGAGATTCGCCAGCTCCCGTCAGACTCCGGGTCGGCCGCGAGCTTCGCCCGGTCCAGGTTCGCCCAGCTGGCCGGCTTCACGACCCGCGCGCCGGTCAGCTCGGCGAACCGCCGATTCGGCACGTTGACGTTGAGCAGGATCGGCTCGCCCTGGCGCTTCAGCATCCAGGTTGCGATCCGCTCGGCGACATCAGCGATACCGTCCCACCGCTGCTCCTCGCCCCGGTTCACGCCTCGCTCCGACGAGATCGCGAAGGCGGTCAGACCTCGCTGGAACCCGACGAGCGCCGCGCCGAACGTGCCCGAGTAGAGCAGGTCGCCGCCGATGTTGATTCCGTAGTTTGCGCCAGAGACGACGAGGTCGAACGGCTCGAAGAGGCCGGTCATGACGCCGGCCAGGATTGCGCCGCCCGGCGACGCTTCGATCGAGTACGCCTTCACGCTCGAGGGGACGTCCTCCGGCACCTCGTCGTACCTGGCGATCCGCGAGCCGATGACGTGGCGAATCGACGCGCTGCCGTTCGACCAGTCATCTGCCGTGCCGATCACGGTGAGATCGCCGGCTCGCGCCAACCCCCGTGCCGCTGCCCAGAGTCCATCCGACCTGATTCCGTCGTCGTTCGTCAGCAGTATCCGCACGATGTCCTGGCGCCTCCCTGGCTTCCGCGTCGCGATGAGCGTACACCCGCGCGTGGCCTCGGCTCGACCATTGTCCAGTGATGGTTCAGACGGACGGCCGAGCAGCACGCTGGCGGGCTGGCGGTCCGACTCGTCAGTCGGTCGACTGACGTCCCATGTCGGCGGCGAAGACCCGCTTCGCCTCGGCCAGCGTCTCGGGCTGACCGAGCAGGTCGATCGCCGTCATCGCCAGCCCCTTGGCGGCGTTGAGCATCGCCTGGCGGCCAAGGTCGGTCCCGGCTGCCTTCTCGAACTCCAGCGAGTGCCCGGGCATCGCCGGGTCGTCGCTGATCGCGATGCGCGCCTCGACGCCGGGGACCACCCGCGTGACGTTCCCGAAGTCGGTCGACCCGCGCGAGCTCCGCGTCCGCTTCGTCTTGACCTCCAGCCCCAACGACTCAAGGTTACGCTTCATTAGCCGCATCAAGACCGCGTTCGGGACCGTGTTCTCGTAGGGCGGCATGTACTCGGTCCATTCGAGTCGGCAGCCGGTCGCCTTCGCGGCGCCCTCGGCACAGGCAACGACCCGCTGAACCACATCCTCCAGGTAGTCGGCGTCGTCGGTCCGGGTCCGGTACCTGATCGCCGCGTAGTCCGGGATAATGTTTGCCGCCGCGCCGCCGGCCAGGATGATCCCGTGGATCCGGACGTCCGGCTTCACCTGCTGACGGAGCATGCTGACGGCGTTGTACATCGCGACGACCGCGTCGAGCGCGTTGATCCCCTCCTCGGGGGCGCCGGCGGCGTGGGCAGCTTTGCCGTGGAAGTAGAACTCGAACCCGCGGGCGGCCAGCGACCGTTCGTCGGTCATCGTCGTCTCGGCGGCCGGGTGGAACATGATCGAGGCGTCCACGCCGTCGAAGATGCCGGCGCGCACCATGTGGACCTTGCCGCCAGCGTTCGGCGCCGCGCTCTCCTCGGCCGGCGTCCCGAGCACCCAGACCGAGCCTGGAAGGTCGCCCAGGACTTCGGTCAGCGCCAGACCGGCCCCGAGCGCGGAGGTGGCGATCAGGTTGTGGCCGCAGCCGTGCCCGAGTTTCGGCAGCGCGTCGTACTCGGCGAGCACGGCGATGGTCGGGCCGGGGCTGCTGCCGGCCAGGACGGCCTTGAACGCCGTCTCCATCCCGGCCGTGCCCATCTCGACCTCGGCGCCGGCCGTTCCCAGGATGTCCGCCAGCCGCTTCGACGCCTGGTGCTCCTGGTGGCCGAGCTCCGGGTTGGCGTGGATCCAGTCAGCCGTCTCGACCAGCTCGCCGGCCCACCGGTCGACGGCCTCACGGGCTCTGCGCTTCAGCGCCTCGATATCGGGCATCGTTTCGGCTCCACGGGCGCGCCCGATCCGGATACTCGATCGGCACGCGCAAAGTGCTTCGAGTATAGGCTGGAAGCCTCGGGCGAGCTCCGCTACTCTTTTGAGATTTCTGGCGCCTGGCTGGCGAGGCGTTCCAGCGCCTCGCCAGTCACCCGATTGATCGTCCACTCGTCCATGCCCACGGCTCCCAGCGAGCGGTAGAACTGGATCGACGGTTCGTTCCAGTTCAGCACGGACCACTCCAGCCGGCCGCAGTTCCGCTCCAGTGCCAGCCGGCCGAGCGCCATCAAGAGCGACTTGCCGTACCCCCGGCCCCGCTCGTCCGGCAGGACGAACAGGTCCTCCAGATAGATCCCAGGGCGGGTCAGGAACGTCGAGTAATTGTGGAAGAACAGCGCGAAGCCGACGGCCCGACCGCCGGCCTCGGCGATCAGCACCTCGACGTACGGCCGCTCACCGAACAGGTGCTCAGCCAGTAGCGCCTCGGTCCCGAGCATCTCGTGGCTCAGCCGCTCGTACTCGGCCAGTCCCTTGATCAGGCTGAAGATCGTCGGGACGTCGTCTGGTTGGCCGAATCGAATCGTGCACGCTGGCGCGCTCATCGTGGTTTTCCCCCACCCCCGACCCCGTCTCCGTCGCAAGGGAGAGGGGGAGTCAAGGCGATACTGCGGCATGACATGCGAGCAGGCCCGACGCCGTCGAAGGCCTGAGGCGTGACGGCTCCTCGCCGCGCGGCTACGATTATGGGGTGCCGCGAGCCCGGACGGGCACTCTGAGCGGCAGCCACTCGGGCCGATCAGCTCGGCCGGGCAAGTAAGGAGTCATGCCGTGCCGAGGATGACCGGCAAGCGCGCCCTGATGGAGCAGCTCATCGCCGATGGCACCACCCGGATCTTCGGGAACCCGGGAACGACCGAGCAGGGGTTCATGGACATCCTCCAGGAGTACCCGCAAGTCGAGTTCATGCTGGCGCTCCACGAGGGCGTCGCCGTCTGCATGGCGGACGCCTACGCAAGGTTGACCCGCAGGCCGTCGTTCGTGGAGCTGCACATCGCACCCGGGCTCGGGAACGCGCTCGGGATGATGCACAACGCCCGCATCGGCAAGACTCCGATGGTGGTCTACGCCGGGCAGTCGCCGAGCAACGTGCTGTTCCAGGAGCCGCACCTCTCGGGCCCGCTCGTGGACATGGCGAAGCCGATCGCCAAGTGGTCGTACCAGGTGGAGCACGCCCACGACGTGCCGCGCGTGCTGCGACGCGCTTTCAAGATCGCCGCCGAGCCTCCCGCCGGACCGGTCTTCCTGGCGCTGCCGATGGACGTCCTCGACCAGGAGGCGGAGGTGGACATCGCGCCGACGACCTACGTGTCGTGGCGCACCCGCCCCGACCTCGACGGCCTGCGCGCCGCCGCCGACCTGTTGGCGAAGGCAAAGAGTCCGATGCTGATGGTCGGCGACAGCGTCAACGCGGCCGGTGCGCAGGAGGAGGCCGCTGCTCTGGCCGAGCTGATCGGGGCGCCAATCTTCGAGTGCTACGCCTCGGAGTACAACGTCGCTTCCAGCCATCCGCTCAACCTGGGGAGCGTGAACTTCGTCACGCCGAAGGACATCACGGCGACGCTGGCCAACTGCGACGTGCTGATGGTCGTCGGCGCGCCGCTCTTCCAGATGATCTTCCCGGACCCGGAGCGCGGCGTCCTCGCGCCCGGCACGAAGGTCGTCCAGCTCGACACCTACACCCACGAGATCGGCAAGAACGTCCGCCCGGACGTCGCTTTGGTCGGCGACCCGAAGGCCGGACTGGCAGAGCTGACCGAGCTCATCCAGCCGAAACAGAGCACGGCGGAGCGGAAGGACGCCGATGAACGGCGCAAGGCCGCCGAAGCGCGGGTCGCCGCGACGCGCGAGAGCTACTGGAGCTACGCGAAGCGGAACTGGGACACCTCGCCGATCAGCGCCACGCGCCTGATGCACGAGGTCAAGCAGGCGCTACCGGAGAACTACCTGGTCTTCTCCGAGGGGATCACCAACTCGAAGCACGTCGAGATGGCGATCGCCCCGGACGAGCCGGGCCGACTGGTGAAGGTGCGTGGCGGCGGCATCGGACCGGGTCTGCCAGGCAGCCTCGGCGCGGCGCTGGCGATGCCGGATCGCAAGGTCGTCGGGATCTGCTCGGACGGCGCCGCGATGTACTCGATCACCGCGCTCTGGACGGCCGCGCACCACAAGATCCCCGTCACGTTCGTGATGCTCGGCAACGCGGCCTACCGCATCCTGAAGCTGAACATGGTTGAGTACCTCGGCGAGGGCATGCGAGGTCGGAAGTTCGTCGGGATGGACCTGACCGATCCGGACCTGCGCTTCGACAAGATGGCGGAGGCGATGGGGGTCCCCGGTATCCGCGTCGAGCAGCCGGCCGACCTGGCGGGCGCCCTTCGCGAGGCGATCGGCCGGACCGACGGCCCATCCCTCGTCGACGTGGCCCTGGAGAGCCCGGTGCCGATGCCGTAGGGGATGACACCACGGCCGAGTTGACCTCGGCCGTGGCGATGCTCCGCGAGCCAGGCATGACCCGCTGGCTGCCGGACGCCGAGGCCGCGATCAGTGCCCGAACCTGACCGGCAGCCGTCGCGGCCCGCGCACCGTCCCCTGCGACCAGGTAACACTGTCCGGATCGGCCAGCTCAAAGTTGGGGATCCGCCGGAGCCACTCCTCGAGCGCGACCCGCAGCTCCATCCGCGCCAGGTTCGAGCCCAGGCAGCGATGGATGCCGATGCCGAACGCCAGATGGCGGTTCTCGGCACGATCCAGGATCACCTTGTCGGCGTCTGGGAAGACCTCAGGGTCGCGGTTGGCGGACGGGAACGGCAGCATCACCATCTGGCCGGCTTTGACGGGGCAACCGGCGACCTCGGTGTCCTCGACGACGACCCGGGCCATTGTGACCGGCGCGTAGGCCCGCAGTAGCTCCTCGATCGCCGTCGGCATCAGTTCCGGCTCGGCGATCAGGCGCTCACGGTCTTCGGGGTGGGTCGCCAGGTGGTAGAGGCTGGCGCCGATCGCGCTCCAGGTCGTGTCGATCCCGGCGGTCAGCAGCAGCCGGAGCGTGTTCACCATATGGTCGTCGTCGAGCGGCTGCCCGTCGATCGTGGCGTCCAGCAGCGTGCTGACGAGGTCGTCGCCCGGCGGCTCGCCGTTCGCGCGCTGCGCGCGGCGCAGCGCCACCTGCTCGCCGAAGTAGTTGTTCATCCCATCCCGGCCATGGATCGCCTTCGCGGGGTCGGTGATGCCCTCTTCGAGCGTCTCCTGGATCCAGCCCCGGAACTTATCGCCGTCCGATTCAGGGACGCCGAGCATGTAGGCGATCACACGGGCGGGGATGTGCTTCGCGTAATCCTCGGCCGCGTCGCAGCCATTCTGCTCCGAGAGCCGATCGATCAACTCCGCGCACATCTCCCGCGTCCTGACCTCGAGCGGCCGGATCGCGTTCGGGGTGAACCAGGACATCAGGATGTGACGGGCCGGGCCATGCCTGGGCGGGTCGTACGTGATCGGCGGCGACGTTTGCGTGATCGGCACCTCGCGCACCACCACCCGCTGCGAGGAGAAATGGGCGGTATCGTAGGTGATCGCCTTGATGTCCTCGTACCGCGACGGGAAGTAGACGCCGTTGAACCGATCCGTATGCGCGACCGGACACTTCTGGCGCAGTTCGTCCCAGATTGGGGCCGGGTCGGCGACGTAGCGCGGATCGGTGTGATCGAAGTCGGTCGCCCAATCAGTCACAGGCGGTCGCTCTGCCATTGAGCCCTCCTCAGGCGTCCCACGGGTCCACGTTGTTGCTCTATCGGACGGCGCTACGAAGTCATCGCCACCAGCCGCACGCGAGCCCCACGGCTCGTACGGCACCAGTCTCACAACACCTACGCCGAACCCACGGCCCCCAGATCAGGCCGGGGAGATGCTGACAGCCTCCTCGGGGCAGTTCGCCACGGCCAGGCGCGCCTTCTCCTGGAGCTCCGGTGGCACCAGGCCGTCGCCGACCGCGTGCGAATTGCCGAGATCATCGATCTCGAACAGCTCCGGCGCGATGGCGTAGCAACGGTTGTGTCCCTGGCACCGCTGGGGATCGACGCTGACTCTGATCTGGATCGGTTCGTTCATCGGCCTGTCACCTCGGACTGGCTGGTACGGAGACGCTCGCACACATGGTGGAAGCGTACCCCGCGAGGCGCTCCGAAGGCTGGTCGCTGCGCTGGTGGCCACCCCACCATACCACGCGTCCCGGAGTGGATTCTGTGACGCTGATCACGTCCCATCTGTGATCCTCGCCACTACCCCGATCACGCCTCGATCGAGGAGTTGGCTCTCCCTCATTTGTGACCTACGTCAGGGGTTCGCGGCTCTCGCGGCTCCCGAGGCCGCACAGCACGCCGGTCACGGCCCACAGCCCGAGCACGATCCACTTCTCGGGGGCCGTGCTCCACTGAAAGACGATCACGCCGAGGACGATTCCCAACGCCGCCAGCACGATCTGCCGACTCAGTGCGGGCCGGTGGAGCCGGACGTCGAGCAGGACGTTCGCGCCCACGCCGACGACCAGTCCGACAAAATAGACGAGCAGGTACAACCACATCCGACCTGGACCATCCCTCCAGCGCATGCGGCCCGGGCCGACAGCGAGAAGTAGAGCGTAGCAGGTATTGTCGTTCTCGAACCGCGTACAATGGCGCTCCATGCGAGCCGTCCCTCTTCCTCGAGCCAGTTCGGATTCGCACCTCGGGGCGGATCGTGGATAGCGCCTCGCTGGTCACGGGCGGCGCCGGGTTTCTCGGGTCGCACGTCGTGGACGCGCTGGTACGGCGTGGTGAGCGAGTCGTCGTCCTTGACGACCTGAGCGGCGGCTTCGCCGAGAACGTGCCGGACGGCGTGACGTTCGTCCAGGGCAGCATCCTGGATGCCGCTCGCGTGACGCGGATCTTTCGCGAGCATCGCATCCGGCGGGTCTACCACCTGGCCGCCTACGCCGCCGAGGGGCTGAGTCACTTCATTCGGCAATTCAACTACCACAACAACCTGATCGGCAGCGTCAATCTGATCAACGCCAGCGTCAATCACGATGTCGAGTGCTTCGTCTTCACGTCGTCG